>Ga0308165_1000962_pt1 | contig 44355 bp, 37 predicted proteins | sample PhyWR2_FD_201032 | JGI IMG/M metagenome (GOLD analysis project Ga0308165, IMG submission 201032) | Phyllosphere microbial communities from UC Gill Tract Community Farm, Albany, California, United States - DLSLW.R2 | ecosystem: Host-associated > Plants > Phyllosphere > Unclassified | place: USA... | reverse complement strand
GGAAACATGGCTTTGAAAAAGACCATCGGAGCGGCGGCGCTGGCAAGCGCCGTGCTTGCGTTGACGGGTTGCGCGGTAGAGGCGCCCGTTCCATACGGCGCCAACTATGCGCAGCCAACCCAGATGAAGGTGCGTGCCGCAGGCCACTGGGACCTGATGGCCAGCGAAGTGGTCGCTGACACCCTGGCGACGCTGGAGCGCAATGGTCTGAACGCCAAGACGCCCTTGTATGTGGCCCTGCCACAGAACGCCAGCGCCTTTGACAGCGTGTTCCACGACCTGGTCGTGACCAAGCTGGTGCAGCATGGCGCATCGGTCTACACCACCCCGGGCCAGCAACTGGAGGTGAGCTACGACGCCAAGATCGTGCACCACAACCTGCAGCAGGCTGGCAACTGGGCCTATGAAGGCGACAATGGCCAGGTCATCGCTGGCGTGAGCCCGACCATCGGGACCGACTACCAGGCTGCCACCATCGCTGGCGCGCCGGCTTACTCCGAAGTGCTGCTGACCACCACGGTGCTGCGCCAGGGCCAGTACGTCGCGCGCAAATCCAACGTCTACTATGTCGACAACGCCACGGTTGGCCAGTTCGCCAAGACGCAAGCCTACCGCGCCGTCAACATGAAGGTGGTGAACCAATGATGCGGCGACTGACCACCCTTGCTGCTGTGGCCTGTGCCACTGTGCTGGCGGGTTGCGCCAGCTGGACTGAGCCTGCCCAGCCCGTGAGCACGGTGCGCAGCGAGCCCACCTACCAGTCCGCCGATGCCAGCATCTTCCTGGCCAACAGCCAGGATGCGATCAACAAGCTGACCGCCTCGGTCGCGCCGCAGTCGACCGGAACCGGTCCGGTGCTGGTGGCCACCGTGGTCAATGTGAACAACATGGGCGCCTCGTCGCCCCTGGGCCGCACCTTGTCCGAGATCTATGCCAACCAGATGGCTGCCCGGGGCTTCTACGTCAAGGAAGTCAAGCTGCGCACCGATCTGTATGTGCGCGAAGGCACCGGCGAGCTGCTGCTGTCGCGCGAGATGCGCGACATCGCTCGCAGCCAGAACGCCTCGATGGTGCTGGTCGGCACCTTCTCGCCGGCGGCCAACTTCACCTACGTCAGTCTCAAGCTGGTGCGTACCGAAGACAGCCGCATCCTGTCGGGCTACGACTATGCGTTGCCCAACGACCGCGATGTGACCCGTCTGCTGAACGCGCCTCGCTGATCCCCGGCCGGGCCCGCGCCCGGCTGCTACAAAGAACGCACTCCCCTTGGGCAGTGCGTTTTTTTTATGGCCGGAACGGCCGGCGTTGACAGCCGCCATCACAGGCTGGCAGAATTCAGCCTCCCTCCTGGCGCGACATTCGATCCCGTCGGCCTGCGTGTTTCCCAGACCCGCTGCCGGCTTCAGGTTTTCCAGTCCCGATCTGCGCGCCTGCGTGCTTCTTGCACACCTCCCCGCCAACGCTGCGTTGGCACATCTTTGATGGATCAGGTGCCGAACCTTGTCGTTCGGCGCCACGGCATCCGTCTGTCTTTTTCCTATCCCTTTCTCACTCTCTCACGTCTGGAGCTTCGAATGATGATTCGTCTGTCCAAGTCCGCCATGGTGCTGGCCATGGCTTTCTTCGCCACCTTGGTGGCTTTTGGCAATATCACCGATTACGCCACCAACTTTGCCTTTGTGCACCATGTGTTCCTGATGGACACCACCTTCCCCGGCAACGGCATCATGTACCGCGCCATCGAGGCGCAATGGCTCCACCACCTGGGCTATGCCGGCATCATTGCGCTGGAAACGCTGACCGCGGTGCTGTGCTGGATCGGGGGCAGCAAGCTCTTGCGGGCCCGCCATGCCGATGCCGCCGGCTTTCGCGCCGCCAAAAAATGGGCGATTGCGGGGCTCACCCTGGGCTTTCTCACCTGGCAGGTGGGCTTCATGTCGGTGGGCGGCGAGTGGTTTGGCATGTGGATGTCCAAGGAGTGGAACGGCGTGCCCGATGCCTTCCGCTTCTTCATCACCTTGCTGCTGGTGCTGGTCTACCTGACGATGGACAACGACAGCCTGGCCGAACCCGTGCCACCTGCAGCCCGCTGATACCAGCGGCCCAGGACGGCCTCGTGCAGGCTCAGCCGCGTGCCCGGCTGGGCCAGAGCACCGAGGCAATGGCCAGCACCATCAAGGCCACCGCGGTCCAGTCCTGCCAGTGCAGGATCTCACCCAGCCACCAGGCGCCGCTGAAGACGCCGAGCACGGGGATCAGCATCACGCTCAACGTGGACGCCAGCGGTGGCAAGGTGCGCACCAGAAAGAACCAGGCCACCTGGGCAAATCCGATCACCAGCACGGCATTGAACAGGATGGTGCCCCAGGCCACCGGGTCGGGCGCATGCCAGCGTGGACGCTCGAGCACCGTGGCCAGCAGGCACAGGCAGGCGGTGGTCATCACCGTCATCCAGAAGGCCAGGGTCAACGTGGCGGCCGGGATGCGGGTGCGGCGCAGCAGCTGGGTGCCCAGCGCCCAGCTGGCCGCCGCCAGCAGCATCAGTGCCACGCCGGTGGGCTTGCCGCCGAGCTTGTCCATCTCATTCCACAGCAGCAGCAACACGCCGCCCGCGGCAGCGGCCACACCCATCCAGGCGCGCGGGGGCAGCCGGTCGCTGAAGAACAGTGCGCCCAGCGCTGCTGAAAAAATAGGCATGGTGTAGCCGAGGATGGCCGCCCGGCCACTGGGTAGCAGCGGGATGGCCACGATGATCAACGTGTGCCACATCACCATGTTGAAAAAACCCAGCACCAACAGCGGGCCCCAGTAACGGCGCTCCAGCCGGAACGGCACCTTCAGCGCCACCAGGCCCAGTGCCAGCAACGGCAGACCGATCAGCATCGACAGCGCGCGAAAGCTCAGCGGCGGGAAGTGCTGAACCCCTGTTTTCATCACCGGCCAGTTCAGGCCCCAGACCAGGGTCAGCAGGCCCAGGATCACCAGTTGTTGTCTCGACAGCGTAGGCATGGGCTGCGATTGTGCCTGCAATCCCCGTGTGACGCAGTCAGCCCTGCGCAGAGCGGGGCCCCTGGCCAGCTTTTACAATAGCGGCCATGCCTTTCATCGACCAGCTGCGCGCCGCAGCCACCCAAAACAACTCCATGCTGTGCGTGGGCCTGGATCCGGAACCCAGCCGCTTTCCCGCCACGATGCGCGGCGATGCCAGCAAGATCTATGATTTTTGCGCAGCCATCGTCGATGCCACCCATGACCTGGTCAACAGCTTCAAACCGCAGATCGCCTATTTTGCCGCGCACCGCGCCGAGGACCAGCTGGAAAAGCTGATGGCCCATATGCGCCGCGTGGCCCCGCAGGTGCCGGTGATTCTCGATGCCAAGCGCGGCGATATCGGCTCGACCGCCGAGCAGTACGCCAAGGAAGCCTTCGAGCGCTACGGCGCCGATGCGGTGACCTTGTCGCCGTTCATGGGCTTTGACTCCATCACGCCCTATCTGCAGTACGAAGGCAAGGGCGCCTTCCTGCTGTGCCGCACCTCCAACCCCGGCGGTGACGACTTGCAGGCCCAGACCTTGGCCGATGTGCCCGGCCAGCCGCCGATGTTCGAACATGTGGCGCGCCTGGCCCAAGGCCCCTGGAACACCAATGGCCAGCTCGGCCTGGTCGTCGGCGCTACCCGCCCGCAAGAGATCGAGCGTGTGCGCGCCGTCGCCCCGCACCTGCCGCTGCTGATTCCCGGCGTTGGCGCACAGGGCGGCGATGCGGTGGCCACCGTCAAGGCGGCCCGCATTGGCGGCGGCCCGATCATCATCAACTCCTCGCGCGCCATCCTGTACGCGAGCAGCGGCGAAGACTTTGCCAGCGCCGCGCGCGCCGCTGCGATCAGTACCCGCGATCTGCTGAACGCCGTGGAATAAACACACCCCAGGCCCAGGACAACAGGGTCCGTGCTGCATGCTGGCACGGACCCTGCTTCTTTTCCGGGACAGTGCGCGGGCCTCTTGCGCCAAGACACAATGCGGCCTGCCGCTTTTCCTCTGACGACGCTCCCACCCGCCACAAGGATTCCCGATGCTCCCTGCGCTTTTTTCTCGCCCCCGCCTTGCGGCCACCGTCGGTCTGATGGCATGGGCGGCCAGCATGGCGGCAGGCGCCCAAGCAGCTGCGCACTACCCGAGCAAGCCCATCACCTTGGTGATTGCCTACCCGCCCGGGGGCAGCACCGATGCGGTGGGCCGCCTGGTCGGCACCGAGCTGGCGCAGCGGCTCAAGCAGCCGGTGGTGATCGAGAACCTCGGCGGTGCCGGCGGTGCGATCGGCGCGCAGAAGGTGGCCCGGGCACCCGCCGATGGCTACACCCTGCTGCTGGCGGCCAACAACGAGATGGCGATTGCACCGCTGATCAACAAGGCCATCAAGTACCGCGTGTTTCAGGATTTCACGCCCATCAGCCTGGTGGCGACGCAGCCGATGGTGCTGGTCGCATCGCAGGCCAGCGGGGTCAAGAACACGCAGGCGTTCCTCAGCCTGCTGCGGCAGAACCCCGGCAAGTACAGCTATGGCAGCTCGGGCGTGGGCACAGCGCTGCATATCGCCGGTGAGATGGTGCAGCAGGCCGGCGATGTGACGATGGCCCATGTGCCGTACAAAGGCGTGGCCCCGCTGACCAATGACCTGCTGGGCGGCAGCCTCGAATTTGGCGTGTTTGTGCTGTCCTCGGGCCTGCCGCACATCCGTGCCGGCAAGGTGGTGGCGCTGGGCACGACCGAGGCCAGGCGCTCCCCCGTGACGCCCGATATCCCTGCGTTAGCCGAGACTTCGGCGTTTGCCAAGGTCGATATCAACAGCTGGTTTGCGCTGATGGGCCCGGCCAAGCTGCCGCCCCACGTGCTGGCTGCGTTGCGCGGGGCGCTGGCCGACACGCTGCAATCGCCGGGTTTTCGGGCCAAGCTCGAAGCCAGTGGCAACGTGGTGGCCGCACCGGGCCAGGACATGGGCGCTTTCTTGAAAGCCCAGGTGGGCAAGTACCAGCAGATCGTCGAGGCTGCGAAGATCGACGACCGCTGAGCTAGCGCCGCGCCGCCTGCAGCCAGCGGCCGCCCCAGACCACGACCACCAGGGCCAGCACGACAAACACCGCGCCGGCCCATTGCCAGGCCGTCACCGTCTCGCCCAGCACCAGCATGCCGGTGGTCAACCCGATCACTGGCACGCAGAGGCTGAAGGGCGCCACGCGGTTGGCCGAGTAGCGCTGGATCAGTTTGGTCCACAGCCCGTAGCCGACGATGGTGGCCACCCAGCCCAGGTAGGCGATGGAGGCCCAGGCCAGCCACGGGATCTGCTGCCAGGTCTCGGCCTGCAGCCACTTGCCGACGCTGCCATCGTCCAACCAGGCGCTCAGCCCGATGAAGGGAATGATCGGCATCAGGCTGCTCCAGGCGATAAAGCTCACCGGGTCGTAGCGGGCGTTTTCCTTTTGCGCCAGGCGCACCACCACGTTGGAGCAGGCCCAGGAGGTGGCCGCGCACAGCACCAGCAGCAGGCCAGCCAAGGTGGTGCCACCGGCGCCATTGCTGCGCAGCTCATTGATCAGCAGGCAGGCCAGGCCCAGCGCCGCAATGCCCATGCCCGCCACCAGCGGGCGGCCGGGCCGCTCGCGCAGCAGCACCCAGGTCCAGACGGCGGTAAGAAACACCTGGGTCTGCAGCACCACGCTGGCGAGCGACGCCGTCATGCCCACCTTGAGCGCGGTGAACAGAAAGCCGAACTGGCCTACGCCTTGCAGCAGGCCAAACAGCACCACCCAGCGCCAGTGCACGCGCGGTGGCTTGATGAACAGCACCAGCGGAAAGGCTGCGCACAGGTAGCGCAGGGCACCCAGCTCGAACGGGGTCAGGCTTTGCAGTCCCCATTTCATGATGACGAAGTTGATGCCCCAGACGACGACCACGACCAGCGCCAACGCGAGGTCAGTGGGGCGGAACGGGGCGGGGGAGCTGGAAGCAGACATGGCTGGAGGCGCTGGTGTGCGCAGCGCCGGATGTTATTCAAGGTTTTCCAGCAGTGTGCCAGCAAGCGCGGCCGCGTGCTGTCACTGCGCCATTCAGCGCAAGCCCCTGGTGGGCGACAGTGCCGGGGGCTGCACGCCCTGGCCGGCAAGGGCCGGGTCCAGCGGCTCATGCAAGGCCAGGTTGCGCGCCAGCAGTCCGTAGCCGTAGGCGCTCTGGATGCCGTAGCCGCCCTGCGCGGCCACCCACAGAAACTGCGGCGCCTGGCCATCCCAGCCGATCACCATCTCGCCATCGGCGACAAAGGAGCGCAGGCCCGCCCAGCTGTGGCCGGGGCGGCGGATCTCGAAGTGGCTGGCCTGCATGATGCGGTCAATGCCCTCGGCAATGTCGAGCATCTCGGGCTGCACATCATGCGGGTGGGTGGCATCGGCATTGGCGGGCGAGCCCAGCAGCTGGCCGGCATCGGGCTTGAAATACCACTGCTCTCCAATATCGATGACGGCCGGCCAGTGCTGGCCGTCCATGCCCTCGGGCATCGCAAAGGTGAAGGCGCTGCGGCGCTTGGGTGTGAGGCCAATCGCAGCGGCACCGGCCATCTGGCCCAGTTCATCGGCCCAGGCACCGGCGGCATTGACGACATGGCGGGCCTGCAGCTGGCGGCCATCGGCCAGGCCGATCTGCCAGCGGCTGGCGCCGGCATCCCAGTGCAGGCTCTGCACCCGTGCATCGTTCCACAGCTGGCCGCCGCGCCGGCGCATGCCCTTCAAAAAGCCCTGGTGCAGCGCATGCACATCGATATCGCGGGCGCCGTCGTCGGTAAAACCGGCTTCGAGCACCTCGGTGTTCAAGGCCGGCAAGAAGGCTTTCAGTTCGGTCTTGTCCAGCCAGCGGGCGCCGGGCGAATGCTGGCGCGCCTCGTCGTAGGCGGCTTGCAGTGCGGGCAATTGCTCGGGTGTCGCCACATACAGCACACCCCGGGGGCTGACCAGCGCCTGCTCGGCAAAATCGGCCGGCGGCTGCTCGTAAAACGCGCGGCTGGCCCGCGTGAGCGCTTGCACCTGGGCTGGGCCATAGTGCTCTTCGAACAGCGCGGCCGAGCGGCCGGTGGTGTGGTAGCCGGGCTGGGATTCCTGCTCCAGCACCAGCACCTGGGCGCTGCTGGCCAGGTGCCAGGCTGTGGCGCTGCCGGCCATGCCGGCGCCGATGACGACAAAATCCCAGACCGCCGGGCGGGCGGCGGCAGTGGCTGACGGGGTGGGGGTGGCCGAAGGGGAACTGTTGGGGGTATCCATGGTCAGCATGGTAAGGTCAGTGACACTTCGCAAAGGGCAAACATGAGACAGAAACAGGCACGCAAGGGTTTTCATTCATGGGCGCTGGGCGCCAGCGGGCTGCTGGCCGTCTGTGCGGCCAGCACTGCGCAAGCACAATCGGCGGCGCCCGCGCTGCCCCAACCCACGGTGGTGGGCAGCGGCTACCTCAACCCCTGGGCCATTGCGCCGTTGCCGGACAAACGCTTTTTGCTGACCGAGCGCGGCGGCAAGCTCTGGCTGCTCGATGCCGATGGCCGCAAGCAGTCCGAGCTGCAGGGCGTACCCAAGGTGGTCGATGCCGGCCAGGGCGGCCTGCTGGATGTGGTGGCCGACAGCCAGTTCGCCAGCAACCGCCGCATCTATTTCTGCTTCAGCGAAGCCGGGCCCCAGGCGGGCACCAACAGTACGGCGCTGGCCACGGCGCGCATTGCGGCCGATGAGCGCCAGCTCGACGAGGTCAAGGTTCTGTTCAGCCAGCGCCCCAAGGCCAAGAGCAATGCCCACTTTGGCTGCCGCATTGCCGAGACGCCTGACGGCAACCTGTTCCTCAGCCTGGGCGACCGCTTCTCGTTGCGCAACGATGCGCAGACCCTGAACAACCACCACGGCAAGCTGGTGCGCATCGCCAAGGATGGCAGCGTGCCCAAGGACAACCCCTATGTGGGCCGCCAGGATGCGCTGCCGGAAATCTACAGCTATGGCCACCGCAACAGCCAGGGCCTGGCCGTGGCCGCCGATGGCAGCCTGTGGCAGCACGAGCACGGCCCCCAGGGCGGCGACGAGATCAACCGGCCCCAGCCCGGCAAGAACTATGGCTGGCCGGTGATCACCTATGGCGAGGAATACGGCGGCGGCAAGATCGGCGAAGGCACGCAGAAGGCCGGCATGGAGCAGCCCTTGCACTACTGGGTGCCCAGCATTGCACCGTCGGGCATGGCCTTTGTCACGAGCGACCGCTATGGCCCGGCCTGGAAAGGCAGCCTGTTGGTCGGTGGCCTCAAGTCGCGCAGCGTCGCCCAGCTGACGGTCAAGGACGGCAAGGTGACGGGCGAGAAGCGGCTCTATGAATCCCTCGGTGAGCGCATCCGCGATGTGCGCCAGGGTGCCGATGGCCTGGTCTACCTGCTGACCGATGGGCCCGATGGCAAGCTCATCCGCCTCACGCCCTCGGGCACTTAAAGCTTGCGCTTGAAACCCAGATGGCTGGGCACAAAGCCCAGCTTTTCATAGAAACGGTGGGCATCGGCCCGGCTTTTGTCGGTGGTCAGCTGCACCACCGCGCAGCCCCGCTCCCGGCACTGCGCCACCGCCCATTCCAGCATCTGCTGGCCCGCGCCGGCGCCGCGCAGTTCTGCCGCAATGCGCACCGATTCGATCTGGCCACGCCAGGCGCCCGTGTGCGACAAGCCGGGCACAAAAGACAGTTGCAGGGTGCCGACCACCTGCCCGTTCAACTCCGCCACCACCAGGCGCTGGTTCGCATCGGCGCAGATGGCATCAAAAGCTGCGGTATAGCGCGCATCGGGCGGGTCGGTCAGCACCTCGCGCTCGCGGCCCAGCGCATCATCGGCCAGCAAGGCGATGATGGCGGGCAGGTCGGCAAGGGCTGCGGTGCGGAACATCAGGTGGGTCGGCATCGCTGTGGCGCTCCAGGTCGTGGTGGTTGCATCGCCCAACAGGCTCAGCGCTTCAGGTAGGGCGCCAGATAGCGGCCAGTATGGCTGGCCGGGTTGGCCGCCACCTGCTCGGGCGTGCCCTGGGCCACCAGTTGCCCGCCACCGGCGCCGCCTTCCGGCCCCATGTCGATGACCCAGTCAGCCGTCTTGATGACGTCGAGGTTGTGCTCGATGACGACAATCGTGTTACCCGCATCGCGCAGCTGGTGCAGCACCTTAAGCAGCAGGTCGATATCGGCAAAGTGCAGGCCGGTGGTCGGCTCATCGAGGATGTAGAGCGTGCGGCCGGTGTCGCGCTTGGACAGCTCCTGCGCCAGCTTGACGCGCTGGGCCTCGCCGCCCGACAAGGTGGTGGCGCTCTGGCCCAGGCGGATGTAGCTCAGGCCCACATCCAGCAGGGTTTGCAGCTTGCGGGCAATGGTGGGTACATCGCGGAAGAAGTCGTGCGCATCCTCCACCGTCATCTCCAGGATCTGCGCAATGTTGCGGCCCTTCCACTGCACCTGCAGGGTTTCGCGGTTGTAGCGCTGGCCGTGGCAGATGTCGCAGGGCACATAGACGTCGGGCAGAAAATGCATCTCCACCTTCACCATGCCATCGCCCTGGCAGGCCTCGCAGCGGCCGCCAGCCACATTGAAGCTGAAGCGCCCCGGGCCATAGCCGCGCTCCTTGGCAGTGTTGGTCTCGGCCATCAGCTCGCGGATGGGGGTGAACAGGCCCGTGTAGGTTGCCGGGTTGCTGCGGGGCGTGCGGCCAATCGGGCTCTGGTCCACATTGATGACCTTGTCGAAATAGTCCAGGCCTTCGATCTCCCGGTAGGGCGCAACATCGCCCTGGGCGCGGTTGATCTTGTGGGCCGCTGCGGCATACAAGGTGTCGTTGACCAGGGTCGACTTGCCCGAGCCAGAGACGCCGGTCACGCAGGTGAACAGGCCGACGGGGAAATCCACCGTAACATCGCGCAGGTTGTGGCCGCTGGCGCCCACCAGGCGCAGGCTTTGCACCGCATGCGGGTCCACCGGGGCGGGGGCTGCTGCTTCCTGCACGCTGCGGCCCTTGGCGCTGCTGGTGCTGCTGGCCTTGCCGCTGGGCTTTTTCTCCAGCGAGGTGCGCACCGTGGGGAACTGCGAGCCGCTCTTGTCCGCCACGGCCTTGCCCACGGGCGCACCCACGGTGCTGGCCAGCACCGGCAGCCAGGGCGTGCGGCGCGCAGGCACGGCAATCGATTTCTGGCCGCTCAGGTACTGGCCGGTGAGCGACTGCGGGTGGGCGCAGATATCGGCATAGCGGCCCTGGGCCATGATTTGGCCGCCGTGCACGCCGGCGCCCGGGCCCATGTCGATGATCTGGTCGGCCGCGCGCATCATGTCCTCGTCGTGCTCGACGACGATCACGCTGTTGCCGATGTCGCGCAGGTGCTGCAAGGTAGCGATCAGGCGGTCGTTGTCGCGCTGGTGCAGGCCGATCGAGGGCTCGTCGAGCACATACATCACGCCGGTCAGGCCCGAGCCGATCTGCGAGGCCAGACGAATGCGCTGCGCCTCGCCGCCCGAGAGGGTCTCGGCGCTGCGTGCCAGGCTCAGGTAGGTCAGGCCCACATCGTTGAGGAACTGCAGCCGCGTGCTGATCTCCTGGATCACCCGGGCGGCAATATCGGCCTTGGCGCCCGTCAGCTGCACCGTGGTGAACCAGGCGTGGGCCTCGCTCAGGGTGACCTGGCTGATGTCCTGGATTGCACGGGCCTGGTCGCCGTCGCCCACGCGCACAAAGCGCGCCTCGCGGCGCAGGCGCGCGCCGTGGCAATCCGGGCAGGGCTGCACGCTCTGGTAGCGCGCCAGCTCGTCGCGCACGATGCTCGAATCGGTCTCGCGGTAGCGCCGCGTCATGTTCGGCAGAATGCCTTCAAACGGGTGCTTCTTCGTGACCATCTTGCCCGCGTTCTCGCCGCTGGCCAGCTCGTACTTGAAGGCAATTTCTTCGTCGCCCGAGCCATAGAGCACCACCTGGCGCACCGCCTCGGGCAGGCTCTCGAAAGGCTGCTCGATGTCGAACCTGTAGTGGCGGCCCAGGCTTTCGAGCATCGCAAAATAGTAGCCATTGCGCCGGTCCCAGCCCTTGATGGCGCCGCTGGCCAGGCTGAGCGTGGGGAAGGCCACCACACGCTCGACGTCGAACACCTCATGCAGGCCCAGGCCGTCGCAGGACGGGCAGGCGCCCTGGGGCGAGTTGAAGGAGAACAGGCGCGGCTCCAGCTCGGCCAGCGCATAGCTGCAGACCGGGCAGGAGAACTTGCTGCTGAACAAATGCTCCTTGCCGGTGTCCATCTCCAGCGCCAGCACCCGGCCATTGCCTTCGTTGCCGCCCACGCGCAGCGCGGCCTCAATGCTTTCGGCCAGGCGCTGCTGCAGCCCGGCGCGCACCTTGACTCGGTCGATGACCACGTCGATGTCGTGCTTCTCGTTCTTGGCCAGCGCGGGCAGGGTCTCGTGCTCGTACATCTGGCCATCGACCCGAAAGCGCACATAGCCCAGCGCCTGCATCTGGGCAAACAGCTCGACGAACTCGCCCTTCTTGCCGCGCGCCACCGGCGCCAGGACCATCAGCTTGGTGTCCTCGGGCAGGGCCAGCACGGCATCCACCATCTGGCTGACGGTCTGGGCCGCCAGCGGCAGGTTGTGGTCGGGGCAGAACGGCGTGCCTGCGCGGGCGTACAGCAGGCGCAGGTAGTCATGGATTTCGGTGACCGTGCCCACGGTCGAGCGCGGGTTGTGGCTGGTCGCCTTCTGCTCGATCGAGATGGCCGGCGACAGGCCCTCGATCAGGTCGACATCGGGTTTGTCCAGCCGGCCCAGAAACTGGCGCGCATAGGCCGAGAGGCTCTCGACATAGCGGCGCTGGCCTTCGGCATACAAGGTGTCAAAGGCCAAGCTGGATTTGCCCGAGCCGGACAGCCCGGTGATCACCACCAGCTGGTGGCGGGGGATGTCCAGGTCGATGTTCTTGAGGTTGTGCGTGCGCGCGCCACGGATGGCGATGCGGCTGTGTGCCAGCCGCGCACCCAGGTAGCGGCTGTCGTCCTGGCGCGCCTCGGACACGCCGAGTTCGTGGTGCAGGTCGATGGCAGCGGATGGGTCGGTGGGGGTGCGTGGTGGCATGTGGGCGTCAGGATCCAAAACCCCTCATGATAGCCAGCCTGCCCGTTCGTTGTGCAATCTGCCGGGTATCGCTGCACATGCTTTGCGGATAAACCGGGCGCCGCCCCAGGGGAGCTGCCTACAACTTGCCGCCAAAACCGAGGTAAGGGCTTGCTGCAGCTTTGCGCCTAGCTATCGTTTCTGAAGGGCCTGCAGCCGCGTAGATTCCGTCTGCCAGCAGGGCTTGCGGCTGCGCTCTACACTTGCCGCTGGCGATCGTCGCCATCCGTCCCTTGTTTGCCAGCGTATCGCCCTTGTCTCTCACTTCTGTTTCTTCATCCACGGCCATGCTGCCGGCCGAGCGGCGCGCCAGCTTCAGCCTGGCGCTGATCTTTGCATTGCGCATGCTGGGCCTGTTCCTGGTGCTGCCGGTGTTCGCGCTGGAGGCCCACAAATACCCTGGTGGTGATGACCCGGCGCTGGTCGGGCTGGCCATGGGTGTCTATGGCCTGACCCAGGCCGTCTGCCAACTGCCGCTGGGCATGGCGTCTGACCGCTATGGGCGCAAGAAGGTCATCGTGCTGGGCCTGCTGGTGTTCGCCGCCGGCAGTCTGATCGCCGGCATGGCCGGCAACCTGCATACCTTGCTGCTGGGCCGGGCGCTGCAAGGCGCGGGCGCCGTGTCCGCCGCCGTCACGGCGCTGCTGGCCGACCAGACCCGCGATGTGGTGCGCACCAAGGCCATGGCGCTGGTGGGCGCGAGCATTGGGCTGATGTTTGCGCTGGCGCTGGTGCTCAGCCCGCTGCTGGTCGTGCATATCGGCCTGAGCGGTCTGTTCTTGATGACCTGCGGCCTGGCGCTGGGCGGCATTGCCGTGGTGCTGTGGGTGGTGCCGCCGGAGCCGCTGGAGCACCGGGGCGGCGCACGCGGCGGCCTGCGTGAGGTGTTTCGCCATGCCGATCTGGTGCGGCTCAACGCCGGGGTATTTGTGTTGCACACGGTGCAGATGTCGATGTGGGTGGCCGTACCCGCGATGCTGGTGGCCGCGGGTCTGCCCAAGGCCGAGCACTGGCAGGTCTACCTGCCGGCCGTGGTGCTGTCCTTTGTGCTGATGGGCGGGTTGTTTGCGCTGGAGCGGCGCGGTTACCTGCGCGGCGCGCTGCTGGGCTCGATCGCGCTGGTGGCCCTGGTGCAAATAGCGTTGGGGCTGGTGGCAACCTCCGGCCAGGCGCCCACGCTGTGGCTGATGGGGGTGCTGCTGTTCGTGTTTTTCTGCGGCTTCAATGCGCTGGAGGCGACGCAGCCGAGCCTGGTGTCGCGCATGGCGCCCGCCTCCCTGCGTGGTGCGGCGCTGGGCAGTTACAACACTTTGCAATCGCTGGGCCTTTTTGCCGGCGGCGCGTTGGGTGGGGTGCTGACCCGCTGGGGCAGTGTGACCGATTTGTTCATCGCCACCAGCGCCTTGGCGCTGCTGTGGCTGGTGCTGACCTGGCCCTTGCAACCGCTGGCCCGCACCGCCGCTGGCGCTGGCGCTGCACAAAAGTAAGCGCTGGCTGGGAATGGGGCCGGCCCGTCAGGCCCCTTTGCAGAATCTGCGGGTACTGGGCAAGAAATGCCTGGCCGCTTTGGGGTAGGATACGCCCCTGTATCTCAGTGATGGGCGCTTTGAAGGCTGCAATGCCTGCAACACTGCCAACGCATAGTAGGCGCCCATTTTTCAAAGGAAAAACCTGAACCATGGCATCCGTCAACAAAGTCATCATCGTCGGCAACCTCGGCCGCGACCCTGAAATCCGCACCTTCCCCTCGGGCGACCAGGTAGCCAACGTCACCATCGCCACCACCGACCGCTGGCGCGACAAGAACAGCGGTGAGAACAAGGAAGCCACCGAGTGGCACCGTGTGGTGTTCAATGGCCGTCTGGCTGAAATCGTCGGCCAGTACCTGCGCAAGGGCAGCCAGGTCTATGTGGAAGGCAGCCTGCGCACCCGCAAGTGGACCGACCAGGCCACCGGCCAGGAGCGCTATGCGACGGAAATCCGCGCTGACTCCATGCAAATGCTGGGCAGCCGCCAAGGCCAGGGCGGCGGTGGCGGCCAGGGCGGTGGTGATGACTACGGCTATGGCGACAGCGGCTACGGCGACCAAGGTGGCGGCGGTGCACCCGCTGGCAACTATCAGCGCCGCGCCCCGGCACCCACCATGGCCCCAGCGGCCGCACCCCGCCAGGCGCCACCTCCCCGTCCTGCGCCAGCGCCCATGCCAGCGCCGGCCCCACGCGCTGCGTCGGGCTTTGACGACATGGACGACGATATTCCGTTTTAAGTCCTACCGGCGTTGCTGCATACATCGGCCATAAGCTGAGACATCCTCGTTTCCACTGGATTTATGCAGCAGCGACCGTCTGGGGGCGTGGCCAGCGCGGTAAATGATTGAGGATTGACGCTCGAATATTGAGCTCGGGCACTTGGCGCTCAAACGTCCTGGCCATCACCTTCTCGCCCAGACGCTTGGAGCAATTCATCTTGGCCTCTACCAGAGACCAAGAGGGTAGCCCCTCCATCTTTTCCAGATAGCCCGCCCCAACCTCCCACGCGCCTTGACCGCTTCATCGCGGTGAGCAAATGCCAGCTCTTTGCACAGCTTCGCTCGTTTGCGGGGTGATTGGAATGGCCCCTCGCAGGTAGCACTCCTTATGTACATCCTGCGTGTCGGATGCCCCTTGGTAGCGTTGAGCCCCTGCAGTCGCGCAGTGCCTCATCATGCAGGGCTTACGCAGCATGTGGTCAATGTGTATAGATGACCTCAGTTAGCTATGCAGATGGAGGCCGCGTTGCGCGAAAAGCTGCATTAAACGCAGCTTTCTATACACGTAGGCGGCGATATGTATAAGAATTGGCGTTTTCTATACATGTTCTGCTGACCTGATGGAATCCCTTGCCGCGCTGCGGGCCGAGCGCTTTGACACCGCCCCCATCCTCAAGAAGTTGGCCAGCGCCAGCCGCAAGCTGGCGGAGCTGAAGGGCATTGCTGCGGCCATACCCAATCAAGGCATTCTCATCAACACCTTGGGTTTGCAGGAGGCCAAGGACAGCTCAGAGATTGAGAACATTGTCACCACGCACGATGAGCTCTTCAAAGACGAGGTGTCCCTTGAGAGCAAACTGTCTGCCGCCAGCAAAGAGGTGCTGAGTTACCGGCAGGCGTTGTATACGGGCTTCCGGCTGGTGAAAGAGACTGGCTTGCTGACAGCCAACCATCTGATCGAGATGCAGCGTGCACTGGAGCGCAACCATGCAGGCTTTCGCAAATTGCCCGGCACGGCCTTGAAGGATGGCGCAGGTCGCACGGTGTACACACCGCCGCAGGAGCCAGATGCCATCGTAGGGCTGATGCGCGATTTGGAGCAGGTCATCAACGACCCCGAGGCAGTGCCCGTAGACCCGCTTATCAAGATGGCGCTGATTCACCACCAGTTTGAGAGCATTCACCCCTTCTATGATGGCAATGGCCGAACGGGGCGCATTTTGAATGTGCTGTATTTGGTCAAAGAGGGGCTGATGGACATTCCGGTGTTGTACCTGAGCCGCCATATTGTGCAAACCAAGGCTGAGTATTACCGCCTGCTGCAGGCGGTGCGTGACGACGATGCGTGGGAGGACTGGGTGCTGTACATGCTAGAGGCAGTGGAGCAGACAGCCCAGCAGACGGTGAAGACGGTGATTGCCATTCGGGATGCCTTGTTTGATTACAAGCACCGCATTCGGGAGCAGCACAAGTTCTACAGCCAAGACCTCATCAACAGCTTGTTCATGCACCCGTATACCAAGATTGAGTTCATGCAAAACGACCTGCAGGTATCACGGTTGACGGCGACGAAGTATCTGGATGCTCTGACGGAGACAGGTTTTTTACTAAAACAAAAAGCGGGGCGCAGCAACTACTACATTAACCATGCGTTGACCGTGATTTTGACAACGCCCTAATAGTAAGAAGAACTCGATGGGAAAGGATGGGCCAATACCAATGAGAATTTCGCGAAGCTAGACCACTTTTTAGTGGGCACAACCGTTCTAAGCAGCCGCTGCCTGTTTCGCAATGAATGACGAGCCCGCGCCTGACCAGCCGCGGGCTATTTTGATGGCGGAGCAAAAGGTGGGCTCTCCCGCAGTCTGCTAGGTCTGGCGGACGCCTTGCGCCGGGAGCGCTGATGCGCCCTCGGGCGCGCTGGCCTGCTGGATACGCAGATGGCGGCGCAGGTCGAACTTGAGCAGTACGGCCCCTGCGCCGATCAGCAACACGTCCTTGACGATGAAGCCGTCCAGCATGGTCAGTTGCGGCAGCAGGCTCAGCGTCGTGATGCCTGTCACGATGACGATGGCGGAGCCCACGATACCGAAGGCCGGCTTCTTGAAACCGACGACCAAGGCCACAAAGGCCAGGGTTTCGACAACGCCGAGAAAGTAGCTGCCTCCGTGCACGCCAAACAGGGTGTAGAGAAAGCTGAGCCAGGTGCTGGAGATCAGCGGCTCCAACTCGCTGACCTCGAAATCAAACCATTTGAAGGTGCCGAACAGCGCAAAGATAAAGATGACGGAAAGCCGCAGCAGGGTGAGGTCGGCATCGGAATGCACAAAGCGGTGGATGGCGTTTTTCATGGGATCTCCTGTTTCAAGGCGGGGGTGGGGGGATGTGTACCAGCGCTGAGCCAGTGGACGATGGCTTGGACGGCGCCGGCATAGGCATCGTGCGGGGGAATGCGGTTGAGCAAGAGCGCGCCTTTGAGCGCCGCGCTGACCATCATCGCCAGCTCGGCAGCGGGCAGCGCAGCCTGAAGCTGTGCAGATTGCTGACCGGCTGCGAGGATGTCCTGCAGTAGGTGCTGCTCCTTCTGTGCGAGCCGGAACACGGCAATCTGCAGCTCCGGAAGCAGGAGATGGCTGTCTGACAGCATCGCGTAGACGCCGCACATCTGCCCTTGCGCAGCGCAGTCCGAAAAGGCCTCCAGGTAGCCCTGCAGCCGCTGCACTCCCGCAGGCAATTGGTTCAGCTCGGCTTGCAACTGGTCGAACTGCGCGGTCTTGTAGGCACAGTAAGCCAGGCCCAGATCTGTCTTGCTGGGGAAATGGTGGTGGATGCTGGCCTTTCGGATACCAATGCCGGATTCCAGATCTGCGTAGCTGAAGCCCTGGAAGCCACGCTGCTGGATATAGACATTGGCCAGCTCGATGATTTTTTCGTAGGTGGACATATTTATTTATAAAAACTATTAAAAATAGTATTTCATTTTATTTTTAGAATGTACCTACTGAAAGGTAGGCTGTCAAAAGCTGTTGTGATTCAAAGCGTAAACGTCTTGCTGCGCCACCGGTTGGCTGCCCGGTCCGTATGCGCTTTGGACGACGTGGCAGCAGGCATTCAGCACCGTGCAGAGGCCAATGCGCCACAGGCCATGCCGGCAGAGGGAGAATGTGGAGTCTGCGGCGCGCCTAGCGTCGGCCCAGCGCAGCGCGACGCCCTTTGTTCCACCTTGTCCGAAAGCGGCCATGACAGAGACCACCGATATCGCTTCCCTCATCGCCCCCAGGGGCCGCCTGCGCGCGGCCATCAACGTGGGCAATCCTGTGCTGGCGCACAAACGGGCCGATGGCTCGGCCGCAGGCGTTTCCGTCGATCTGGCGGCGCGCATGGCGGCCCAGCTGGGGCTGCCGCTGGATCTGCAGCTGTTCGAGACCGCTGCCCATTCGGTCGATGCGGTCACCCAGGGCCAGGCCGATGTCGGCTTTTTTGCGGTGGACCCGGTGCGGGGCGCGGGCATTGGCTTTTCTGCGCCCTATGTGCTGATCGAGGGCGCCTACATGGTGCGCAGCGATTCGGCTCTGACCGACAACGCGCAGGTGGATGTGGCGGCGCACGAAGTGGTGGTGGGCCAGGGCAGTGCCTATGACCTCTACCTGAGCCGGGCGCTGAAACACGCCCGCATCCTGCGGGCGCCCACCTCGCCGGCGGTGGTCGATGTCTATCTGCAACCCCGGGGCGATGTGGCTGCGGGCGTCAAGGTGCAGCTGGAAGCTGCGGTCGCCAGCCACCCGGGTCTGCGCATGCTGCCCGGGCATTTCATGCTGATCCAGCAGGCCATGGGCCTGCCCAAGGACCGGGGCGACGCCGCCCTCCAATGGCTGGCCGCGTTTGTCGAAGAGGCCAAGGCCAGCGGCTTTGTGGCCCGGGCACTGGCACAGCACCAGGTGCAAGGCGCGGTGGTGGCACCGGGAGTGCAGCGATGAGCGTGTTTGAGCAGCTGCAGCAGTTGTTGGAAGGCGAGGGCGCCCGCTTTCGGGTGCTGAGCCATCCGGCCGAGGGCAAATCGGACGAGGTGGCGCGCATCCGGGGCACCACGCCGGGCCAGGGCGCCAAGGCCATGCTGTGCAAGACCCGCAATGCCGAGCACTGGGTACTGGCGGTGCTGCCGGGCGACCAGAAGCTGGACTTTCGCCTGCTGGCGGCCGCGCTGGGCCTGCCCAAGATGACGATGGCCAGCGCGGAAGAAGCCACCGAGCGGACCGGCTGCGTGATCGGCGCCATTCCACCGTTCAGCCCGGGCCCGCAGGTAGCCCTGGTGGTGGACCCGGGCCTGGTGGAGCGCCATGCCGACATCGCGTTCAATGCCGGGCGGCTGGACCGCTCGATGGTGCTCAATGCCCAGGACTATGTGCGCGTGGCCAAGCCGGCGTTGCACCGCATCTGCGCTATGGGCTAACGCAAAAATCCAACACTGCGGCCGGCTGTGCCCGGCGCGGCGGCCTGCCGCCGCAGGGCCGCTGCACAATAGGCGCCATGTTCATCGCCATCCCGCTGGAAAACAAGCCCTCCTGGCAGTCGCCGCCCTGGATGACGGTGCTGCTGATTGCGATCAACTGCCTGGTGTTCTGGGTCTGGCAAGGGGGTGAGGAGCGGGCAGCAGAGCGGGCCTCCAAAACCTATGCCCATACGGCGCTGCCGGCGATCGAGGTGCCGGCCTTTGTGAAGTACCTCGACGCACAAAGCCGCAACCCGGACAGCCGCATCCAACCGCAGATGGTGCGCATGGTGCAGGGGCTGCAAAAAAACCAGGACTACGGCCAGATCTACCTGCTGATGCAGCAGGAAGGCCGTTTTCGCCGCCAGCTGCTGGCCGGCGAGGTGATCCAGGCAGGCAATCCGCTGCATGCCGAATGGCAGGCCGCCCGCGCCCGCTTTGCACCGCTGGAGCCCGCTCCCTTCACCGCCCGCTGGGCGATGAGCTATGAGGCGGGCGCCGGGCTGCAGCCTCTGCAGGCACTAACCTCCACCTTTTTGCATGGCAGCACCGGCCATCTGCTGGGCAATATGGTGTTTTTGTTTCTGTTTGGTTTTACGTTGGAGATGGCACTGGGTGCCGGGCTCTACCTGTGCTTCTACCTGGCCGCCGGTGTCAGCGCGTCGCTGTTTGCCGGTCTGTTCTATGCCGGCTCGGGCAGCTATGGGCTGGGCGCGTCGGGCGCTATTGCCGGCCTGATGGCCATGTATGTAGTGCTCTACCGCATGCGCCGCATCCGTTTTTTCTACATGCTGGCCTTCTACTTCAACTACGCCACCTGGCCCGCGCTGGTGGTGCTGCCGGTGTGGATGGGCTTTGAGCTGGCCCAGCATTTTCTGGGGCAGCAGGGCGTGGCCTATATGGCGCACTTTGGCGGCTTGCTGGCCGGTGGCCTGCTGATGGCCTTGTACCTGCAGCTGCGGCGCAAGGAGTCCGTGGTGGAGGTGGCCGCCCGTGACAAGCAGCAGGCCCAGGCCCAGAGCGCCGCACTGGCCGCCGCCGTGCAACGCGCGCAAAAGCACACCGATGCGCTGGCCTTCGAGCTGGCTGCCCCCGCCTGGCGCCAGGCGGCCAAGCTGGCGCCGGCCGATGCGACCATCTTGCGCGCCTGGTTTGAAAGCGCCCGCCATGCGCCGGGCAGCGAGGATTTCCACCGCGCGGCCCGCGCCATCTTCAAGCTGCCAGCCAACACCGAGGCGCTGCGCCGGCTCCAGCACCACAGCTGGCAAACCTATATGGACCGCGCCCGGCCTGCCCCGCGCATCAGCGACAACAGCCTGCATGCGCTGGCGCGCAGCTTTGTGCGCCTGGGCGAATGGGACGATGCCCAGAAGATCTGCCAGCAGCTGGAGAGCGCTGCCGACCACCCGCACTGGCCCGCAACCCTGGCCCTGGTCGCCAATGGCCTGGCCAAGGCCGGCCGGCTGGATGACGCCCGGCGCTGGCTGCCAGCGCTGCAGCGCGCCGCGCCGCAGGAGCCGGTGACGCGCTGGCTCAGCCAGGCGAGCACCTGAACGCTGGCCGAGCGCCTCTAAGCGTCAGCGCCATGTAAAGTTTTCGTGAAGCCATGCCTTATGATCGCTCCCATGCTGCGCCAGCGGGGGCTGCAGACAGAAAGGCTGGCCATGGGCCCATTGCGTTCTCCACAGCAAGACGACGAGGTTGACAGCGCCCAATGGGTGATCGAGCCGTTCTGGCGCAAGCTCAACAGCTTTTTCCTGTTCCCATTGCAGCGCAAGCCCTTGCTGTATGCGCTGGTGCTGTCGCTCTGCGCCTATATGCTGATGTGGGGCTTGTTGATCGGCCTGGTCGTTGCGGTGGGCCTGCTGCTGGCGATCAGCCGGCATGCGTTCAAGATCGCGGCCTATGGCTCGCATGGCGTGCTCGACAGCAACGACTACGACGACTACCCCTGCGATGCCGACCTCAAGGTGCTGCCCTGGAAGTTCTTTGGCGTGTTGCTGGTGCATGGCTTTCTGATCGGCATGCTCGCCCGGGTCAGCCCGGGGCTGGCGGCGCTGGGCGATCTGCTCTCGTCCTTTCTGATCCCCGCCACGTTGATGGTGCTGATCACCAGCGGCAGCCTGCGTGCGGCCATCAACCCCTTCCTGCTGCTTGGCACCATGGGCGCCATCGGTCTGCCCTATGGCCTGCTGTGCCTGTTTCTGTTCCTGCTGATGCAGGGCGTGCCGATGGCCTTTGCGCTGTTGGTCACGGTGGTGCCCCAGGCGCTGCTGGCGCCTTTGCTGGCCTTTGTCGTGATCTATTTCAACGGCGTGATCGCCGCGATGATTGGCTATGTGATGTACCAGAACCATGCGGCGCTGGGCATCACGCCGGACAAGGCGCCGCAGGCCGAAGCCGGCGCGCCGGTGGTGGACCCGCAGACTGCGCTGGCCCAGCGCCGCGATGCCCAGGTGGCCCAGCTGGTGCAAAGCGGCGACATGAACGCCGCCCTGGCTGAAGCCCGTGAATGGCAGCGCAGCGAACCGGACAGCCTGGCCGACCAGCGCCGCTACCACCGCGTGCTCAAGCTCAGCGACAAGGGCGACGAGCTGGCGCGCCATGCGCAAAGCTATGTTGCGCTGCTGCTGCGCAAGCAGCGCAGTGCCGATGCGCTGGAGGTCTGGGGCAGTTGCTACAAGCGCGACAAGGGCTTTCGGCTGAACGAAGCCAGCCATGCCTTGGCACTGGCGCAGACAGCCTGGAAGCGCATGCAACTGCCGCACACCTTGGCCTTGCTCCATGGTTTCGAGAAAAGCTATGCCGGCAGCGATCTGGTGCCCCAGGCGCTGGAGCTGACGGTGCGCGTGCTCAAGCAAGGCGCCAACAAGCCCGACCAGGCCGTGCGCGTGTTCATGCGCATGAAGATCCGCTACCCCGAACATGCCTGCACGCAGGAGGCCGCCTGGATCTTGCGCGATGAGCTGCCGGGCGCTGCGCAGGCGCCTGCCGCACCCGCCGCCTGAGCTGCTGGATTTTTAAGCGGCCGTTGAAGGCGCCACGCTGGCAATGATGCCGCCGCCCAGGCAGACCTCGCCGTCATACAGCACGGCGGACTGGCCTGGCGTCACTGCCCATTGCGCCTCGGGGAAGTCGAGGTGGAACTGCGCTGGCGTCGTATCGGCGCCAATGATCGCGGGCGAATCGGGCTGGCGGTAGCGGGTTTTGGAGCCATAGGTGCCGGCAGCGGGCGGGTGGCCGGCGACCCAGCTGGTGTTGTCGGCGTCCAGTGCCTGCGACAGCAGCCAGGGGTGGTCATGGCCTTGCACCACGCGCAGGATGTTCTTGTCCAGCTCCTTGCGGGCCACAAACCACGGCGCGTGCTCGCCTGCGCCACGGGCAGCGCCTTTTTCCTTCACGCCCCCAATGCCCAGGCCCGAGCGCTGGCCCAAGGTGTAGAACGACAGGCCGACATGCTTGCCCAGCTTGCGGTTGCGGTCGTCGAGGATCGGACCCGGTTCCTGGCTGATGTAGCGGTTGAGAAAATCGCGGAAAGGGCGCTCGCCGATGAAGCAGATACCGGTGGAGTCCTTCTTCTTGGCATTGGGCAGGCCGATTTCCTCGGCAATGCGGCGCACCTCGGTCTTCTTCAGCTCACCGACCGGGAACAGCGATCTGGACAGCTGGGCCTGGTTCAGGCGGTGCAGAAAATAGCTCTGGTCCTTGGCCGGGTCCAGGCCCTTGAGCAGCTCGAACAGCTGGGTGCCGGGGTTCTGGCGCACACGGGCGTAGTGGCCGGTGGCAATCTTTTCGGCGCCCAGCCGCATGGCATGGTCCAAAAAGGCCTTGAACTTGATCTCGGCATTGCACAGCACATCCGGGTTGGGTGTGCGGCCGGCCTGGTATTCGCGCAGAAACTCGGCAAACACCCGGTCCTTGTAGTCGGCCGCAAAGTTGACGTGTTCGAGCTCGATGCCCACCACGTCGGCCACGGCTGCGGCATCGACAAAGTCGATGTTGGACGAGCAGTACTCGCTGTCGTCGTCATCTTCCCAGTTCTTCATGAAGATGCCGACGACCTCGTGCCCCTGCTTTTTGAGCAAATACGCGGTGACGGCCGAATCCACGCCGCCACTCAGCCCCACTACGATGCGCTGTTTAACCATGGGCGCAATTATCCGCTGGGCAGCGGGCGCCCGCTGTGCAAGGGCTATGCGCCAGGCCGTGCTGATCGTTCATTTTTTTGAACGATGAATGCGAATTTCAGTGATTTATCGTTGATCGTTCCATCGCTAATATTCGTTCCAGGCGTTAAGCACGAATCCTCGTTGCAGACGCTTGCGGTGGGCCCGTCCCGCCAGCGCTTCAGAAAAGGAACGACCATGACCTCCAAGCCCTATGTTCGCCTCGACAAAGACAATGCTGCCGTGCTGCTGGTGGACCACCAGACCGGTCTGCTCTCGCTGGTGCGCGACATCGACCCCGACAAGTTCAAGAACAATGTGCTGGCGCTGAGTGATCTGGCCAATTATTTCCAGCTACCCACGATTCTGACCACCAGCTTTGAAGATGGGCCCAATGGCCCGCTGGTACCTGAGCTGGTCCAGGCCCATCCCCATGCACCGTTCATCGCCCGCCCCGGCCAGATCAATGCCTGGGACAACGAGGACTTCGTCAAGGCCGTCAAGGCCACCGGCAAAAAGCAGCTGATCATTGCCGGTGTGGTGACCGAGGTCTGCGTGGCTTTCCCGGCACTGGCGGCGATTGCAGAGGGCTTTGATGTGTTCGTGGTGACCGATGCCTCGGGCACCTTCAACGAAGTCACCCGCGATTCGGCCTGGCGCCGCATGGAGGCGGCAGGCGCGCAGCTGATGACCTGGTTCGGCGTGGCCTGTGAGCTGCACCGCGACTGGCGCAATGATGTCGAAGGCCTGGGCACCCTGTTCAGCAACCACATTCCGGATTACCGCAATCTGATGAACAGCTATGCGCGCGCCAAGGGCGGCCAGTAAGGCGCCGTTGCCCTAGCCCACCCGGTTGCCACTGCGAAGGAGTCCCGCCATGGAGCAAGCACAGATCTTGGTCTACCAGCCGCAGACCGGCCTCATCGGCCTGCAGCTGGCCGATGGCAGCTACGCGCTGGCCGAACAATGGGGCAACCAGCCCTTGCGTGAAGGCCAGCGGCTGCAAGGCAACCTGCACAGCGTGGGGATGGAGACCCTCGAGGACACCCGTACGCATGCGCGCTATGAGGTGTTCATGCAGGCCTATGGGCTCTCGGCAGAAGGTCTGCGGTTGGCCCTGCTGTAAGCACCTGCCCCACACCCCCGCAGACCTGTGGGGGCAGAGGGCGATGCAGGCGATCCGACGATGGCCTGCATCGCCTTGCGGCTGCCGCGCCGCCGTGGCTTACTGCGGTGTCAACGCAATGCGCTCGCGGGTGGCCTTTTCCACCGCACTGCGCGAGTAGGCCAGCGGAAAGTACTGGCCTGCGGCCCAGGTGTTGGCCAGGTCGCGGTAATGCGGGCTGGCGGGGTTGCCCGATTGGCCTGGCGTGTTGACCACGCGCGAGGCGTCCCAGTTGCCCACGTCCACCACCATGCGGAAGGATGCGCCGGAGGTCAGCTGGTAGGTGTCCACGTTGTAGCTGGTGGCCATCGGCGTAGCCCAGGAGCCGCCGATGCCGCCGACGCCGACATTGAGCCTTTGCTGGGTGGCACTGTCCACCACACCGGCGAGCGGGTGCACAAAGATAGCCTGGTGCAGGCTGCCCCAGGTCCAGCTCCTGGCATCGGCCCCCAGCTTGGTCTGGATCCATTGCATCGCCGGTGCGATGGACGAGAGCAGCACCTGGTCGCGCTCGGCCTCGCTCATCCAGCCCTGCGGGCTTTCCAGCACCGCGATCATGCGGGTGGCGCTGGTCTCTTTCGCAAAGCTGCGCTCGTTGGCGGCCAGCACCTTGTCGGTCAGCGCTTTCTTCAGGGTGGCATTGCTCCAGACTTCGTAGAGCGCGGCGGCTGCGCTGTCCTTGGCCATCGTGCCGTCCCAGGCTTGCAGCAGTGCCAGGCCCTGGGCAGTCTGTGCATCGCTGCTTTGCAGCGGTGCCAGCAGTTTGAGCAGGCGCTGGGCAGGCACGGCGACGATGTCGGTCTGCCAGGCTTCGGAGTCTGCGACGCTGAGCTTCTTGCCGTCCTTGGCGGCCTTTTCAAACAGGCCATGCAGGCGCTGCGCGCGGGCCGCGTCCGACCATTCGTAGCCAATGCCCTTTTGGTAGAGCGGGTGGGTGGGCGGCACATTGTTTTCGTTGGCCGTCACCACATAGCCGCGCTGCGGGTTGAACTCCCAGGGCAGCTCGTCGCCGTTGCGGTAGCCCGACCATTCATAGCGGCCGTCGCCGGGCACCGGTGTCAGCCCATCCCAGTTGGGGCGGATGGGGGTGAGCCCGCCCGGAATCCAGCCAATGTTGCCACTGCTGTCGGCATAGACCTGGTTCTCGCCCGGTGCGCCCCAGCGGTTCATCGCGGCGCGGAACTGGTCGAAATCCTGCGCACGCATATAGTCCATCGAGCCGAAGTAGGGCGCCATGCCCAGGTCCAGCCAGGCGGCGCGCAGCGCATAGGCCTTGTTGCCTTCGGCAGCCAGCACCGGGCCGTGGCGGGTATACCAGTTCTCGACGATGACGGGCTGGGCGGCGCCCTTGACGGCAATGCTCTCCGTCACCCGGGTCATCGGCTCCCAGCGGCCCTGGTACTTGTATTCCTTGCTGTTCTGCGGGTTGGTTTCGTAGACATACAGGTCTTCCTGGTCCATGTAGAAGCGTGTCAGGCCAAAGGCGATGCGGCCGTTGTGGCCGATGGAGATGCCGGGCAGGAACGGCTCGCCGGCACCAATCACATCCATGCCAGGCGCGGAGATGTGCGAGATATAGCGCAGGCTGGGCGCGCCATGGGCGCGGTGCGGGTCATTGGCCAGAATCGGGCGGCCGGTGGTAGTCATGCCCGGTGCGATCGTCCAGTTGTTGCTGCCGTAGCTGGCCAAGGTATTCGCATCGGGCTGGTTCAAGGTGGATTCGGACAGCGCCAGCAACTGCTCGGGCGCCATGTCCTGCACCGACACCTTGACGTTCTCCTTGGTGAAGCGCGGGCTGGCGGTGGCCAGCGCATAGGCGCGCTTGAGCTCCTTGCCGGGCAGGCCGCAGACCTCCAGCCCTTCGGGGATCTGCGGCTTCACATCGGGCACCAGCTCGCGGCGCAGCCAGTCCACCCGGGCGCCGTTCTGCTTGCCTTCGCAAAAGGCCTGGGCACGGTCTACTTCGCCGGTAAAGTTCAGGGTCAGACCATGGTGGCGGATGCGCACCGTGTCTTCTGCCGCCCATTGGGCCGGCTGGTAGCCCAGCAGCCTGAACTCTTCGGGCAGCAGGCTGGGGTCCGCCTTCGTCTGGGCGACAAAGGCATTCACCCCGGCCACAAAGGCTCCGGCGACGCGTTTGGAGTCCGAGCCATAGGCCAGCCATTCGCGGTACATGTCGCCACGGAACAGCACCGCGCGCGCCGCCTTGTCGCTCTCGACCCAGGCCGGGCCAAAGTCCTGGGCCATCTGGCCCAGTCCGCGCTTGCGCCACAGGTCCATCTGCCAGAGCCGGTCGCGCGCCGCCATATAGCCTTGCACGACAAAGGCGTCATAGGTGGTGCCGGCGTAGATGTGCGGCACGCCCCACTGGTCGACCAGCACCTCGGCCGGCTTTTCCAGCCCGGCAATCCTGGCGCTGTGCTGGCTGGTGGGCGGTGTGCCCAGGGAGCTGCAACCGGCGGCAAGCAGCGCAGCGGCCAATGGCAGCGCCAGGCGGGTGGCAAAACGACGGGGGTCGTGGTGGGGCATGGTATGTCTCCTCGTTATGGTCCAGGGACAATGCCATGCTTGCCCGCGCTGCGCAATCGCGTTGGCGCCAGGCGCCGGCGGGGCTCCAATCTGTGCGAGGATGCGCGCATCTGCACGCGCTCGCGGCTGCGACTTCGGAAGGAACTCCACCATGGAACTGCGCCAGCTGCGCTACTTTGTACGCATCGTTGAACTGGGCTCGATGAGCCGCGCCGCGCTGGATCTGGACATGGTGCAGTCGGCCCTGAGCCAGCAGGTCAGCCGCCTGGAGTCCGAGCTCTCTACCCGTTTGCTCCAGCGCACCTCACGCGGTGTCATCCCGACCGAGGCGGGCCTGGCGTTTTTCCATGAAGCCCAGCTCAGCCTGCGCCATGCCGACCAGGCCATCCATGCGGCCCAGCAGGCACGGCTGTCGGGCGCTGTCAGCATGGGCCTGTCTCCGACGATCGCCAACGTGCTGGGCCTGCCGCTGCTGCGGGCCATGCGCGAGCGCTACCCCGATGTGCGGCTGCACATGGTCTCGGCGCTGTCCGGCCACCTGACCAGTCTGCTCAACGCCCGGCAGATGGACATTGCCATTCTGTTCGACACGCAGAGCGCACGCCGCTGGCGGGTGACGCCGCTGCTCGAAGAGCAGCTCTTTCTGATCCAGTCCCGCCAGAGCCCTGTTGCACCCAAGATCCGCCATGGCGCGCCGGTCACTCTGGCGCAGCTGCAACAGGTGCCGCTGATCCTGCCCTCGGGCAGCCATGGGCTGCGCAGCTCGGTGATGGCCTCGTTCACCAGTGCGGGTTTCCAATCGCAGATGGCGATGGAAATCGATTCGCTGCCGCTGTTGATGGAGGCGGTGGACGCAGGCATGGGTGCGACCGTCCAGCCCTGGTCGGCCGTCGGCATGTACCGCGATGCGGAGGCGCGTTTCCAGTGGTCGCAGATTGCAGACGATTCCGTGCGCCGCAAGGCGGCGCTGTGCAGCCTGTCGGACGATGAGCTGTCGCCCGCGGCGCTCGCCGCGCGCGTGGTGCTGGTCGATTGCGCCAGACGGCTGGTGCAATCGGGCCAATGGCTGGGCGCCTCGCTCGCGGCCTGAACGCGGGCGGCGCCCGGCCACATCACAAACCGTGATACCCCCATGCCCAGGGACGGCTGCACCGGCGCGGACCGGTTGTCTACAGTGGGGGCAACTCTCGCCGGTCGGGGTGCCGGGACCCCGTCCCTTGTGATGCAGCGCCACGGCCAGGACGGGCCCTTCCCACGTTGAACCGCCACCAGGCACGCCTTGTGGCAACCCCTCATGAAAACTGAAGCCTTTGACACCGATGTGCTCGTCATCGGTGGCGGCAATGCCGCGCTGTGCGCCGCCCTCATGGCCCGTGAAGCGGGCAGCCGCGTGCTGCTGCTGGAAGCGGCGCCACGCGCATGGCGCGGCGGCAACTCCGGCCACACCCGCAATCTCCGCTGCATGCACAACGCCCCGCAGGATGTGCTGGTCGATGCCTATCCGGAGGAGGAGTACTGGCAAGACCTGCTCAAGGTCACTGCCGGCATCACCGATGAGCACCTGGCCCGCCTGGTGATCCGCGCCTCTTCGACCTGCCGCAGCTGGATGCGCCGGCATGGCGTGCATTTTCAGCCTCCGTTGTCGGGCGCGCTGCATGTGGCGCGCACCAACGCGTTTTTTATGGGTGGCGGCAAGGCCCTGGTCAATGCCTACTACCGCAGTGCGCAGGCGATGGGCGTGGACGTGCGCTACGAGTCGCCGGTGGACCGGCTGGAGATCGCCAACGGCCGCTTCCAGGCCGCCTGGTGCAAAGGCGAGCGCATCACTGCCAAAAGCTGCGTGCTGGCGGCCGGCGGCTTTGAGTCGAACCGGGAGTGGCTGCGCGAGGCCTGGGGCCAGAACGCCCGTGGCGAATGGCCTGCCGACAACTTCCTCATCCGTGGCACGGCCTTCAACCAGGGTGTGTTGCTCAAGCACATGCTCCAGGACCAGCTTGCCGATGCCGTGGGCGACCCCACCCAGGCGCACATGGTGGCCATCGATGCCCGTGCACCGCTGTATGACGGCGGCATCTGCACGCGCATTGACTGCGTGTCGCTGGGCGTGGTGGTCAACCGCGATGCCCAGCGCTTCTACGATGAAGGCGAGGATTTCTGGCCCAAGCGCTATGCCATCTGGGGCCGGCTGGTTGCACAGCAGCCTGGGCAGATGGCGTATTCCATCATCGACAGCAAAGCCATTGGCCGCTTCATGCCGCCGGTGTTTCCGGGCGTGCGCGCTGATTCGCTGCCGCAGCTCGCCCAGAAGCTGGGACTGCCGGTGGAGACCTTCATGCAGACCCTCCAGGCCTACAACGCCAGCTGCAAGGCGGGCCATTTCGACCATACGGCGCTCGACGACTGCCACACCGAAGGTATCAGCCCCGCCAAGACGCACTGGGCCCGGCCGCTGGATACCGGCCCGTTCTATGGCTATGCACTGCGCCCGGGCGTGACCTTCACCTACCTGGGTTTGAAGGTCGATGACAGCGCGGCAGTGCGCTTTGGCGGGCAGGCCAGCCAGAACCTGTTCGTGGCGGGCGAAATGATGGCGGGCAATGTTCTGGGCAAGGGCTACACGGCGGGGGTGGGCATGTCCATTGGTACCGCTTTCGGGCGGATTGCTGGCCGCAATGCCGCACTGGCCGCTGCCGGCCAGCCCGCGCTGCATGGCGCTGTGAACGACGAGGTCTGAATGAGCATCCAATCACTGCAAGAACTGGGCCAGCAGGCCCAGACCCTGGCCACCGGCAAGGTCATCCCCATCATCGCTGCGCCCACGCAGACGCCCGCAGAGCAAGAAGTGGCGCGCGTGATGCAAATCTGCAATGCCTGCCGCTACTGCGAAGGCTTTTGCGCCGTGTTCCCGGCGATGACGCGCCGTCTGGAGTTTGGCAAGGCCGATGCGCATTACCTGGCCAATCTGTGCCACAACTGCGGCGCCTGCCTGCATGCCTGCCAGTACGCGCCGCCGCACGAGTTTGCCATCAACATCCCCCAGGCCATGGCCGAGGTACGGGGCCAGACCTATGCCGACTACGCCTGGCCTCCTGCGCTGGGGCGGCTGTACCAGCGAAACGGCCTGACCCTGTCGCTGGCGATGGTGCTGGGGCTGTTCCTGTTTCTGGCATTGGCCGTCGCGTTGCGGGGCGGCGTGGGCCAGCTGTGGAATGCGCAGCTCGGCAACAACTTCTACAACCTGTTCCCGCATGGCCTGATGGTGGGCATTTTTGCGCCGGTGTTTCTGCTGGTGGTGTTGGCGCTCTTCATGGGCGTGCGCCGCTTTTGGAAGGAGGTCAAGCCCGCCACCAGTGGGGTGGATGTCGGCATGCCGGCTGCGGCAGAGGCGACGCAGGATGTGCTGCGCCTCAAGTACCTCGATGGCGGCCATGGCGAGGGCTGCCACAACGAAGACGATGCCTACACGCTGGCGCGCCGCCGGTTTCACCATTTCACCTTCTACGGCTTTGCGCTGTGCTTTGCGGCAACGGCGCTGGCCACGGTGTACCACTATGCATTCGACCTGCCTGCGCCTTACGAGCTGCCCAGCCTGCCCAAGGTGCTGGGTGCGCTGGGCGGGCTGGCCATGATGGTGGGCACGGTGGGCCTGTGGCGCCTGCACCGAAGCCGTCACCCGCTGCATGGCGATTCCCGGCAAAAGCCCATGGACCTTGGCTTCATTGCGCTGCTGTTTGTGGTGGCCTCCAGTGGCATGGCGCTGTGGCTGGGGCGCGGCACGCCCGCCTTGGCACTGTTGCTGTGCCTGCACCTGGGCGCGGTGATCGCATTGTTCGCCACGCTGCCCTACGGCAAGTTTGCCCATGGCGTGTTCCGCACGGCCGCGCTGTTGCGCCACAACACTGAAAAGCGGCAGCCCAGCCCGGTAGGCCTGGGTGCCGACTGACAAAAATCCCATACCCAGGAGACTCACGATGAACAAACGACAAGCGCTGTTGCGCACGATGGTGCTCGCACTGGTGGCAGTGCAGGGCGCCGGCCATGCCCAGGATTTCCCGCCGCGCAAACCGGTCACCCTGGTGGTGGGCTTTGCAGCTGGCGGTGCGGCAGATTCAGCAGCCCGCCTGATTGCCAAGAAGCTCGGGGAGAACATCGGCCAGACGGTGGTCGTGGACAACCGGGGCGGCGCCGGTGGCAACATCGCGCACCAGTTTGTGGCCAAGGCCCCCGCCGATGGCTCGGTGCTGCTGTTCGGATCTGTCGGCCCGCTGACGATCGCGCCACACATCATGAAAGTCGGTTACGACCCGTTCAAGGACCTGGCGCCGATCTCGGGCGGCGTGAACTTTCCCAATGTGCTGGTGGTGCACCAGGGCGCAGGGGTGAAGGATCTGGCCGGTTTTGTGGCCAAGGCCCGGAAGACGGCCGGTGGCGTGGACTATGCGTCCACCGGCGCCGGGTCAGCCTCGCACCTGGCGGGCGAGCTGTTCAACCAGCGCGCTGGCGTCGACATGGTGCATGTTCCCTACAAAGGAGGCGCTCCCGCGCTGCAAGACTTGATCGGGGAGCGCGTGACCTCGTACTTTGCGGCTCCGCCGACGGCGCTTCCCCATATCGAGACCGGCAAGCTGATTCCGCTGGCGACCACCGGCTTGACGCGGCCCGCGTACATGCCCAACATCCCCACCGTTGCCGAGGCGGGCTACCCCGGCTTCGAAGCGCTCAATTGGTATGCGTTTGTGGCACCGGGCAAGACGCCCGAGCCGGTGCTCGAACGCTGGAATGCGGAGATTGTCAAGGTGCTGAACGACCCCGCTGTGGGCGAGGCGTTGAAGGTGCACGGCCTGACGCCGCAACCGACCACACGCGCAGCATTTGCCGCCTTCATGAAAAAGGAGTACGAGCAGTGGGGCAAGGTGGTCAAGGAGCGCAAGATCAGCATGCAATGAACGCAGCGGCCAGGGGCCGCCCCCGAGGCTGCCGGTGCGATGCCTGAGGCCTGCCGGGGACTATTCCAGCGGGTTCACGCCATCGGGCTGCACCAGCACCGATGCATCGGTGTAGATCAGGTTCAGCGCAAAACGCTGGCCGGCCAGGTAGTCGTCCAGCGACTGCAGCACCAGCGGGCTGCGCATCTGGTGGGCCTCGGCGCGCATTTCATCGGCGGTCATCCAGACGGTGCGGCGTATGCCTTCGTCGAGCGGCTGGTTTTCATAGAACGCGCCCACGGTGCCGGTGAACGCAAAGCGCATATAGGTGGTGTCCGCGCCGCTCTTGGTCCGTACAAAACGGTTCATGTAGATGCCCAGCAGGGCCGAGGGCTTGAAGTCGAAGGCCGTCTCTTCAAGCACCTCGCGCACACAGGCCTGGATGGGGGATTCGCCCGGGTCCAGATGGCCCGCCGGGTTGTTCAGGCGGATGCCGTCCGAGGTGTCTTCCTCGACCAGCAAAAATCGGCCATCGCGCTCAATGACGGCGGCCACGGTGACGTTGGGTTTCCAGCGGTGGGGCATGCGGCATTATGTGCCAAGTCGCTGAAATTATAAAAAGCGGCGAAAGGGCTTGCCGCGCCCATGCAAGCTCGGGCGCTGCAGCCATGCTCTGCAGTACGATAGCGCCATGCACGCACCTGCCCCCACCCCAGCCATACCCGCACAGTCCGTCTATGCCGAGCGCCGCGCCCAGGTCGCGCGCCAGCTGGGCGAAGGCGGGATCGCCATCATCCCCACGGCGCCCGAGCATCCGCGCAACCGCGACAGCGACTTCCTGTACCGCCACGACAGCTATTTCTACTACCTGACCGGTTTCACCGAGCCCCATGCCAGCCTTGTGATCACCGCCGATGGCAAGACCACCCTGTTTTGCGCGCCCAAGGACCTGGCGCGCGAGATCTGGGACGGCTACCGCCTGGGCCCGGAGGCAGCGGTGGCGGCCTTGGGCGTGACGGAAGCCTATTCGGTCGCCGAGCAGGCCGCCCGCATGCCCAAGATGCTGGAGAACCGCAGCGTGGTCTGGTACCCGTTTGCGATCCACCAGGGGCTGGAGAGCACGGTGGCGCAGTGGCTCAATGGCGTGCGTGCCCGCACCCGCTATGGCGCACTGGTGCCCGAGCAGCAGCGCGACCTGTGCACCGTGCTCGACGAAATGCGGCTCTTCAAGGATGCGCATGAAGTGCCGATCCTGCGCCGCGCCGGGGCCATCAGCGCCCGCGCCCATATTCTGGCGATGCAGCGCTCGGCCCGCATGCTCCGCGCCGGCCAGGATGTGCGCGAGTACCACCTGGATGCCGAGCTGCTGCAGGCCTTCCGCGAATACGGCTCGCAGTACCCGGCTTATGGCTCCATCGTGGCCGCTGGCGCCAATGCCTGCGTGCTGCACTACCGCGCCGATGCCGCGCCCATCCGCGATGGTGAGCTGGTGCTGATCGACGCAGGCTGCGAGCTCGATGGCTATGCCAGCGACATCACCCGCACCTTCCCCGCCAATGGCAGGTTCAGTGGCCCGCAGCGCGATCTGTACGATCTGGTGCTGGCCAGCCAGGATGCGGCCATTGCGCTGGCCCGGCCCGGCAAGCGCTTCAACGACATGCATGACGCCACCGTCGCCGTGCTGGCGCAGGGCATGCTCGATCTGGGCCTGCTCGACAAGAACAAGGTCGGCAGCGTGCAGGATGTCATCGACAACCGCAGCTATTTCCAGTTCTACATGCACCGCACCGGCCACTGGATGGGCATGGATGTGCATGACTGCGGCAGCTACATCGAGCCCAGCGAAGTCGGCCACACCAGCGAGCGGCGTGATCCGCTCTCGGGCGAGCTGATCCTCAACCGCCCCAGCCGCATCCTGCGCCCCGGCATGCTGACCACCATCGAGCCCGGTATCTATGTGCGCCCGGCCGACGGCGTGCCTGAAGCGTTCCACAACATCGGCATCCGCATCGAGGATGATGCGCTGATCACCGACGGCGGTTGCGAGCTGCTCACGCGCGGCGTGCCGGTCAAGGCCGATGAGATCGAGGCGCTGATGCGCGATGGCGCGCCCCGGCCTGCCGATCTGGCCTGATCCGCCTCCGCCCCCATCCCACACCTGCCGGGCCAAGCGTCTTGCAGGTGTTTTTTGCGGGCCGCGCCATTGTGCAAACGCACATCGAATGAAACCGCGCTGTAACTCGCAGTGGCTGTTTCTCGTGTCAGAATGGAACTGAATTACATCGGGCCGGTATCTGGTGACAGGGCCGGCCCCACTTTTGAGACAAAGACACAGGGACCTGTCCATGATTTCGCCCAAGATCCGCCGCGCCACCAAGATTGTTGCCACGCTGGGCCCCGCCTCCAGCGAGCCGGCCCTGCTCGAAGAGATGATCCGTGCGGGGGTCAATGTGGTGCGTCTGAACTTCAGCCACGGCAAGGCGCAGGACCATGTGGACCGCGCCCGGATGGTGCGCGAGGCGGCGCAGCGTGCCGGCCGTGAAGTGGCGATCATGGCCGACCTGCAAGGCCCCAAGATCCGTGTCGGCAAGTTTGCCGAAGGCAAGGTGATGCTGGAGCCGGGCGCGAAGTTTGTACTCGATGCCTCCCGCCAGGAGCCCGGTGACCTGCAGGGCGTGGGTCTGGACTACAAGGAGCTGCCCCGCGATGTGCGCGCGGGCGATGTGCTGCTGCTCAACGACGGCCTGATCGTGCTGACCGTCGATGGTGTGCTGGGCGATGCGGTGCACACCACCGTCAAGCTCGGTGGCGAGCTGTCCAACAACAAGGGCATCAACAAAAAGGGCGGCGGCCTGACCGCGCCGGCGCTGACGGCCAAGGACATGGAGGACATCAAGACCGCGATGAGCTTCCAGGCCGACTACGTAGCCGTCAGCTTTCCCAAGACCGCCACCGACATGGAAATGGCACGCCAGCTGTGCATGGTGGCCGCAGCCGAGTACCGCCACCGCCCCGGCCTGATTGCCAAGATCGAGCGTGCCGAGGCGATTCCGCACCTGGAAGACATCCTGCGCGTGTCCGACGGCATCATGGTCGCGCGCGGTGACCTGGCAGTGGAAGTGGGCCATGCGGCGGTGCCGGCCTTGCAAAAGAAGATGATCCGCATGGCGCGCGAGATGGACAAGGTGGTCATCACCGCCACGCAGATGATGGAGAGCATGATCACCAACCCCGTGCCCACCCGCGCCGAGGTGAGCGACGTGGCCAATGCCGTGCTGGACGGCACCGACGCCGTGATGCTGAGCGCCGAGACGGCTGCCGGCAAGTTCCCGCTGGAGACGGTGCTGGAGATGGTTGACATCTGCGCCCAGGCTGAGGCCTCGGCCGACTGGGATGTGGACACCGACTTTGTGGGCAAGACCTTCCAGCGCATCGACCAGAGCATCGCGTTGGGCGCGCTGTTCACTGCCACCCACCTGGGTGCCAAGGCCCTGGTCGCGATGACCGACAGCGGCTCGACCGCGCTGTGGATGAGCCGCCACCGCACCCAGATCCCCATCTACGCGCTGACGCCGAAGGTGGCCACCCAGCGCAAGATGGCGCTGTACCGCAATGTGCGCCCGTTGCTGATGGACACCAGCGCCGACCGCGACACCGCACTGGCCCAGGCCGAGGTGCACCTGAAGGCCCGCGATATCGTGCAAAGCGGCGATATCTATGCGATCACCTGTGGCGAGCCGATGGGCTCGCCCGGCGGCACCAACATGATGAAGATCAGCCGCGTGCTTTAAAGCCGCCTGGCCTTTGACCGGTACCGGGGCGCTTGCAGGCGCCCTTTTTTTGCGCCGCATGGGGACCTGCTGCAAAGCCCCTGTTATGGCTCGACGGCAAAAGGCGCCATGCGCCGCATCCCGATCCGCGTCCATCCCATTGGGCAAGGGCCCTGCAGAGGATCGCTAGATCCGTCCCAGGTTGTGCGGATTTGTGACTGCGGCGATACTATGCCGCTCAGCGAGCCTGCCCATACGCCCGTGTGGACCAAGGGACTGCGCTGAAGCCATTCGAAACCAGGCTTTCTTGCCCCCGGAGACAGGGGCAGACCGGTGCTTCACCCGCCTGGCTTTCGACCACCTAGCCAAGCTGCTGCGATAAGAATTCACAACACGCACGCCTATAGCAGCCCAGCCAAACCCTTGTTGTTGAGCAGCACAGCGCCGCTGTGCCTGCATGTTTTTTTTGGAAGAGGGAATCTATGTCGCAACGACTAGTACGCCGTTCGGTGTTGGGGCTGGCCTTGGGCCTGGGTTTGGGCGCAGTTGCCGGCGTGTCTGCACCGGCGTTTGCACAGACGGCGGCCGCCAAGGCCGGCAAGCTGGACGCCCGTGCGGTGGCAGTGGGCTACAGCGAATTGGTCTACGCCAACTACAGCGACAGCCTGGCATCGGCACGCGACATGCAAAAGGCCATTGCCGCCTTGCTCGCAGCCCCCTCCAAAGAGACGCTGGAAGCCGCACGCAAGAGCTGGCTCGACGCGCGTGAGTTCTATGGCCAGACGGAGGCCTTCCGCTTCTACGGCGGCCCGATCGATGACGAGAACGGCCCCGAAGGCCAGATCAATGCCTGGCCGATGGACGAGTCCTATGTGGACTATGTCGAGGGCAAGCCCAACGCCGGCTTCATCAACGATCCCAAGTTCAAGATCACCAAGGCCAACCTGGCCAAGCAAAACGAGCGCGGGGGCGAGGAAAACATTGCCACTGGCTGGCATGCGATCGAGTTTCTGCTCTGGGGCCAGGACCTGTCCGAAACCGGCCCGGGCGACCGCTCGTTTGAAGACTATGTCGATGGCAAGCGCGCCAACGCCGACCGCCGCCGCCTCTACCTGAAGGTGGTGACCGAGCTGCTGATCGACGACCTGGCCAGCGTCACCAAGGCCTGGGCGCCGGGCCAGAAGAACTACCGCGCCCAGTTTGACAAGGGCGGCGTGGAGTCGGTGCGCAAGATCATCGTCGGCCTGGGCTCGCTCTCGCGCGGAGAACTGGCGGGCGAGCGCATGGAAGTGCCGCTGAACTCGCAGGACCAGGAAGACGAGCATTCCTGCTTCTCCGACAACACCCACCGCGACATGGTCGCCAATGCCACCGGCATCCAGAACGTCTGGCTGGGCCAGTACAAGCGCCGCGATGGCTCGACCCTGAAGGTGGCCTCGCTGGCCGACCTGGTGGCGGCCAAGAATGCCGAACTGTCGGGCAAGACCAGCGCGCAGATCGCCAGCACGGTCAAGGCGACCGAAGGCATCCAGGCCCCGTTCGACCGCGAAATCATTGGCGGCGCCGACGCACCGGGCCGCAAGCGCATCCAGGCGGCGGTGGACAGCGCCACCGAGCAGTCCAAACTGCTGGTGCAGGCGGCCAATGCCATCGGCATCACCAAGCTGACCCTGGTCCAGCCCTGACGAAGGACCGTTGCTGCACTATGTCTGTGAAGATGAATGACAACAAGCCCGGTGGCCGCGCGCAGCGGCTGGCATGGGCAGCAGCGGGTCTGTGCGCGGCCACCGCCCTGGTGGTGGCCCTGCGCCCGGAGGCCAGCGTGGCGCAGACCAGCGCCCCCGCCGAGGCCGCCGCAGCGGCGCCCGTGCAAGACCCCAGCGAGATGACCGGCGGCGACACCACGGTGTTTGCCACCGGCAAGAACGCGTTCTCGTTTCCTTTTGCTTCGCTGGCCGATGCAGAGCGCACGCGCTTTGTCATCGGCAACTCCTTTTTCAAGCGCAACTGGGTGGAGGCACCGGCCTCGACCCGGCTGCGCGATGGCCTGGGGCCGCATTTCATTGCCCGCAGCTGCGCGGGCTGCCACGTCATGGATGGGCGCGGTGAGCCGCCAGAGTTCCACCGCACGCTGGGGCCCGATCCCGAGCCCACGGTGGCGCTGCTGATCCGCCTGTCGGTGCCCGGCAAGGCCGACCCGCATGCGGGCGTGGTGCCCGAGCCGACCTATGGCGACCAGTTCAACAACGCGGCCGTGCAGGGCGTCAAGCCAGAGGGCATCGTGCGCATCCACGGCACGCCGATCAAGGGCCGCTTTGCCGATGGCACGGCCTACGAACTCATCCAGCCCCGCTACGAGCTGACCGACCTGGGCTACGGCCCGATGGCCAAGGATGTGATGCTGAGCCCGCGCATCGCGCCCCAGGTGGTGGGCGTGGGCCTGATCGAGGCCATTGCCGAGGCCGACATCCTCGCCAATGTGCAGGAGCAGGCGGCGCTGGCCGGCCCCATCAAGGGCCAGGTCAACCGCGTCTGGGATGCCTATGGCCAGCGTGAGGCGATTGGCCGCTTCGGCTGGAAGGCCAACTCGCCCAGCGTCGCGCACCAGACGGCCAACGCCTTCTCGGGCGACATGGGCATCACCTCGCGCATCTTCCCGAACGAGAACTGCACACCGGCGCAAAAGGACTGCCTGGCCGCACCGCATGGCGGCGGACTGGACAAATCCGCCGCCGGCCGCACGGCGGCGCAGGCGCGCGCCGATGCCCCCGAGATCGACGACAAGACGCTCGACGATGTGATCTTCTACCAGGCCACCTTGGCGCCTGCGGCCCGCCGCAACATCAATGACTCGGCCGTCAAGCTGGGCCAGCGCCTGTTTGCCCAGGCGCAGTGCGCCGTCTGCCACAAGCCCAGCTATGTGACCGGCCCCGGCCCCTTCCCCAGGCTGACGGCCAAGAACATTGCCGGCCAGAAGATCTGGCCCTACACCGATCTGCTGCTGCATGACATGGGCCCGGCGCTGGCCGATGGCAGGCCGGACTTTCTGGCCAACGGCCAGCAGTGGCGCACGCCGCCGCTGTGGGGCATTGGCCTGATTCAGGACGTGAACGGCCACCAGCGCCTGCTGCACGATGGCCGTGCGCGCGGCGTGCTGGAGGCCATTCTCTGGCATGGCGGCGAGGCCGAGCAGGCCAAGCAGCAGGTGCTGAACATGGGGGCCTCCGAGCGCGAGGCCCTGGTCAAGTTTGTGGAGTCGCTATGACGCAAGTCGGTACCAAGCGCTGGCCTGTGACGGCCGCGCAATCGCTGGGCAGGGCCTGCGCCCTGGCGGCCCTGGCCGCCACGGGCAGCCTTGCCCCGTGGGCGCAGGCCGCGGACACCCCCATGCCCTACTACACGGCCGCCCAGGCGCTGCAAAGCCTGTATGGCCAGCACCTGCCAGCGCGCGCGGCGGCGTTTACCCAGGCCGCCAACGCGCAGGACCAGGCACTGACGAGCTTCTGCGCCGGGCCGGCGGCTGCCGCCAAAACGGCGGCAGCAGAGCTGCGCGGCCAGTGGCAGCGCAGCCATACCGCCTGGCTGCAGTTGTCAACGCCCAGCGTCGGGCCCTTGGTGGAGCGCCGCTCGCTGCGGCAGATCGATTTCACGCCGATCCGCACGGCGCTGATCACCCGCGCTGTCAAAAAAGGCCCGCAGACCGCCGCCGACATGGAGCTGGTGGGCACGCCCGCCAAGGGCTTTGGTGCGCTGGACTGGCTGCTGAGCCAGGGCCTGCAGCCGGCCAGCCCGGAATGCGCGTTTGCGGTGCAGGTGGCCCGGGCGATCAGCGCCGAAGCGCAGAGCCTGCAGGCGGCGCTGGAGCCCCTGCGCAGCAAGACCTGGAGCGTCGAAGGCTCGGAGAGCGAGCCTGAAGATGCCGCCAGCCCCGGCGCCAAGGAGACGGGCGCGGCGATCGAGGAATGGGTCAACCAGTGGCTGGGCGGGCTGGAGCGCCTGCGCTGGGCGCAGATGGAAAAGCCGGTCAAGGTGGTCGAGGGCAGCAGCAAGGCCCCCGCCTTTGCCCGCATCGCAATGGCCGACAACTGGCGCGAGTGGCAGACCCAGTGGCAGGCCCTGCATGCCCAGGCCTTGCTGACCCCGGCGCAGCGCCAGCAGCCGCCCGTGCCCGGCAAGGACCTGATCTCCATCGAGGCACTGCTGCTCAGCAAGGGCCATATCGCCCTGGCCCAGCGCTGGCGCGAGGCCATTGGTGTGGTCGATGCCGCCATGCCGGCCCCGGGCACAGTGCCTGCCAAGGAGGGCGCACAGGCCAACAGCGAGATTCTGGCGCTCGCCACCAAGCTCAAGGGCATCACCGCGCTGTACCAGGCCGAGGTGGCGCCGGCGCTTGATATTCCGCTGGGCTTTAGCGACAGCGATGGCGACTGAGGACAAACGGTGACGGTGTTATCCACATCCCTGCCCCGGCGCGCGTTGCTGCGCGGGCTGGGCGCGTCGGCGATGGGCGCGCTGGGCCTTGCCGAGCTGTCCTTTGCCAACGATGCGGGCAGTACGGCGGGTATAAGCCGGCTCGCAGCCGTCTGGCGCGATGGACCCAGTGCGATGGCGCAGGACTGGGCCGGTGTGCTCGAAGTGCTGCCCCAGGCCGGCGGCGGCCATGCCTGGCGCATGGCAGCGCGCACCCCGTTGCCCACGCGCGGCCATGGCGTGCAAACCCTGCCGGGCGGCCAGCTGGTCTTTGCCGCCCGCCGGCCCGGCGATTGGCTGCTGCGCTGGCAGCCCGAGACGGACGCGCTGCAATGGGCCTGGATGCAGGAGGACCGCTGCTTCAACGGCCATGTGGCGCTGGCGGCGCCCGCCACCGCGCAGGCCTGGCAGGCCCAAGCGGGCGCAGGCCGCAGCGGCATTCTCTTCACCACCGAAACCGATCTGGAAGACAGCCAGGGCTGCATCGGGCTGCGCGATGCCGCCAGCCTGCATAAGCTGGCCGAATGGCGCAGCCATGGCATGGATCCGCATGAATTGCTGGTGCTGCCGGCCGCGCTGGGCAGTCTGCCGGCCGGCACCCTGGTCGTCGCCAATGGCGGCATTCCCACCCAAAGCGAGACCGGGCGCAGCAAGAAATGGCTGGACAGCATGGACCCGTCCCTGGTCGCACTGCACCCGGCCGATGGGCGCCTGCTGGGCCAGTGGAAGCTGCCCGACCCGCGCCTGTCGATCCGCCACCTGGCCTGGGATGCCGCGCGCCAGCGCCTGGGCATTGCGCTGCAGGCCGAGCATGACGATGCGCGGCGCCACAGCGCGCCCATCTTCGCCGTCTGGGATGGCCAGCGGCTGCTGCTGGCGCAGGACCAGCCACCGCTGGCCGGCTACGGCGGCAGTGTGGAATGCGCGCCCCTCGCACAAGGGGGGTTTGTCGTCAGCTGCCCCAAGTCGGACTGCATGGCCTGGTTTGACGCCCAGGCGCGCTACCTGGGCAGCAGCCCGCAAAGCGAAGTCTGCCCGGTGGCCCGCGATGGCGCGCGGCTATGGGCTGGCGGCGGCCATGGGGTGGCGGAGCGGACCAGCCGCAGCAGCGACCGGGCGGTGGCTGCGCTGGACACAGTGACCGGGCTGATGTTCGACAACCATTGGCGCTTGATGGGCTGAGGGGCAGCGCCCCCGGCACGGTTCAGGCGCTCAGGCGCTGAGACGGCGGCGTGCCATGCCCATGTCGATGACCAGGCCTGCGGTCCAGCACAGCCAGGCGGTCCACAAGGTGTGGCTCATATAGTGGGCGCCGCGCATCTGCTGGCCCAGGCCCAGCAGCAGGCCCATCACGAGCGCCACGGCCAGCCACCAGCGGGCGGCGCGCGGTGTATCGCGGGCCAGCGCAAAATAGCCGCCGACAAAGGAAAAGCCCGCCGCCGCATGGCCGGCCGGAAAGCAGCGGCCAGCGCCCCCGTCATGCACGCCCCAGCGCCAGTGCGACACATACTCGGCCACGCCGCCAAAGAGCGACAGGTCCCAGGGGCAGCTGGTGGCGCTGCTGCGCTTGAGGATGGCCACCACCGCCAGAGACGCCAGAATGCTGACCAGCAGCTGCACCCGGCGGGCCGTCGGCAGCTTGCGCAGCAGGCCAAAGGGCATCCAGACGCCCAGGCTCAAGGCCAGCACGATCACCCAGCCCAGGTTGCGCATGCCCTGGTGCATGTAGGTGACCAGGAAATGGTCGTCGCGCAGTGCAAAGCCCTCGGCGGTGCCCCAGACCTGGGCCAGCGCCAGGTCCTGGCCCGAGACATCCCAGAGCGCAATCAGCAAAAAGCTGAGCACGGTGGCCAGCAGCCAGCGGGGGTTGTAGAGAGCGGGGCGGGGTTCGGTCAGGGGGACGGGAGGGCAGGAAGGCATCATTGCATGCTGCGCCGACCGGCTTAAGGGCTTCTTAATGTCCCAGGTGCAGGGCGCCGGGCATAGGCGCGGTGGCGCAACTCATGCACAATGCCAGCCATGCGCATACTCATGGTGGAAGACGATGCCGGCATTGCCGAGGGCCTGAAGGCCAATCTGCAGCAGCGCGGCCATGCGGTGGACTGGTGCCCGACACTGGCCGAGGCCTGGCGTGCGCTGACGGCCGAGGGCTTTGACGTGGTGCTGCTGGACCTGGGCCTGCCCGATGGCGACGGCTCGCGCCTCTTGCAGCAGCTGCGCAATGCGCCGCCGCCCACGGGCCTGCGCAAAAGCCTGCCCGATCCGGCGACGCCGGTCATCGTGCTGACAGCCCGCGACGGCGTGCATGACCGCATTGAAAACCTGGACCTGGGCGCGGACGACTACCTCTCCAAGCCCTTCGATGCCGAAGAGCTGCAGGCCCGGTTGCGCGCGCTGGTCCGCCGCGCGGCGGGCCGCGCCAATCCGCTGATCCACTACCGCGACCTGGTGCTGGACCCGGCCTTGCACCAGGTGCGGCTGCGGGACGAAGGCGTTGAGCTCTCGCCCCGGGCCTACACGATCTTGCTGATCCTGCTGCAGGCCCATGGCAGGGTGCTGTCGCGCCAGCAGCTTGAAGAAAAGCTCTACAGCTTTGATGCCTCGGTCGAGAGCAATGCGGTGGAGGTGCATATCCACCACCTGCGCAAAAAGCTCGGCGCCGACTACATCCTGACGATGCGTGGCGTGGGCTACTTCATGCCCCAGGACCAGGCATCGTGAACCTGGCGGCCAAGCCCCCGCGCCTGCCGCAGCTGCGCACCCGGCTGCTGGTCTGGATTCTGGGGGCGCTGGTGGTTGTCTGGGCCAGCTTTGTCTACTGGGCCTACCAAACAGGTATCGAAGAGGCCGATGAGCTGACCGACGGGCACCTGGCCGGCGTCGCCGCGCTGGTGCTCAACATTCCTTACAGCGCGCAGATCCCGGCGGGTCTACCGACCGAGCGGGTGCCGCTGCCGGGGCTGCATGCGCATGACTACCAGCAGTCGATGAGTCTGCAGGTCTGGACCGCCGACGGTGACCTGGTGCTCAACGTCGGCAGTGCGCCGCGCCTGCATTTTGCCGATGGACGCAGCGGTTTCTTTGATGCGCAACTGGGCGCGAGGCATGAGGTCTGGCGCACCTTCACCCAGTGGAACACCGAACACACGCGTAAGGTGGCGGTACTGGTCAACCTGCAGGAACGCGATGACCTGGCCGATGACATTGCCGGACAGATGATTCTGCCGGGGTTGTGGCTGCTGCCGGTCGTCACCCTGGTGCTGGGGCTGACGATCCGCGCCGGCCTCAAGCCGCTGACCCAGCTCTCGCGCGATGTGGAGCAGCTCGAACCCGAGCAGGGCCAGCGCCTGTCCACCGGCCACAACTGGCAGGAGTTCCGGGCGGTGACCCTGGCCTTCAATAGCTTGCTGGACCGCAATGACGAGGCGATGGAGCGCGAGCGGACCTTGGCCAACCAGGTCGCCCATGAGCTGCGCACGCCGCTGGCCTCCATCAGCCTGCATGCGCAATCCTTGCAAGGCGGGCTGGACCCGGCCCAGCAGGCCCAGGCGGTGCAGCGCCTGCATGCCGATGCGCTGCGCGCAGGCCATGTGCTCAACCAGATTCTGGCGCTGGCCCGCAGCAACCGGGTGGCGCTGACCCAGCAGGCCGCGCCGGTGGACTTGGCGCAGCTGGCCCGCAGCATGGTGGCTGAGTACGCGCAGGCGGCCTGGCGCCGGGGCAGCAGCGTGGCCGTAGAGATGCCTGAGCAACTGTGGGTGAAAGGCCATGCCGTGCTGCTGGAGGTGGCCTTGCGCAACCTGGTCGAGAATGCGCTGCGCCACACCCCTGAGGGCACGCAGATCGAGGTGCAGGGCGGCATGGACGGGGGGCAGTGCTGGCTGCAGGTCTGCGACGATGGCGGGCGCGTGCAGCAGCAGCCCGTGCCCGAACCTGTGGACAGCCTGCAGCTGGGCCACCAGATTGTGCAGCGCATCATGGCGCTGCACGGGGGTAGTTTTGCGCAGCCGCAGGCGCTGGCGCCCTATACCACTTGCTACCGCCTCAGTATGCCGCTCGCCCAGATGGCCTGAGCTTGCTAAAATAGGCAGTTACCAAGCGGTTACCATGCCGCAGACATGAATCCAGGGTGTTGACGCGGCTGCTGTGGCCGCTGCAGCACTCTTTCTTTGCATTAGAACGGACACGACCACCATGCCTTTGATCTCGATGCGCGAAATGCTCGACCATGCCGCCGAAAATGGCTACGGCATCCCTGCCTTCAACGTCAACAACCTGGAGCAGGTCCAGGCCGTGATGTCGGCGGCAGACGAAGTGGGTGCGCCCGTGATCCTGCAGGCCAGCGCCGGCGCCCGCAAGTATGCCGGTGAGCCCTTCATCAAGCACCTGATCCAGGCTG
>Ga0308165_1000960_pt1 | contig 44360 bp, 29 predicted proteins | sample PhyWR2_FD_201032 | JGI IMG/M metagenome (GOLD analysis project Ga0308165, IMG submission 201032) | Phyllosphere microbial communities from UC Gill Tract Community Farm, Albany, California, United States - DLSLW.R2 | ecosystem: Host-associated > Plants > Phyllosphere > Unclassified | place: USA... | reverse complement strand
TTGAAACCGGATCTTGAATAAACCAATGTACAGTCTCGACACCGTCTCTATCTCCTGTATTTTTAACCGGAATTTCTACCGTTAATTTTTCGCCGCGTTTTATCTGGGTTGATGACACTTTCAGCTCACCGTATTCGAAAGTGGTGTAGCTCAAACCGTGTGCAAATTCATATAATGGTGTACTTTGAATGTCTTGATATTTTCCTTGCTGCGGCCGGGCACTCTGCCTGTGGTTGTAATAAATTGGAATTTGACCTGTGGAAAAGGGGAAAGTCATCGCCAGCTTGCCAGAAGGATTTACACGACCAGACAATACACCCGATAATGGCTTACCGCCAGGTGTTCCCGGTTGCCACATGGATAAAATCGCATCGCTAAGGGGCTCCAGTCTGTTCAACTCCAACGGACGACCGCTGGACAATACCAAAATGATCGGCTTGCCCAATTTCTTAAGCTCAATAGCCAATTCTTCCTGTATTTGTGGTAAAGCGATGGTTGAACGTGAAGCATTTTCTCCACTCCATTCTTTCTTTTCACCTAAACACAATACAACTACATCAGATTTTAATGCTAAGGCTATTGCTTCCTCAAAACCTTTCTTGTCCTGCCCATCAAAATCAGCGCCCAAGGCATAAGAAACCTCGGCTTTGCCTTTATATTCTGCCTGCAAGGCGTCGTAAATGCTAATAACATCGTCGGGTTTGCCTTGAGCAGCCCAGGAACCTAATAAGTTCCCCTGGCTTTTCGCCATAGGGCCGATCAATGCAATTTTTGAGATGTTATTTAGTGGTAGTGCTTTATTCTTATTTTTAAGCAAAACAATCGACTCTTCAGCCAATTGTTCTGCAATTTTTAAACTCTCTGGGCGATAAAACCTTTGTTTTTCGGTACTGGCTGGTGCGTACGGGCGATCAAATAATCCCAATTTGAATTTCACTCTCAGCACACGCTTTACGGCATCATTCAATAAATCCTGAGACACTTTTCCTTCTTTAACCAGCTCGCCTAAATAGTTATCGTAACTTCTGTTCATCATGTCCATCTCAACCCCTGCCGTAAATGCCTTTAAAGCGGCCTCTTTTTTGTTAGCGGCTACGCCTTGCGGACGAAGCTGCTCGATAGAACCCCAATCCGAAACTACGAAACCATCGTGTTTCCAGCGCTTTTTCAATACTTCGGTTAAGGTATAATGATTAGCCGAACCCGGCGTTCCGCTGATATCGTTGAACGAACTCATCAAAGTTGCTGCACCAGCCTTCACGCCTTCTTCATAAGGTAACATGTACGTATCCCAAAGCGTCTGATTAGAAATTTCTGAGTACACATAATCGCGTCCAGCTTCCGAAGCGCCGTAACCAACATAGTGTTTCAGGCAAGCCGCAACGTTTTTATCGCCCGACAAATTTTTACCCTGGTAACCTTTAACCGAAGCGACAGTAAAAACGGCATTCGTGTAAGTATCTTCGCCGTAACCTTCGGCAACACGGCCCCAACGGCCATCTCTGGCCACGTCAATCATGGGCGAAAAAGTCCAGTCTATACCAGACATCCGAGCTTCCTGCGCTGCTACGCCACATGCTTTTTCGACCAATGCCGGATTCCAGGAACAAGCCTGACCTAAAGAAATCGGGTAAATGGTACGAAAACCGTGGATGACATCGTAACCGAAAATAATCGGAATGCCCAGGCGGCTTTGTTCCATGGCTTTCTTTTGTACGGTGTTCCGTAAATCAGCATTGCTGCCAAAATAAATGAGTGATCCAATTTCCGCCGGAATACCCTTCACCGGATCGGCCATATTGTTGCTATTGTCGTTTCTGCCAAGGGTGTACTGGTTCAGCTGCATCACTTTTTCTTCCAGGGTCATCCGAGCAATCAAATCTTCTATTCGCTTCTCGATAGGTTGTCTGGCATCCTTATAAACCGGTTTATCTTCTTTATAGCCCGAAAATAACGTGGCCGAAGTAAGCGCCAGCGCTAAAATTGTCTTCTTCATCATTTCTATTTAAAAACAGGAATTTGCGATAATTTCATTGTCTTTTGCTGATTGTTTTTGAGCTCGAAAACTACGATTTCGTTTTCTCCTTTGACCAGATTTTCAGATGGGATTAAGATGGATTGTTGTTTTTCCTCTTCCCAGTAAGAACCGATGTATTTTTGGTTTACCCATACTTCTCCCATTCCCCATCCGGTAATATCAAGGTAAGTCTTTTTCAAATCGTCAATTTTGAAATTCCCTTTATAAAATCCGGGAACAGAAGTTTCTTTACGGTCTTCAAATACAAGGTCTTTAACCGGATACTGTTTGATCGTCAACGGGATCATTTTCCAGTTTGAGACCTTATTTCCAGCTAAAGTAACCTCTCCAAACAAGCCTTTTGAGTTGTCTGTTATTTCTGGCCCGTAGGTAATTCTACCGATGTTTTCTACATAAATTTGCAGTAAATATTTGCCAGGAGTAGTTTTGATATCGATTTTCTTATGGTTATCGGTTAACCTTCCCAGCAACTTTCCATCTATATAAACAGCAGCATAATCACGAACGTTTTCCAGTTCTAAATCTTCACTTTCTGCCTCGGTGGTGATTTCGGCTTGATATAAAACGTATCCAAACTCCATGTTCAGATCGTTCATTGGCAACAAATTTTCTGCTTCCACTGCCTTTTGGTAAGCCTGATTCAGCGAAGCTTTCTTGTTAAATACGATCTCCTGCGCCATTAAAGCCTGGCTACCTATTAACGTTAGCCCTAAAGCTATTTTTTTCCACATCACGTTCCTTTATTAGTTGGTTAAAAATGATTGGATAAAAGTTTCTTCCACAGAAACCTGCGGCGAAAATTTATCGCTTTTTACATAATTATCTATACTGTACAATAGTTGCTGTGTAGCCGGACGTTTATCCATATCCTTCTTCGTATCTACCGCCAAGACCAACAGTTTTCCGCCGTTTACCTTAGCTTCGAAACCGATACCCAGTTTCTGGTTATTATCGTAACTATCAATCACCTGGATAAACGGGCGAAGTTTTTCCGGAGCACCTTGCATTTCAATTACTTTGGCGTTGTTTAGGATATCCCACCATTGCCAGTCGGTATGGTACGAGGTGGGAAAGTCGTTAAACATCAGCTGTTTATTGTGTACTAAATTTCCGATAGTCATAGGCGCCCAGGCAAACATGATGGGATTCCAGAAATGGTTATGGAACATTGATTTACGTCCTTTTACATTTTCGGGAGCAGGATAAAGCACCACCGCTTTACCCGCTGATAATTGCTTTTTAGCCGCATCGTCATAAACAGTAGTGTACAAAACCTGATCGGTAGACTGCATTAACTTTTCATGGCCTGGATAAACCCAAATGTCCCAGCTGTTTTGAATCTGATCGTTAACTGATAAATGTACCGTTAGCTTTTGCGAAACACTGATGCCTTTTAACGGGATCGAAAATTCGCCAACCGGCGAAACACTATCATTTGCAATAGTCTGGCTTTTCAGATTTCCTTTTTGCAATACTTTGCCGCTCTCATCAGTTAACCACCATTTTAACTTTGCATTTTTTAAGGCGGCATTACTATAATTATAAACTTCTGCTTTACCCGAAAACGTTTCTGAATTGAAAAAGCTACTTTTTTCGTAGCGCAATAAGGCCACTGTAGGCGCACAAAACGCTCTGAACTGTTCGGGTGTAACTAAACCTTTGCTATCCCAGAATGGATCTAAGATACCGACGGGCGCATAACCCTGGCCGGGAAAATCGTTAATAGACAATAACTGAAAACCAGCAGATTTAGATGAACGCAACAATGCCTCAATTACAGCTTTATACTCTAAAACCGTTAATGCCCCGGAAGCACGAAAGAAGTCATTGGCCTGATCTAACATGCCGTTTTTCTGCAGCATATCTCTGAACAGCTCAAAATTTCGGGCTTCTACCGGGCTATTCGCGTATTTTTTGATCTCTTCGAAGTTCGGATATACACAACGTTGTCCAGACTCGTGAGAAATTACCGGTACATCAACATCAGACTCGGTGCTCCTATCCCAATTTGTATTCGGTAAACCTTCGTAAACCTTTACCGCACCTTTATTAGTTTGCTGCGATACATAATACTGATCGGACTTTACACGGGTACGAGCGGTAGAACCACTGTATAAATGACGGGGATCTAACTTGATTCCTTCGGCTGTCAGCTCTTCAATAAAATCGAAATTCCCTGTGATTTCGTTGCCGTTGCAATACAAAACAAATGACGGATGGTTACCATATTCTTTCAAAATTGCTTTGATTTCCCTGCGAAAGAAGTTGTACCTGTTTTCATCAGGTTCGGCATCCTTACCCCACATCGGCATTTCCACTTCAAAATAAATTCCATGTTTATCCGCCATGCGAAAGGCCGCTTTTGGCGGGCACCACGAATGGAAACGCAGGTGGTTCATTCCGTAATCTTTCATTAATAACATGATCCGTTCCCACGAAGCATCATCAACCGGCACATGACCAGTTTTTGGAAAAACCGCATTCTCCACATTGCCTCGCAAATGCAACGGACGGTTGTTCATCACGACATGATTTTTGCCTTGCTTTACTTCCCGTAATCCGAAAGTGGTCTCTTTTTCATGCTGATAGTTTATTTTTCCATCAGAAGTGTTTAACTGACAGGTAATCTCATAAACATTCGGGTTAAACTCATCCCAAAGTTTTGCATTTTTACCCATTGGAATATTGGCTTCTACAAAAGTTACCGAGTCTTTGCTCACTACTGCAACTTCATTTTTGAGGTTGTAATTTTTACCATTTATGGTGAAGGAAGCCTTGCCTGTAAATTGCTTTTTAGTTTCGTTATTGACTTGTAAGCGTACTTTTACCGAACGGTTTGCAATGTTGGGGTATACCTGAAGGTCTTCAACATATACGGGATCAATTGCCACCAGCTTCATTTCTCCCAAGATCCCGTTCCAGTTAATCTGGGTAAATTCGGTATGGGCATGGTTCCATTTATGGGTTTTGTATTGAAATCTGTTATCGATACAAACGGTAATCCGATGGGTTTTCCCTGGTTTAACGAAATTGGTTAAATCGTGGTTGTGTGGCACACTGATATAATCGATGGCACTTACCTCTTTAGTATCAACATAAATTGAACTTAACCAATGCGTACGTTCAAAATACACGAAAATCTTTTTGCCTTTCCAGGCTGCAGGAATTTCGATGTCGCGTTGGTACCAGGCCGGCCCCATGTACTCGTATTTTCTGGTTAAGCGATCAATGTATTGATATGGCACTTTATAGCCAATTTTATAATCGTCGGTAATGCCTGGAAGCTGGATTTCTTCCGGTAAAACGTGGTTATACCGGGGAGAAAGAGATCCTCTGCGAAAATCCATTACATCGGTTTGAAATCTCCATTTACCAGATAAATCTATGGATGCAGTTTGCGCTTTTAGTGTGTAAGCCTGCATCAAAAAAAGTAATAACAGTAAGCGTGTTAGGTTTTTAAAAGGGTTCATTTGTGGGTGTGCTAATTTTCTATTTCATTATACTTTGGTAATCCTTCCATAAAAGATTGCTTCGTCGTTCCTCCTCGCAATGACGAAAATACTGGCGTCGTTGCGAGGCACGAAGCAATCTTAAAGCGATAAGGCGCTTGTAAACAGCCGTTGTAAGGTTGCTTCGTCGTTCGTCCTCGCAATGGCGGTTTTTCTATTTACTATCGTAATACTCTTTCATTAAGTACCAGGCTTTCTTTCGGTAGCCCTGGTCAGAGACCAAACCTTTTCTGTTCCAGTCTTCCTGGTTAGTCGGATGAAAACGGAATGGTGAACGGAAATCAAAAAGCACCCATGGCGAAGTGCCCCGTAGATTTGGGATATGTTTAAACATTTCTAAATTCTTTCTGTACAAGGTTGCCTGGTAATCTTCGCTCCACGAGCTCGCTACATCTGCATCACCGGTTTTTCCGTAAAGTGCTTCACCACCAAATTCAGAAATTATTAAGGGCTGCCCTTTAGCCACATCCCAGGTTGCTTTATCTGGCGTAACCGGCCAGGGATGGTACCAGCCGAGGTATTTGTTAATGGCTACAACATCCAACGCTTTGATAAAAGGATCGTCCATTACAAAAACCTGTTTGTCCTTGTTAAAACGAACCAAATCAAAAGCCGCAGTAATTAATCTCGTAGTATCAATTGCTTTGGTAATGTCAATTAATGATTTAATGAAAGCGTTACGAGGTGCCGACGGCTGCGTTTCGTTGGCTACACCCCAAAACGTTAAAGCAACACGATTTTTATCCCGCATGATCATTTCACGCATCATTTTGCCGGCTTTTTCTTTAGTCGATTCGTTTTTAAAATCGATCCCCTGCCAAATCGGAATTTCTTCCCATAACAAAAAACCCATCTTTTCGGCCAGCCTAACCGTATATTCGTTCTGTGGGTAATGTGCCAAACGGATCATATTACAACCTAAAGCTTTCGCTTCTGATAACAACATAACCGCATCTGCTTCGGAAAAAGCACGACCTTTACGTTGCGGAATTTCTTCATGAAAGGAGATGGATTTTAAGAAAACAGGTTCATCATTCAGATAGATATCCTCTCCTTTAACCCAAACATTACGGAAACCGATTTGCTCTTCTACCCGATCGCTCTTACTGGAAACTTTAACCTCGTACAAAGTAGGCGAGCCCGGCGACCACCGCTTTATTTTCTTCGATGCAAATGAAGTTTTCGCTTCGCCGTTTGCATCTGTTTTAACTGTCTGCTTTAACTGCAGTTCAGGAATTTCAATAGTTACCGATTGGCTAACCTTTTCAGAAAGTTTAACGCTGGCGTTAATTTTATCGGCTTTGGTTTTATCCAGCTGGATGAAATAATCTTCAATGAACACTTTTGGTGTGCTTACTAAAAACACATCACGGGTAATTCCACCGTAATTCCACCAATCGAAAGCCATGGCCGGAATAGCATCAACCTGACGCGTATTATTAACTTCGACCGCTAAAAAGTTATCCTTTTCTTTTATAGCATCCGTCACCTCGATCTGAAAAGGCGTAAAGCCACCTTCATGCTGACCAATTTCTTTACCGTTCAGATAAATTCTGCAACGGTAACTTACCGCTCCAAAATACAGGAATGAACGATTGTCAACTTCCTTTGCTACATCAAAATGACGAGCATACCAAATGGTGCCTTCGTAGTATTTAAGTTCGGGCATTTGGCTGTTCCAGTCTGAGGGCACATTTAAGCGAAGTCCGTTATCAAAAGAATATTCGTAAAAATCAATTTTGGTTTCAGGCTTTTTATTGAGGTAGATTTTGTTTTTTCTCCCCTGGTCGTATAAGTCAATAATCGCATCCCATTTCCCATTTAAAGATTGCGCATTTCTGCCATAAACATTGGTCATGGTTTGCTGCGCCATGGAATGTGAAAAAATCAAATTTAAAAAGAGCGACAATGCTAAATAAAAGGTTCTCGGCTTCATTGTTTTGTGTATTATTTCTTAGAAATTTTCATGGCGACACCGCCGCCTTTAGCCATAGAAATGGTCATTTTACGATTAGCAGGAATAGTGATGGTTTCTTTTTTATAGTCGGAGGCGATCCGATTGGCGTTAACGCCGTCTCGATATACTTCTGCAACGTAGTCCCCTTCTCCAAGGAATGATAAATCGATATCAAGTTTACGGTCATCCCAGTTGGTCATTGCGCCTACATACCAATGATCTGCTTTTTTACGGGCAATGGCGATGTACTTCCCGATCTCCCCATCCAAAGCAATCGTCTGGTCCCAAACGGTTGGAATTGCCGAAATAAAATCGGTGCTCTCCTGCTCTTTTTCGTAATTAGTAGGGCTATCGCAAAGCATGTTCAACGGCGATTCGAAAATGACATATTGTGCCAGCTGGCGGCAGCGTGTGCCCTGGCTCATCGGTTCATCGTTTATCCCCCGGTGGGTTCTTTTGGTGGCATTACGCATCGCACCCTGCGTGTAGTCAACCGGTCCGGCCACCATGCGAATGAATGGAAAAGTAACATCATAAGTCACCTGATCTAACTCCGGGCCAGTCCATTTCATTTGTTCCAAACCATGAACTGCCTCAAAATTGATCACATTAGGGTAAGTTCTGTTGATGCCTGTAGGTTTATAAGTACCGTGAAAATCCAGCATCAACTTGTATTTAGCCGCAACTGCGGCCGCACGGTAATGGAAATCGACCATTTGCTGGTCGTCACGATCCATGAAATCAATCTTGAAACCCTTTACGCCCATTTCTGCATAGTGCTTACACACTTTTTCTAAATCTCTTTCGAAAGCGTAATAACCGGCCCATAAAATGATGCCTACATTTTTAGCTTTTGCATGAGCAATCAGCTTTTTCAAGTCTATCTCGGGCACAACCTGAAACAAATCCGCTTTTTTATTCACTGCCCAGCCTTCATCCAAAATCACATATTCAATTCCATTTTTAGCGGCGAAATCGATATAAGCCTGATAGGTTTTGGTATTGATACCTGCTTCGAAATCTACATTTGAAAGCCCCCAATGGTTCCACCATTCCCATGCTACTTTACCAGGTTTAACCCAGGAAGCATCTGCCAGTCTTGATGGCGCTGCCAGTTTGTAAACCATATCATTATCTGCAAGTTGTTTATCGCTGGTAGAAACAATTACGATACGCCAGGGAAACTGAGCTTTAGCTTTACTTTTGGCCAAATACGATTGGCGAGCCGTAACCAATTGCTGCAACTCGTTATGTCCGCCTTGTTGGGTTGCTGTTGGATAAGGTGCAAAATTTGATTGTAAGGAGTTTGAACCGTTAGCGTTAGGGAGGTACATGCCTGGATAGCTTTCCAAGTCAGCTTCTGCTAAGCAAACCTTTTTACCATGATCTACACTTACCACCAGAGGCGAAAAAGCCAGTTTATCAGCGTTTATTTTACTCAATGGCGTGTAAGTATATTCGTTCTCAAAAGAGTTGAAATACTGGCTTTCGATATTCTTAAATTTCCCTTTTACATAGGGCACATAGGCGTTGAAATCTTTTGAAAAATTGAAAACAGCCTCCTCGTTTTTTACTGTTATTGCCTGATTGCCGGTAGATACAAAGCGATAAGCGATACCTTCATTATAAGCTCTGAAAATGAGGTTAAAGTTCTCTCTGAAATTCAAAACCAGCTCGTTGTAATGGTCATCAATCTGGTTTCTTTTATAAAACAATGCCTTAATCTGTTGATGGGATGTAGTTGTTTTGGCACTTTTTAGCCGCGAGCCTTTGCCCCAGGTCACGCCGTTTTCTAAGGCCATGTTCAAGGCAGAAGGTTTTAAAATACTATCTCCTTCATGGGTAATGGCATAGCTAATCCTGTCATTCAGTGAAATAGCGGCTACTAATTTCCCATCCGGGGATTTTAACTGGTACTTTTTTTGTCCCCAGGAGCTGATGGTAAAGGCTAGTAAAAATGTGGTTAGGATAATTCTCATATATAGTCTCAATTGGCGATTTCGTAGCGGTACATTACGAAGTCGTTTATTTTTGGAAGTGTCACTTCAATCGATCCATTTTTCGCAATCGTCGTTTTAATGGCCTTTCCGTTTCCTAAAACTGGTGTACATTTCACTATAGTTCCGGCGGGCAGCCAGGTTTTTACGGTACCAACTGCTTCGGCGGTATTTTCCCTGTAAAAAATGAAGTAACCCTGGTTTCCTTTCAACGATTGAAAGCCAGTCCAGGACCTTCCGGAAGGTTCATCGCCAATGGGCAAAATGGTTCCCAAATGAAAATCGTGCTGTATTTTGCGGTAAGCTTTAATCAGATCTTTGATTTTTAGTGCCTCAGCTGGCAAACCCGTTCCCTCGAACCAGGCCAGTGGTTGCCCTGCCATTGTAGTGGCAAATAAGTATTCGAAAGAATGATTGCCTGGCGCAAAAATATCTTTACCATACCGATCAGCATTCCGCCATTTATTCAGAAATTCGATCTGTAATTTTTCTGCGGGCACATATTTCGCTAAGGCCCATAAATTTCTTAAAGTCCAGTAGGGATAATAATTCTGCCAGTCGGTATAGCGGTTTTCTAAGAAGACATTGCCGTATTCATTAAAAGTGTAGTAGCCTGCCCTCCTGCCTGCGGTAGCATCCAAATTGAACACCGCTTCGTTATTTGTTTGCGCTAACACGCCATCAAATAGCCTGCGGAGATTGATTTCTGATTGTTTAGTGGGAATAGCCAAACCGTCGATTTTAAACGTACGGATGCCGTATGTTTTGTATAAACTCACCAAAGCGTTCACATCTTTCTGCCAGTCTGCATAGTCGTTTTGCACACTCGGATTAAACCATAGACAGATTTCTACCCCTAATTCTTTTCCCCGCTTTACAATTGGATGTAAACCATTTGGGTACTTTTTGGGGTCTGGTTTCCAGTAATCAGGGTTATCCCAAATGTTTTTAAAAGATCCTTTTGCTACAGCTGAATTCGGACTTTTCCCGATCTGCCAGCCATCATCAATCTGAAAATGTGAAATGCCTAATTCGGCTGCTTTTTCTACCTCCAGTAAACTAAACTTTTCATTTACCTTCGCATCCTGACTGCGATCGCCCCAGGTGTTCATCATCACCATTTCATCACGCTCAGGCAATAGCTTGCGGATGTTTTTTTGATAACTACGCAAAGCAGTTAATTGCTGCAATTCGCCACCGCTGTATACACCGATTACGCTGCTATAGGCTTTGGTCCATTCCTCAGCTTTGATATCTTTGGCAGTCAATCCTAATCCGGCTACGGTAAAATGACCGAACTCGGTAGTAAAATCGTAACCTTGATAAGCCAATTGTACACTTGATGTCGGCGCTTCCTTCAAAAAGAAAAATCCTTTGTTATTTTCGCTGTTGTGCGCTACCAATAAATTCCCTCTGTAATTCGTTTTGCGATAAGGAATGATATTCCTTTCCTCAATCAGGTTGTTATTCCAGTCGGTCACATCAAAAAATTCAACGATCTTGGTTTGCCAGTGAAAACCATCCAGTTTAATTTGATCTAAAATAGCCGTCATTTGCTGCGACTTCATATCTTCAGTAAACTCGATGTTTTTCCGATCCGCGGCGTTAATCGCCCCGGCATCCGAGGCTAGATTCGTACTACCTTTTAAATAAATATCGCAGGCAATTACAGGGCTATCCTCATAAATCCGATAAACCTTTTTAACAGATAAAGTACCCAGCGAAACATTGATTTCTACAGCCAGATAATTGGGATGAATGGCCGTTTCCTTCACTTCTTTCGAGGTATAAGTTCCGTTTTTAGGCTCATCTTTAGTTACCTGAAAATCAGGGCTCTTTAATCTGTTCAGCCAGATTTGTTTAGTGGCTTTATCGGTTAAACTGTAGGTAATCAGGTTGCCTTTATTCCAAAGAAATTTTCTTTCTATCCACCGGTTCCCCACTACCAGGGTATCCTTTTCCAATCGACTGTAAGGTGTGTCAGTGAAAGCGTAAAGAGGTAAAGCTAACACCGATAACATGAATGTAATGAGGTATTTATAACATATTTTCAGCATATTGATCGCGCTACTATTTAGAATTCTACTTAATTATAACCTGGCTTAATTTGTTCCAGCCAGTTGGGGTAGCTTTGTCCTTAATGGCCAGTTTTATTCCCGGGCGATTATTTTTCGTTGTATCAACAATCGCTATCGCCCAGGTATATTTACCCGAAGGAAGTTGGATGCGCTGGTTAAAACTGTACTTAGTGGGTTGGTCTTTTATCCAGTTTGAGGGTTCGCTTTTTAAATCTACGAACGCTTTAACCACCTCGTCACGATCGTTCAATAAAGCAAAAGCCACTTTGTATTTATAATTCCACTGCGGAATATTATTCGGACAATAGCCCCAGCCCATATTTTTCCAACGATGGGAAATATTAACAACATCTCCGGAGCTCAACTCAACGGGAAGATTTATTTCATCCGGATACAATCGATATCCACCCTCCGAGATAAATTTTTGAACATAAGGAAATGCCTTTGTAAACCAGGATGAGGTTTCACCGCCGGCCCGGAAGTCCATCATGTTCACCTTTGCCTCAGCCGATGCTTCGTATTCTCCTTTTCTAACATCTTCATCGTGACCTTCCCGATACTGATTACTCGGATCTATCCAATACCGATGCGTACCCGAAACGATCCAGCCACCTTCCATGATAATTGGTCGTTTAAAATTCCATGATTTTGCAAAATCTTTCTCCCATTGCTGGTAATATCCGGTCATACCAAATGCATCATGCCTTAAGCTGTAACCTTTATTTATAGCCTTTTCTAATAATCTCCGGCTGTTTGGATTTGCTGCTGCCCAGCTTTCAGGGTGACCAACTAAGCGATGATAATTAATTACTAGCGGAACCTTAGTAAAGTTGCGCGTATATAAATCGGTTACCCAATCCAATACTTCTTCCTTGTATTGTTCAGTTTTAGCAGAATCGGAAGATTTACCTGGGTCCTGATATACCACATTGTGCGCTTCGCCCCATTTACCAAGCCCGTAGGCATCAATAAATGATGTTTTTTCAGGATCATTATATTCTTTGGCAAAAGCTTCAATAAATTTTGAGTAATATTTCCTAAAAACAGGATCCTGGGGATATGGTGTTTTCCTATCCGGATTTGCTTTATTTTCTAAGTAAAATTTTGCGCCGGCAGCGTAAACAAAAGCGGGTGTATTCGCTCCCTGATCGCGTCCATCAACAACGATACGAAAAGCAATAGGTAATCCTTTATTTTGAGCACCCTTAATCAGCTTTGCAATTTTAGAATTTGGATCGTTCCAGGTATATACGTTTTCTGAGGGGTTTAAAGACGCCCAACTCGTTCTTACATAACATGCCGAAGCATAATCAATTGGCTTAATTTTCTTCCCTAACTCCGGAACAAAAAAAGTGGTGTCCCAATACGAAACGTCCGCATTTCTCGAAGCATACATTACCCAGCCATTTAGCGGATTTTGAAGTACAGTGTTGCTATCGTAACCAGGCTTAACAAGATGGTACTGTTTATTATCAATGGTATTAAACTTATTCTTTTCCTGGGCAACAATCCACGTTGATAATAGCAGGAAAAATAGAAACAAAACGATTTTAAAAGTTAGTGCGGTATGCTGATGTTTTAAGTTGGAAAAACTAATTTTCATAATGATTTGGTTAGACTAACTGTACTTGCTTGTTGTGCGCTACAGTTGTATTGGCTTTTAAACTCCTTTACAAGGCAAAATTAATCATCAAGACAGTGCAGGATGGTATTGTTTTGTTCAGAAATGGTTTGTTTTTGTACAACTAATGGTCATTTTGACGTGAATGATTAGACTTTTTGAGTTCTGTAAATACCACGGGCAATCGCCAAAACGGTAAGTTAAACATAAAAGAGGAATGTTTAATGCCAGATCGGCGAGAAGGAAGCGAATCGATTACAAGGCTTTTTTTTGTTTTTGAAGTTGGTCAAAGATTTTCTGGTGAATCCAAGACATATCATCGATTGCATTGATCAGTGTTTCCAATATAGCGTCAGCCTAATTCTAGCTTGTTTCTAATCCGAATCGCGAACTCTTTTTTATTTCTGACTTACCTTTCAACGCATCCTGATGCAATTAAACAAAACGCCTGCAAATGGTGTTATTTCGTTAGCCGTAAGTCGGTTTCGTTTCTGCCGCTTACTGCTTACCAAAAAACCGGCAAAATCTTTGTCGCCGATAAATTGAAACGGACAAAAAATGTAACGAAAATTTCAGAACAGATAACTTAAGAAAGATGGAAAAGACTCACTACAGAAAATTTGCCCTGATGCTTGCATTGTCTTTTGTAATAATGTATGCGGTAATGTACCTCAATGTAAACGAGGCCGATCACATCTACCTGAGCATGACGCGGTTTTATATGACCTTATTGATGATCTGTCCGATGGCCCTGGTTATGCTTGTTGCCATGCGATCGATGTATAAAAACAAAACGGTTAACACAATAATTGTGGTGTGCAGCATTGCTGTGTTTGGACTGGCGCTGGCTGGAGTTCGCACTCAAACGCTTGTTGGCGATGTGCAGTATATGAAAGGAATGATTCCGCATCACTCGATCGCAATTATGACAAGTACCCGTGCAGATATAAAAGATCCCGAAGTAAAAAAACTATCTCAAGGCATTATCGAGGCACAGGAAAGGGAAATTGCTGAAATGAAACGCATCCTTGCACGAATGGACAAGTAAGAAATTTGCTCGGTTGTCTCTCGCCCACAATTAAAAATTAAAAAAGGACTACTTCCGAACGGCTGGTGGTACAAAAGCATCCTCATATTGTCGCAATTGCACCCCACAGGTGTTATTCTGCATCTTTAAATTTGAAGAACATTAAATCTTAAACAAATGAGCAAGATCAGAATATTTGAACACATTTCGCTTGACGGCGTGATCGAGCACGACGGCGACTACATTTATGGCGCCTGGACGACGCCTTATCGGAGTCCTGCCGGAGCAGCAATGCTTTTTGAGGCTTATGGAGGCGATTTCGACCTGTTGCTCGGTCGTAAAACTTACGATATATTTAGCAGCTTTTGGCCCAATGCCGGAGATTTTCCGATGGCAAACGCCATAAACGCGGCTACAAAATACATTGCAACGCACAGGCCCGATAGCCTCGAGTGGGGCCCGGTAAAAGATTTAAGTAACGATGTTATCGATGGAATCCGTAAGCTAAAAGCCACCGAGGGGCGTGACGTGATTGTGGTAGGCAGTTCAACCCTTACTTCGGTTTTACTTAACGAAGGCCTTGCCGACGAAGTAGTGCTGATCACCTACCCTGTTTTACTCGGTCGCGGCAAACGCCTGCTTGCTGACACGATAGATGCCAGAGAACTCGAATTTGTCGACTCGAAAAGCACTGCCACAGGCTTGCTGATTAATACTTACAAACACTTGGGACCACTGAAAAAGTAAAGCTTCTCAAAAATCTGCATTGTCATCTTTGAATCTGATTAAGGGCTGTCGTACTGGCGGCCCCTTTTTTACGCTTGAAGCTTTTCAGATATTTGATGATTAGTTACTATTGAGTTGTTCTGCCAGGCCGACCAAAATACCTTCAACACCCCGAACGTAGCAGAGGCGGTACGAGTTTTCATATTTCACCACTTCGCCAACTATTTCTGCACCGTGTGCAAGCAGTCGGGGAATCAGCTCGTCGAGGTCATCAACGGCAAACATTACCCGCAAATAACCCAAGGCGTTTACTGGCGCATTCCTATGATCGGAGATTACCGCCGGGCTAAGAAACTGCGAAAGCTCCAGTCGGCTATGGCCATCTGGCGTAACCATCATGGCAATTTCTACCGATTGTGCACCCAATCCGGTTACTTTTCCGGCCCACTCCCCTTCAATCCTCGCCCTTCCCTCTAACGTAAGACCGATCTCTGTGAAAAATGATATCGCATCATCGAGCGATTCTACAACGATCCCAACGTTGTCCATTCTCATCAATTTGCTTTTTGCCATCTGTTTTGCGTTTAATGTTCGTGTATTGGGAGCGTTTTCTAATGCTGACATGTAGACTGAAGAACGAATTTACAAGTTTTAAATCACTACTTTCTATAAATGAGAACGATTAATAGTAAGTGCATTTAGCTTCTTGATAATTAGACAGATATAAAGCCATGAGTATCGGGTAACTTAGTTTTTAAGCGTAAAATGAAGACGCAGATTAACTATTTTACTAGTTGTTTTTCCAAAAAAAGGCTGTTAATTTCCTTAATTGTAATATATTTGTGACTTAATTAAACAAACTTTAACCAAATTTTTAAAAAAACATGAAATTTAAATTGACTTTTTTGACTCTCCTTTTAACAGTTCTATTTTCTTGTAAAAAAACCACAAACGTTGACGTCGAACTCACTACAAGTGGAAAACTCACCTACAAATTAACTGATGATGCTGGCAAGGCGATCCCAAATGTTAAGGTATCGTTGCTTGTCAATAACGACCATTATTCGAATTACGTTCTTTTAGACTCAAGAGTAACAGATAGCAACGGCCAGGCTGATTTTGGAGATCTTAACGCTGGAAATTATCAGCTCCTTTCAGATTCTGCCAAGGTGAACAACATCCCCTACCTGGTTAAAGAGCTTGTGCAGGTAACCGCTGGTATAACTAGAACGAAAGAAACTAAAGTGACAGATTTTTCGGGGACGTATGTAATGACAGTTAAATCTTACAACAATGCTCAGCCATTGAAAAACGTTGGTGTATTGCTCATTCCATCGAGTAGATATAACTATAGCGCCACCACAGCTAATCAACTGAAAGCTGCTCATTTTTCAGGGAAGACTAATGATGCTGGCGTGGTTAGCTTCAAAGTTCCATCCGATATGTCTTACTATGTGTATGTTTATAATACGGTAACTAATGCTAGCTATAGTGGCTATGGTGGCTATTATGGAAATTTTACCGTTCAAAGAGGAGCCACTTTTAACAACACGTACACCGTTTATTAACTTGAATAACCCATAATAGCAAACGCGATTTATGGCAATGAGCCTCCCACCCGGGGGCTCATTTTTTTTGCACTTTAACAAGCTTAATAACGCTTTTTTCTTCAAAAAAGGATACAATATTGTAAGCTGCTGTACCTCCACACAAAAATTAGAACATAAATTTTTTATTTCGAAAAAATAAACGTTAATTAGACGATTATTAATTGTTATGAGCACAGCAAACTATGTAATTGGCGTAGATTACGGAACAGACTCCGTTCGGTCTGTTTTGGTAAGTACCGAAAACGGCGATGAGATTTCGGCATCCGTATTTCTTTATCCCCGATGGAAGAAAGGTTTATACTGCAAACCGTCTATTAATCAGTTCAGGCAGCATCCATTAGATTATATTGAGGGTTTAACCCATACCATTACAGAATGCCTGGCAAAAGCAGGCGGATCTGAAATTGCGCACCTTGTAAAGGGGATTTCTATTGATACAACCGGTTCTTCGCCAGTGGCGGTTGATGCCTCGGGCACTCCCCTGGCGTTAACCCCGGGTTTTGAAGAAAACCCCAATGCAATGTTTGTACTTTGGAAAGACCATACCGCCGTAAAAGAAGCTGCCGAAATAAACGAGCATGCTACTAAGTTCCCCGTCAACTATTTAAAATACGTTGGTGGAATTTATTCATCGGAGTGGTTTTGGTCAAAATTGTTGCGCATTTTACGGATAGATTCAGGCATTAAAAATAGCGCACAATCGTGGGTTGAACATTGCGATTGGATTCCATTTTTACTTTGTGGAGGAACCGGGGTTTCGACAATGAAACGTAGCCGCTGTGCCGCGGGCCATAAGGCATTGTGGGCTGAGGAATTTAACGGATTGCCGCCCGAGCATTTTTTCAGCAGCCTCGATCCGCTGCTTGCAGGCTTTAGAGACCGATTGTTTACTGACACCTACACCTCAGATGTTGCCGCAGGTACCTTGTGCCCCGAATGGGCAGAAAAACTTGGGCTCAGCACTGATGTGGTTGTTGGCGTGGGGGCATTTGATGCACATATGGGCGCCGTTGGCGGGCAGATTGAACCGTATTACCTGAGCAAGGTAATGGGTACGAGCACCTGCGATATTTTGGTGGCCCCAAACCACGATTTGCACGGTAAACTGATCAACGGAATTTGTGGACAAGTGAACGGATCGGTAATTCCGGGCATGGCCGGTTTAGAGGCCGGGCAATCGGCTTTCGGAGATGTTTATGCCTGGTTTAAAAACTTAATAAGCTGGCCCTTAGCTAATTTGCTTACCGAATCTGATCTCATAGATGAAGCTACGGCAATTGCGCTAAGAGATGAATTAGAACATAAAATTATTGCGAACCTGAGCAAGCAGGCTGACGCACTGGATGATGAAGATTATGCCGAGTTAGCCGTAGATTGGCTAAATGGCCGGAGAACGCCAGATGCCAATCAGGAACTTAAAGGGGCAATTACAGGTTTAGGACTGGGTACCGATGCACCGCGTTTCTTCAGGGCACTGGCCGCTGCAACCTGTTTTGGCGCTAAAGCTATTGTAGATCGTTTTAAGGAACAAGGCGTGCCTGTAAAGGGAATAATCGGGATTGGCGGTGTGGCCAAAAAATCGCCCTACATTATGCAAATGATGGCCGATGTTTTGGAAATGCCGATCAGGATCCATCGCTTTGAGCATACCTGCGCTCTTGGTGCTGCTATGTTTGCGGCCGTTGCTGCAGGCCTTTACCCTTCAATAGAAGATGCCATGGCCGCAATGGGAACAGGTTTCGAAAAGGAATATAAGCCTAATATCAAGAAACAGAAAATGTACAGAATGCATTACCAGCAATACCTTGGTTTAGGGCGATATTTAGAACGTTACAACAAAAAGGACATTAAACCTTATCTGTCATGAGCAACTACCAGGATATAAAAGAACAAGCGTTCAGGGCGAATATGCAGTTGCCAAAATTGGGTCTCGTGTTGTTTACCTTCGGCAATGTAAGTGCCGCTGATCGAAGCCAGGGGGTTTTTGCTATAAAGCCAAGCGGTGTTCCGTATGAAGAATTATCTGCCGAGAAAATGGTGATTGTTGATTTTGACGGGAATACCATCGAGGGCGATTTACGACCATCGTCGGATACCAAAACGCACGCCGTTTTGTACAAGCACTGGGAAGATGTTGGCGGCATAGTGCACACCCATTCAACTTACGGAACGGCCTGGGCGCAAGCGCAAAGGGCTATACCAATTTACGGAACCACGCACGCCGACCATTTAACGGTCGATATTCCCTGCGCACCGCCAATGGATGACGCCATGATTAAGGGAAATTACGAATATGAAACTGGTTTTCAGATCATGAACCATTTTGCCGATCTGGGCTTGAGCCATAAGGAAGTTGAAATGATTCTGGTAGGTAATCATGCGCCGTTTACGTGGGGTAAAACTGCCGAAAAAGCCGTTTATAACAGCGCTGTTTTGGAGGCTGTGGCACAAATGGCCCTGTTAACGCAGCAAATTAATCCGCAGGCACCCAAATTGAAAGACTCGCTCATAGAAAAGCATTATGAGCGAAAGCACGGTGCAGGGGCTTATTATGGGCAGAAGTAGGTTTGGAGTTGAGAGTTTGGAGTTGAGAGTTTGGAGTGTTGAGTGTTGGATGCAGAGGTTTTCTGTTTGTGATGCGATAGCTATCGGATTTGAGCGCAACGCATGTCCCGATACTTCGGGGAGGGAACTGTAGCTTACGAAAGAGATGCTTCCTACTACCACTGGCGTTTCTATTTTCGTCATTGCGAGGCCGGTTTGTGCGAGCTGAAGCAATCTAAGCTACGAAAAAGATTGCGTCGGCCTCAAAATGACGACCGATTAAAAGGCTTACCTAAGTAAATTAAACCTGATTGGAGTGAGCATTGAGGCCATTTTTTCTGGCCGAGGTGAAACGCCCGCCTGGCGGACGGGCATCAATGCTATTAAGTTAAGGATAAAACGAAAAAATATTGTCATCCTGAGCGGAGTCGAAGGACAGATATTTTTCGTTTTATCCTATAGAAAGGGTCTTCGACTCCGCTCAGATCCGATAGCTATCGGATGACAATTGACAAGCTTAACTTAATAGCATTGGGACGGGCAGGGAAAGCAGGGCTGATTTAACCGACATAGAATAGGAACTTGCTTTACAAAGAGAAAACAAAACAATTGGTTACTGCTGTAGGCAACTAACCGATTAAAACGAATAAACAATTAACCTAGAAAAAAATGATTGATTTAAAAAAATTACAAGTTTGGTTTATCACCGGAACACAACATTTATACGGCGATGAAACCCTGAAACAAGTGGCAACACATGCACAGCAGGTGGCCGATTCGTTAAACGAGAATGGAAATATTTCGGTTTCAGTGGTGTACAAACCGATTGTGAAAACTACTGAAGAAATTTTTGAGACTTTACAACAGGCCAATATTGATGACAATTGCATTGGAGTAATTACGTGGATGCACACTTTCTCGCCTGCTAAAATGTGGATCAGGGGATTAAACATCCTGCAAAAGCCGTTATTGCATTTACACACGCAGTTTAACCGCGATATTCCGTGGGATAGCATAGACATGGATTTCATGAACCTCAATCAAAGTGCGCATGGCGATAGAGAATTTGGCTTTATGGTTTCGCGGATGCGGAAGGACCGCAAGGTGGTGGTTGGCCACTGGCAGGATGAAGAAGTGGCGAAGCAGATTGATGTTTGGGCTCGTGCTGCTGCTGCATGGAACGATTGGCAGGGCGCAAAATTTGTTCGCTTTGGCGATAATATGCGCTTTGTAGCCGTAACAGATGGCGACAAGGTTGAAGCTGAAATGAAATTTGGTTTTTCGGTGAACACCTATGGCATAGGCGATTTGGTTGCGGTAATTAATGGAATAAGTGAGGATGCGATTCAAACGCTGCTAAAAGCGTACGAGCAAACTTATGAAATGGCTGATGACCTGAAAACTGGCGGCGCCAGACATTCGTCTGTTTATGAAGCTGCAAAAATCGAATTGGGTTTGCGGAAATTTCTTGAAGACGGAGGTTTTAAAGGTTTCTCTGATACTTTCGAAGATCTGCACGGAATGATTCAGTTGCCGGGAATTGCCGCTCAGCGTTTAATGGCCGATGGCTACGGCTTTGCTGGCGAAGGCGATTGGAAAACCGCTGCTTTGGTGCGTGCCTGTAAGGTTATGGGCGCTGGCTTGCCAGGAGGAAATGCATTTATGGAAGATTATACTTATCATTTCGACCCGGCAAATGCAATGGTTTTAGGTTCGCACATGCTCGAAGTTGATGCTTCGCTGGCCAAAGGCAAAGCCAGCCTCGAAGTCCACCCGCTGGGTATTGGTGGCAAGGCCGATCCTGCACGCTTGGTTTTTAACGTTTCTGGTGGCGATGCGCTAAATGCATCTTTAATTGATATGGGCAACCGTTTCCGCCTATTGGTGAACGAAGTTAAGGCCGTTGAAGCCGAACACGATTTGCCTAACCTGCCCGTTGCCCGTGTACTTTGGAAACCGCTGCCGGATATGAAAACAGGGTGTGCCGCATGGATTTATGCCGGTGGCGCTCACCATACAGCTTACAGCCAAAACCTTACTACCGAACATCTGTCAGACTTTGCCAACATCGCTGGTTTAGAATATGTAAACATTGGTGCTGATACTAAAATCAACCAGTTCAGAAACGAATTGCACTGGAACGAGGTGTTTTATAAATAAATGACTGTTCCACAAATCGTTATTTGGAACGAGCGCTTTGATATTTCCCACACGCCGTCACTTCGAATCCCGATTCATTTTATCGCGAGAGAAGTCTGTTCTCAGGGGTAACAAACAAAGAAGTCAAGCTTTTAAAGCTTGACTTCTTTTGCTTAAGCATTAACGACAAGCGACTGCTGCCTGAGCTCCTTCACCCGCTTTGCCATTTTGGTTAGTGCTTTTATTAAAGCCAGTATTCTATTGCTTAGGGATCCTTCTCCAAAGTATCGGGGCGGGCGCTGCGTTCAGGATGACAGCAAAATGTGAACGTCATTTCGAGCGCAGCGAGAAATCTGTAGCCTATCACCACAGGAACCTGAGCACCCAAAACGCCTAGAACGACCTATCCCAAACAACCCAATTTTAGAAAAACAAAATCGAAACCTTATTATAAAAAAAAGCTGCCTCACAAAGACAGCTTTTTCTTTATTAACCCTTCAATAAATTGGGCTTTTCGTGGTAGGTTCGCCATAATAATTCGCCGAACAAGGTGTTCGACCATGCAAACCACGATCGGGTGAACTTTGCCGGGTTATCCTTATGAAACGATTCGTGCATAAAGCCTTTTCCGGCATGTGTTTTTTGCAGTGTTTCAATGCAGTACTTAATCTCAGCTTCATCGCTCGAGGTAAGCGCCCTCATGGTGATACTCATTGGCCAAATCATATCCTGACCAGCATGGGGACCGCCTATCCCCTCTGCCGCCGTTCCTTTAAAGAAATATGGATTGTCTTTAGACAGCGCAAATTTCCGGGTATTTTTATAAATAGGATCATCGGCACTCATAGCGCCAAGGTAAGGCAGGCTCAGTAAACTTGGCACATTAGAATCGTCCATTAAGTAAGAACTTCCGAAACCATCAACCTCAAAGGCATAAATTTTACCGTATTTAGGATGGTTAATTATCGCATGTTTCTGCAATGCTGCACTCACCTCAGTGGCCAGATTAAGCAGGTTGCTTTCTAAAGCCTTATCTGGATGCATCGCTTTGATCATTTCGGCAGCTTGCTTTAAGCTCGATACGGCAAAGAAATTAGACGGTACCAGGAAAGGAAAGATTGTTGCATCATCGCTTGGGCGGAATGCAGAGCAAATTAAGCCTACCGGATTTACAGGAAAACCATATCCCGCCATTGGAAGTGAATCTGTAGGCTGCGTGGTTTCACGTTGAAAATGGTAAGGTCCCTTGTCTGCTTTTCGCTGTTGTTCCTTAAACGTTTTTAAGGTTGCCTCAATGGCCTTTTTCCAATTGGCATCGAAAGGTGTTTTATCTCCGGTTTTTTTCCAGTAGTTATAGGCCAGCCTGATTGGATAGCATAAAGAATCGATTTCCCATTTGCGCTCATGCACACCGGCTTGCATATCCGTTTTATCGGTTTTCCATTCGCCTACCTTATTCGGGTCGCCATAAAAAGCATTGGCATACGGATCTTTTAAAACGCATTTGGTTTGATGAATAATAACGCCTGCAATGAGTTTTTTAAGCGGTTCATCTTCGTTAACGAACTGCAAATATGGCCAAACCTGGGCAGAGCTGTCTCGTAGCCACATGGCATCAATGTCTCCGGTAATTACATAGGTATCAGGTCTGCCGTTTTTTTCCTCGTAATAAACTGTGGTATCGAGTGTATTTGGAAAGCAGTTTTCGAAAAGCCAGGCCAGTTCAGGATTTTTAACGTTAGCCTGGAAGGTTTTAATTGCCGAATCTACAGCTTTACTCTGGAAATGCCTCTTGCCGGCGGCCACCCGCACAACAGGAAACTCCGGAACTAAATTTGTGGCAAAGGAAAACTTCGATGCGACTACGCCTGCACCAAGCATTCCTGTGCTCTGAATAAATTTTCTTCTTTTCATTATTTATGTGTTATTGAGATTTTTAAGGTTTCCGTCGTTGCAATTAACAAAGTTATGGACAGAATCAAACCATCGGGTTGGATTTTGATCGCGAACATAATCTGGTTAGAGCTAAACAAATATTAGGATTATTTTGATAACATCAAAATAATATATTGATTAAAGCAACCGCTAAATCGATTTTGTACAGTGTTTGGATCCGGTATTTTCATGTGGGTAAAGCAATGAAAGGTGAACGCTCGTCTTTCCCGCGCAGGCGGGAATCTCAATGCAAAGCATCATATTTTTGCGCATTAAGATCCCCTACCGATAGCTATCGGTACAAGCTGAGGATGACGACCGTTCTTGGATAATGCCATAAAAACTCTGTCGTTATTCGATTATCCATAGTTAGGAAATGATGTTTCAAAGATGTGTCCACACGATAGGATGTTTCGGAAAAGCAATCTTCTTTCCTAATCAGATTGCTTCGGCCCGCAACGACGAAAACCTTCGCTGTTTGCTCCTCTGTTTTTCTAAAATGGCCTGTGAGTGTAGACAAATCGCAAACAGATAGGTTGTTTGTGCATTACAAATACTTTCTTGTTTTTCTTTTTGGAAACGGACGTACAGTAGCACTGTGGTAACTGTAGCCCCGTGCCAAAGGCACTCCTTTGGAGCCATTCTTGTAGAGGCAAAAACACAGGAATTGCGATGACAGTTTTTTTTCTGTCATAGATTTTGACACTAAAGAGCTTCTTTTGAAAACGAACGCTTCGGTTTTCTTGGCGGCCAGCAGGCCCGCTCCCGCTTCTGCCGATAGAAAAATCCGATAGCTATCGGATCGGCATCTCGCTTCGATCGGGTTTAGAAACGGTGTTTGTAACACTTATTTTGGTTACCGACCGCTGTTAATAAAACGCGACAGCAGCAACAGCCCCGCATTTTTCTTGCGGGCTACAGCATTGCTCGCATCACAATTTCAGCAACAAAAAAAAAACCGCCAGCAAAAATAGCCAGCGGTTTAAACCATAACAATTGGGATGATAGGTTATTTCTTAGGTGTAGCACTCATATAGAACGTAAGTTTGCCACCATTTGTTATATCACTATGTTTAATTTGGTGATTGGTAATTTCCTTACCGTTTAAAAGCACCTTTTTAACATAAACATTTTTTTCGCTCTGTTTGATTGCTTCAATGGTAAAAGTTTTTCCGTTCTCTAAATTAATCACTGCGTTATTTACCAGTGGGCTACCGAGCGAGTACACATCAGAACCTGGCGCTACAGGATAGAATCCCATTGCTGAGAACATATACCAGGCGCTCATCTGGCCGCAGTCATCGTTTCCGCCAAGTCCATCGGCAGTAGGTTTGTATTGCATATTTAAAATGTGGCGTATTTGCGCCTGCCCTTTGTAAACTTCATCAGTCCAGTTGTATAAGTAAGCCACGTGATGCGCAGGCTCATTACCGTGAACGTAACCACCAATAATTCCTTCGCGGGTAATATCCTCGGTATGGGCAAAAAATTCATCAGGTAAATGCATACTGAACAAAGTGTCTAAACGCGCTGCGAATTTCTTTTTACCGCCCATTACTTCAATTAAAGAAGCTGGATCGTGAGGTACAAAAAAGCTGTAGTTCCAGCTGTTGCCTTCAATAAAGCCCTGTCCTTCCGTATCTTTAGGGTCGAATGTTTTCTTGAAACTACCGTCTGCCAGGCGGGGGCGCATAAAGCCCGAAGCCTTATCATAATTGTTGCGCCAGTTTTCAGAACGTTTGATAAACTCGTTGTAAACATCCGTGCGGTTTAATTTTTTGGCCAATTGTGCAATTGCCCAATCATCATAGGCATATTCTAATGTATTTGAAACCGATACGCCGCTTTTTTCTGCAGGAATGTATCCTTTATCCATGTAATAGCCAATGCCTTCATAATCGCGATGTTTTGCCGTTGTAACACAAGCATCAAGGGCTTTGTTTGCATCGCCGGTGTACGTCCCCTTTATAATGGCATCAGATAAAACTGAAACACTATGGTAACCGCTCATGCACCAGTTATCGTTGGCATAGTGCGACCAGATCGGTAACATGTGCAAGCTGCTTTGATCAAAGTGAGCCATCATCGATTTTACCATATCGTTGCTGCGTTTTGGCTGCATGATATTGAAGAAGGGATGCAAGGCCCGGTAAGTATCCCACAACGAAAACGTGGTGTAATTGGTAAAACCATCTGCTTTGTGTACACCTTGATCTAACCCTTTATACTCGCCGTTAACGTCGGTGTAAGTAGTAGGATTTATAAATGCATGGTACAACGCGGTATAAAAGTTGATTTTGTTGTTGTTTGATGTGCTTACCTGAATTTTATTGAGCTCGGTGTTCCATGTAGCCTGGGCCTGGGTTTTTACTTTTTCAAAATCCCATCCTGAAATCTCTGCACGCATATTTTCGAGTGCATTCTCCTGGCTAACTGGAGACAAGGCGAACTTGATCTTCACTTTCTCACCTTCCTTGGTATCAAAATCGAAAAACATCTTTAATTTCTTACCTGCAATTTCAGGGAAGTTCTGATCCTGGTTGAACTTACCCCAGAATCCCCGGTACGCCTGCTTGGCATCGTAACTCTTACGGCCATAGCTTTTAAACGGTTTAGAGAAGCTCATCGCGAAAAACACAGTTCTTGTTCGGGCCCAGCCGTTGGTTTGGCGGTATCCGGTAACCAAGGTATCGTTAACCACACGAACGTAAGTCCATACGGTTTTCTCTTCGTAGTTATAAATTCCGGCCATGAGATCGAGGATAATGTGCGATTGATCGGATTTCGGAAAGGTGTATTGGTGCATACCCACCCTATTTGTTGCCGTTAACTCAGCCGTGATGTTATCGTCGTCGAGCTTCACTTTATAGTAGCCCGCCTCAGCAGTTTCGTTGGTGTGCGAGTAAGCCGAACGGTAGCCTCCTTTTGGGTTGTCGGCCGTGCCCGGGTTTAATTGCAGTTTGCCCTGTGTAGGCATTATTAAAAAATCGCCCAAATCTGAATGACCTGTGCCACTAAAATGCGTATGGCTGAAACCCGTTATCGTTTTATCTTCGTATTTGTATCCTGCGCAATATTTGTAAACATCGCCGTTGTACTTGCCGTTAACCTCGTAAGATATGGTATCTGTTTCGGGGCTTAATTGTACAGCACCAAAGGGAACCGTTGCACCGGGATAGGTGTGCCCCATTTTTGATGTGCCTATAATCGGCTTAACGTACTGCACCAAATTCTGCTGAGCCGATGCCAGTAAGGACGAAAGCATAAAACAAGGCAGGATAATCTTTTTGATCATGTTTTAAAAATTAGCTTTTATTTTAAAAATTCTAAGGTATTAATTTAATTGCAAATCTGTAAAAATTCTATAACTAAATCGTTTAATCAACTAAAAAAATACAAATGTAGAAGTAAACTGCAAGATTAACGCTGGTAGTAAAGAAATCAGAAAGTCGGGCGTTAGAAAGTCCGAAGATAAAGCGCAAAGTAGGGAGTTCAAATACTTTGAGATTAACAACCCCGTCTATATTACATTTAGGCAAGTTTCGCCGAATGGACGTGGGTTGGGGAGATACAACAGCAAAACAAAAAAAAACCTCTAAATGCAATATTTAGAGGTTTTAAAAAGAAACGGTATTCTTTTAAGTCGGGATGGCAGGATTCGAACCTACGACCTCCTGCTCCCAAAGCAGGCGCGATACCGGGCTACGCTACATCCCGAACTGTGGTATCACCTTTTTTTAAAACCTTTTGTTAAAAGTGGTTTTGAACTTTTTGTCGGGATGGCAGGATTCGAACCTACGACCTCCTGCTCCCAAAGCAGGCGCGATACCGGGCTACGCTACATCCCGAACTTGGTATCTTCTTTTTAAACCCTTTTTCGAGGGTGGGCAAAGTTATAATTTAATATTAAATAATCACACTGTTTTGCCACTTTTTTTATTTCAGCGGAGAGGGCGGGATTCGAACCCGCGGTACCGTTACCAGTACGACAGTTTAGCAAACTGTTCCTTTCGGCCTCTCAGGCACCTCTCCGTTTCCTCAAACTTTTCTGTCCTACCGACCTTGTTTTGAGGTCTGCAAATATAGTAAAACAACCTATTCTACAAAAAAAAATTACAAAACTTGTTGATAATCTATTCGCACATGATAGATACTCATAAGCATCGTCTTGAAAATCAATTTGATAGTTTCGATATCTTTTAATGTTAAATCGCAATCGTCAAGCTGATTTTGCTCCAATTTGTAATTAATTATCCGCTCAACGATGTCATTTATGTTCTGCGCATCGGGATTTTTGAGACTTCTCGACGCTGCTTCGACCGAATCGGCGAGCATTAACACCCCTTGTTCCTTACTAAAAGGTATGGGGCCGGGGTATCGGAAAATGTTCTCGTCGACGAATTTTTCGGGCGTATTTTTTAAGAAAGATTGATAAAAATAATCTACCCGGGTATTGCCATGATGCGTTCTTATAAAATCGATAATGGCTTCGGGAATTTGATTTTTCCGCAAGATCTCAATTCCCTTATGCACATGCTGAATAATAATTTGTGCACTTTGCTCATAGGGCAACTTATCGTGCGGACTTACGGCAGTATTTTGGTTCTCTATAAAATACTGTGGATTGTCTACCTTACCGATATCATGATACAGCGCCCCTGCCCTTACCAAAACGGAGTTTCCGCCAATTTTAAATATGGCAGCCTCGGCCAAATTGGCTACTTGTAAAGAGTGCTGAAAGGTTCCCGGTGCTTTAAAAGCGAGTTCTCGCAGCAGCCTGTTGTTGGTATTGGTCAACTCAATTAAGGCCACATCAGAGGTGATTCCGAAAATGCGCTCGAACAAATAAATTAATGGATAGGCCAGCAACGATAGCAAAACGCTAAAAATAAAGGGAACGAAGTTTATCCATTCGATTTCTCGAAATGAGCCCTCGCGTAATAAGGCGATGCCTACAAACGCTACGAAGTAGGCGAAAAGGATAAACATGGCCGAAACCAGAAACCGCTCTCTCTTTACAAAATTCTTAATGCTGAATATGGCCACCATACCTGCGGTAACCTGATAAAACACAAACTCGAAACTATTCGCCACAAAGAAGCCTGCTATAAGTATTACGAGCATATGAAGGTACAATGCCAATCGAGTATCGAACAAGATTCTGATGATAATCGGTACCACGCAAAAAGGAATGTAATATAAGCTCGGAATCTCGAGATTTATGGCCCAGGTAAGGGCCAGCAGCATGCCCGTAGTTACAATTAGTATCAACGAAAGCTGGCGGTTATCGGCAAAAATATCTTTCCTGAACAGAAATAAAAACGACATCAGAATTGCCAGTATAAAGGCTACCAAAACCACCTGCCCCAAATAAACCAGCGCCCGGCTGCCGATGGTTTTTGTCTGTGCATCGTAATTAGCCTTGTACGATTCTAGCTTTTGGTAAATCTCTTCGTCTATTACATCATTCTTTGCTACAATCAGCTCCCCTTTTTGCACCATTCCACGGGTAGTAGATATGTTGTTTATAGTGGTTTCCTGTATCGTTTGGGTCAATCGCTCATCGAAAATGATGTTAGGTGTGATGTGATCGAGGGCTAAATTATTGATCAAGTCGGCAATTACCTGGTTCGACGCCTTAAATGTATCCTTAAAATGGTTCAAGGCGGTTTCAGCGGTATATACGTCCTGGGTATTCACTTTCCGCGAAACGTTATTTTGTACCAAAGAGAAATCGTAATTCTTATCTCCCGCCTGGTGCTTAACATTTAAGCCAATAATTCCTTTTTGATAAATAGATTGCAGAATTTTATAGGCCTGGGTTCGGTAGTTGAGCCTATCTTTCTCGCCCAGCTGTGTCGATTTCCACTTGATGTCAAATTCATTCAAAAACTCCTCAAGCGAATTTTCCATTACGTCGCTTTCGAATTGATACACCGGAAGAATATCTTTTAGCGCATTTTTCTTATCGATGCTAACCTGTGGGTTGGTTTTTAATATCGCAAAGCTGAAGGGAGAAATCAGATCCTTGTTCTTCCATACGGTATTTTTTTCAAACTCGTACCTAAATCGTGGTTGTTTCGGTAAAAAGAGCGTAATGATGAAAACAGTAAATATCATCATCACATATTTCAGATTGGATGAATACTTACGATAGAGGATTTTGTGTGAATTTCTTTTGATTTTTGCCAAAGCGATAAAATTATTGTGCTTTCAAAATTAACATTTTTATCTAATAACTTGAATTGGTTATTGTTGAATGGTTGCTGCTTAATTGTTTTAACTGCTTAATTGATTAATTGTTTGATTGATGAATTGTTTAATTACTTAACTGTTGAATTGCTTAATTGCTCATTCCAAACTGAAAACTACCAACTGAAAACTGCCAACTGCCAACTGCCAACTGCCAACTGTCAACTGTCAACTGAAAACTGAAAACTGTCAACTGAAAACTGCCAACTGAAAACATTTGCAAATACCAAAACTTTTATTTTACTTTATGATATCAAATTAATATCAATCATGTATCAAGAAAAAATTATCAATCCTCCATCGGGATATTTAACCTTTGCCTTATTTTTAGGCTTGCTAGGTGTGTCTGTTGTTTGCTTTGTTACCGAGCGTTTCATCTGGGGCGGCTGCCTGCTTGCCTTCGATTTTTTTCTGGTTCTTCCGGGACTGATTATCAATAACCCCAATGAATCGAAGGTACTAACATTGTTCGGAAAATATGTGGGCACGGTAAAGAGCGATGGCTTTTTCTGGGTGAATCCGCTAACCGCAAAAAGAAAGGTTTCATTAAGGGCCAACAACCTGAATGGGCAGCAACTTAAAGTAAACGATAAGCAGGGAAACCCGATAGAAATTGCTGCCGTTGTGGTTTGGAAGGTAAACGAAACGGCAAAGGCTATTTTCTCTGTCGAAAACTACATCCAATATGTAAGCATTCAAAGTGAAGCCGCCGTTAGGCATCTGGCCAACATATTTCCTTACGATCATGCCGAGGGCGAAGAAGAAAGTATTACCTTAAAAGATGGTGCAGAAAAAGTAAGTGCGCTTTTGGAGAACGAGCTAAACGAGCGCCTTTCGCGGGCAGGAATTGAGGTGTTAGAGGCGCGTATATCACACCTTGCCTATGCGCCCGAAATTGCCAGCGCCATGTTGCAGCGTCAGCAGGCCACCGCAGTTATCGCCGCTCGAAAGCTTATTGTTGAGGGTGCAGTCGGAATGGTTGAAATGGCACTCGAAAAACTTTCGCAAAAAGGAATTGTCGAGTTGGATGAAGAGCGCAAAGCCGCTATGGTAAGCAATTTGCTTGTAGTGCTTTGTGGCGATAAACATGTGCAACCGGTAGTAAACACGGGCACGCTTTATAACTAATATGGAATTTGAGGAGAAACAACGGTTTGCTATCTGGTGGCTCTATTTGGTTATGGGTGCAACTATCTTTCCAACTATTGCCATACTTGTTTTTTCGAAGGATGCGCCGGGTTTAGAAGAATTAAAAGCTATGTACTTTGCGCCCGTTCTTGCCGTTCTTTCTCCTTTTTTGATTGTTTTTCTCATTCAGAAGAGCACGCTGACATTAAGATTAACGGATGCTGGTCTCTCCTATCAATATTTCCCTTTCCATTTAAAACCGAAGGTAATGAGTTGGACAACTATAGAAAAGGCCTACATGAGAAAATACGATGCCTTTTCTGAATACGGAGGCTATGGTATCAAACATCGGCTTTGGTTTGAGTTTAGCGATAAGGGATATATTTTAAACGACAAAAACAAGGGATTGCAACTCGAGCTAAAAAGCGGCAAGAAGTTGTTGTTCAGTTCGAATAAAATTGATGAAATGGAACTGTTCCTCATTAATCTGAAAAAAAAGTACAATATACAAGCAATACACTAGCATGGCGGAAAAAGAGAAAGATAAAAAGGCTTTTGTATTAAGGATCAACCCGGCGCTGTTAAAGGAAATAGAAATCTGGGGAGCTGAGGAATTTAGAAGTACCAACGGGCAAATTGAGTTTTTGCTTACACAGGCCATTAAATCGCGAAAAAGAGGGAAAAAGTCAGAAAGTCCGGAGTCGGGAGTCTGACGTCAGGAGACTTAAATCTTATAAATTTGGTCATCCAATGAATACTTGCGTTTTGCCTATATTCATCGGATGACTCGACGGAACCAATAAACCATTGAACCAATAAACCAGCCAATATCATAAACTGACTTAATCTACGTTACCTAAATGGTTAAAAATTGATAACTTAGTAGCCTAACCAGAAATTCATAAGAAAATTTAATTCATGAAAGAAGTTGTAATTGTATCTGCAGTAAGAACCCCTATTGGTAGTTTTGGAGGGTCGTTGGCCCAGTTTTCGGCTACTCAATTGGGCGGATTCGCTATCAAGGCCGCTATTGAAAAGGCAGGCTTAAAGCCAGATCAAATTCAGGAGGTTTACATGGGCAATGTGCTGTCGGCAAATTTAGGACAAGCACCGGCTACGCAAGCTGCAAAATTTGCCGGCCTACCCGATCTTCCCGCAACAACAATAAACAAGGTATGTGCTTCGGGTACCAAAGCCATTATGTTGGCTGCACAAAGCATTGCCAATGGCGATAACGATGTAATTGTGGCGGGTGGAATGGAAAGTATGAGCAATGTTCCTTATTATTTGGATAAAGCCAGAAATGGTTATCGCCTGGGTCACGGACAAATCACTGACGGTTTGGTGAAAGATGGCCTTTGGGATGTTTATAATGATTATCACATGGGTTCGGCCGCTGAATTGTGTGCATCAGATTGTAATATTTCACGAGAAGATCAGGATCAGTTTGCTATTGAATCGTACATAAGAGCGCAGGCTGCCCAGGCAAATGGAAAGTTCTCAGAAGAGATCGTAGCCATTGAAGTTAAGGATAGAAAAGGCGAAGTTACCCTGGTTGATACTGACGATGAGCCTACCGCAGTAAAATTCGACAAAATTCCATCCCTGAAACCAGTTTTTAAGAAAGATGGAACAGTTACGGCTGCAAATGCCTCTACTTTAAACGATGGTGCGGCGGCATTGGTGTTAATGAGTGCCGATAAGGCCCGGGAGCTCGGAATTAAGCCTTTGGCAAAAATTTTGAGTTTTGCCGATGCGCAGCAGGCACCCGAATGGTTTACAACGGCGCCATCTAAAGCCATCCCGCTGGCCTTACACAAGGCCAATATCGACATTAAGGATGTAGATTTTTTTGAAATTAATGAGGCTTTTTCGGTGGTATCGATTGCAAACAACCAAAAATTAAACCTCAACGAAGCCCAGGTAAATGTTAATGGTGGTGCGGTCTCGTTAGGTCATCCGCTGGGTGCCTCGGGTGCACGAATCGTGGTTACATTGCTTTCCGTTTTGCAGCAAAACAATGGCACAATAGGCGTTGCGGGGATTTGTAATGGCGGCGGTGGCGCAAGTGCGTTGGTTATAAGCCGCTAGCGGTGAAATGATAGCGCCTCTCCCTATGAAAGCATCGTGTAATTAAAAAGACTGTGCTTCCCTCACCCAAGGAGAGGGAAACGAAGGACAGTTTTGCATATTTGGGTTTTACCTACTGTAAGGAGAAAGAAGCCAAACCACCAACTTTAGCAGGGTGAGGCGCTAAAATAGAAACGAATAAGATCAGTGAATGAAGATTAAATATTATATCATTTTCGCAATTGTTTTACTGGGGATACGTGCGTCTGCTCAGCAGAAAAATAAGCTCGATGTTTTTCAGGATTCACTGATCAAACTGTCTTCATCGACTGTTGCCGCTGCAAGCGACGAAAAAAAGGCTGAGCTGAACGGGCGTTTTGTGAAAACTCTGGTTGAAGCATTAAAAACGCCAAATTCATTCTCGTACGGCTTCGATTCGTTAAAAAATGTTTCTGTAATTAAATCCCCCGATCAGGCTTTTCGAATCCTCAGCTGGTATATCCAACAGCGTGACGGGACTTACCGTTACTATGGAACTATCCAGATGAATACCAATAACGGCCCGTTGAAGCTGTATCCGCTTATCGATCAGACGGAAAACCTTGCCGACGAAAATAGCATCACCGATAACCAAAAATGGCTTGGTGCCCGGTATTATGAAATTGTGCCCATAAAAAGTGGAAACAGACTTCCCTATTATATTTTACTTGGCTGGAAAGGAAATACCGAGACCACTACCAAGAAGATTATAGAGGTTTTGACGTTTAACAACAATAACGTGGTGTTTGGTGCTCCTGTATTTGATGGTAAAGCGCTGAAGGGCAAGAACCGCATCATTTTTGAGTATACAAAATCGAATGCGATGTACCTCAAAACCGACGAGAAAGCCGGAATGATCGTCTTCGATCACCTCGCTCCTTTCGATCCGGAAATGGTTGGCCGGTTTGAGTTCTACGGATCAGATGGCACATTTGATGGTTTTAAAGTGATTGGAGGAAGATTAAAGCTTCAGGAAAACTTAACACTAAATAACGATCCAACCGCTATGGATGAGCTCTATGCCGATCCCGAAAAGAATCTGAAACCCAACCGCAAGTTTTAGCATTTAACAAAACTTAACAACTTCATTACCGTTCGGCCGGACTAAAAATTTGTGAGTTTAACATTCACTGACTATATTGCGCCTTGCAAACTAGCTTAAACGACACACAAATTCTGAATTCATAAACTAAAACCAACAAATGTTTTATGCAAACATCTATTGAAACCAAAGACGATTTCTTTAGTAACAAAGTATTGGGTCATCCCGCAGGCCTTTTTGTGCTTTTCTTTACTGAAATGTGGGAAAGATTTTCGTATTACGGTATGCGGGCATTGCTCGTTCTGTTTTTAACATCAACAATTGCAGCTGGTGGCTGGGAATGGAGCAAGGCTGATGCTTTATCGCTTTATGGTACCTATACCATGGGCGTGTATCTTACACCTGTTATCGGCGGTTTAATTGCCGATCGATTGCTGGGCTACCGATGGGCGGTAATTTTAGGTGCGTTTATCATGACTCTCGGTCATGCCAGTATGGCGCTCGAAACGCCGATGTTCCTTTATATAGGGTTAGGATGTTTAATGCTCGGAAATGGTCTATTCAAGCCTAACATGACGTCAATCGTATCTAAAATGTATAAAGATCATCCCGAGAAAAAGGACGGTGCTTATTCTATTTTTTATATGGGGGTAAATGCAGGTGCCTTTTTGGGAATTATGATTTGCGGTTATATCGGCGAGAAAGTTTCGTGGAGCTGGGGATTTGGTCTGGCCGGAATTTTCATGTTCTTAGGTATGTTACAATTTTATTTTACCAAGAATATTTTTGGCAGCATCGGGTTGCTACCCAGCGAAGAAAAGAAATTACTGAAAGCACAAAATGTAGTTGCTGATGTTGTTGAAGAAGAAAAAGTTCCTAAAAACATCGTAAGAGACCGGTTAATCGTTGTATTTGTATTCTCGATATTTACGGTTTTCTTCTGGGCGGCATTTGAACAGGCAGGTGGAAGTATGACCATCTTTGCAAAGGAAAATACAACCCGAATATTAACCGGAAGCGCTGGCTTAACCTTTAAAATTGTCGATGCCTTGCTAACCATTGTGCCGCTCGGCATCATTTCCTTCGTATTGGTTAAGCTCTTTTCTAAAACCATTTCGCGATTTAAGCTTGGAAACCTGATTCTTGCTTCGAGTTTTTTAATTATCTGGGGCATTGTTTTATGGAAGGTAGAACGCGAGTTTTCTGCAAACACTACAGAAATTGCTGCATCGTGGTTCAATATCTTAAACTCATTGTTCATCATTTGTTTTGCTCCGGTGTTTTCGAAATGGTGGGAAAGTAAATATAATTTGCCTGGCTCGCTAAAATTTGGCTTGGGTCTCGTTTTATTGGGCCTCGGCTTCGGTTTTCTGGCATACGGCTCTACAGCCATTACCTCACCAGAAATTAAGGTAAGTATGGCATGGCTTGTTTTTGCGTATCTGTTTCATACCCTTGGCGAACTTTGCATATCTCCCGTAGGTCTTTCTTACGTTAGTAAACTGGTGCCTGCAAAATGGATCGGATTTATGTTTGGTGTTTATTATCTCTTTTTGGCAATGGGTAATAAGCTAGCCGGCGTATCAGGAAGTATGATTGAGGAGATTACGCATAAATATAGTTTAACAACATTTTTCCTGATTTTTACAATTGTGCCTATCGCAGCTGGATTATTAATTGCAGCTTTGCATCCAATTTTGAAGAAACTAATGCACGGCGTAAAATAAGATGGAACTAAGCACAGAAAAAACGATCACATTAGAAGAAATACAAAACTTTGAAGGAAAGTACCCCAAACAGTTGTGGTACCTGTCGTTGGTCGAAATGTGGGAGCGGTTCTGTTTTTACGGAATGCGTGGCGTGCTGGCCTTTTTCATGGTCGACCAACTCGGATTAAGTGATCAGAGTTCCAACTTACAATATGGGGCCATACAAGCCTTTGTTTATGCCTTTACATTTATCGGTGGCATTTTTGCCGATAAAATTTTAGGATTTAGGAAATCGTTATTTTGGGGCGGCTCGCTTATGATTGTCGGCAACCTGATCCTTGCGTTTTCGCCGCACGATTTGTTCTATATCGGCATCACGTTGTCTATCATCGGAACCGGTTTTTTTAAGCCAAACATTTCTTCGATGGTTGGCGAGTTATACGATGAAAAGGATAACAGACGAGATGCAGGCTATGGTTTGTTTTATGCCAGTATTAACGTTGGCGGTTTACTGGGTGGCGCTATGTGCATCTACCTGGGCAAATATTACAATTGGCATTTGTGCTTCCTATCAGCGGCCGTTGTAATGGCATTTGGCCTGGGAACTTTTCTTGTTACCAAAAAACATTTGGGGCCCATTGGAAATTCACCGCTACTGCATCTGAAAAAAACAAAGCAAAAAGCATCAGAGATTGCCGTCTATGTTGGCTCGCTGGTTTGTATTCCGTTGATCTACATCATGGTAAGGAATACGGATTACACAGATTATTTTATGTACACCATCGGTGTAATTGCACTAATTTATTTCCTTTACGAAACTTTTAGCATTAAAGAAATCAAGGCCCGATACAAGCTGCTTGCAGCGTTCATTTTTATCATGTGCTATTTTGTGTTCATGGCCATTTCTGAGCAAAGTGGCGGTTCGCTGTCGCTTTTTGCCAAAGATAACCTCGATCACAATTTATTGTTCTTCTCGGCCGATCCCAACGTAATTAATAACAGTGTAAACTCGTTTTTCGTTATCGTTTTTAGCCCATTGGTTGGCCTCTTGTGGATTGGTATGTACCGAAAGAAAATTGAACCGAACACCGTGGTTAAGTTTGGTTTAGGTTTCATTCTGCTGGCCTTAAGTTTCTACGTTTTCTACGCCACAAGGTTTTTTGTTAACGATCAGGGCATAAGTTCATTAAATATTTTTACGCTGGGTTATCTACTGCTCACTTTAGGCGAGCTTTGTATTGGGCCAATCGGCATGTCTATTATCACCAAGCTGTCTCCTAAAAGAATGTTCGGCATGATGATGGGCTTGTGGTTCCTGTTTAGTGCCTTTGGGCAGCTTGCAGCCGGAAAACTGGGCGCAGAAATGTCGAGCGTAGAGAATGCCTCGTTAATGACAAAACTATTGTCGTACACAGAAGGCTATAAATCACTCGCCATCTATTCGTTAATCGCTGGCTTGTTCTTAATTGTATTCTCGCAATTGATTAAAAGGCTGATGCAGGAAGTGAGATAAGCTGAAAAAGTCCGAAGATGATGGAGAAAGCTGAAAGACTAAAGCGGAAAGACTAAAGCGGAAAAAGTCCGAAGTCGAAAGTCCGAAGATGATGGAGAAAGCTGAAAGACTAAAGCGAAAAGCTGAAAAAGTCTGAAGTCCAAAAAATCCGAAGATAAGTCCGCGAGAGAGTGCCCAAACCTGACAGGATAAAGTTTACACCCCAATCAACGTTAGGTTCGTACAGTTTTTTCATATTTAATATCTACTTTCGCAGTCACAAAGCAGGCCATAAACCAAGAATAATAACTACCATAAACGTGTCAGACAGCTTAATAATTATCCCTACATATAACGAAAAGGAAAACATTGAAAAAATTATTAGAAAAGTATTCTCTTTAATTCAGCCTTTTCATGTATTGATTATCGACGATGGCTCTCCGGATGGTACTGCGGCGATTGTAAAGTTGCTGCAGCCTGAGTTTGAGGGCCGTCTTTTTATCGAAGAAAGAGCAGGAAAACAAGGTTTGGGTACCGCTTATATTTATGGCTTTAACTGGGCGCTACAACGCAGTTACCAGTATATTTTTGAAATGGATGCTGATTTTTCTCACAATCCTGATGATTTGTCCCGCTTGCGTGAGGCCTGCGTTCAAGGTGCAGATGTTGCTATCGGCTCGAGGTATGTTAAGGGAGTAAACGTTGTAAACTGGCCCATGGGCCGCGTTTTAATGTCGTACTTTGCCTCAATGTACGTTAGGTTTATCACCGGAATTGGCATTCAGGATGCAACTGCAGGTTTTAAATGTTACCGCAGAATAGTGTTGGAGACCATCCCATTAGAAAAGATTCGTTTCGTGGGCTATGCTTTTCAAATAGAAATGAAGTTTACCGCCATCAAATATGGATTCAACGTAGTCGAAGTTCCGATTATCTTTACCGACAGAACAGAAGGAACCTCCAAAATGAGTACGCGTATCTTTAGAGAAGCATTTTTAGGCGTAATTCAAATGAAGGTGAGCAGCTGGTTCAGGGATTATAGCCGTAAATCGGTTCATTAGTTCGTTGGTTCATTAGTTTATTGGTTAGTTGATTAATTGGTTAACTGCCCATTGCAACCTTCAAACTCACGACTTCGGACTCGAGACTCGAGGCTCACGACTCTAGACTCTAGACTCCTTCCCTTCCCTAATCATCGCACCAAAATCAAGCTGCTTTTCCATTGCGTTAACCGTCATTACCAAACGTTTGGTTCGGGTAGCCTCCGTTTTTGCTTCATTGATCCACCTAATGAAATAGTTTTGATGAGATTTCGGCTGTTTTAAAAATTGAGACATCAGCTTTTCATCGTCCGCAAAGCAAAGCGCCAAATAATCAGGAATTTCCAATTTAAACCCTTTGTCTTCTTCTAGCCAAACCTCTACCTTCGCCCCGGCCTCTTTTTTGAGCTTTTTCCGCAGTTGCGCCTTTAAGGCAATAATGAAATCGCCCTCGCCCATTGGTATTGTTGCCATTCCATCAACCGCTAGCTCATCAATTTTACCCTTAACCCTGAAACTCGTTTTACAACCGGGTTTGATTAGGTTAGCAACTGCAGCAGGAATAAAAACATAGCTCCAGCCAGTTTTTTCGCCCATTTTTTCGAATTTTTCTATTTCGGCGGTTAGGTGAATCATATTATAAATCGACTATTTTATAGTGTACACTTCTTCCTCCACCAAAAGCACTCAAAATGCCCCATCGCTCTAACTCCTGCAAATCTCTTGTCGCAGTAGACTTAGATACTTTAGTTAATGAAATATATTTCTTGGCCGTCATTCCACCTTTAAATCCATCTATTCCAAAACTGAAAATTTTCTGCAGAACCTTAATTTGCCTGTCATTTAATTGATCTCTGTACAAGTCAAATAGCTTGATCTTCTTTAGTGTAAAATCAATCATTCGTTTTGCATAAAGTTGTGCCGCCAGGGCAATGTCGACAAAATAATTCAGCCACTCAGTGATCTCATTGCTTACCTGAGCATTTTTTAAAGCGCTATAATAAGCGTGTTTGCCATTTTCAATCGTTCTCGATAAGCTTAGCATAACAGGTCTGCCTAATGTTTGCGACAGCGCCTTTTCTGCCAATGCCCTTCCAATACGTCCATTTCCGTCTTCAAATGGATGGATACTTTCAAAATATAGGTGTGCAATCCCCGCTCTAACTACCGGATCTTTAATTTCTTGTGCTCCGTTGGGCATAGTTTCGTTAAACCAGTTTATAAATTGTTGCATTTCTTTTGCAACCACAGACGACGGTGGTGCTTCGAAATGCACTTCCTCTTGTTTCAGGCCTCCCGAAACCACCTGCATGGGATCATTACTTTTTCTCCAAGCGCCAACATTAATGTTTTTATTAGTTGCCAGTAAAAGTTTATGCCATTTGAACAAAGTCTCAATTTCCAGCATCCTATCAAAAGTATTTCTAACGTCGATCATCAAATCGGCAATTCCAGATGCCCTTTTATCCTTAACAATTTCGGCAACTTTGTTAATGCCCAGGTTATTTTTGATAGACGACATTACATCCTCTCTGCTCAAAAATTCACCCTCAATCGCCGATGTTTTTATGGCCTCTGCTAACACTGTTTCTAATATCGTTTCTTGCCTGATATCTTTTGGCAACGCATTTAACAGTGCATTCACTTCGCCAGTTTGCTGCGCAAAGTCGTACAGTTTGCGCTCAAATCCCTTAGTCGAAAAAGTGAAGTTTGGCCAATCTGATCGTTCCCAATTGTAATGCATGAGCCGAATATACGATTTATTCGGCTCATAAACTAGCAAAATCATGAGCCGATTAGCTAAGTTATTCGGCTCATGATCTCGCTGCGATCGGGTTCATGTGTATATCCAGTTTGGCAAACTTTAAAACTTCGACGCTCGGAAAACCAAATTCGGTTACAACTTTTCCTAAAATTAAATAGCAACCTTTGCCCTTAAACGGATATACGGGTGTCGTATTTGGAAAGTGCGTGGTATCGAAAAAGTCGCCATTAGCATCTAAGAAAGTTCCGAACCACATTTTTGTGTTTTTTACGGTGCGCACTGTTTTCTCGCAGACATAATTGCCAACCATTTTAACGGTTCTGCCCACATGTTTATCCATTTCGGCAGCCATTACATCGCCCCGGTAATTGGTTTTCAAAAAATCGAACATGTTATAGTTTAAAGGATAGCCTAACAACTCCAATTCGAGATAAGCATCTTCCATTGTTGAGTTTTCGAGCGCTGGCAAAATGTACTCCTTATGTTCTACATTAAAAAGCTCGGCCATATTGGGTCTTTTTTGCTTATGGCCAAGGTAGTTGTAGATATCCCACAACAATGTTTTTTTATCTTTTCCAGTAAATCTGAAGGCACCCAAACGGATCAATAAAATCGCCTGTTCCAAAGTGATCTGTACTCTTTTCAAAAAGTGCTCCAAATTTTTAAACAGACCATTCAACTTCCTTTCGCGGGGAATTCCCTCGATAAATCTATTTTCGAGCCCCTGTACCCCAACAAAGCCCAAATACACTTCATCGCCTCGAATGTTCACCACTTCGTTGCTATGGTTTACACAAGGCAGGTGCACCTTTGCCCCCGTTTTTTGCAATTCGTGAACGTACACCCATCTGCTATAAAAGCCGCCGTAATTATTCAACACCGCTACCATAAACTCTTTGGGATAATAGGTTTTTAGGTAAAGGCTTTGATAACTCTCAACTGCAAACGATGCCGAATGCGCTTTTGAGAAACTATACCCGGCAAATGATGAAATCTGCCTCCAAACCTCGGTAATCAATTCTTCGGAATGGCCTTTTTTTCGTGCCGAGATGAAAAACTTGTTTACCAGCTCGTCAAACGCAAGTTTCGATCTGTATTTTCCGCTCATGGCCTTGCGCAGCACGTCGGCATCGGCCAGATTTAAGCCCGCAAAGTAATGGCAAACCTTAATCACATCTTCCTGATAAACCATTACGCCATAGGTCTCCTTTAGTTGCTCTTTCATTTCTTCGCATAAATACACCACGCGGTCTGGAGCATGGTAGCGCTCAATAAACGATTTCATCATTCCGGAACTTGCTACGCCCGGGCGTATAATAGAACTGGCGGCAACCAAAGTCAAATAATCGCTGCATTTTAATTTCTTGAGCAACTGGCGCATGGCTGGCGATTCAATATAAAAACAGCCGATTGGTTGTCCATCACCCAAAATGCGGTTCAGGTTTGCATCATTTTTAAATCGTTTAAAGTCATGAATGTCAATATCAACGTTTCGATTTTGTTTGATGATCTGCACCGCCTCCCTGATATGCCCAATGCCCCGTTGGCTTAAAATATCGAATTTCTCGTAGCCGATGGCTTCGGCTTCATACATATCCCATTGAACGGTAGGGAAACCTTTTGGCGGCAAATCCAATGCGGTATAATACGTTATGGGTTCTTCCGAAATTAAAATTCCTCCGGCATGGATGGATCGCTGGTTGGGCATATCCTTCATGTGTTGATGAACGGCAAGCAGCTTACGGTAGGTTGCGTTTTTTTGGTTCTCCCTCTCCTTCGTTGCGTCGGTAAAACTATCAATTTCATCTTTCGGCAAGCCAAGTACTTTTCCAATCTCGCGAATAATAGCCCGATCTTTAAACGTGCTGATCGTTCCCAGAAATGCGACATGCCATTTTGGATATTTATTAAAAATGTAGCGTTGAATGGTTTCGCGTTCATCCCAGGCAAAATCAATATCGAAATCGGGCGGCGTGGTACGCTTTTCGTGCAAAAACCTTTCAAAGTACAAGTCGAGGTCAATCGGATCTACATCGGTAATGCGCAGGCAATACGCAACAATACTGTTGGCGCCCGAACCCCTGCCCACATGGTAAAAATTGCATTTTCCCATCGCATAACGCACAATATCGAAAGTGATGAGAAAGTAAGCACAGTAATTTTTAAGTTCGATAATGCGCAGTTCCTTTTCCATGCGCTCAATGGCTACTTCATTATGCTTGCCGTAACGATACTCGAGGCCCTTGTAAGCTATTCGCCGGAGCAATGCCCTATCTAACCGCTCCCCCTCCCTACAATACGAAAATCTGTTTTTTGATTGCGTTTCAGGTTCAAAGTATGCGCTCAGGTCGCAGGCATCAATGAGCCGTTGCGTGTTCTCAATAATAAAAGGAAACTGTTCAAATTTAATCGCCAGGTCTTCTTCGCGAATCAGAAATTCATCCTTCGCACACTTCGCCTCATCGGGCACCATAGTTAAAAGCGTGTTTAGTTCAATGGCCCTTAAGTACTCGTGTAAACGGTAATCGATTTTATCGTTCACCGTAACAGGATGCCAAACCACCAGCTTATTTTGTTCATCAAGCAACGGATGCTTGTAAAGGTAATTGAGTTGCGAACTTCTTATGCCAACAAATTCATTGGCTTTTAAACTTCGTTTAAACGTTCGCTTAAATGGATAAACAAAAAAAGTATTGTCCAGCTGGGGTGCATCTTCGGGCAACGGGATATTTTCTATATTATGATGGCTTAGAAACTCGTTGAGCGCCCGCATTCCCTCTTTATTCTTTGCAATCCCGATATACAAGAGCCTTGTGTCTTCGCGAAACTCAATCCCCGCAATTGGTTTGATTTCGTACGGAATGTTTCCCTTTTGAACCTCATCTGCTGCCTTAAAAACGTTTTGTTTAAAGCAGGTTCTAATAAACTCAACCGCACCGGTTGACGTATTGATATCTGTTAGAACCAACTGGCGGATGCCCAGTGCACGTGCAGTTTCAACAATTTTTGGAATATCCATTGTTCCATACTTTAGGCTGTAAGTAGAGTGTACGTTGAGGAACATGTTCAGTTGGTTGCGTGATCGGGATATCGTCCGCATCAAGCGGAGTTTTTGGCAATTTTAATTTACTATTGGTACTGTCAGGCTTTAACCAACGTGCAGGTGCATTACCCGGTGTTGATGAATGTTCTTATCTGCGATTTTTTCGTAGCTGGAATATTCTCATGTTCATCTGCCTTTTTTTTCCGCGGATTATATTTTATCACCTTGCCATTTTCGTCACGTTCGGGCCTTTTAACAATGCAGGCTTTCACTACCGATTCTATTCCGTAGTGGTTGCGAACTTTATCCATGGCCTGATATAAATCATATTCTTCTTCGGAGGTTTGATACAGGCCAATTTGTTCGAAACCGCTGACGAGGTGCGATAATTTAACGCCAATTAGCCGAAGTAACATCCGTTTTTTGTACAGTGTTTTAAACAGATCGTGCGCCTTGGCAATCAGAAACGAATCGAGCGATGTATAAGGAATGCGTGATTGCTGGGTTACGGTTTCGAAGTTTGAATAGCGAATAGTAACGGTGATACACGCGGTTAACTTCTGCTGACTTCGCAGCTCGTAGGCCAAATTGGTAACCATTCCGCTCAAAATGGCTTTCATTTTCGAGATATCCATGCTGTCGTTCTCGAAAGTAGTTTGCGTACCAATGGATTTCCGTTCGCGATACGGAACAACGCTGGAAAGATCGATGCCATTTGCTTTTTGCCAAAGCGCCAGCCCGTGTTGCCCCAATATTTTGAACATTAAATCCTTTGGGATCTCGGCCAGTGTCTGGATTTTTCGAACGCCCATTTCACTTAATTTTTTATAGGTGGCCTCCCCAATTCCGGGTATTTTGTGTACCGCCAGCGGATTTAGAAAATTTCTGACACCGGGAAACGGAATTTCGAGTTCGCCATTTGGCTTACATTCGTTCGTCCCTATTTTCGAAACCGTTTTATTTACCGAAAGGCCGAATGAGATGGGTAAATGGGTTTCCTTTATAATGGTTTGCCTCAGTTCGGAAGCAAATTTCATGCACCCGAAAAACTTGTCCATCCCCGTCATATCAATATAATGTTCGTCGATGCTGGCCTTTTCAAACAACGGAACACGATCGGCGATAATTTCGGTAATCTCGTGCGAGGCTTTTGAATAATCATCCATGTTACCACGAACAAAAATCGCCTGCGGACAAAGTTGTTTGGCCATTCTTCCCGGCATTGCGGCATGCACACCAAATTTGCGGGCCTCGTAACTGCATGAGGTAACCACACCGCGGTCCGAACCGCCCCCAACAATTACAGGCTGTCCAATTAATTTCGGGTTTTTTCGTAACTCTACCGATACAAAAAAAGCATCCTGATCCATATGAATTATATGTTTGTTGTTGTCAATCATTCTGTGGTCGTTTTATGTAATCGCAGCAGAACAAAATTACTAAATATATTAGTTTTATGATGATGTTACATCTGTTGATTTATCAACAATTGCTAATTAATTTAGTTTTGTAAATTGTTAAGGTGAATCGGAAATCATCCCCCTCCCCGTCATATCGAACCCCGATTTTTTTTATCGGGAGAGATATCTCATGCCTAAT
>Ga0308165_1000959_pt1 | contig 44380 bp, 24 predicted proteins | sample PhyWR2_FD_201032 | JGI IMG/M metagenome (GOLD analysis project Ga0308165, IMG submission 201032) | Phyllosphere microbial communities from UC Gill Tract Community Farm, Albany, California, United States - DLSLW.R2 | ecosystem: Host-associated > Plants > Phyllosphere > Unclassified | place: USA... | reverse complement strand
TTACGGTATTTTTTTTGATGTAACGACTTTATAAAACTAATCTGTGATTTTGAAAGCATACCAAAACTCAATAAATATTAAACTGAAAAGCACTGCAATATTACTATTTATTATTGTTTTAATTCAGGCCTGTTCATCAACTAAATACATTGCCGACTATCAATCGATAGTGAAAAAGGTTACTATTGATAGCATAGATGCTAAATTCGAAGAGCAAGCTTACAATTATGTTCAGAAAGATCTTCGGCCAGCTTCAAAACTCAGTATCCAGGTGCCGTTGTATAACCTGTTTAATACGAAAGATGGTAGGTATAAAACCAACGATATTAAGCCTTTTGGTACACCGCCTGCAATTTTGGACAGTACTTTGGTAGAAATTTCGAGAACACAGATACAAAAATTCTTAAAAAGTAAAGGTTACAGGCAGGCAGAGGTTGCCGCTGCGATAAAGGTAGCTGATAAAAAAGCAGAGGTTATATTTAGTGCAAAACCAGGTCCTGCTTATTTTATAGATAAGCTTACTGATTCGATCCCAAATGCGAATATTAAAAACCTTTACGAATCGAATAGAGCTGTGGTGAGCCATTTGCATAAAGGCATGCAATATGATGAAGACTCCTTAACTTACGAAAGGGAACAGATTTATCGCATCATGAAAGAGAACGGTTATTTCTATTTCTTGAGGCCTTATGTAAATTTTGATGTATATGGTGCAGAGGCAAGCTCTAAAACCAATAAAATTGATTTAAACTTAAATGTAACCGATCCGGCTGAAGGGCCGCATAAACAGTTCAATATTGGGTATACACATATGATCATTGCGCCAAATCCTGATGGTTTTCCGGATTCTGTACGATATAAATTGAGCAAAGATACCTTAAATGGGATAATATTTACCGATTTCTCTAAGCGGTACAGAAGGAATCCGATTGTGAGGTACGATTTTTTGAAGCAAGGCGAACTTTATGATATCCGCAACGAGAACTTAACTTACGATCGCTTATATGAGTTAAATGTTTTTAAAAATGTGAAGATCGATTATTTTAGGAGAGATAGTACCTCGAATAAAGTAAATGCAGTAATCCAGCTTATTCCGCAAAAAGTAATGACCAACAGGGTAGAAGGCGAGGTGCCTTTTAATGGTGGTACTGTAGGTTTTAACATTAGTAATACCTATACTAATAATAACCTTTTTAGAGGTGCAGAACGGTTTGAGTTGCAGGTAAAAGGTGGCTTACAATCTAGGATTGGTAATGGGGCTAAGGTTTTTAGCGATATTTATCAGCGTGATTTTTCGATCAGTGCAAGTATCAGCGTGCCAAGGTTGATGATTCCTTTCTATAATCCTACTCTGGGTGGTAACGGAATGCCGCATACTACTTTTTCGAGTAGTTACATCTATGCACTACAAAAAGATGTTTCGGTGAGAAGGATTTTTATCAATTCCATTACCTATGATTGGGTTGAAACAAAATCTAAATTACACTCTTTTACACCTTTAAATTTCGAATACCGTTTTGGGAATTTGGACCCTAACGTAGATGCTGAAACCGTTTTAAATAACCTTTATTATTCTACCTTACTTGGCCGGAAAGATTTGACGCTGGGTATGAAATATACTTATACCTTAAATGCGAATAAACTAAATGAATTTAGATCTTTTGTTTATTTAAGGGCTGGCATTGATATTGCCGGAAATATGTTGCAAGGCATTTCTAAACTTACAGGGAGCAAACATGATCCCTCAAATAATGATCCGGCAAAGATTTTGGGATTGCCATTTAATCAATATGTACGCCCTGAAGTTGATATCAGATGGTACAAACACCTGGGTGGCGAGCGGCAGTTTGTTGCACGCTTAAATGCAGGCGTAGCCTATGCCTACGGAAATTCGGTGTTAACTGGTATTCCTTTTGAAAAGCAGTTTTTTGCTGGTGGATCGAGTGGGATAAGGGCTTGGCAGGCCAGAACTATCGGACCAGGGAACTATGATAGGGGGGTATTGAGAAGTGATACTTTAAGGAAAGCTTTTTATGGTCTCGATCAGCTTGGTACCATGCGTATTGAAGCAAACTTTGAATACCGTTTTACCGTAGCCAAGAATTTTTTTGGTGCCACCTTAAAAGGAGCAGCTTTTGTTGACGCCGGTAATGTATGGAATCTCCGTAAAGGCGAATCGATTCTCCTTGCAACTCCGGCGCTTGATGAACAAACTGTATTTAAATTAAGCAAATTTGCTCAGCAACTTGCTGTAGGTACGGGTTTAGGATTGAGGTATGATGTGCAGTATTTTGTTTTCAGGTTTGATGTTGGATTGAAACTTAAAGATCCACAGTTTGGTGGCTCGGATCAATGGGTTATCAGTAAATTTTTCTCAGGCGCAAGGGACTTTAAAAATACTTACAATGCAACACATGGACCAGATACCTATCGTTTTTTACAATACAACTTTGGTATTGGTATGCCGTTTTAATCAATCAAAAAGGCTTAGTGCTTTGGCTTTGGTGTCAGGTTCTTTAAGCATGCATTCTTTAAAGGGCTGCCATCTTTTATCCTGATGTTTGTAAACTGAAAAAGAAGATACCTGAAATTCGCGCTTGAATTTTCGGTCTTTAAACTCAGCTGAAATTTGTTGAAAAACGGGTAGTTTTACATCTTTGAAAGCCAGCGTTAGGTGTGGATTAAATTTTTCTTTTTTCTCTATCAGCTTTAAAGGCTGTAATTCTTTAGTAATCTGTTTTTCTAGCTTCATTAAGCCCTCATTTTGTTCTACATCGAGGTAAAATGTTTTTTCGTGAAATGAATTAAAGTTTCGGAGCACCTGCGTAAACGGAATGCTGAAAGCGGCATCCTCAAGTGCTTTAAAAAATCTTTTTTCGGCTTCTGGTGAAGATAATTTAACAGGAGGATATAACGTGATGTGTGCAGGTCGTTTTAACGATTCGTATACTTTAAATTTCTCCGAAATAAAGGTTCTGATTTCGTCTATATCCTCTACAATTGAAACAGGAGGAACCAGACATACTAAAAATAGATTTTCCATGAAACAAATTTACTAAAAATATTAGCAAATTGAAATTAATAATCGTTTGCCAAAACAATATTTCTTTTTTGGAAAGCAGTTGCAGAAGCTTTTAGGGAACAGCAGTCCTGCTCGCGCTTCTGCCGATTGAAATAATCGGCATCCCGCTTCGATCAGGTTTAGAGGACTTAATAAGTGCTACTATTGAGGATAAAATAGAGCTTGTTGCCGTGGTTCGTGTTTCCTCGAACCATTATTGATTTTCTAACGATTGTCCGCTGTTCAATAAACCCGACCGACAGCGTTATCCCGATTTGAGTAGATTTTTTATTTATCAGATTATCCATCGGGATTAAGCAAAGGGCGGGACGGGTGTAACCAAAACACCACAGGCATTGATTTTCTAAAAATAGAATTCGCATTAAACTCTTTATGAACGAGCGCGAGCCTAAGTAGAGAAATATGTTTATTACCAATATTATCGATTTCTCCACCGAGGTCGAAACGACGGATCTATGTGAAATAAACCCGACCGACAAACGAGTGCGGGCCTAAACATCAGACGAGATTTTTCAGCCCATCAAAAATACTTTCGAAAAAGGTAGAAAGGTTTAGGCCATTGCTGTGGTTAAAATACACAAATACCAAAAATACAATTACCACAAAAATGATGAGTTTACGGAAAGCAAAAGCGATAATGATGAGTGCAATCGGAATGATGAAAAGCCATAAACTATTTATAGCATAAGGACTTAAATCTGTATCTTTTTTATATACATATACCAGTTTACTGTGCGTGCCAGTATCGTTCTGGTGTTTAATGTAAACGAAAGTAGATTTATCGATGGGTAATGGCAGCACCGCTATACCGTCATTAAATTTTAATATCTGCGTAAATCCGCTCACACTAAAAGTATAAGTGCCGTTTATATTTTCGTTTGGGTTATTGAGCGAATCTGCCGCTATAATGGCCAGTTTATTGTTTTTAAGCAAATTCTCTTTTACAAGAAAATTATTAATGGCTGCGGTTTGTGCTGATCCCAGGAAACTGGTTAAACAAAGTGCGCATAAGAGTAAGATTCGTTTCATTCGATAGAACGTTTATTGTAAATTAAATAACCGATATGCAATAATACACCATTTCTTTTAACTGCATCATTATATAAATTATAACTTAAGCTAACGGGGCCGAGCGGTGAATGATAAACCAAACCTGCAGTACCCGCATAACGTATTTTTGTGATGGCTTTGGCATAATCTACATCCTGAAAATTATTCAGTTCGAACTCCTTGTGAGGCAAAAATAAATAACCTTCTAATCTGAAGTCAAGATTTTTTTTAACATTATAAATGTTTTTTATACCGCCGGCAGCATAGGTTGTGGCCCTAAATTTATCGAGAAACAGGGATCTGCTATCCTGTAGCGGATAAAAGGCAGGAGCAGTTAAAAGCGTTGCATAATAATTGCTAAACAATGGCTGATTAGAGATTACCCCTTCTACAATATAACCCAATGTATATTTTTTGAGGTGTAGAAAATAATTTTCCTGCGTAAGTTTAATACTTCCCCATTGGCGCAGGTGGCTGCTGCCAGGTATTTTAACAAAACCAGGAGTACTGCGGAAAATATTGCCAGGTTCATAATTTTCGCGCCCTGTGGTATAATTAAAGCTTAACGAAAAACTTTGGCCGCGGGTAGCATATTGTTTCCGGTTAAGGGAATTTTTTTCGAGATTTAAGGAACCTCTAAAGCCATTAAAAACGGTTTCGTCCAACACATCACCAACGCCAAAAGTACTGTTAGGACTATAATTATCGCTGTTGTTTATAAATGTAGAATGTAATACAATTTTGGTGTTGTAATTTAATGGCATCCCCACCATGAGATCGATTTTTCGGTCTGATTGCTCAATGTATATAGGGTGGGGATTTTCGATAAAAATCTGACTAGTGTTGTAAAAATTCCAGTGGTTATAGGTTAATTCGGCTGCTAAAAACAGCGGAAGTTTGGTTGGATAATCTACACGGCCATTTACCTGCACTGATTCGTAGAAACGGCCTGAATAGAAACTGGTTCCAAAAGTGTAAGATTTCCTGTCGAGGTAATTATATTGAGCACCCAGAAAAACGTTACTAATTGGTCTGGTCGAGATATTTCCACCAAGATCTAACTTAAAGCTCTTTTTGGGTTGTGCCACCACTTCAAAAGTATAACTATCGGTTGCGGCCTGATAGGAGATTTTTGGATAAACAGTTTCGAATGTTTGATCGGCAACCAGTTTGTAATAACCACGCCTGATATCCTTCAGGTCGAATGTGCTTTTGTCGCTTTTAAAAAGCCGTTCTACATACTTTTTTTGCTGTGCATTAACACCAGATACCGTAACATTGCTAAACTTGAGCTCTGGTTTTTTTGCATTGAATTTTTCCCGTCTTTGAGCCAGTTCTTCATCGCTTACCCTCTTGCTAATTAAAGCTTTGATTCTTGGCATATCGGCCATTGTTGCATCATAGCCTTTTTTAATTAATTCTTCTACCGGAGCAAAGTTGGTAACGCTGTAGGTAGCCAGATTTGGTTGAATATATATACCATTTTTCCCAATCATCGTCGAATCCGATTTGGAAAGAAACATGTACACCAAAAAGCGGTTCATTAAACGGTCGTCTATATTTTTTGGATATTCGTTATACGTTTTGGAAGATACGTTTGCGCCGATTACATAATCGGGCTTAAAATCCCTTTCCATTACATCGGCAGGGAAATTATTGTACAAACCGCCATCGAAAACGTATTTGCCATCCAGCTTAATCGGGCGGTAAATAATCGGAACCGTCATGGTTGCCCTTACAGCTTCAGCCAAACTTCCTTTGCTAACGGTAATGCTTTTTTGCGAAAGTACATCGGCCACCATACAGCGGTAAGGCACAAAAAGATTGTCGAAATTATCTTTAGAAACGGCAGATGCCTGCGAAAAAAGTTCGAGAAAGGCAAAATTTAAGGGGATATCATTAATCAGGTTGGAACGGAAACTGAAATGAAAACCGGTATCTATGGCAACTTTTGCCGTAAGCATAGAGGCATTTGGGGCATTTTTCTGAAAATAAAAGGTATAATCGCTTGTATATCGGCCATTTACCCAATTTTGGAAATCGCTGCTTAGTGCAATTTTTTCTATCTGCGCCGGACTGTAGCCAGCAGCATACATCGCGCCAACAATACCGCCCATGGATGTTCCGGTAATGTAATCGATCGGAATATGATTTTCTTCAAGCGCTTTTAAGGTGCCGATATGAGCCAAACCTTTTGCACCACCTCCGCTAAATACAAGGCCCACCTTTTGCGCCTGCAATTGGTTACAGTACAGAACGAAGAGTATCAGCAAAAATCTTTTAAAAGTTACCACCCCTAAAAATAGGTGTTTTCTTTTTAAAATTAGTTCAATATGAAAATGTTGTAGGTTAAAAATGTTGCAAAACTTACCCAAAGGAAGTAGGGAATGAATATATAGACTGCCCATTTGTTTATTTTGTAAAACATGGAAGCATTAATTACGATGAAAATCAGCAGTAAAATAATTTCAGCCAGGGCGAAACCAATTTCGTGACGGTAAAAGAAAATAAATGACCAGCCTAAATTTAAGATCAGCTGGATGAGGTAAATGGCAACCGTACGTGGGAAATGAACAATTTTATCGCGCTTTATCCACACCAGGTAAGCTGCTATTCCGATAAGTATGTATAATGTTGTCCAAACCGGAGCAAAAAGCCAGTTTGGTGGATTAAAAGACGGTTTATTTAATGTTGGATACCACGTTTTGACCGATTGAGCTGTAGCCCATCCGCCTAATGCACCAACGCCCAGTGTAATGGCAATATTAATTATAAAAGCTACCGGTTTAAATTTCATGCTGTAAATTTGAGTTTAAACAATGGTAAAACCTAAAAGTTTTGATCATCTGCCTATGCCCGGAACAACAGGTAAGCTCTCATTGTCATCATTTCCAACACTTTGCACCGCAAATAAATAATTGTCTTTGCTGTACGGCAATTTTAGTTCGGTTGCTGTGGTGAAAAATTTCTTTTCCCAAACGGCACTACTGGTTTCGCGCATTAAAACATAATAACCTTTCACTGTACCATTAACAGGGGCTTTCCAGTATAGGTAGGTAGAATTGCTCAGGTTTTTTACATCAACTTTTACATCGGTAGGGGCCGAAGGTGCTTTTGCCAGGTTGGCCAATACCGCAATATTTACACCGGTATTTTTACGGAGATACTCGAAATCCATAAATTCTTGCAAATCGCCATACCTAATGCCTTTTTCGGTTCTAAGGTCTTGGTGTTGGTGATCGAAGTTTTCGTTCATTTCGGTAATGCGTACGGCTGTGAAACCATTTTCTACAAAGGGTGTATGGTCGCCTCCACGTAGAAACCTGTCGTTTCTGTAAATTAATTTAACTTCTAACTGATCTACGTAACGTTCGCCAATTTCTTTAACATACCTGGCCAACTGGCGGCTTTTGCCATCGTTTTCTAAACCAAACTGACGGATGCTTTTTGCATTTTTATCTAATTCATAACTGGGTAAGCCCTCGCTAAATACACGCAGTTTGGTATTGTCTATAATTTGTGTTTCGCTACTGTTGTTGCTGCCAATCATATCATTGTTCAGCATGGCGTCAATATTCCAGTTTTCTTTTTTTGCTTTTGCGGCCATAAATCCTGAACCCAATAAAGACTGTTCTTCGCCACTCACAGCCACAAAAATTAGGGTTGCTGAAAATTTGTACTGACTCATAATTCTTGCTGCCTCAATTACACCTGCTACTCCGCTGCCATCATCATTAGCGCCCGGTGCGCTGCTGGTTCTGTTCATTACATCAGTAACGCGGCTATCGAGGTGACCGCTCACTACATAAACGCGTTTGTTGTTCACATCAGTGCCTTTTAATACCGCAACAGCATTGCCCAATAATGTCGGTTGATCCACTCTTTTGCCATCTGGTTTAAAAGTGGTGGTATCTAGATAAGCGGTAAGCCTGCCATCACTCTGTTTTGCAAACTGGTTGAACTTGCTTACCACCCAATATCTTGCTGCACCAATTCCGTTTGTTTTACTCTTTATGTCGCTTAAAGTATTTCTTGTTCCAAACGCAACCATTTTTGTGATATAAGATTTTAAGGAATCCTGATTTACAGATTTCACCATTTTATCGATATCCGTATTGCGGTTAACAACAGTTTGTGCTGAAGCAGATAAACTTATTGAGGTAATTAACAGAAAAGTAAAGCGTTTTTTCATCAAATAATATTCAGTTAGCTAATATATTGAATGATACAGCAAAAAACAGGTGATATGTGAGGTTTTTTGTAACATTTTAAGCATAAAAAAAGCCCTTTGAGACTAATCAAAGGGCTGATAGACGACATTATAATATTATTTTGCAAGAGCAGAAGCCAATACTTCTGATTTGTTCCAGTTACCGAAAGCTTTTTTAGCTGATGATTTTGCTGTGCTTAATTCTACATCTCCAGCGATGGTTAAGAAAGTTTTTTCCGGAGTAATCTGGCTATAAAAATCTTTTACATCTGCAAGGGTCAAAGCATTGATAGAATTTTCGTTCACAGTTTGATCGTAATCGTAATCCTGTAGTTTTAAGCTGGTAATCAATTTAGCTTTGGCAGTATTGAAAGTTTTTTGATCGATAGTAGCATTTTGAAGTAGAGTAGCCATTACCATTAAATCTTTTTCAAGATCTTGATTAGATGTAGCTAATTTACCGCTATTGTCTTTAAAATTGATGTTTGAGTTTTTAGCTACGTTTTCGTTTAAAACCGCATTCAATAACTCAACTACACCATCTTTTTTGTCTATAAAAGCTTTACTATCCAGCGTAAAGCTTGAATATGCTTTTGGCGAACGGTCATTTTCTGATATAATGATGTTCATGCCATTTTTAAGTTTATAGCCAACAGGCTCTTTAAAAGTTTGTGCTTTAGTGTTGTAAATACACAGGATGCTTAGTGATGCGATAGCGATCGTTTTAATTTTGTTCATTTTATTCTTTCAGATTTTATGAATAATGGTTTTTTATGTCACACAGGATAAATCTTGTGCTAATTAATAATTAGGGCTATATCTAGGTGCTTTAAAGGTAAAAATCCTAGACGAACGGGCGTATATACGTGATAAAAACTGGATTGGTTTTTTACAAATATATATTTTATTCATTTTGTTCATTATTTATTCGCGTAAAATATTCCTGTTGGTTATACTTGGATTTATATTTGACATTAACCTGATAATGAACTGTTTGCTCACCGCTCATGGAATTGTTCAGGCGCACGGAGATTCGTCGGTTGGAGATTGATCCGTCGCAAAATTTATTGGTATATCTAAAAGTGAAGGAGAAGCTTATCAGAATCTACCCGTTAATAAGAAAGATTTATTGCTATTGGATAGCTATATGCCAGACATCTCAAAAAGACATTGAAATCAAAAATATAAAGCCATTGACCTTAGTTATCCGAAAGAAGTGAGCATTGGATGATAAAGCATATTAGCAAAAACCGCTAACTTTATGGAAGAATTATTACAGCACTTATACCATTAGTTAATTATGGGAGAGGAAAGGTTTGAAAAAAAGCGCAAAAAATGCGCTTAACTATTTATGTTATGGGTTTAGGTTAAAAACGAAGTGAAGCCCTGAAACTATCGGATATGATGATGTATCGATGTTTATAGAAGCATAAATTTATAATCGGGTTTAAATTTATCTAAATATTTAAGAGGCATATAGATGGTCAGAAGCTGATTTTAAGCTAATTTCTTCAATAAAATCCTTTATTTCCCTAATGGTTTCTTCTGGTTCGCTGATGTGTGGAAAATGGCCTGTCGCTTTCATCACCACTAAAAAATTTGCGGGGGTATTTTTATGGATAAATTCTCCGGCGGATAATGGTGCCATTATATCGCTCGAACTTTGTAAGGTGAGACTAGGTATTTCGAGATTTTTTAATTTATCCCTATAATCTGCTTTAAAAGTAGCCATTGCAAAAGCAAGTGCAACACTTGGATCTGTTGCTTCGAAACACTCTTGTAAGAAATCTGATAATTCTGGTTTTAACGGACTATCCATTACCACTGGCGCCAGCTGTTTGCTCCAGCTAACATAATCTTCGGCAATGTGTTCAAAAATGGTTTCAATATCACTGGCATTAAATCCGCCGATGTAATCTCCATCATTCAGGTATCTTGGTGATGGGCCGATAAAAATTAGTTTTTTAAAGACTTCAGGGATCTGTAGCGCAGCAATCATACCGATCATGCTGCTTACCGAGTGACCAACAAAAATTATATTATCAAGGTCGAGCGCTTCTATAATATCAATTACATCGCAGGCATAACCTTCTAAAGTCGCATACTTTTGCTTATCGTACTGGTTCATGTCTGAATCGCCAGAACCCACGTAATCGAATAAGATTACTTTATAATCTGCCAGAAAAGCATCAGTAACAAACTTCCATGAGCTTTGTGCACAACCGAAACCGTGGGCAAACAATATTACCTGGCTGCCTTCGCCTAGGATTTTTACATTATTTCTGGTGAGTATAGGATACAAGTTGTTCGGTATTAAGTTGATATCAAGTTAATAAATGTTATTAAATTTTTAAAAAAAAAGAAAAAATGAACAAAAAGCACCGAGTATTTAAATGAACAAAATATATTTTGCTCATAATCATTATCTTGCCATTCATCTACTAACCAATAAAAACCTTTATTTCCCTATGAAAATTGCTGTTTCCTTAGTATTAATATTCTGTTGCTCTGTTATAAATGCGCAAAGTCAGGTCAATTTAAAATCGTTTAAGCAAAACGGAACACTGGTTTCCTCCAGTAAAAAAGAACTCATGCTCACCTGGCCGGTAGGCAAAAATACTTTTGGTAAAATGGTTTTAGACCTCGATCCTAATAAACCCTTATTTAAAAGTTTACTTATGGGTAAAAGAGGGAAACTTAAAGAAGTTGCCGCCAATCTCGATCCTGCATTTGTTTTACGCGTAGGTAAACGTACTTTAAGCCCTTCGAGCGGTGGGTGGGATGTGTTTTTCGATCGGGTGCCAACAAGGCCTTATACTACAAACGCGGTAAAGTTTGATAAAGGAAGTACAAGTGTTGCAACCCATGGCGCGCAAACTGTTGTAAAAATAGCTGGTGTAAAATGTGAACCATTTAAGGGCGATTTAGAAATTACCTTGTATAATGGAAGTCCTTTATTTAATGTGGCTGCAGTGATATCAACCCAAAAAGATTCGACAGCCATTTTGTATGATGCCGGATTAACGAGTAAAAGGGATATTTGGGCGAACGTAGTTTGGAGTGATGTAAAAGGAAATCTGCAACATGAAAAAGGTGTTAAAACCGATCAAAGTAAAAACCTGGAGGTAAAATACCGAACAGTTATTGGCGAGAACCCTGGTGGTAGTTTGGCCCTTTTTCCTGCACCACATCAATATTTTTATCCTTTAGACGAAGCTTTTAACCTTAAATTTACCTGGAAAGGAAGCAATTATTTAAATTTAATACCCGATTATGGAATTGGTATCCGTCAGGATCCTTTGGGCGACAAACGTTACGTGCCCTGGTTTAATGCACCACCAAATACTAAACAGCGTCTTAATTTTTTCTGCTTATTGAGCACAGGTAATGCAGCTGTTTCATTAGCAGAAGTTAAAAAGTTCACCCATAACGATACTTATGTTCCGCTGGCAGGTTATAAAACCATGGCGAGCCATTTTCATAACGAGTTTATTTCGGATGTGGTGTTGAGTGGCAAACCAGTTCCAGAGAAACCTGAGTTTGTTGAGGTACTGAAGAAAACAGGTTTAAATATTGTAAAACTAGCAGAGTTTCATGGCCCTGGGCACCCAAAAGGACCAGATTCTACACGGTTAAAAGAATTGGATGCACTGTTTAAGCAAACGAAAAGGCTCTCAAATACTGATTTTCTACTCTTACCTGGAGAAGAAGCCAATAATTTTTATGGTGGGCATTGGTTGGCATTTTTTCCTAAACCGATTTACTGGATTATGTCGAGAAAGAGCGACCAAGCTTTTGAAAGCAACGATCCTAAATATGGTAAGGTTTACCGTGTAAACGATAAGGAAGAAATGCTAAAATTATTGGAGCAGGAGCATGGTTTAGCGTGGACAGCACATGCGCGGACAAAAGCCTCAACAGGTTATCCCGACAAATACAAAGAAGAAGATTTTTTTAAATCTGAAACTTTTATGGGGGCAGCATGGAAAGCCATTCCTGGCGATCTTTCTCTACCTACCTTAAGTAAAAGGGTGTTAAACCTGATGGATGATATGGCCAACTGGGGTTTGAAAAAACACATTATTTCCGAGGCTGATATTTTTACCATTACCGAGCAAAATGAGATGTATGCACATTTAAACGTAAACTATTTACAATTGGATAAGGTGCCGAATTATGCTGATGGCTGGCAACCTGTTTTAGATGTGATGCGAAAAGGAAAGTTCTTTGTATCAACTGGCGAAGTACTAATTCCTGGTTTCAATATGAGTGGAAAAGGGGCCGGTGAGACATTAAAATTGGATAATAACGGTAAAGCTGTCGTTAACATGCAACTCAACTGGACGTTCCCCTTAAGTTTTGTAGAAATTGTATCGGGTGATGGTGTAAAGGTATACCGCGATCGCATTAACTTAAACACAACCGAGGCCTTTGGTAAAAAAGCTTTCAGTTGGCCCCTAAATTTAAAAGGCCGCAAATGGGCAAGGGTAGAGGCTTGGGACATTGCTACCAATGGTGCGTTTACACAGATGGTTTGGTTGGAGTAATGGTATTGTCCTCGTTTGTAACGAGGAGGGATGAGAAAGGCAATTGTATTGCCGTTATTTTTTTCTTTGCATTACAAATGCAGATCTCACTAATCCTCGTTGTTCCATAGGAATCACTTTGGGACAAACGAGGACTATTGTTTTTTTGGAGCGCAATGCTTGTAATGTATAGAAGAGGTTCTGTCCTGCTGTACGCTGCTCCCGAAGAAACCTGTGAAACAAGCAAGCACACAATAAAAAAATAAAAACTAGTGCTTAAATCGGGATCCGCTGCCATCAGGGCTATTTAATAAAGGCCTGTTTAGCATATTTAACCTATAATCGTCCTCGTTTGAAACGAGGATGGAGGAGAAAGGCGATTGTATCGCCATTAACGTATGGTCTCTTGTGCGTTAAAATGCACATCTCGGTAATCCTCGTTGTTCCATAGGAATCACTTTGGTACAAACGAGGACTATTGTATTAAACGGCCTCAATCCTAAATCTCCTAATGGCGAGATAAAAAAAGGTAATTGAATATAAACCGGCTAATAATCCTGCGCATACTGCAGATGGAGTAATGCCGAAGTCGTGATTTTTAGGGAAAGAGAAATGTAATGTAAGCATTAATATAAATACAATTACGATGCTATATAAACCATTTAAACCCGCTTTTTTCAATATAAAAGGATAACCCGTAATTTTTTCGTCTACCTTATAATTTATAGCACCCGAATGCTGCAGTTCTTTTATTTTCTTTAAAATATCAAGGGTAATCATAAAAGGGAGCAATAACGACATGGGCAATAAAAACCGGGCTAGATTTTGCTCGCCACTAAATAAGTGCACCGAATTTTGTGCTTTAAATGCAAAATAAGGTATAATAGTATTCAGTAACGTATTCGGGATAAGGTGTATCAGCAGGTTTTTTCGCACAAACTTTCGCCAGTTCGAAACTTTGGACTGCTCGTCATATTCTACAACATCAGACATTGGCAAACTGGTTTGAATTTTTCCTAATCAATTCCATTGCCCGATCTTTGATCTGCCAGGCCTCAAATTCCCGGAGGAATGATTCGTTAGACATAAAAGAGAAATCGAGCTGTCCGTTAAAAGTACTGCATACTAAGGTATTCGCATTTTTCCACGGGAAAGCAACAGTCGGACTATAGATCGTTTCTATCGCAAAATTTTGATAATCCTTCGGGATATTTAATAACCCCATGTTACTGAGTGTGATATCATGTGTACCTTTTGTTGTTTTTAAAAATCCGATCATTTTATTTACAGATGAATGGAAATATTCGCTCATACTTAACAGATCGTGGACTTTCATTTCTGCTACTTTTGCTTCCAGATCGGTTTTTAAGCTTCGGGTTTTTGTCCAGAAATCATTTTCGCCTTGTGCTAGTTTTAACTCTACAATGGGTGCAAATGCAAACATGGTATCTTGTTTTATGGCTTCTACAAACCGCCTGATATCAACCGGACAGATCACTTTGCCATGGGCTTTGGTTCTCTGTACATGTTTAAAAGCTTCCATAAAGGCCACGCAGATGGCGGCATGCACGGTTGTGTTTTCTTCCTTACACTTAATTAATAGGTTTTTGGTGTCCTCAGCGCTGATTTTCCAATGAACGGCATAATTACTTCGATCGGCGTTATGGTTAGAAGTAGCTTTAAAAAAGAAAAACAAGCGGCCAAGCGCAGCAAAAATCTTTCCTTTAAAATGACCAGCTTTAGTGATTGCAAAATCTTCTGGTAAAAGATCATGAACGGAAAGAAATGATGGATAAGGAGCCAGATCTTGTTCAGGGTTATCAATCAATGTCATCAGCTCGCGCATCAGATTTAAAATAGTAGTCCCATCGCAAATGCAGTGTGGGAGCACGAGTAACAGATCTGATTCGGTTTCGCCTTTTACCCAAACCACTCTTGCCAATGGTTCGTTCGGGGCATCAAAAAGTTTATACCACTCTATTTTCGATTGGGTTAACCAATCCTCGTTTGTTAAGCGGTTAGTAACCCTTACAGGTATTGTGCTGATGTTTTCGTTCAGGACGAAAAACGGTGTTTTGCCTGTGGCATCAATATTCATCTGCAAAAGCGGGTGTTTCTGCTGGATTTTGTACAGTGCTTTATGCAGGTTTTCTTCATTGAACTTGCCTGAAATTTTGGTGCCGAAAACACAATTTAATGGTGTTTTAGCATCCACATGCATTATTCTTTCTCCTAAAATTAATCTTCTTTTCATGCGGTTGCGGTTAAAATTTCAATCGGTTTTTCAACTTGGTCTTTAAGAATAGCGATTACCCTTTCTTTGATTGCCTCAGCTTCTACAAAAGGAATATAACCCTCGCTGGCCACAAAAGTGAAGTCCATTTGATTACGGTAGGTAGAGGCGATCATGGTGGTGGTGTTACCCAATGGTCCCATAACTGAAGGACTGAATATGGTTTCTACCTCAAAATTTTCATATTGATAAGGGATGTCTATTTTACCCAGGTTAGAAAACATGCAATCGTTACTTGATTTGCCATATTTTAAAAAGTTGGTGAAGTTTTTAAGCGCTGGATGGCAGGCCTCCATCATCATCATTAAACTATAAGGATTTAGTTTGGCAGATTTACCGTTCACATCTTTTTGGAGTGCCTTAACATTCTGTAAAAAGTCTTTTTCTGGCAATAAAGAAAGCACAATCATTAATCCAAAAGCAAAAATGTGGTCTTTTTTAATAATCGGGTTAAAGTTTCTGATATCAACTGGTAATGATATTTTGTTGAACGCTTTTTCTTTCCTTACCTCTTTAAAAGCGGTTAAAACTGTGGCACTTAATAGCGTATTTACCGTAAACTGATTGGCTTTGCAAAACTGGATGATCTGTTTGGTAAATCCTTGATCGAATTTCCAACGGATCATGAAATCTTTTTTGCGTTCTACCGCTACTTTTTTAATCGGTATAACCCAAAGTGCTAATGTGGCAATTTTGCCGATCAATCCGTTTTTAGTCCGGTTGCGATAACTGTTTAATATTTTTTTAGGAATAACATCCTCCACACCCATAATTGGGATTTCCCTGCCGATTTCTGCATCGGGATTATCTAAAAGCTGAAGCAATTCTGTTAAAATAGATAGCGCAGCTGTTCCATCGCAAAGGCAGTGGTGGAATACCATTAAAAATTCTGATACCCCATTGCCTTTCAGCCAGGTAATGCGGCAAAGTGGAGCTGTAGTAGCATTAAAAATGGTTTTCCATTCATATGCAGATTCTTGCTCCCAATGCTCATCATTTAAGCGATTTACCACTCGAATGGGAATTTTGAACGCTTCGGTAAGATTGGTTACAAACCAAGGTTTTTTATCTTCATCAAAACGTATTGCTGCGGTTAACCAAGGGTGTTTTTTCTGAATCCTGAATAAGGCAAAACTTAAATCATCTTCTTTAATTTCTCCTTTGATTTTGAAAGGCATAACAATGTTAAACGGACTTTTTCCATCTCCGTACAACATCCTTTCGCCAAATAGCAGTTTTCTTTTCATTATTTAGTGTATATGTGGTTCGTCATCCTGAATTTATTTCAGGATCTCTCCAGTGATAAGATGCTGAAACGAGTTCAGCATGACGATCGCGTTGTACATGCGCTTTAATTAAGCCGTTTCTACAGCTTGTGCTGTTTTTGCAAAATCTTCCAACAATTGCACAGCTTTATCGTTACCACCAGCTTCGATAAAGGTTTCTTTTATTTTTTGTGCAGCCTGACGGTATTTCGGGTTTTCTAAAAGCTCGAAAACGATATTTCTTAAATCGTTGATGCGTAAACGTTTGTAACGGATGCTTACCCCACAGCCTGCCTTTTCAATTAATTTTGCGGTATGAAAATGATCGTATGCAATTGGCGTAATCAACATCGGCAAACCATTGGTGAACGTATCGTTTACGGTATTGAAACCACCATGACAGATCACCGCATCCATGAGTGGCATTAGCTCTGATTGTGGAACAAAACCGTTTACGATAAAATTATCAGGCCATTTTTCAAAAATATCGGGGTTGGTCGCAGCCACAATAGTTACTGGTTCGTTTTCGAAGGCAGTAATAAGTTTTTGGAAAAATTCTTTACGAATATCAACCAGCAAAGTACCCAAGGAAACAAAAACTTTAGGGGTGGTGGCCTGGCTTAAACGTTCCCAATCAAACGGGGCTAAATTTGGCCGGCCTTTTACCGGACCTACGAAATGCATATGGGCTGGCTTTTCTTCAAAACCTGCAAAAGCCTGTGAGGTGAAAACCATATTCAGCTCGTGCGAATGAATGTGGATATCATTACTATAAATGCCCACTTCTCTTTGTAAATCTTTAATCAGATTCTGCTGCCACTCAAATATTTTAGGAGCGCTGTTGGCCGTATCGCCCATTACATCTGGCGGTACAGGAGTAGTGGTAACCGAAGGAATACCTTTCAAATGGGCGCTTAAGGCACCTGCAAAGGTAATACAGTCATTAATGATTACATCAGGTTTCCAGGCATCAACAAAATTGTTCAGGCCTTTCATCATCATTTTGGCAAAAGGAACATAAGTTTCTTCGAGCGCCAGTTTCATTACCTCTGGTCCAGAACAGGCAGGGCCATCATCCTGACGTTTTAAAATGCGTTGTATTTCATCAGCATACTCGACCAAATCTTCTTCAGGATAAATAAATTCGCCACCTTCTGGTAAGTGCACCTGTGCAAGTGGCGTTATTCCCAGCCATTTTACCTCATGGCCGCGGGCCAGTAGACTGGCGCCAATGCTTAATGTTGGACTAATATGACCGAAAAATGGCGGGACAACGAAAAGGAATTTTGACATAGTGTATAATTTAACTGATGAATACGTTTGAGGTTTTGTTGCTTAATGCTTCTAGTAAATCGGCAGCACTTTCTGTTCCGCCAGCCTCGATAAAGGATTGTTTAATTTTTTTTGCGGCTATTCTGTAACTATCGTTTTGCAGCACTTTATTTATGGCTTCTTTAAGGTGATTGGCCTTGAAACGGTTAAAATTTAAACGTTCTCCTGCACCAACCCTAAAAACACGCCCCGCCACATGGCTTTGATCGTAAGCGATGGGAATAACCACCATAGGCAGGCCATTCATTAAAGTTTCGCAAACTGTGTTATGGCCACCATGGCAAACCACAGCATCGAGGTGTGGTAAAAGTTCCAACTGAGGCACCTGGCGCTGCACCGTAAAATTAGCTGGCCATTGCTCAAATAGAGCTGGATCTGAAACCACCACTACATGCAGATCCTCATCTCCAAAAGCTTCGATTACTTTGGCAAAAAAGGCTTTTTTATGTTCATGGTCGAAAGTGGTACCTATGCTGACCAGTATTTTCGGTTGGCTGCTATGAAATGCTTCCCAAGGAAAAGGAATGGTAGTTTTGCGGCGGTTAAAAACGGGACCAATAAACTTAAAATGTTCTGGTAAATCCATCTCGCCAAAAAAATCCCGCGAGGTAAATACCAAAGTAGCTAGATCAGAGCAGGCAATAGAATCAGTTGTACTAATGCCGAATTCTTTTTGCAGTTCCACAATCTGATTTACTTCCCATTCGTGCACTTTTGGCAGTTCATCCATTACTTTTATGGCTGCTGGCGCAGTAACAGAGGTTACGTAGGGATAGTTTTTATTGGTTGCGGCAATGGCTCCGGCAAACATCTGGTGATCGGTAATCACCACATCAGGTTTAAACTGATCGAGTAAATCGGCAATACCTTCGTAACTGTGTCTGTTAAGCGGAATTAAAACCTCTTCGTATAAAAATTTGATGCTATCGATGCCATAAACAATCTTTTTGGTGATGATATCGAGGTATTTTTCGGAATCTTTTTTCTGCTGGTCGTTCTGGTCGTAACTGATCACGAGGAGTTCGCCTCCCTCAGGAAGTTTTTCGCTTAGCGATTGATCTAAAGTAATCCATGCCACACGATGGCCTCTTTCTAATAAAGCTGCACCCATACTCAAAGTTGGGTTGATGTGGCCGGTTAGGGGAGGAACAACGAATACGAATTTTGCCATGTGTTTAATTTTATGTTTCCTGGAAGAAGTTTAACAATGCTTCAGCGATAACCAATGGTTGTTGGATTGGGATATTATGATCTCCTGACACAGCCATTAATGAGGCATTTTCAATCAATCCGTCTAAATGTTTACCTGCGTTAAGGCAATTAGAATCGGTGCCATACAGCAATAGGGAGCTCTGTTTTATCGTTTCGATTGAAGGGCTGCCAAAAAAGTCTTTTTCGAGCTCCATGTCTGTTTTAATTGAAGTTTGATAAAAGAGGTACTCGTACATGCGGTGATTGCGTTCCATTTGCCGTTTACCCATTTTCACTTTGGTGGTATCGGTAAAGTTTTCGACATAATGTTCTAAAAACTCGCGGCTGTACTCATCAATAATGCCCCTTGTTTTATCATCATTCGGATCTGGAGCTTCAATTACGGCCAGTTTGTTAATGCGTTCTGGAAAACGGATGGCCATTTTTAAGGCAATCAATCCACCGAAACTATAACCGCCCAAATGCACTTTCTGCAGGTTTAATTCCTCCATCAATGCCAGCAGATCGTTGGTCATGCTCTCCAGGTCGTATCCAACTAAAGTCTTTTCGCTCATACCATGACTTTTTAAATCGTATAGTACCACATGATATTTTGTGGCCAAAAGCGGTGCGATATTAAAATAATAGACAGACAGGTTGCTAAACATCCCATGAACCAGGACGATGGTTTCAGCAGCCTCTTTATTGAGCTCCTGAATGTGAACCGATTTGCCGTTTACCGTTATGATTGGCATTCTTCGATATAAGAGATGATCATGCCTAAGTTTAAGTTGATCAGCTGATCTAAATCCATTGAAGATAACCAGCCTGTAAAATCAATCTGATCGCCAAAATGCGCTTTGATTTTTTCTGAGAAGGATACAATCTCGATGCTATCCATTTCAAGATCCTTGGTGAAAGAACTTTCAGGGGTGATATCCATTTCTTCAACAAATTCTTCGCCGATTACTTCAGTGATAAATTGTTTCATGAGGTTGAAGATTTCTTCGCTGCTTAATTTTGTAGTTATAGTGTCCATCCGATGATATAGTTTTTATGTTTGATTGTTTTGATTGTGATGTTATTGATGCGCAATTCTTCGCCATTGATTTCTTCAACGGTATAGGCTTTAGGATTGCCCTGTAAACCTTTGCCGAGGTATTTTCCATAGGCTTCTTTTGCTACCCAAAAGCGGGTTGCCCACTCAATTTTGTCGCGACTTTCGAGAAGGGCCATTTCGTGATCGTTAAAAACAAGATCGAAGAAACCAGCGCTTCGCTCTTCAATGTGTTCGATATCGATGCCAACGGCTTCGTTAAAACGGGCTATGCCAACTGCATCAGTTCCTTTGTGGGCGATAGAGATGTTAATATTATCCGTTAAACCACCTTTAACATAAGGTTTGCGGTGCTTATCCGAATAAATTTCGAAAGTGATAGGGTAACAGGCCTGATTTTTCTGTGTGTTCAATAAATTCCGAACGGCATCTTTCACCGCCACGCGACTGATCATCCATGTTCTTCTTTTATTGGGTAAAAGGTTGTTGTGGTGTTTTTTCTCAATTTGATTGAAATACCTTTTCAGGATGAAATCCCATGATACCACTCGTGAATATGCATGGCCAAAAAGGAAAACGCCAGGCGCAACCTCTTCTGATAAACGGTTGTGGAGGGGCGACATCGAAACGTTCCAAAGTGGTTCGTCTATTTCCAATCTGCGGTTTTGCCAGCCAGAGATAATAAGCCAGGTGATGCCATCTCTTTTCATCACGATATCGGCACTGGCAAATTCATCGTTTATTTCGGTGAGTACGCAGGTACATTCGAATTGTCCTTTCTGGTCGGCTATATCGCCAAAGAATTCTATTTCCTGAATTTTAACCGGGAATGCAATCCTATCTTTTTCTAAAGTGAGTTGAAGCCACAAACCAAACAATTGACCAGCATTATCAAGCAATGAGCCTTTTCCGCCTGATGCTTCGATGATTCCTGTAATTCCTTTTTCGCCAACTGCAGTTAGTTTTTTAATGCCCTGGTAATCTGGTCCGTGGAACATGTGGGCATCATAAATCTGTGCAGAAGTACGATCAATATTCAATAATTTTCCAATGTCGAAAGTTCTGATTGGAGCAGGACTTAACTGCGTAGCCAATTGCACTTCTGCATTAGCAAAACGCTCTAAATTAAGATAAACCCTTTGTTCGTCTTTCCATTCGCCGGTTACGGTTTCCTGGAAAGGTTTAACCACGTTCATCCATTGGAATACACGCATGTTCATGATTTTCTGTACCTTTTCTTCGGGCGATTGCGCGTTGGCGATTTCAGCAAACACTTCAAAAATCATGGTCATTGGGATCACAGGATCCATATCTTCAACCGTTGGCCAGCCTTTTGGTTGCCTCAATAGTGAATGATCGATGAGGTAAGGACAGTTGTCCAAACTTACATCAAGCTTTTGGCTAAAGGCTTGTCTTATTGGTTTAGCAGGTGCCCACTTGCTCGGCTGATCAACTTGTAAAGCTGCATTTTCGAACAGTTCGATCATTTCGCTCTGCATATTGATCATTTCCATTACATTCTCGTTGAAAGCCTGTAAAACCGGATGTTTGGCCTCTACAAATGTTTTAGGCTGTGTTGGTTGAGCTTGTTTAATGGTTAAACCTTTAAGTGTTTGTAGGTTATGGATAATCGGCGAACCCAGTTCGAGTTTAATGCCTTTGTTTTTTTGCGGCGGGGTTGATTTGATGTTTCCCAAATAATTTAAGCCGATTTCTTTTCCTTCGATAAAAAGTGCTGCCAAAACCCTTTGCAACTGCGTAATGCCTGAACGGATAGGCACATTGGCACTGATGGTACTGATTTCTTTTCCCCTTAAAGTATCGTCGATAAAACCGACTAAACCACCAGAACCCACCTGGATAAAAACACGTGCGCCTTCTTTATATAACTTTTCTGTAAGCTCCCGGAAACGCACCGGTTTGATCAAATGTTCGGCACTTAACTGGCGGATGGCTTCGAAACCTTCGGGATAAGTTTCTAAAGTGGTAGCCGACCAAAGTGGTGTGGTGGTTTTCCTAAATTGCATATCCTGCATGCCTTCGAGGATCAAGCCCAGTTTATCGGCAACAAAAGGAGAGTGGAAACCCGATTGGAAAGGCAAAATTTGATGAAAAATCTGTTTCACTTTTAAGATCGGAACGAGTTCATCAAGCGCAATTTTGCTGCCACAAAGGATTACCTGCTGCGGGCAGTTATCGTTGGAAAGGTATAAATCAGGTATGCTTTCAATTATGGGTTGAAGGATATCTAAACCACAACCAACGGCAATAAAACGCGAATCCTTCAGTTCAAAGGTTTCGGGATTAAGAACATTGAGTAAATTCATTACCGAACTTTCCTCAGCCAGCTCCGAAGATCTTGCCGCAAGCCATTCGCCAAGACTGTGCCCTGCGTTCATATCAGATTTAATGCCCAATTGTTTTAAAGCCTGATCTAAAACACTGCTTTTGTTGAGTATGTTGAGTGCCTCGCTTAAAAGGCCATCCTGTTTTTCATTTTCGTCGATACTGATGTTGAAATAATCGGCTACCGATTTAATTTCGCCTCCCGCAAGTCCGTCTAAACCCGGGAAAACAAAGGCTATTTTGCCATCATTTGCCAATAGGGGTGCATTGGTATACCAGATATCCTGTTTGTTTCTCCAGGGAGAATTTTTAGCCACAATTTTTAAGGCTTTTTTGATCCTTTCGACGCTGGGGTTGAACAACACTAAACGGAAATTGCCATTCCCAATGCTATAATCTCCATTTTCGAGCGATTCGATCAAAGCTTCGTGACTTGGTCTTGCGATGACCAATACCTCATCTTTTTTAGGGGTTTCGTAAGCGCTTAACACCACATGGGCATTAATCCCGCCGAAACCGAATGCATTTACAGCAGCCAGTTTTGGTAAACCCGATTGATTCCAGTCGGCCGCTTTTTGCACAGCAGAAAAACGGGTTTCGGCTAGCTGTGTTACAGGTTCATCACAATGTAAAGTAGGAGGGATGATACCATGATATAGCGCCAGACTTGATTTGATTAAACCTGCAATACCAGCTGCGGGCATAGCATGGCCAATATTCGATTTAACCGAACCGATACCTGCTTTTGGCAGATCTGCATCCTGACGGAAAAACTGTTTTAAGGTTTCTACCTCGGTTTTATCTCCAAGTGGTGTACCCGTACCGTGGGCTTCTAAATAACCAATATTTTTACTTTCTAATCCGGCATTTTTCCAGGCTTCGGTAATGGCTTTCAACTGGCCTTTAACCGAAGGACTCATTACGCTGGTTCCACTGCCATCGCTGCTAATGCCCACACCTTTAATTACCGAATAAATCTTATCCTGATCCCTGATGGCATCTTCAAGTCGTTTTAGTACCACAAAACCACAGCCTTCGCCTATAATCAATCCATCGGCATTTTGATCGAAAGGTTTTATTTTTTCCTGTTTGGATAAAGCACCGAGTTGAGAGAATATGCTCCAAAAAGCAGCATTCTGGCCTAAATGTACACCGCCTGCAATAATCATATCGCAACGGCCACTATTCAGTTCCTGCACGCCATGATCAACCGCAATAAGTGAACTGGCACATGCAGCATCTAAGGTAAAGGCTAATCCGCCTAAATTAAGGCGGTTGGCTACCAGCGAGGCCACTAAGTTTGGGATCAATCCCATTGCGGTATCGGCACTGAAACGGCCTTTGCGCAATTGGAATTCGTGTTTTACCTTATCTATCTCTGCTTCGGTAAGCTGTGGCATCAAATCTTTCAATACACTCGAAATCTGCTCGCCGGTTCTTACGATTTCGATGGCGCGGGTTGCCCCTGGCCCTACGTAATTGCCTTTACCAATAATGATACCTGTTTTATCGAGGGAATAATTTTTTTCAAATACAGCAGCATCTTCCAGTGCCTGATGAACCAGATCTAAGGTTAACAGATGATCGGGTTCGGTGCCTTCAACAGCAAGTGGTAAAATCCCGAACCGCTGTGGGTCAAAGTGATGATCAGGAATAAAGCCACCCCGGTTGCAATAAAAACGATCTACGCCAGTTAAGTTTTTGTCAAAATGTACAGGATCAATCCGATCCGCCGGAACCTGCTGTGTAGAATCTACCCGGTTGATAATGTTCTCCCAAAAGGTCTGCATATCTTTCGCTCCCGGAAAAATGCATGACATTCCAATAATTGCTACATCGCTTTTCTTCATCTACTGTTTGAATTATGGGATCTTTCTAATCTTAGTTTCATTAATATTTATTTGTACTGAATATTTTTAGCCGGTTTAACTAACGCGATCGTCATAAGGCTGAATCATATTTGTAATTCAATCAAATTTGTCACGTTAAGCCTGTCGAAACGCCTTTTAAGACATTTTAAAAAGATCCTTCGACAAGCTCAGGATGACAGTTCTAATCGTGCGGTCGTCATTGCGAGGAGGAACGACGAAGCAATCTTTCCTGCTATCTTTGCTAGAAAGATTGCTTCGTCGGCTGAAAAAGCCTTCTCGCAATGACGATTTTTGGCTACTTATCATTGCAAACTCATGACGCTATAGGCTAAAAATATCGACATGGGATCTTTCTATGTCCATGAGTTTCCTGCCATGATTAATACCTGGCTTTCTTTACCATATTTAAGTTCGTTTAAGAAAGTTTCCATTCCATCCTGTAGTGGAATCAATGCAATTCCTCTTCGTTGGTATTCTTTCTCCAATGTTGGCGAAACCATACCTGCACCTTTCCACGGACCCCAGTTAATGGCCATTACTTTGCCCTGGATTTTCTGTTTTAAGGCCCAGGCATATTTATCCATTACGCTGTTTGCTGCAGCATAATCGGTTTGCCCACGGTTTCCATAAACCGAAGCAATGCTCGAGAAAAGGATTACAAACTGCGTTTCAGGTCTTAATTGCTCTGCAAGTACTCTTAACGGTGTTACTTTGGTATCGAAGACACGTCCAAATGATTCAGAGGTTTTGCTATGAAACAGTTTATCTTCCAATAAACCAGCGCCATGAACCACGCCATCTATACGGCTGTAATCTTTATAAACCTGATTAATCAAGCGGGTTAAAGCCTCTTCGTCTTTAAGATCTAAAGATTCGTAAACCACAGTAGAACCACTTTCTTCTAAAGTTGCAATGCAGCGTAAAATCTGGTTGTTTTTATAAATCCGATTCGTTTCTTGTTCTATCTCGGCAGGTTTTTTAATCTCGCCCTGTTTAATTACATACTGTCTGATCTCATCTTTGGTTTTTAACGAAGAACTAGCTTCGTTTGCCGAGGCGATCGGATTTGCCGAACGGCCTACCAAAATGTATCTGCAAGGATAATCTTTCGCAAAATGGATCATCAGTTCGGCGGTTATACCCTGTGCGCCACCTAAAACCATCACCACGGCATCTTTATCTAAATGGATATGTGCATCGGTTTCGGTACTCAACTGGTGCGGTACCAACTCCATGATGTGTCTTTTATGGTCATTATAAATGATCTCTGAAGGTTTATCCGGATTCAGGATTTCGTTTAAGGTAATATTGGTGATTTCATCTGGCGACATTTTCGTTTCGAGACTGATAAAACGGCATTTAGTTTGTTCGTATTCGCGGTCTAAACTTTTAAAGAAACCCGAGTAGCCTTGATAATTTCTCAAGAAAGAAATATCCGATTGATCATTAAAATATTGTTTGGTATCTGCAATCAGATACACCCATTTTACGGTATCAAAGTTTAATTTTTTAATGGTGGCGAAATGATCGAGTATGCCTACTTTTTGTTGTGCTTCGAACATGTTCAGAATGATGAGGCCCTGGTAACCATCCAATGAGTCTTCAAAACTCACCAGATCGGCAACAGCGCCATGTTTTTCAAGCACTTTTTTAATTTTGATCGCTTGGCCTCCACCATCGTCGGTTAAGGCAAAACGCTGTCCTTTTAAAATGGCTGCTTCGGTAATGGTCAGTGCAGCAGGAGTTAGCTCGAATCTTAAACGGGATAATTTTTCTTTAACCGTTTGATCATCAATGCTCTCCTCAATAAGCTTTTTTGCTTGTGTAAGCACCTCCGAGCTTTCTGCTTCAACATCAGCAATCCAGTTAACCAGTGCATTTAAAGTTTTGATGGCGGCCAGTTTCTCCATTAAATCATCAGCCTGGTCGCTTTGCGCGCCAAAACCGATTTTTTCTTTAAGCGAGGCAATAATTTCCATTCTTTTGATCGAATCGATACTTAAATCCGCTTCAAGATCTAAATCCATGCCCAGCATTTCTTTTGGATAACCCGTTTTTTCGCTTACTATATCAAGAATGGCAGATTTTAACTGATCCAGTGAAAATTTTACAGGTTCAGCCTGGTTTGTTGCTACTGGAGTAGGGGTACTAACCGCCTTTGGCTGTTCGGTATTTTCTGTAATCCAGTTTATTAGACTAGCTAAAGTTTTAAGTCCGGCAAGTTGCTCCATGATTTTATCTTCCGGAAGGTTCAGTTGAGAGAAACCACCCAGTTCGGTACGCAAAGCACCGATAATTTCTACGCGTTTAATCGAATCGATGCTCAAATCAGCTTCAAGATCCATTTCCATGCCCAGCATTTCCTGTGGATAACCTGTTTTGTCGCTAACGATCTGTAAAAGCACCAGTTTTAAGTCTTTTTGTGCAACTGCAGGTGCGATTACTTCGATGGTTTGTGCCTGTGGCACTTCCTGTTTTACCGTAATCTGATTTTCAATCCGGGCTGGTTGAGGTGCCTGATATGATGTTAGGGGCTGGTTAATGATTTGCGAAGGCATTGCGGGCGCTTGTCCTAAAAAGGAGAGCATCACATCGCGTTGTGCCTGAATCAGCATTTTCATGCTGTGCAGGTACTCCTGCATCATCAAGTCTTTGGCTGAGCCATTAACCTGTTGATTTTCAGTTAGTGTAGAGGTGTTATTCATAAGGAGAATCGGTTTAGTAATAGGAGATGCACCATTTGCCGGAAGTTTACCTGTTGATGGAACAGCGTGTTGACCGTTCACATACCAGATAGCCGGACTTTTTTTATAAATTGAAGGTTCATCCAATTTGATGCTTTTAACAGAACGGCCTTCGAATAATTTTTCGAGCTTGATTTCGCGGCCAGTAGCCATATAACCTGCCAGTGTGCCCAATAAATTGCTGAGCTTGTTCTGACCTTGATCTTCGGTATGTAAAATCACTTCGTCTTTGCCGATGCATGATTTCGTTAAACCACTTAGCACCTTGCCAGGGCCAACTTCTACGAAAACCCTGGCTCCGGCCGCATACATATCCCTTAGTTCATCAACAAAAAGGACAGGTTTTATTAAATGGTCGGTCAAACGTTCTTTTACAGCGGCAGCTTCAGTTGGATATTCTTTTGCCGTGGTGTTAGACCATACCGGAATTTTTAGATCATTAAAGTTTACACCAGATAGTACTTGTTGGTAAAGCTGCTTCGATTTGGCTACCAATGGACTATGGAAAGCACAGGCCACTTCAAGTGGGCGGAAAGATATTTTGGCCTCTTTTAATACTGCTGCCAACTGGCCAATAGCTGCTGTACTACCTGCAATAACACATTGTGTTGGTGCATTAAAGTTTACCGGGTAAACTTCTTTAAGATCACCCAAATATTGCGCAAGGTCTTCTTGTTTTGCGCTCACGGCAAGCATAGTGCCCGGATCGCCATTTTCTACGGCATTCAAAATAGATTGTGCCCGTTCTGCACTCAGATGAACCAAAGCTTCTTCTGCAAAAGCACCAGCAAAACACAGTGCAGGTAATTCGCCATAACTATGGCCGGCAACCATATCAGGAACAATGCCCAATGATTTTAAGAAGTTGGCAATGGCCAGATCAACAATACCCAATAGCGGTTGTGCCATACGGGTATCTTTAATGCGCTCTTTTTGTGCTTTTGCATCTGCATCATTAAATACGGTATTTGGGAAAAGGATTTTTTCGTATTCAGGATAAGCTTTCAATAGTTTTCTCATTTCTGGGAATACCACGAAAAGATCTCTGGCCATATTTACGCGTTGGCTGCCTTGTCCTGGGAACATAAAAGCGACTTTACCTTCCTGCTTTTGAGTGAGGTAAGTGTCTTTACTTTCTACGCCAGATAAAACGAGGTCAATTTTCATCACCAGATCCTCTGCATGGTTGGCAACGATGCTCAATTGAACAGGCTTTGCATTAACTGTTGCAAGGCTATACGCAATATCTTTCAGCTCGATCTGATCGTTCAGTTCTAATAGGTTTTTTACAGCGGTTATAGTTGTTTTAGCTTCCTCATAAGTATCGCCTCTGAAAACGAAAAATTCAGAAGGCCACGATTTTAATATTGAATTTTTGTTTTCGGTATTTTTAGCACTTTCTAATACCGCATGGAAGTTTGTTCCGCCGAAACCAAAGGCACTCACGCCAGCATATCGTTTTTCTTCCATCCATAAACCAGCTTCGGTATGGAAAGCGAAAGGACTGGTTTGGGCATTGTAGAAACTGTTTGGTGTTTTTAAATTGATGGTAGGTGGCTTAATCCCATGGTAAACGGATAGTGATGCTTTAATCAGTCCAGCGATACCAGCGGCACATTTGGTATGGCCGATCTGCGTTTTTACAGAGCCTAAATGCGTTTGCCCGGCAGTTGCGCCTGATTGGTTGAGCATATCTGTTAATGCGCTGATTTCTGTTTTATCGCCGACAACGGTACCTGTACCATGCGCTTCTACCAAACCGATCAATGAAGGTGTAATCCCGGCCTGACTGTAAGCCCTTTCCAAAGCATTTACCTGTCCGTTTTTGCGTGGAGCAGTTAAACCAAGGCTTTTTCCATCGCTCGATCCACCAATACCTTTAATAATAGAATAAATGGTGTCGCCATCGCGTAAAGCATCATCATATCTTTTTAATACGATCATGGCAATACCTTCGCCAAGCGCAATTCCATCTGCTTCGGCATCAAAAGTCGCACATCGTCCTTTTTTAGAGAGCGCGTGTGTGCTCGAGAACATCAGATAATCATTAATACCGTTGTGCAAATCTGCTCCACCAGCCAAAACCATATCCGATTTTTCTAAGAATAACTCTTGGCAAGCCAGATCGATTGCCGCAAGCGAAGAAGCACACGCTGCATCAACGGTATAATTTCTACCGCCCAGGTTTAGCCTGTTGGTGATTCTACCTGAAATTACATTCGCCAAAATACCCGGGAACGAATCTTCTGTTGTTTTTGGCAATACCGCATCAACTTCGGCAGGCATTTCGCCAAAAACCTGTTTGTAAAATCCTCTAAAACTATAACTATTGGCCAGATCGTTTCCGCCCTCAGCACCAATAATAACCGAAACATTTTCGTTATCTACCCCACCATCAGCGTAACCTGCGTGTTGCATCGCCTGTTTAGCCACCATTAAGGTAAGCAGTTGGGTAGGCTCTATAGCGGCAAGCGACTGCGGTGGAATGCCAAATTCCAGAGGATCAAAATCTATCCTCGGAATAAAACCGCCCCATTTGGAGTGCGACATATCCCCGGCAGTTGATTCGGGATTATAATACAATTCTTTGTTCCATCTTTCATCTGGTACTTCAGTTACCGAATCCTTACCTAAAATAATGTTACACCAGTATTCTTCGAGGTTTTTGGCCCCAGGGAAAATACAGGCCATACCCACAATGGCAACATCCAGTGCTTTGGTTTTATTTTCTGGAGGTGATGAAAGTGTTGCGTCTAAAATATGTGTGTAGTTATTGTCGGCTACATCCTGATGAAGATCAAGTAGCGACATTACTTCTTTATGCATGGGCGCAATCTGCCCGATCATGTACATGCCTAGGTCAGTTTGTTCAGCCTCGTTAATTTTTACCAGCTCATCACCGCGTCTCTCAATTCCTTTTGCGGCAATGCGTAAACGGCCAACATTTAAGGTTTCCAGTTTGGCCCAGATTTCTTTTTTATCCATACCACCAGCCTGAAGCTTCTTTTTTTCTTCGTTAAAGAAAATGGTAAATGAAGAGTTTAAACACCTGGTTTCGTGTCCAGGGGCAGTTTCAAGCAGGACGGTTTCATCTGCCTGCATCGCTTCCTGTTGGAATTTGTCCAAAATGGCGCCAGTACTTACGGCTTCTTTGGTATATAAGTACGCAGTGCCCATCAATACACCAATTTTCATTCCTTTGGCAGCCAAAGGAGCAGCCATTACCGAAATAAAAGCAGTAGAAAAAGCATCGTGAATACCGCCTGCGAAGAAAACGCTAATGCTTTCCGGATTTTCTTCTTTTAATAAACGTTCGATCTGTTTTTCCCACAATACCATACTTGATAGGGGGCCAACATGACCACCACATTCCCTGCCCTCGAATACAAAACGTTTGGCGCCTTCTTTTAAAAACATATCCAAAAGAGAAGCAGAAGGTACATGCAGAAAGGTTTTAATCCCTGCTTTTTCGAAGGGTTTAGCCTGCGAAGGTCTTCCGCCTGCAATCAACAGAACCGGAGGTTTGGCATTTAAAATATATTCCTGTTGCTCATCCCTCAATTCTTGTGGTGCAAAACCTAAAATGCCTACACCCCAGGTTTTTTCGCCAGCCAGTTTTTTGGTTTCATCAATCAGGTTTTTTGCCGATGCTCCTTTTAATAAGGATAAGGCAATAAATGATAACGCACCAGCTTCCGAAACGGCATCAGCAAATGGAGCAACATCGCTTACCCTTGTCATAGGGCCCTGCGCAATAGGGTAGGTAATGTTTAAATCTTTAGCCAACGAGTTATTCGCTTTAATTACATTGATGGCTTTGGCTTGTTTTAAATGACCATAAATGGCTTCCTTGATGCCAAACACCAATTTGTCGAGCTTCTTATATTTGGTAAACAGATCAATGGATAAGGCAATGTCCTGTCCCATTGGAAGATAATTTTTTTCCAGATCATAACCATTAAAATACTTTTGTAGATCATTATAATCTGTATCTTCTGCCAATATTGGTGAATTCGGACGGACCAATACACGAGCTTTATCGATCAGTTTAGTTTCTGTTCCACTTAATTTACCACAAACAGTTTTTAGCTCTTCAGGAGCTGAACATTCTGGAAATAAGGCGAGTTGGCTATCCAAAATGATTCCCGCTGCCCCCTGAGCCATTAAAGAAGCCGCTGTATGAATACCCACACCACCCTGAACCCAAACCGGGATGGAAGTAATTTCTTTAATAATGCGTTGAAAAAGAACAAAAGAGGATTCGTATGCCACACGGCCGGCGCCTTCATTTCCTTTAACAATAATGCCATAAGCGCCGTTTTTTTGTGCAGTGATGGCTGATTCAAGATCGAAAACCTGATAAATGATTTTTGCAGCTGTTTTGCGTTTCAGCACCAAATCATAAGGCGCAATAATTAAACTTTCCTGCATTGGAAACTCAATATTGGCCAATTTCTCAGAATTGATGCTTATACCGAAATCGGATATACCTGACGCGATAAGATCGTTAAGGGCATTTTCTGCATCAATTAGGTTATGACCAAGGCTGAGAACCGGAAAGCAATCTGCTTTTTGTAGGTTGGAAACCAATCTACTGTCAGGGATTTCGAATGGAGTTATTCCAATAATGGCGTGTTTGTTCATGGCTTTAGCGTTTGATTCTAATCTTCTGTTTGGTGGATGATTTAAAGCGAAACATAATGGTTCTTTATGCCTGCCGTAATACGCATTAATACAGCTTTTTAGCACTGCTATTAGTGTGTATGATTAATTAGACCAAGATACGAATTGCTTTAGTCAGATTGTTTTAAATAAAGCGGAATGAATAAACTGAACATTCTTTTTAATGCGATTGGTTATTTGAATAAAAAATCAATTTTATGAACGAATATTTGCTTTGAAATCTGGTTTTTTGTTGTTTTTTAGGTCCAAATGCAGTTATTGTTTTTCAAGGTTATCTAAATATTAAAAACGGGTTAAATTTTTAATCTAATTGCTAAAAAATCGCTTCTGAATACGCTTCAATAGCGATGTGTTTAATTGTTTTCTGTAGTATGATCTTTTTTATAGTGGTTTTTTAAAATAAAATATTAGTTAAATATCTGGTTATGATGATTTTTAGAGAAAAGACTCTTTAAAGGAGGTATTTAAAAGATAACGAAGAATAATACTTCTGTGTTTTTGAATGATCATTTATGTAGTTTTAATAAGTCTTTATTTTTGCTTGTTTGCGTTTTTTTGTGTTGCATAATTCTTCTTTTTCAATATTAAGTTTTTAAAATCTGGTTACATTGAATGATAAGCTATTGAATTGAAGATTGTTTTTATATATTCGTGTTATAATCGTCTGTTCGACGTTTAAATTAACCAGATTTCAATTTTATGAGCAAACGTTCAGAATGGCTTTAATCCTATGCTGATCGCATATTAAACCTTATCACATGAGCATTCAAAAGTTTATTGGTCCATTTATTTTTCTTGGCTTAATGGCCAACCTATCAAAAACACAGGAAAAAACAGATTATAAATTTGATTTTGGACCAGGAAAAGTTGCCAAGGGATACACGCAAATTTCACCTACCGATGTTTATAGTAAAGAAAAGGGTTATGGGTTTGATTTCAATTCGAAAGTTGAAGCGATTGATCGTGGAGGTAAGAATTTTTTAACATCCGATCTGGTTAAAAGTGATCAACCTTTTTATTTTTCGGTTGCGGTGCCTGAAGGGAATTACAAAATCACCGTAACACTTGGCGATCCGAAGGCGGCAAGCTTGAGCACGGTAAAAGCTGAATCGAGAAGGCTGATGCTGGAAGATGTAAAAACCACTACAGGACAATCGCTAACCAAAACATTTATTGTAAATGTTAAAGATAAACACATTGCCGGTGGGCAAATGGTTTCGCTAAAGCCACGCGAGCTCACCAAACTCGATTGGGATGATAAACTGACTTTGGAATTTGACCATCAAACCGCATTACAAGCGCTCGAAATTACAAAGGTTGAAGATCAGATTACTGTTTTCCTGGCGGGAAATTCGACGGTAGTGAACCAGGATGATGAACCATGGGCATCGTGGGGGCAGATGATTCCGCGTTTTTTTAAACCAGGGGTTGCTATTGCCAACCATGCCGAATCGGGTCTAACACTGGGTTCGTTTTTGGGGAGTAAACGCTTGGCAAAGGTTTTAAGTGTGATGAAACCCGGCGATTATTTGTTTATCGAATTTGGACACAACGATCAAAAAGATAAAGGACCAAACGACGGTGCTTATAAATCGTACACCGAAAGGTTAAAAACATTCATCTCGGAAGTGAAGAAAAAAGGAGGAATCCCGGTGGTGGTTACCTCAACCAGTCGAAGATCTTTTGGTTTAGACGGCAAAATTGTAAATTCTCTTGGCGATTTTCCTGATGCAGCACGTAAAGTGGCAGCCGAAGAAAAAGTAGCATTGATCGACCTGAATGCTATGACCACTGCTTTATTTAATGCTTTGGGAGAAGAACCATCGAAAAAGGCATTTGTTCATTATCCAGCGAATAGTTATCCCGGCCAGGATAAAGCTTTAGCCGATAATACTCACTTTAATCCTTATGGTGCTTATGAAATTGCGCAATGTATCATCTTAGGTATTAAAGAACAGAAATTGGGGATCGCCAAATATCTGGTGGATGATCTACCGAAATTTGATCCGGCAAAACCAGATCATCCAGCAGATTGGCATTGGCCAGAAAGTCCGAAAAGTAGTGTGGTTAAGCCAGATGGGAATTAGGATAGCTTATAAATGAAAAAGATAATTACTGCTTTCCTACTTATAATATCATGTGGTTCTGCCTTTGGACAAACTAGCTTACAAGCGTTTAATTTGAAAGAAGTTCGTTTGTTAGATGGACCATTTAAGCAGGCACAGGAAACCGATAAAAAGTACATGCTTTCTTTGGATGCAGATAGGCTTTTGGCCCCATACCTAAGGGCGGCAGGACTACAGCCGAAAGCAGCATCTTACGGTAACTGGGAAAATACAGGTTTAGACGGGCATATCGGTGGACATTATTTGTCGGCCCTGGCTTTAATGTATGCCTCAACTGGCGATGCTAAGGTAAAAGAGCGGATGGAATATATGATTGCCGAACTGGATAAGTGTCAATCAAAAAACGGTGATGGTTATTTAGCGGGTATACCAGGGGGAAAGGAAATCTGGAAAGAGATAAAGGCAGGAAATATAAAATCATCCAGTTTCTCGTTAAATGGGAAATGGGTGCCTTTATACAACATCCATAAAATTTATGCTGGTCTTTACGATGCTTATGCGGTGGCAGGTAACGTGAAAGCAAAGCAGATGCTCATAAAACTGACTGATTGGTGTGTAGATCTGGTTTCGGATTTATCCGATCAGCAGGTACAGGAATTATTAAAGAGCGAACACGGTGGATTAAATGAAACTTTCGCACATGTTTATGCGATAACTGGTGATCAAAAATATCTTAAGCTAGCCAAACGTTTTTCGGATCAGTCCATTCTAAATCCATTATTGAAAAACACAGATGCTTTAAATGGCTTGCACGCAAATACACAGATTCCGAAGGTAATCGGCTTTGAGGAAATTGCTTTGCAAAATAAAGATGCCGATTGGGCCAATGCTGCCGCTTTCTTTTGGAAAACCGTAGTTGAGCACCGGACGGTAGCCATTGGTGGAAATAGCGTTAGGGAACACTTTCATCCGGCCAATAACTTTTTATCGATGATCGAATCGCGTGAAGGACCCGAAACCTGCAATTCGTACAATATGCTGAAGCTGACCAAACAGTTGTTTTTGACTACCCCTTCCAACACCTATCTCGATTATTACGAACGAACACTTTATAATCATATCCTCTCTTCGCAAAGGCCAGAAGGTGGCTTTGTGTATTTCACACCCATGAGACCGGGGCATTACCGTACCTATTCGAGTTCACAAGAGAGTTTTTGGTGCTGTGTGGGGTCTGGATTGGAGAACCATGGCAAGTATGGAGAGTTGATTTATGCACACAGTGGAAATGATCTTTATGTAAATCTTTTTATCCCTTCAGCCTTGAATTGGAAAGAAAAAGGTATTCAACTTACACAGCAAACACTTTTTCCAGATGCTGAGCATACAACAATAAAACTTCAGTTAAAAAATAAAAAAAGGTTTGTTTTACATTTCCGTAAGCCAGCTTGGGTAACGCAAGGGAAATTGGTTGTTTTGGTAAACGGAAAAAAAGTAACGGCTAAAAACGAAGTAAATGGCTATGCCAGTATCGATCGTATTTGGACTACAGGCGATGTTATTAATATTTCATTGCCAATGCACACCACTACAGAATTTATGCCCGATGGTTCTGATTGGGTAGCCTTTCTCCGTGGACCGATTGTACTTGCTGCGGCGATGGATACATTAAATCAACCTAATTTAACAGCCGATGGGAGCAGGATGGGGCACATTGCTTCTGGTACTTTATTCCCGATTAGTGATGCACCACTGATTACAGGAGCTAAAAATGCATTGGCAAATGAAATTACATTAGTTGATAAAAACAGCTTAACCTTCAATGCTCAAAATGCGATCTACCAGCCGAAATACAAATCATTAAAATTGGTTCCTTTTTACACTTTAGCTGAAAAGCGCTATGCGGTTTATTTTCCTTACAGTAGCGTTGAGGCATTGCCAGAACGCGCAAAGGCAATTAAGCTAGCCGAAGAAACGCAGATGAAAATTGAGCAACAAACTGTCGATGTGGTTAATACAGGAGAGCAGCAGCCAGAATCTGACCATAATTTTAAAGGTGAACAAACGGATAACGGAACCTATGAGGAAAGACATTTTAGAAATGGGAAAGCGTGGTTTAGTTATGTACTTAAAAATAAAGATTTATCGGCTAATAAGCTAAGTCTAACTTATTTCGGAAAGGAAAAGAATAGAAATTTCTCTATCGTGATCAATGGCGTTGCAATTGGAAATGTAAAATTAGATGGGAGTAAAGGTGATACTTTTTATATCGAGCAATACACAATTCCCAAAGAACTGTTAAGGGCAGATGTAGAAGTGAAATTTGTTGCCGATCAGGGATCGGCTATCGCGAATATATATGAGGTGAGGTTGGTGAGATAAAGGTAATTCCAGTTGCTTGTGAGGGCAGGTGCTATTATAATTATTCAAGTGATTTGTTCTCCTGAGAGGTAATTTTTTTTAGAAAAAAAATAGGAGTGAAGCAGAAAGTTCCGCGCCCAATCGTCATTCCCAACTTGATTGGGAATCGTAATGCCTTAGCAGGCTTCATAGGTAGCATTAAAATTCCCGCCTGCGTGAGAATGACGGCCGATTTTAGAATCTGTCATTGATAACTTGTTTCAGGATCTTTTGTATGGTGTTATTTCTCTTCTGCGTTCGAAATGATTTATTTAAGTGGTCTGTGGGGACACAGACCACGGAGGCAGGTTTTTCCTTGGTTTGTGTTTTCACAACCCATTGCGATTATTCAAAAACGATCGTCCTCTTGAGAAGTAATTTTTTAGAAAAAAAATTGGAGTGAAGCTGACAGTCCGCGCCCAATCGTCATTCCAAACTTGATTGGGAATGTTAATGCCTTGGCAGGGTTCATAGGTAGCATTAACATTCCCGCCTGCGTGAGAATGACGGCCGATTTTAGAATCTGTCATTGATAACTTGTTTCAGGATCTTTTGTATGATGTTTTTTCTGTTCTGCGTTCGAAATGATTTATTTAGTGGCCTGTGGGGACACAGACCATGGAGTTGAGACACAGACTACGGAGAATCAGGGCGTATTATTTCGCTTTCTTAACTCCTTCAGAAGTCATTATTACACGTTTTATAGTACCATCACTATTATAATTCAGGTAATCTATACAAACCGAGCGCCTAAAACTTCCACCATAGGTATTAATTGCACCATTATGGTAAATAAAGTACGATTTACCTTTAAAATCAATAATAGATTGATGATTTGTGTTAGAATTTCCAGCAATTTCATTTAAAATACCTTTATACTCCCAAGGCCCGTTAACGTTTTTGCTCATGGCATATACAATCTTCTCCGGAAACTGTGAGGCATAAGATAAATAATACCATCCTTTGCGTTTGTGTACCCATGGAGCCTCTGTAAATTCTGGTAGGTTAACCTTCTGGATTGGCCCATCCAGTTCGGTCATGTTTTTTTTCAGCTTGGTATAATAACATTGTTGATTGCCCCAAAATAAATAAGCCTGACCATCATCATCAATAATTACCGTAGGGTCGATATCATCCCAACTGATTTTAACATCGGTGGTCATATCGTTGGTAATTAACGCTTTCCCAATAGCATCTTTAAATGGTCCTCTAGGGTTATCTGCCACGGCTACACCGATCGATTTTCCATGAATGGTACCATGAGAAATGGCCACATACCAATAAAATTTACCATCTCTTTCAATCACCTGCGAGGCCCATGCATCATCTTTTGCCCAGGCAAAATCTTTTACATTAAGCGGCGATTTATGTTCTTTCCAGGTCACCATATCTGCCGACGAGTAACACAACCATTCGTGCATTTCGTAAGTGTTTTTAGGTTTTGGTGGTACATCATGTCCGGTATATAAATAAACCGAATCCCCATAAACATAGGCTGCAGGATCGGCCGTGTATTTATCGGTAATAATCGGATTTCCTTTTGAAACAATGATTTTCTCTTGTGCTTTTGTGGTAAATTGAAAAAGAGAAAGTACCAAAACAGGGGCGTAAAATTTAAAATTCTTCAACATATTATTGATTTAACAGTTCTTTAAGTTCTTTTTCTTTAATGGTTAATATGGTGCCGTGCCTTAAACCTTTTGGCAAGGAGATTTTCTCCGAAACATCTGTCCATTTTTTTAAGTCGGTAGATTGGATGGCGCCATATTTATGCTCGCGGTATTTATCGAAATATACCACCCAATTATTGCCTGTTTTTAAAGTTGTAGGTCCCTCTGCCCAGTAATTTCCGGTAATTGGGCTTCCGGCATTACTGTAAGGACCAGTTAACTGATCTGCATAAGCCATTTTGATGTTTTTTTGAGCAGGCTCGCGGGTTTCGTCTTTAAGGAACATGATAAACTGTTTGCCTTCTTTTACGATTGTGGCATCAATCACATTAAAACCGGGGTCGTAGAGCAGTTTGGTTTCCGAATAGGTTTTGAAATCTTTTGTAGTAACGTAGTACATCCGGTGATTGTAACCGCTTTCTTCAGTTGAGGCTGTTTCATTAAATTTACCAGTAATGGTTGTGGCCCAATAAATCATATAGGTTTTAGTGCTGTAATCGTAGGTGATTTCAGGTGCCCAAGTATTTCTTGCACCATCTTCTTTCGCCATAACAGGTAGAAACTGTTGTTCGCTCCAGTTAATCAGGTCTTTCGAACTGGCATAACCGATACCTTTATCTTTCCAACTTACTGTCCAAACCATATGAAATAAACCATCAGCACCGCGGATAATACAGGGATCCCGCATCAGTTTATCTTTACTTACGGTAGGGGTAATGAACGATTGATCATTTTTAAGTGCCTTCCATTTGTAGGCATCTTTGCTGTAAGCCAGATGTAAACCATCTTCGCCATTACCTTTAAAATAAGCAAAGAGATAAACCTCCTTTTTAGATTGTGCCTGAGCATTAAAAAATGCTGATAACAACAATACAGAAAGGCATATTAGTTTTTTCATGATCTTTAATTTTATTCTATAACGATTACAAATCCGCCAAAAGCTTTCATATTTATTTTTAGATCAGCATTAGGCGTCATTTCCGTTCGAGTAAACGAAAGTGGCTCGTTGCCGTCGGTAATTAGACTTGCTTTTTTGCCTTTATATTCAGCCATATCGAAGCTAACTGTTTTTGTATCTGCTTCTCCATTTATTCCGGCGATATACCATTTTGAGCCAGCTTTACGTGCCATGACCACAAATTTTCCCGGATAACCATCAATAAGTTTGGTATCATCCCAGCTGGAAGGAAAACTTTGTAGAAAAGATTTCACATAAGCAGGTACTGTTGCCATCCCATCAGGCGATTCGGCCAGGTGTTGAACGCCCGATTGAAAAATAACCGGTAAAGCCAATTCAAATGCTTCTGTGGTTTTACGTTTAATATTTGGGATTTTTGACAGATTCATTGGGGTAAAATCCATCGGATCGAAGATGTTTCTCGTAAATGGAATGGTGGTGGCATGTAAAGGTTCTTCGTTTGCGTTGTTCTGATCAAAAGTGATAAATTCCATACCCTTGATCGATTCCATTGTGACTAAATTCGGGTAGGTACGTTGCCATCCCCTTGGTAGAGTGGCCCCATGGCAATTTACGCTTAGACCGAATTTGGCTGCATCTTCGAAAAGCTCGAGGTAATAACGGATCATCGATTGGCCATCGCCACCAAAAAAATCGACTTTGATACCTTTAATGCCCATTTTCTGCAATAAGGCAAATTCTTTTAAACGTTTTTCGCGAGTGGTTAGCTTATTCTTTGGCGTGTATTTTACGGTATTCCAATCTCCGGCCGAATTGTACCAAAGCAACAAACCGACGTTTTTCGATTTAGCATAATCGGCGAGCTGCTGCATTTTTTCATATCCGATTTTGGTATCCCAATCTACATCAATCAGGCAATATTCCCATTTCATATCAGCAGCAAAATCGATGTACTTTTTCTGGATGTCATAGGTAATCGAATTGTCTTTTAACATAATCCAGCTCCACGAAGCCTTTCCCAATTGAAATAAATCGGGATTGATCTGTTTCTTTGCAGGAGCAGCTAAATCTGTACCTAAAGTAGATTCGGTTACTTTTTTAAGACTACCAACTGCAATTACACGCCAAGGGGTGTACCAGGGTAAGGTAGATTCGGGATTTACGTTTTGATTGGTAAAGGCTTCACGCGCATCAGGAAAACCGATCTGATAATTTCCATTTGGCGAATTTTGCAGCAAACGGGTTGCACAGTAACTGCCATCTAAACCAACTTCGGTAACCAATAACCAGGTATCTTTGTAGTTGAAAAGTGCCGGATAAACCCAGCCAGCAGCCGCTGGTGCAGGGGTGCCAACACTGATTTCTTTTTGGTAATATTCTTCGTAAGATGGGTTGGTACTTTCCCAACCGGTTTTAGCTACCGACATGGGTTGCATCCATGCTTTTGTACTTTGGAGGAAATGAAAAGCGGTTTTTTCTTCAGTGATTTTTTTGAGTTGCGTATCAGCGTCAGGAAAATAATATCGGAAAGCTACACCATCATCAGAAACCTGAAAAATAACATCCATCTTTTGTGAGGATGCATTTTGAAGATGGAAAACCCGCTTATTGGCTAAATATTGATTGTTTAACCTTTTACCATTTTTTAAAGTATAGCTGTCTTTAATCAATTCATCTTTCGAAACCGATAATACCGTTAAATTTTTAGCAAAATCGGCATCCTCACGAACAATACCCAAGGTAGAATTTGCCAATACAGACACATTTTTTCTGTTAATAGTATAAAAAGCCTGTTTATCTTTTATAAAAACAGAAACACTCAATTCTTTATCAGGACTGGAAATTTGGTGCTTTTCTTGTCCTTTAAGGAGTTGAGTAGCTGAGAGCAATAATAGAATAATGCTTGTGATTCTGTATTTCATGAGGTTATTTTAATTCCAACACCACAACGGATTGGGCAGGCAATTCTACTTTTAATGAACTACCCGATTTTTTTGCGCCTATAAATTTTGTATTGTGCACTTTGTTCGAATCACTGAACGTGTTTACATCAGTCAATTTAGCAGAGGTTAAAATTTGTCCGGTAACTGAACTCCACTTCAAACCATCCAAAACGGTGCTTAACGCAATTTTCTTGTTCGGATCTAAATTCACCAATGAAATATGGATTGCACCACTTGCATCCTGAGAAGCAGAAACGTTTAAAGCAGGGATTTTTTGATCCCCTACAGTATAATCAGGACTGGTAAAAGCAATCGGTAAATATTTAGCATCCTGGTGTACTTTGTACAAATCGAAAACATGATAAGTAGGTGTAAGGATCATTTTATCCTTTTCGGTTAAAATTAAAGCCTGTAAAACATTAACCGTTTGTGCCAGATTAGCCATTTTAACCCGATCGGAGTGGTTATTAAAGATATTCAAAGTAGTACCAGCGATTAATGCATCGCGTAAACTATTCTGCTGGTATAAGAAACCTGGGTTTGTTCCTGGCTCTACATCCGTCCAGATTCCCCATTCATCAACCACTAAAGCTACTTTCTTTTTAGGATCGTATTTATCCATGATAGCGGAGTGTTTGGTTACGAGTTCCTCCATTTTCAAACAGTTTTTCATGGTCGAAAAGTATTGCGCTTCGTCAAATTTAGTTGCTGATCCTTTAACACTCCAGTTTTCAGTTGGAATGGTATAATAATGTAGGGTTAATCCCCACATTTGGTTGCCTATGTTTTTCATACAGGTTTCTGTCCAGTTGTAATCGCCAGAGTTTGCTCCACTGGCAATTCTTTTTAGTGGAGCCCCTGGATAATTACGGGCGTAAGTAGCGTACCTGCGGTATAAATCGGAATAGTAAGCAGGTGTCATATTTCCTCCGCAACCCCAGCTTTCGTTACCAACACCCCAAAAAGTAACTTTCCAAGGTTTTTCTCTTCCATTTTGGATACGGATGGCCGTCATTGGGCTTACGCCATCGAAATTCAGGTATTCTACCCATTTAGCCATTTCTTCAACAGTTCCGCTACCTACATTACCTGCGATGTAAGGTTCGCAATCGAGCATCTGGCAGAGATCCAAAAATTCATGTGTACCAAAACTATTGTCTTCGGTAACACCGCCCCAATTGGTATTCACCATTTTCGGGCGTTGGTTTCTTGGGCCAATACCGTCTCTCCAATGGTATTCATCAGCAAAACAACCTCCAGGCCAGCGTAGGTTAGGTACTTTTATCTTCTTTAAAGCATCCACAATATCTAAACGTATCCTTCCTTTATTGGGGATAGTTGAATTTTCATCCACCCAGAAGCCATCGTAGATACAGCGACCCAAATGCTCAGAAAAATGGCCATAAATATGCTTGCTTACCACCTGATCACCTCCAGGTTTAATGGTTAGCTGGGTTTCGTTTTGGGCCTGCGCTATAATAGCAGTACAAAATACCGCTGCAGACAATAGAAGTTTTTTCATCATGATCGCGTTGAATCTATTGGTTAAATGGGATTTTAATTACGTTAAATGAGTAAGGCTTTAATGCAATGTTCAGTTTTTTGCTTTTTAGGTTTAGGGTGGTTTTTTGTGGACTTACCGCTTCTGGATTTTCGAAAGAATTAAGCTGGTTAAGGTTACTGCTTGCCAATTCTTCGTTAGTAGCCTTACTTTTTAGCTTCATTTTTCCATCAAATTCGAAATCTACGTTTTGTGCCTGATCGGAGTTATTGGCAATTTTAATGATCAGTTCTTTTTTGGTTTGATCGGTTACGGCAGAAGCATAAAGTCCATCCTGACCGATAATGTTCTTTTCATCAAGCGTAATCGATAACACATCGGTTCCTTTATTGGTAGAAAACTGTTTTTGTACATAATAATCGGGTGTGCCATATGATTTTAAATTATCTACCCAGATCATATCGGGTGCCCATTGCCAGGCATCGATATGGGCAAAAAGTGGCGCATAGGAAGCCATTTGTACCACATCGGCATTTCGCTCTAAACCTGTCATTAACGAAGCAGAAGCCAAGGCACTTTGCCAGTTGTTGCGGTTGCTCCCAATCACGCTTTTATCAGCATGTACCGCATACTCGCCAACAAAAATCTTTGTCCCATTTCTCGGGTAGTTATCGTAGCGGCCAGCATTTTTCAAAAACCAATCTGCCGGGCGATAATAGTGTTCATCGATAAAATCGGCGTTACTATTTCTTAAAGTTTTATTTAATAGGTTAAAACGATCGCCTTCCGGATCAGTGCCAGAACTATTGATGAGTTTAAAATCCGGGTATTTAGCTTTTATGGCTTTAGTGAAGATTGCGACTCTTTCCAGGTATTGCGGTCCCCAGTTTTCATTTCCGATACCCATCATTTTTAGATTAAAAGGTTTTGAATGACCCAGATCTGCCCTCATTTTCCCCCACTTCGTTGTTACATCACCATTGGCAAATTCGATCAGATCAAGCGCATCCTGTACATAAGGATCGAGTTCGTCAAGTGCCGCCACTTCAGCTGTATTAAACTGGCAGGCCATGCCGCAATTTAATATCGGTAATGCATCCGAACCGATATCTTCTGCCAGTTGGAAATATTCGAAAAAGCCTAAACCAAAACTCTGGTAATAATCTGGAGCTGGGCGATGCGCAAATTCGGTATTCCAGCGGTTCATAATCAATTGCCTGTTTTCGATCGGGCCGATGGTTTTTTTCCATTGGTAACGGTTGGCCAGATCGGTTCCTTCTACAATGCAACCACCAGGGAAACGAATAAAACCAGGCTTCATATCGGCCAATAATTGCACCATATCTGCCCTTAATCCTTGCGGACGGTTTTTCCAGGTATCGCCAGGGAATAATGAAATCATATCCAGATCAATGTTTCCATTTCCTTGAAATAAGATTGAGAACTTAGCTTTTGGATCGGTTTCGGTAGCGGTAAAACTTGCTGATTGTTTTTTCCAGTCGTTACCCGTTTGGTCGGGTGTTAAACTTCCCTGTCCGATAATTTTATTGTTTGCATCTTTTAATAATAGCACGAGTTTAACACTTGGTTTTGATTGACGGTACATAACTGAAAAATCGTAACGCAGTCCTTTTTTTACCCCAATGCCTTTAAATCCCTCGTTTATGAACTCAAAATCGTCAGTTTGTTTTTTTACCTGTAAATATCTGGGATTGGCGGTGTTTACTTCCTTACGGTTTACCACCAATATTTCACCTTCTTGTGCTTTTTTGCGTTGGATGGTCCAGCCCATTAGTGGTTTTGCAAATTCGAACGATCGATTTTTAATCAGCTCAGCGTAAATACCACCATCAGCACCGAAGTTAATATCCTCGAAAAAAACACCCCACATATTGGGTTGCACTTTGGCAATAGTATGGTCGGTTTTAATTTTGATGACTTTTGTAGCTTGCGCCTGCGCTTCAGAAGTATATCCGATTCCAATTAAAAAGCATATTGCAGATGCGTAGAACACGCTTTTTACAGGGTAATTTAATTTCATACGGTTTAATATTTGGAAGATTCTAATGGTAAAAGTAAAATATTTAAAATAATAAACGTCATTTGAACATTTATTTTTTTCTTCATTGCGCATTTTGTCAATAAATTCTACAATCTTAGCATTATAAGAAAAGATGTAAATAGGTAAAACTTCAATTTGGGTAGTAAAAGGGTTTAGTAAAGTAACTTTTTAG
>Ga0308165_1000957_pt1 | contig 44435 bp, 39 predicted proteins | sample PhyWR2_FD_201032 | JGI IMG/M metagenome (GOLD analysis project Ga0308165, IMG submission 201032) | Phyllosphere microbial communities from UC Gill Tract Community Farm, Albany, California, United States - DLSLW.R2 | ecosystem: Host-associated > Plants > Phyllosphere > Unclassified | place: USA... | reverse complement strand
CATGGCTGCGCACGCCCCCTGGAGCCTTATGCCACGCTGCTTTTGGTGTACCGAAGATCCGCTGTACATGGCTTATCACGATCAGGAGTGGGGCACGCCGTTACGGGACGCGCAGGGTTTGTTCGAGTTGCTTTTGCTCGAAGGGTTCCAGGCTGGCCTGTCCTGGATCACCGTGTTGCGCAAACGCGAGCATTACCGACAGGTACTGTTCGGCTTTGACGTGCAGCGCGTGGCGCAGATGAGCGACGCCGAAATCGAGCAATTGATGCTCGACCCCGGAATCATCCGTAATCGCCTGAAGCTAAACGCCGCCCGGCGCAACGCCCAAGCCTGGCTGGCGCTGGAAGACCCGGTGGGGTTTCTCTGGTCCTTCGTCGACAACGTGCCCAAAATCAATCATTTCAAGGATCGCAGCGAAGTACCGGCGATCACGCCCGAGGCTCAAGCGATGAGCAAAGGCCTGAAGAAAGCCGGCTTCAACTTCGTCGGCCCGACCATCTGTTATGCCTTGATGCAGGCCTCGGGAATGGTCATGGACCACACTCGCGATTGCGATCGCTACGCGACCTTGGCCAACGGCGGTTAGAATGACCGCCTCGCGCACCGCACAAGATCAGGAGTGACCTGTGGATAAGTTTAAAGGCGCCTTGCTGGTAGGCGCTCTGCGGCTGTTTGCCCTGCTTCCGTGGCGGGCCGTACAGGCCGTGGGCTCAGCCATTGGCTGGGTGATGTGGAAAACCCCGAACCGTTCCCGTGACGTGGTGCGGATCAACCTGGCCAAGTGCTTCCCCGAAATGGACCCCGCCGAGCGCGAGCGTCTGGTCGGCCAGAGCCTGAAGGACATCGGCAAGTCCCTGACCGAAAGCGCCTGTGCGTGGATCTGGCCGGCACAGCGTTCCATCGACCTGGTGCGCGAAGTCGAAGGGCTCGACGTTCTGAAAGACGCCCTCGCTTCGGGCAAGGGCGTCGTGGGTATCACCAGCCACCTGGGTAACTGGGAAGTGCTGAACCACTTCTATTGCAGCCAGTGCAAGCCGATCATTTTCTATCGGCCGCCCAAGTTGAAGGCGGTGGATGAATTGCTGCAGAAACAGCGGGTGCAGTTGGGCAACAAGGTCGCCGCCTCCACCAAGGAAGGGATCCTCAGTGTCATCAAGGAAGTGCGCAAAGGTGGTGCAGTAGGCATTCCCGCCGACCCGGAACCGGCCGAATCCGCCGGGATCTTCGTGCCGTTCTTCGCGACCCAGGCACTGACCAGCAAGTTTGTCCCGAACATGCTGGCCGGCGGCAAGGCGGTCGGTGTGTTCCTGCATGCGCTGCGCCTGCCGGACGGTTCGGGCTACAAGGTGATTCTGGAAGCTGCGCCGGAGGCCATGTACAGCACCGATACCGAAACTTCCTGCGCGGCCATGAGCCAGGTGGTCGAACGTTACGTGCGGGCGTATCCAAGCCAGTACATGTGGAGCATGAAGCGTTTCAAGAAGCGTCCGCCTGGAGAGGCGCGCTGGTATTGAACCTATTGGCATGATCTGTGGATAAATCCGCGAAGGGATTTATCCACAGCTGTTGAGGAAAGGGCGCAATAGATGTCCGAACACAAGTCGTTTCGCATCAAGATCAGTCATGAGAGCTTCGGCGAATGCCTTGGCCAGACGCGCAACCTTTCCACCACGGGGGTGTACGTCAAGCATCCGGCCTTGGCCGCTTTGTCCAAGGGGGCAGTGGTTTACGGGCAGGTACAGGATTTACCCACAGGCGCCCCGAGGGTCAAGATGGAAGTGGTGCAAGTGGACGCCGAGGGTATTGGCCTGCGTTACCTCTGATCAGCGCGCCTGACGTTCCAGCTTTTTCAGGAACACGGTCATTTCCTTTTCTGCCTGCTTGTCGCCATGGGTGCGGGCGGCCTCCAGACCTTGTTCCCAGGCCTGACGCGCGCCGGCAAAGTCCTCTTGCCCCAGACGGGCCTTGCCCAACAGCTTCCACGCCGCCGAGTACTTGGGGTCCAGCTCCACGCAGCGAGCGAAGTGCTCGACTGCCTTCGCGTTTTCCCCGAGATCCAGATAACCCTTGCCCAGGCCGAAGCGCAGCAGGGCGTTATCCACACCCTTGGCGAGCATTTTTTCCAGTGATTCGATCATGTTGAGTTTCCTTATAACCTGTAGGAGCGAGCATGCTCGCGATGGTCGTCAACGATGACGCGGGTTGTCTGATACCCAGTGACGCTCCTGACTCCATCGCGAGCATGCTCGCTCCTACAGGGAGGCCAGTGTTGTCCTTACAAACCTTGGAATCAGAAGAAGCTCAACCCCACATGGAACAGCTTCTCCACATCGCGGATGTGCTTTTTATCCACAAGGAAGAGGATCACATGGTCCCCGGCGGCGATCACGGTATCGTCGTGGGCAATGATCACTTCTTCATCACGAATGATCGCGCCAATCGTCGTGCCCGGTGGCAGGCCAATGTTCTCGATGGCCTTGCCAATCACCTTGCTCGACTTGGAATCGCCATGGGCAATCGCCTCGATCGCCTCTGCCGCACCACGACGCAATGAGTGCACGCTGACGATATCGCCGCGCCGCACATGGGCGAGCAAGGTGCCGATGGTCGCCAATTGAGGGCTGATGGCGATGTCGATGTCGCCACCCTGGATCAGGTCGACGTAGGCCGGGTTGTTGATGATGGTCATCACCTTCTTCGCACCCAGCCGCTTGGCCAACAGCGAGGACATGATGTTGGCTTCGTCGTCGTTGGTCAGGGCGAGGAACAGGTCGGCGTCGGCGATGTTCTCTTCCAGCAGCAAATCGCGGTCCGACGCACTGCCCTGCAACACCACGGTGCTGTCGAGGGTGTCGGAGAGATGGCGGCAGCGGCCTGGGCTCATCTCGATGATCTTCACCTGATAGCGGCTCTCGATGGCTTCGGCCAAGCGTTCGCCAATCTGTCCGCCACCGGCGATGACGATGCGTTTGTAGCTCTCGTCGAGACGACGCATTTCGCTCATGACCGCGCGAATATTGCCCTTGGCGGCGATGAAAAAGACCTCGTCATCGGCTTCGATCACCGTGTCGCCCTGCGGCAGAATCGGTCGGTCGCGACGGAAAATGGCGGCGACGCGGGTTTCGACGTTCGGCATGTGCTCGCGCAACTGGCGCAGTTGCTGGCCCACCAGCGGTCCACCGTAGTACGCCTTCACCGCGACCAGCTGCGCCTTGCCTTCCGCGAAGTCGATCACCTGCAATGCGCCCGGATACTGGATCAGGCGCTTGATGTAGTTGGTGACGACCTGTTCCGGGCTGATCAGCACGTCCACTGGAATGGCTTCGTTATCGAACAGTTCGGGGCGCGTCAGGTAGGACGCTTCGCGCACACGGGCGATTTTGGTCGGGGTGTGGAACAGGGTGTGGGCGACCTGGCAGGCGACCATGTTGGTCTCGTCACTGTTGGTGACCGCCACCAACATGTCGGCGTCGTCCGCACCGGCCTGGCGCAGGACCGTCGGCAGTGAGCCGCGGCCCTGGATGGTGCGGATGTCCAGTCGGTCGCCGAGGTCGCGCAGGCGCTCGCCGTCGGTGTCGACCACGGTGATGTCGTTGGCTTCACTGGCCAGGTGTTCTGCCAGCGAACCGCCCACCTGCCCTGCGCCGAGGATGATGATTTTCATCCAGTCACTCCCTTAAACCGGTTAACCGCGCGCGGCGGCGATCTTGATCAGCTTGGCGTAGTAGAACCCGTCGTGACCCCCTTCCTGGGCCAGCAACTGGCGACCATGAGGCTGCTTCAGGCCGGCTGCCGTAGCAAGGTCCAGCTCGCGGGCGCCCGTCGTGCGGGCGAGGAAGGCTTCGATCACTTCGGTGTTCTCGGTCGGCAGCGTGGAGCAGGTCGCGTACAGCAGGATGCCGCCGACTTCGAGTGTCTTCCACATGGCGTCGAGCAATTCGCCTTGAAGCTGTGCCAGGGCAATGATGTCCTCCGGCTGGCGGGTCAGCTTGATGTCCGGGTGCCGCCGGATCACGCCAGTCGCCGAGCAGGGAGCGTCGAGGAGGATGCGCTGGAAGGGTTTGCCATCCCACCAAGTGGCGGTGTCGCGGCCATCGGCGGCGATCAGTTCGGCATTCAGACGCAGGCGTTCGAGGTTTTCCCGCACCCGCACCAAACGCTTGGCTTCAAGGTCCACCGCGACCACCCCAGCCAGTGCCGGTTCGGCTTCGAGGATGTGGCAGGTCTTGCCCCCCGGGGCGCAGCAGGCATCGAGTACCCGCTGTCCGGGGGCGAGGTCGAGCAGGTCAGCGGCCAGTTGCGCCGCTTCGTCCTGCACGCTGATCCAGCCTTCGGCGAAACCCGGCAGGCTGCGCACATCGGTGGCCGCTTCGAGAATGATGCCGTCGCGGCTGTAGACGCAGGCTGTGGCGGCGATGCTGGCGTCGGCGAGCAAGCCCAGGTAGGCATCACGGCTGTGATGGCGGCGGTTGACCCGCAGGATCATCGGCGGGTGCGCATTGTTCGCCGCGCAAATGGCTTCCCACTGCTCTGGCCAGAACGCTTTCAGGGACTTTTGCAGCCAGCGCGGGTGGGCGGTGCGCACCACCGGGTCGTGTTCCAGCTCGGCCAGTAACGCTTCGCTTTCACGCTGGGCGCGGCGCAATACCGCATTGAGCAGCGCCTTGGCCCAGGGTTTTTTCAGTTTGTCGGCACAACCGACGGTTTCGCCGATGGCCGCGTGGGCTGGGACGCGGCTGTAGATCAGTTGGTAGAGACCGACCAGCAGCAACGCCTCGACATCGGCATCGGCAGCCTTGAACGGTTTCTGCAACAACTTGGCTGCCAGCGCCGAGAGGCGCGGCTGCCAGCGGGCGGTTCCGAACGCCAGGTCCTGGGTAAAACCGCGGTCACGGTCCTCGACCTTGTCCAGTTGCGTGGGCAGCGAACTGTTGAGCGAGGCTTTCCCGCTCAGGACGGCAGCCAGAGCCTTGGCGGCAGCCAGACGGGGATTCATTGAGCCTCCGCCGTTTGGCCGAGCACGGTGCCGATGGCAAATTTCTCACGTCGGCTGTTGAACAGGTCGCTGAAATTCAGCGCCTTGCCGCCGGGTAATTGCAGACGTGTCAGACACAGCGCCTGCTCACCGCAAGCGACGATCAGACCATCCTTGCTGGCGCCGAGGATTTCTCCTGGCGCACCTTTGCCTTGCGCGAGGCTGGCAGCCAGCACCTTCAATGCTTCGCCGTTCAGCGTACTGTGGGTGATCGGCCAGGGGTTGAAGGCGCGAACCAGACGTTCCAGCTCAACCGCCGGGCGGTTCCAATCGATGCGTGCTTCGTCCTTGTTCAATTTGTGCGCGTAGGTGGCGAGGTTGTCATCCTGCACTTCACCTTCCAGCGTTCCCGCCGCAAGACCGGCGATGGCCTGGATGACTGCCGCGGGGCCGATTTGCGCCAGGCGGTCGTGGAGGGTGCCGCCGGTGTCGTCGTCGCTGATTGGCGTAGTGACCTTGAGCAGCATCGGCCCGGTGTCGAGGCCCAGCTCCATGCGCATCACGGTCACGCCGCTCTCGCTGTCGCCAGCTTCGACGGCCCGCTGGATAGGCGCAGCCCCACGCCAGCGTGGCAGCAACGAGGCATGGCTGTTGATGCAACCCAGGCGCGGGATATCCAGCACCGCTTGCGGCAGGATCAGGCCGTAGGCCACCACCACCAGCAAGTCCGGCTTGAGCGCCGCCAGTTCGGCCTGCGCCGCTTCATTGCGCAAGGTGGGTGGTTGCAGCACCGGGATGTCGTGTTCCTGAGCCAACTGCTTGACCGGACTGGGCATCAGCTTTTGCCCGCGACCCGCCGGGCGGTCCGGCTGGGTGTAGACGGCGACGATCTCGTAAGGGCTGTCGAGCAGCGCCTTGAGATGTTCGGCGGCGAATTCCGGGGTGCCGGCAAAGACGATGCGCAGTGGCTCAGTCATGGGGAACTCTCATTAAAGCAATTGCAAAGAAAAAGGCTTGCCGCAGCAAGCCTTTGAAGGGAGGGCATCAAGCGTTCTGGCGATGGATCTTTTCCAGTTTCTTCTTGATCCGGTCGCGTTTGAGGCTGGACAGGTAGTCGACGAACAATTTGCCATTGAGGTGGTCGCATTCATGCTGGATGCACACGGCGAGCAGACCTTCGGCGATCAGTTCGTAAGGTTGGCCGTCGCGGTCCAGGGCCTTGATCTTGACCTTTTGCGGGCGATCGACGTTTTCGTAGAAGCCCGGCACCGAGAGGCAGCCTTCCTGATATTGCTCCATCTCCTCGGTCAGCGGTTCGAACTCGGGGTTGATGAACACCCGTGGTTCGCTGCGGTCTTCGGAGAGGTCCATGACGACGATACGTTTGTGCACGTTGACCTGGGTCGCGGCAAGGCCGATGCCTGGCGCTTCATACATTGTTTCAAACATGTCGTCGACCAACTGACGCACTTCGTCGTCCACTACGGCCACTGGTTTGGCAATAGTGCGCAGGCGCGAGTCGGGGAATTCGAGGATGTCTAAAATGGCCATAAGATCAACTGATGCACGTGTGAGGTAAAGTCGGGTCGATGGCCTGGCGGGTCTGAAGATGCCGGCTACCGTTGTAAAACGTAGCTCCTTTTTCTCAATTGAGCAGGGAGCGGGCCACGAAGGCTCTGGCGTTTCACGCGAACGCACATGATAAAGGGATTCACCGCATGAGGAAATCACTACTCGCCCTGCTGCTCCTGGCTTCGGCCGGTTTTGCGCACGGGCAAGTGCAGCTCAGGGAAGGTTTTCCACAGCAATACACCGTCGTAGCAGGAGACACACTCTGGGACATCGCCGGCAAATTCCTGCGCGAGCCCTGGAAATGGCCTGAGCTCTGGCAGGTCAATCCGCAGATCCAGAATCCCAACCTGATCTACCCAGGCGACTTGCTATCGCTGGTCTACGTCGATGGCCAGCCGCGCCTGACCCTCAATCGTGGCGCATCCCGGGGCACCATCAAGCTGTCGCCACGGGTGCGCAGTTCACCGGTGGCCGACGCGATCCCGAGCATCCCGCTACAAGCGATCAACAGTTTCCTGCTGAGCAATCGCATCGTCGACAAGGCCGAGGATTTCGACAAGGCGCCCTACATCGTCGCCGGTGATGCCGAAAGGGTGCTCAGTGGCACCGGTGACCGCATCTTCGCCCGTGGCCACTTCGATCAGCAGCACCCGGTCTATGGCATTTTCCGCCAGGGCAAGGTCTATACCGACCCCGAGAGCAAGGAGTTTCTGGGGATCAACGCCGACGACATTGGCGGCGGTGAGGTGGTCGCCACTGAAGGTGACGTCGCCACTCTCGCCCTGCAACGCACGACCCAGGAAGTGCGTCTTGGCGATCGGCTGTTCAGTAGCGAGGAACGGTCGATCAACTCGACGTTCATGCCCAGTGCGCCAGCCAGTGAGATCAATGGCCTGATCATCGATGTGCCGCGCGGAGTCACGCAGATTGGCGCGCTGGACGTAGTGACGCTGAACAAGGGGCAACGTGACGGCCTGGCCGAAGGCAATGTACTGGTGGTGATGAAAACGGGTGAAACCGTGCGCGATCGGATCACCGGCCAGCCGTTGAAGATTCCCGATGAGCGTGCCGGTTTGCTGATGGTATTCCGCACCTACGACAAGCTCAGTTATGGCCTGGTGCTCAACGCTTCGCGGTCCCTGGCGGTGATGGACAAGGTGCGTAATCCTTAGCCTGCTTCACAACTTACCAACAGAGTTATCCACAGCTTGTTCCTGCTGGAAAGGAACTCATAAACGATCAAGGATGATCCATGACCGTGTCTGCCATAACACCGGTTTCCCCTGCGGAACTGGAAGCTCGACTACGTCTGCATCGTTTGCCGGCGCTCGGCCCGGTGCGATTCAAAAAACTGCTTGAAGCCTTCGGCTCTGCTTCCAAAGCCATCGGTGCACCGGCCAGCGCCTGGCGTTCGCTGGGCCTGCCGATGGCCTGTGCCGAGGCGCGGCGCAGCACTGAGGTGCGCGATGGTGCCAGCCATGCATTGGCCTGGCTAGAGCGTCCGGGCCAGCATTTGTTGATGTGGGACCAGCCCGATTATCCGGCGCTGCTGGCAGAAATCAGCGCTGCACCGCCGCTGCTGTTTGTTGCTGGCAACCCGGGCATTCTGGAAAAGCCGCAGTTGGCGATGGTCGGTAGCCGTCGCGCTTCGCGACCAGGCATGGACACTGCGGCGGCGTTTTCCAGAAGCCTGGCCGGGGCAGGTTTTGTCATCACCAGTGGCTTGGCGCTGGGCATCGATGCCGCCGCGCATCAAGCTGCGCTGAATGTCGGCGGGCAAACGGTCGGAGTCCTCGGGACCGGCATCGAAAATTTTTATCCACAGCGCAACCGCAGGCTGGCTGACGACATGATCGCGTCGGGCAGCGCGGTGGTTTCCGAGTTCCCGTTGGATGCCAGCCCCACCGCGAGCAACTTTCCGAGGCGCAACCGCATCATCAGCGGGCTGTCGCTCGGCGTGCTGGTGGTGGAGGCCAGCGTGGCCAGTGGTTCGTTGATCACGGCGAGGTTGGCAGCGGAGCAGGGTCGGGAGGTGTATGCGATTCCGGGATCGATTCATCATCCCGGTGCCAGAGGTTGTCATCAGTTGATCCGCGACGGTGCGACGCTGGTAGAGACCATCGAGCATATCCTCGAGGCCCTGCGCGGCTGGCAGCAGTTACCCTTATCCACAGAGACGCCGACGACAAATCACCCGCTGCTGGCCCTTTTGCATGCGGCGCCTCACACCAGCGAAGCGCTGGCTGAAAGCAGCGGTTGGGCATTGCCCAAAGTGCTGGCGGCGTTGACCGAACTGGAAATGGATGGCCGTGCGAGCTGCGAAAGCGGGCGGTGGTTTGCGCGGGTGAGCTAGGTTTTACAAGGAAGATCGGTAAACTGCGCAGAGCCTAATTCCGGAGAGTTTTTCATGGTCAACAGTTGGCGTGTGCAACAAGCCGCGCAAGCCGTTCGCGCAGGAGCGGTGATTGCCTATCCAACCGAGGCGGTCTGGGGTCTGGGTTGCGACCCGTGGGACGAAGAGGCGGTGGAGCGTCTGCTGCTGATCAAGGGGCGCGCAGTCGACAAGGGGCTGATCCTGGTGGCCGACAACATTCGGCAGTTCGATTTTCTCTTCGAAGATTTCCCCGAGCTGTGGATGGATCGCATGGCCAGCACCTGGCCGGGGCCGAACACTTGGCTGGTGCCCCATCAGAACCTGTTACCCGAGTGGATCACCGGGGTGCACGACACGGTGGCGCTGCGAGTCAGCGATCACCCGCTGGTGAGAGACTTGTGTGCGCTGGTCGGACCGCTGGTGTCGACATCGGCCAACCCCCAAGGAAAACCTGCGGCGCGTACGCGGTTGCGGGTGGAGCAGTATTTCCGTGGGGAGGTTGATTTCGTGTTGGGCGGCAACCTGGGCGGGCGCAAGAACCCGAGCCTGATTCGTGATCTGGCGACGGGGAATGTGATTCGTCCGGCTTGAGACCGTGGTGCCTTCATCGCGAGCAAGCCCGTTCCTACGGGTTTGTGAACGGCGTAGCCCCCTGTAGGAGCGAGCTTGCTTGCGATGGGGACCTCAAGGCAACAGGATGGTCGAACCGGTCGTACGCCGCGCCGACAACTCGGTCTGCGCCTTCGCCGCTTCAGCCAGCGGATAGCGCTGGCTGATATCGACCTTCAGCTTGCCGCTGATGATCATCTCGAACACTTCATCTGCCATGCGCTGCAGGTTTTCGGCGTTGTTGGCGTAGGTCGCCAGGGTTGGCCGGGTGACGTACAGCGAGCCTTTCGCCGAAAGAATGCCCAGGTTCACCCCATCCACGGCACCGGAAGCATTGCCGAAACTCACCACCAGGCCGCGAGGTGCGGTGCTGTCCAGCGAGGTCAGCCAAGTGTCCTTGCCGACGCCGTCGTACACCACCGGCACCTTCTTGCCGTCAGTCAACTCCAGCACCCGTTGTGCGACGTTTTCCACGCTGTAATCGATGGTCGCCCATGCACCGTTGGCTTTCGCCAGCGCGGCTTTTTCCGGCGAACTGACCGTGCCGATCAGCTTCACGCCGAGAGCCTTGGCCCATTGGCAGGCCAGGGAACCGACACCGCCGGCCGCCGCGTGGAACAGGATGGTTTCGCCACCCTTGAGCTCATAGGTCTGGCGCAACAGGTATTGCACCGTCAGGCCCTTGAGCATGACGCCGGCCGCCTGTTCGAAGCTGATTGCATCCGGCAGATGAACCAGATTGGCTTCCGGCAGTACGTGCACGTCGCTGTAGGCACCCAGTGGGCCACTGCCGTAGGCCACGCGGTCACCGACCTTGAAGCGAGTCACCGCGCTGCCTACGGCCTCGACCAGGCCCGCGCCTTCGGAGCCCACGCCAGACGGCAAGGACGGCGGCGCGTAAAGGCCGCTGCGGTAGTAGGTATCGATGAAATTCAGGCCGATGGCCTTGTTCGTCACGCGCACTTGCTGCGGGCCGGGCTCGGCCGGTTGGTAATCCACATACTCAAGTACTTCGGGCCCGCCATGGGTGCGGAACTGGACACGCTTTGCCATCAGAACTCTCCTTGGGTCTTGGTACCAGGGCTGTAACGCCAAGCCCTCTATCGGACTCCTAAGCTTGATCTTCGTCAACAGCGACGCGGGCGCCTGCGATGTTATGCTACGCGCCCATTTGCGCCGGACCCCGCTCCGCTGGGGCGCCGCGTAGTTTTGCCCTGATCCAAGGTGATGACATGACGACCCGCACCGAGGCCGTAAAAGCCTATCTGCTCGACCTGCAAGACCGCATTTGTGCTGCCCTGGAAGCCGAAGACGGCGCCACGCAGTTCGTCGAAGACGCCTGGAACCGTGCGGCAGGCGGCGGCGGTCGCACCCGGGTGATCGAGAATGGCGCGGTCATCGAAAAGGGCGGCGTGAACTTTTCCCACGTTTTTGGCAGCGGTCTCCCACCGTCCGCCAGCGCCCATCGGCCGGAATTGGCCGGGCGTGGCTTCGAAGCCCTGGGCGTGTCGCTGGTGATTCACCCGCACAACCCGCAGGTGCCAACTTCCCACGCCAACGTGCGTTTTTTCATCGCGGAAAAAGAAGGTGAAGAACCGGTCTGGTGGTTTGGCGGCGGCTTTGACCTCACCCCCTACTACGGCAATGTTGAAGACTGTGTGCATTGGCACCGTGTTGCCGAGCAGGCCTGCGCGCCGTTCGGTCCAGACGTCTACTCACGCTACAAGGCCTGGTGCGACAGCTATTTCCATATCAAGCATCGCCACGAGCCCCGCGGTATCGGCGGCCTGTTTTTCGATGACTTGAACGAGTGGGGCTTCGACACCTGCTTCGCCTTCATCCGTGCCATCGGTGATGCCTACATCGACGCCTACCTGCCAATCGTGCAGCGCCGCAAGAACGATACGTTCACCGCCCAACAGCGCGAGTTCCAGGAATTTCGTCGCGGCCGTTACGTCGAGTTCAACCTGGTGTATGACCGAGGCACGTTGTTCGGCCTGCAGTCGGGTGGGCGCACCGAGTCGATCCTGATGTCGCTGCCACCCCAGGTTCGCTGGGGCTATGACTGGAAAGCCGAGCCGGGCACCGAAGAAGCCCGTCTGACCGAGTATTTCCTGCAAGATCGCGATTGGTTGGCCGAGGCCTGAACGAGGAAACCTGATGCACCGTTACGTCGTATTCGGCAACCCGATTGGCCACAGCAAGTCGCCGATGATTCACCGGTTGTTTGCCGAGCAGACCGCTCAGCAACTGGATTACAGCACTTCACTGGCGCCGCTCGAGGATTTTTCGGCCTTCGCCCGGGGATTTTTCCTCGAAGGGCGCGGGGCGAATGTGACGGTGCCGTTCAAGGAAGAAGCGTTTCGCCTGGCAGACAGCCTGACGGCGCGTGCCCAACGGGCTGGCGCGGTGAACACCCTGAGCAAACTCGCCGACGGCACCCTGCTGGGCGACAACACCGATGGTGCCGGACTGGTGCGGGACCTGACGGTCAATGCCGGGTTCAGCCTCAAGGGCAAACGCATCCTGCTGCTCGGCGCCGGTGGTGCGGTGCGTGGGGCGCTGGAACCACTTTTGGCCGAGCAGCCGGCTTCGGTGATCATCGCCAACCGCACGGTGGAGAAGGCCGAGTTGCTGGCCGAGCTGTTTGCGGACCTGGGGCCGGTGTCGGCCAGTGGTTTCGGTTGGCTGCACGAGTCGGTGGACCTGATCATCAACGCGACGTCGGCGAGCCTGTCCGGTGATGTCCCGCCGATTGCCGGCAGCCTGGTCGAGCCCGGCAAGACCGTCTGCTACGACATGATGTACGGCAAGGAACCGACTGCGTTCTGCCGCTGGGCAACGCAGCAGGGCGCAGCGGTGTCGATGGATGGCCTGGGCATGCTCGCCGAGCAGGCGGCGGAAGCCTTCTTCCTGTGGCGTGGCGTGCGCCCGGACACGGCGCCGGTGCTGGCGGAGTTGCGTCGGCAGTTGGCTGCATAAACCGGACGCACCTACACCCTGTAGGAGCGAGCTTGCTCGCGATTGCAGTGGGTCAGTTAATAAAGTACTGACTGATTCACCGCCATCGCGAGCATGCTCGATCCTACAGGGGTGGTGTTTCAATCCTCGAACCGTATCGGGCACTTCTGCGCCCCCTCAAGCTTCCTCAGCTCCTCCACCACCGGCGGCCGAGCCCCGCGCAGCGTCAGGCTGCGATCCTGACGCAACAGCCGTCGTGCCTCCTGATGCAGCATTTCCACCCCTGAATAGTCGATGAAGTTGATCTGCTGCGCTTCGATCACCACGCGCGCGGCGTTCATCCGTTGCAGGCGCACTTGCAGGTAATGGCTGGCGCCGAAGAAGATCGAGCCGCCGACCCGCAGAATGTCCTCGTCGCCGTCACGCCAGTGCTGGACCCGTGGTTGCGAGGTGCGTTTAAGGTAGAAGAACAGCGACGCGAGCACGCCGGCGTAGATCGCGGTTTGCAATTGCAGCAGCAGCGTGGCGACGCAGGTCAGTGCCATCACCGCGAATTCCGCGCGGCTGACTCGCAGCAAGGCACGGATGCCGCGATGATCCACCAGCCCCCAAGCGATCAACAGAATGCTGCCTGCCATGGCCGGGATCGGAATGTGCGCAATCAGGTTGGCGCCGAAGATGGCAAACAGCGCCACCCAGACGGCGGAAAAAATCCCTGCCAGCGGTGAGCAGGCGCCGGCTTCGAAGCTCAACCCAGAGCGTGTGAAGGAGCCGGCCGACAGGGACCCGGAAAAAAACGCCCCGACAATGTTCGACAAGCCCTGTGCACGTACCTCCTGGTTCGCATCGAGCAATTGCTGTGAACGCGCCGACAGGGAGCGGGCAATCGACAGGCTGGTGACCAGCCCGAGCATTCCCACTGCGACGGCGCTGGGCAACAGTCGAAGGACCACATCCAGGTCCAGCGGCAACGGGCTGAACGGCGGCAGCCGGCCGACAAAGGTACTGACCAGGCCGACATGGCCGAACATCGAGGGCCACAACCACACCACCAGCCCGCTCAGTACCAACGTGATTAACAAGGTTGGCCAGCGCGGCAACAGCATTTTCAGGATCACGCCCACCACCACGGTCGCTACGCCGAGCACCAGTGAGGGGCGATCAACTTCGCCCAAGTGGTGAAACAGTGTCATGAAACTGTCCAGCGCCGTCGCCTGGTTGGGTACATCCAGCCCTAGCAGGTTGGGCATCTGGCCAATGGCGATGACCACCGCTGCGCCCAGGGTGAACCCCAGCACTACCGAGTGTGAAACGAAATTGACCAAAGCGCCGAACCGCAGCAGCCCCAACAACCACTGGAAAACCCCGGCCAGGAACGTCAGCAGCAGGATCAGCGTGATGTAGTCCTTGGAAGCCGGCACCGCCAGCGGACTGACACTGGCATACAACACAATCGAAATGGCCGCCGTAGGGCCGCAGATCAGATGCCAGGATGAACCCCACAGACAGGCGATCAGCACCGGGATGATGGCGGCGTACAGGCCGTACTCCGGTGGGAGGCCCGCGATCAGGGCGTAGGCAATGGACTGCGGTAACGCAAGAATGGCGCCGCTCAAGCCAACGATCAGGTCACGCCCGACGCTGGCGCGGGTTTGCCGGGGCAACCAACTGAGGAAGGGAAAGAGCGAATGGCGGCTTGGAAGGGCCATGGGTCCTCTCGGTCAGGGTTTTGCGAAAGAGTAACAGCAGATGACATTGTGGGAGCGGCGGTGCGCAGCTCCCACAGGGGAGAACGTTAAAGCTTGGCCTTGACCACCGGCAACGCCTCCTTGCCATCCAGGGTCTTCACGCCGTCCAGCCACTTGTCCAGCACAGCCGGGTTGGCCTTGATCCACGCCTTGGCCGCATCGGCGTTGCTCAGCTTCTTGTTCACCACCTCAGCCATGATGCTGTTTTCCATGTCCTGGGTGAAACTCAGGTTGGTCAGCAACTTGCCGACATTCGGGCAGGCCTGGGCATAGCCCTTGCGCGTCAGGGTGTGCACGGTGCCGGTGTCACCGAAGTACTTCTCGCCACCCTTGAGGTAATGCATTTTCAACTGCACGTTCATCGGGTGAGGCGTCCAGCCGAGGAAGGTTACGAATTTCTGCTTCTTCACGGCCCGCGACACTTCAGCCAGCATGGCCTGTTCGCTGGACTCCACGAGCTTCCACTGCCCCATGTCAAAGTCGTTTTTCTTGATCATGTCCTGCAGCGAAATGTTGGCCGGCGCGCCGGAGCCGATGCCATAGATTTTCTTGTCGAACTTGTCGGCGTATTTGTTCAGGTCGGCAAAGTTATGCACACCCGCGTCCCAGACATAGTCCGGCACGGCGAGGGTGAATTCGGTGCCGTCGAGGTTTTTCGCCAGTTGCGTCACGTCACCGGTAGCCACGAATTTGTCGTAGAAACCTTGTTGCGCTGGCATCCAGTTACCCAGGAACACGTCGACCTGGCCGTCCTTCAAACCCCCGAAGGTGATGGGCACCGCGAGGGTGTCGACCTTGGCCTTGTAGCCCATGCCGTCCAGCAGAAACCCGGTGATGGCGTTGGTCGCGGCAATGTCACTCCAGCCAGGATCGGCCATCTTCACCGTCTCGCAGCTCTTGTCGTCGGCAAATGCCGAGGCACTGCCCAGAGCCAACAGACCGATTGTCAGTGCTGTGGATAACTTTTGCATGGACTTCCCCTTAACATTATTGGTTTTGGCAGGGTTGTGGATAACGTGCTTTGCGCTCCAGGTCGTCGAGGTCGATGTGGTTGCGCATGTACTGCTGACTGGCGTCCACCAGTGGCTGGTGATCCCAGCTCTTCAGCTTGCCGATGGTCAGCGCATCGGCAACGAAACGCCGACGACGTTGACTGGCGAGCACCTGCTGGTGAATCGCCGGGATATCCCATTTGGCCCGTGCTTCGGCGAGAAATTCATCGAACAGCCCACGATGTTGCGCAGACTGGCTGAGTTCTTCCTGCTCGCAGGGGTCATTGTTTATGTCGAAGAGCAGGCAAGGGTCTTGCTCGCTGTAGATGAATTTGTAGGCGCCGCGGCGAATCATCATCAACGGGCTGGTGGTGCCTTCGGCCATGTACTCACCAAACACTTCGTCATGACCGCCCTGCCCTTGCAGGTGCGGCACCAGGGAGCGACCATCCAGTGGCAACCCAGGCTCCAGTGAGCCTCCAGCCAGTTCGACGAAGGTGGGCAACAGGTCGGCGGTCGACACGGCGGCGCTGACCCGTCCTGCACCGAACTGCCCGGGCGCGCTGATCAACATCGGTACGCGGGCTGCCATTTCGAACCAGTGCATTTTGTACCAGAGGCCGCGTTCGCCGAGCATGTCGCCATGGTCGCCGGAAAAGACGATGATGGTGTCGTCGATCAACCCGGTTTCTTCGAGCGTTTGCAGGAGTTTGCCGACGTTGCTGTCGATATAGCTGCACGCACCGAAGTAGGCGCGTCGCGCGTCGCGGATCTTATCCACAGGCAACGGCTTGTCCCATAAGTCGTAAACCTTGAGCAAACGTTGGGAGTGAGGGTCGAGCTCGCTCTGCGCCGGCGTTTCCGGCAACGGGATCTCACTGTCTTCGTACAGATTCCAGAACGCCTTGGGAATCGTGTACGGGTCGTGCGGGTGAGTCATCGACACGGTCAGGCAAAACGGCTGGTCGCCCTCTTCGCGCACGTGATCGAACAGATACTGCTGGGCCTTGAATACCACCTCTTCATCGAAATCCAGCTGGTTGGTACGCACGCACGGCCCGGCTTGCAGCACCGAAGACATGTTGTGATACCAGGTGGGACGCACATCCGGCTCGTCCCAGTTTACCGCCCAGCCGTAGTCGGCTGGGTAGATGTCGCTGGTCAGGCGTTCTTCATAGCCGTGTAGTTGGTCCGGACCGCAAAAGTGCATCTTGCCCGACAGCGCCGTCCGGTAGCCCAGGCGACGCAGATAGTGGGCGTACGTCGGCACGTCGGCGGGGAAATCGGCAGCGTTGTCATAGGCGCCGATCTTGCTCGGCAACTGACCGCTGATCAGGGTAAAACGCGACGGTGCGCACAGGGGGCTGTTGCAGTAGGCGGCATCGAACACCACGCCTTGCGCGGCGAGGCGGCTGAGATTCGGGAGTTTGATAGGCGAAGGGCCGTAGAACGGCAACATTGGCGCGGCCATTTGATCGGCCATGATGAAAAGAATGTTCTTGCGCTTCATGTGATCGCGGCATTCCATAGTGAATATTTATGCGAAAGTGCTGCAATCGAGGATGGATTCCATGCTCTTTGTGGTAAAGCCCATGCAAGACAATGACTAGGATAAGCACAGCTTATGTATGACGCCTTGGGTGATTTGTCCCTGGATCTGCTTCGGGCTTTCGAGGCGGCTGCGCGCCAACGCAGTTTCACCGCTGCGGCTGTGGAGCTGGGCACGACGCAGCCGGCGATCAGTCAGCAGATCAAGCGTCTGGAAGATCAACTCGCCACGCGTTTGTTCGACCGCATTTATCGCGGCATAGAAATGACCGAGGCTGGGGCGATCCTATTTGAGCAAGTTCAGCTCGGTTTGCTGAATATCGATGCAGGATTGAGCGCAATCAGCACTCAGAATCAACACGAAGTGTTACAGGTTGCCACCGATTTCGCCTTCGCCGCCTATTGGTTGATGCCGCGTCTGCACCGTTTCCATGCGGCCAACCCGCAGGTGGATGTCAGCCTGGTCACCAGCGAGCGCAGCCTCAACATGCTGCGCACGGATATCGATGTGGCCGTGTTGTTCGGTGATGGCCGATTCAAGCAGGGCGAAAGTCATTGGCTGTTCAGTGAAGAGGTCTTTCCGGTATGCAGCCCACTGCTGGTGGCGGACCGACCCCTGCCCTTGTCCGCTCAAGCGTTGCTGGAGTTGCCACTGTTGCATTTACGCGGCGAGAACAGCAGCAAATGGTTCGATTGGAGTGGCGTGTTTCGTGGACTCGGCCTTAGCTCGGCGCCTGCGCCTGGCCAGTTGCGCTTTGACAATTACACGCTGCTGATCCAGGCCGCGATTGGTGGCCAGGGTGTGGCAATTGGTTGGCGGCACCTTGTGGATAACTTGCTGGCGCAGGGGTTGTTGTGTCGTCCGATTGCCGACACGGTCATTTCCCGTCAGGGTTACTACGTGGTGCTGCCGCCCCGGAAACGACGCGGGGCGCTGATCCAGCAGTTCGTCGACTGGTTGATGGCCGAACAGGCCAGCAGCGCGCAATCGCTCAGCGGCCTGACATTGCCGTCTATTGCGGTGTAGTACCCACGAAGCTGATGTGGTCACCCACGTGCAGGTTCAAGTGCAACTCATCGGCGATACCTGTCGCGACACGACTGAGACGTTCGAGCGGTTCGGCCAAGCCGGGTTCCAGACTGCTGCTGACCTGGCTGAAATGCTCGATGGTCAGCCCCGCCACGCCTCGCGGTGCGTCGATCAGCGTCCAGTGCAGCGAGCTGCTTTGCAGGGCCTCGCGGATTTCTTCGGCGGCGTGGCGCTGCAGTTGGTCCTCAATCTCCGGGTCATCCAGCAGTTCGAAATCACCCACCAGAAACAATCGCGAAATGCCCGCCGCCTGCATGCCATCGACTAATGCATCAACCGCCAGCACTTGCTCCACAGGCCCCGGCACAATGCTTCTTTCCACGTGCTCGCTGTTGAATGGCAGCCCTGGTGCATCCAGCAGGCAGATCACTGCCGAGCAGCCCGCCACGCTCTGCTTGACCCGCTCGGCATCGAACAGGTCACCGGTCTTGGTGCGCAAACCGGGACGGGGGGCCAAGGCTGTCAGTTCATCGAGTATCGCGATCACTTCATGCTGACGGCGCAGCATTTCAGCCATCAGCGCACTGCCCAGGCTACTCATGGCACCATACAGCACCACTTTGATGACTGGGGTTTCTGCATTTTTCATGGCTGATCTCCACACTTTCATACGTATATGGCGTGTGACCTGCGGTAAACGGTGAGGGTTCGAAAGGCTTTTGGAGGGATTACGATGCAGCAGATCAAGGGCTATCACGCCCATGTGTATTTCGATGCGAACAGCATCGATCAAGCGCGGGCGATCTGGATGGGCGCGATCCGGCCATTGGACCTGTCTATTTTTTGATCACAGGGTTTCTTCGGCTTCACCCGGCAGGTGTTCGTCCAGATATGCAGTCCTGTAGGAGCGAGCTTGCTCGCGATGGCTTCACCTCGGTCTCACGCCCCGACGACCGGTCACGCATCCGGTCACCACTTTCACGGGCGAAAGCTGGCTGAAAGCTTCCCCGATTAGGATCGCCCCACTACCGGCAACAGACCGGTCGGCCAATGCCAGCGTTTTACCGCTCGCACAGCCCATTAAACAACAACAATGGTGACCCTGATGTCCTTTACTACCCGCCGCTTCGCCATCACTCCGCCCGTACGCCTCGCGCTTCCCGTTCTGCGCTGACCCCTCCGGTTCGCCCATTCCCTAGCCGCGCTACGCCTGGAGTATTCCCATGCTGACTTTCCTTGGCTTCGCCATGGTCATCACGTTCATGTTCCTGATCATGACCAAGCGCCTGTCTGCGCTGATCGCCCTGATCATCATCCCGATCCTCTTCGCCCTGTTCGGTGGTTTCGCCCCGAAAATCGGCCCGATGATGCTCGAAGGCATCACCAAGCTTGCGCCAACTGGCGTGATGCTGATGTTTGCCATTCTGTACTTCGCCCTGATGATCGACTCCGGCCTGTTCGACCCGGCCGTGCGCAAGATCCTCAAGATGGTCAAGGGCGACCCGTTGAAGGTTTCGGTCGGTACCGCCGTTCTGGCGCTCGTTGTCTCCCTCGACGGCGACGGCGCGACCACTTACATGATCTGCGTGGCCGCGATGCTGCCGCTGTACAGCCGTATTGGCATGAGCCCGCGCATCATGGCCGGTCTGATCATCCTCGCCGGTGGCGTGATGAACATGACCCCATGGGGTGGTCCGACCGCCCGTGCCGCCAGTGCGCTGCATGTCGACCCGTCGGCGATCTTTGTCCCGATGATCCCGGCGATGGCCGCTGGTGTGGTGGCGATCCTGGCCATCGCTTACTTCTACGGCAAGCGTGAGCGTGCGCGCCTGGGTGAGCTGCACCTGGTGGGTGATGAAATCGACCACAGCGAAATCAGCGTTTCGCAGTTCCCGGATGCCCGTCGTCCGAAGCTGATCTGGTTCAACGGCGCATTGACCCTGGCGCTGATGTGCACCCTGATCGCCGGTCTGTTGCCGCTGCCCGTGCTGTTCATGGTGGCGTTCAGTATTGCGATGATCGTCAACTACCCTTGCCTGCAACAGCAGAAGGATCGCGTCGCAGCGCATGCTGGTAGTGTGCTGGCGGTAGTCGGCCTGATCTTCGCGGCGGGCATTTTCACCGGTATCCTCACCGGCACCGGCATGGTCGACGCGATGTCCAAGAGCCTGCTCGCGGTTATCCCGGATTTCCTTGGGCCGTACCTGGCCGTGATCACCGCGCTGGTGAGCATGCCGTTCACGTTCTTCATGTCGAACGACGCGTTTTATTACGGCGTGCTGCCCGTGCTGGCCGAAGCCGCCAGCCATTACGGTATAACCGCAGTAGAAATGGCACGTGCCTCGATCGTCGGTCAGCCCGTCCACTTGCTGAGCCCGCTGGTACCATCCACCTATCTGTTGGTGGCGCTGGCCGGTATCGACTTCGGTGACCACCAACGCTTTACCCTGAAATGGGCAGTGCTGGTGTGCATGTGCATACTGGTTGCTGCATTGCTGATGGGGATTTTTCCGCTGTTCAGCACTCTATAAGCCCAAGACTCACCATAAAGAGTCCAGGCTTCGTTGATTGAAGCCCGGACTTTTTTGGTTTAACACTCGCTCAAAGGAATACACATGGAATGGCTGACCAACCCTGAGATCTGGGTTGCCTTCTTTACCCTGACTGCCCTGGAAATCGTCCTGGGTATCGATAACATCATCATGATTTCGATCCTGGTCAGCCGCATGCCCAAGCACATGCAGGCGCGTACCCGTATCTTCGGCCTGGCGCTGGCCATGGTCACACGCATCCTGTTGCTGCTGTCCATCACCTGGGTCATGCGCCTCACGGCCGATCTGTTCGAAGTGTTCGGCCAGGGCATTTCCGGGCGAGACCTGATTCTGTTCTTCGGTGGCCTGTTCCTGTTGTGGAAAAGCTCGCAAGAGATGTACCACGCGCTGGAAGGCGAAGACGAAACCAACGACGAGCCAAGCGGCAAGGGCGGCAATTTCCTCTACACCATCATCCAGATCGCGATCATCGACATCGTGTTCTCGCTGGACTCGGTGATCACTGCTGTCGGTATGGTCTCCCACGTGCCGGTCATGGTCGCGGCGATCATCGTGGCCGTCCTGGTGATGATGTTGGCCGCCGGCACCATCAGCGATTTCATCGACAAGCACCCGTCGCTGAAAATGCTGGCGCTGTCGTTCCTGCTGGTGGTGGGTACCGTGCTGATTGCCGAAGCCTTCGACGTTCACGTGCCTAAAGGTTACGTCTACTTCGCGATGGGCTTCTCGCTCGCGGTAGAGGCCATCAACATCAAGATGCGCACCGCCATCGCCAGGAAGAAAAAGCAGCAGGACCCGGTGAAACTGCGCAAGGACATTCCGGGACAGTAACCCGAAACGCCGAACTTCTGTAGGAGCGAGCATGCTCGCGATGGACTCGAAAACGCCACGGGGTGCCAGGTACCCAGCGTTATCATTGACGACCATCGCGAGCATGCTCGCTCCTACAGGGGTAATGCGCTTCACATGACGGTTTTGTTTCAAACCTTTCTTTGGCTGTGCGATGCTGGCGCACAGACCGTTAGCCAACTACAGCTTAAGTACAAGACGTAGAAATTCGCGCGGTACCGTCAACTTGCTCCATTGGGGCGCTATCACCACAGGGGGCCTGTATGCTCACCCTGCTCAATCTGCTTTCCGCCGTGGCCCTGCTGATTTGGGGCACGCACATCGTCCGAACCGGCATCCTGCGGGTCTACGGTTCCAATCTTCGCCATGTAATCGGCCAGAACATGTCCAGGCGTTGGCTGGCATTTCTGTCGGGCATTGCCGTCACGGCCATGGTCCAGAGCAGCAACGCCACGGCGATGCTCGTGACGTCCTTCGTCGGCCAGGGATTGATGGCGCTGACCCCTGCCCTGGTGACCATGCTAGGGGCCGATGTCGGTACGGCGCTGATGGCGCGGGTGTTGACCTTCGACCTGTCCTGGCTGTCGCCACTGCTGATCTTTCTGGGGGTCATTTTCTTCCTGTCGCGCAAGCAGACCCGTCTCGGCCAGATGGGCCGCGTGGCCATCGGCCTGGGGCTGATCATCCTGGCGCTGCAACTGATCGTCGAAGCAGCCGACCCGATTACCCACGCCAAAGGCGTCAAGGTGATTTTCGCTTCGCTGACCGGCGACATCCTGCTCGATGCCCTGATGGGGGCGCTGTTCGCCATGATTTCCTACTCCAGCCTGGCAGCGGTGTTGCTGACCGCGACCCTGGCCGGTGCCAAAGTGATCAGCCTGCCGGTAGCCTTGGGCCTGGTCATTGGCGCCAACATCGGCAGCGGTGTCCTGGCCTTCCTCAGCACCAGCATGCAAAACGCCGCCGGGCGTCAGGTGGCCCTGGGCAGCCTGTTGTACAAACTGATCGGGCTGCTGCTGATCATCCCGGTGCTCGATCCGTTGGTGCACTGGATCGACAGCCTGGATTTCAGCCCGCAGGAAATGGTTATCGGCTTTCACCTGCTCTACAACTCCGCGCGCTGCCTGATTTTGCTGCCCACCGTCGGGCCGATGGCCAGGTTCTGTGCCTGGGTGCTGCCGGAGCAACCCCAAGCCAACGGCATGGCCAAACCCCGGCACCTCGATCCGACGGCGCTGGTCACGCCCAGTCTGGCGCTGGCTAATGCGTCTCGGGAAACCCTGCGCATGGGCGATCTGATCGACCACATGCTTGAGGCCATGCTGGATGTGCTGCAGGGCAAGCAAACCGCCGTCACCCAGGAAATACGCCGTCTGACCGATGATGTCGAAGCGCTGTACAGCGCGATCAAACTCTATCTGGCGCAGATGCCCCGCGAAGACCTCAGTGACCAGGACAGCCGCCGCTGGGCGGAAATCATCGAGCTGGCGATCAACCTCAAGCTGGCCAGCGACCTGATCGAGCGCATGCTGCGCAAAGTCCAGCAACAGAAAACCTCACAGCGCCGCTCGTTTTCCGAGGTTGGCTTGGAAGAGTTGGCGGGGCTGCAAAGCCAGTTGATTTCGACATTGCGCCTGGGCCTGTCGGTGTTTCTCAGTGCCGACAAGGAAAGCGCCCGTCAGCTGCTGCGCGAGAAACGTCGCTTCCGCGCACAGGAACGCCGCCTGGCCCACGCCCATGTCAGCCGCTTGCAACGTAAAATTGTGCAAAGTCTGGAGACCAGTTCGCTGCACCTGGAGCTGATCGCCGATATGAAGCGTCTGAGCTCTCTGTTCTGCAGCAGTGCCTATGTGGTGCTGGAAAACGCCGACACCGGGGCACTGATGGTCGACGATTTGGCTGACATCACACATTCGCCTTGAACGTCTGGCACAGTGATCAGTCAGTAACTTGGATCTGTAGGAGCGAGCTTGCTCGCGAAAGCGCCCTGACTGACGAAACGGATCCCTGACTGACTGCCCGGAAGCTTCTTATGCGTTGCCTGTTGTTCGCCTGCCTGCTGCTGGGCTCTCTCCCTTCTTTCGCCCTGGATCGCTTCCAGGTTGAGGGCTATACGCTGCGCAACGGCCTGCAACTGCTGCTCAAACCGGGCAGCGAGCGCGGGCATGTGGCGATTCGGCTGGTGGTAGGTGTCGGCATCGATGATTTCAGCTGCGCCGACAAAGAGCTGCCGCACCTGCTCGAACACTTGCTGTTCAGCGGTATCGACGCCACCGGTGAAGGTGGCCTGGAAGAGCGCATGCAGGCACTCGGTGGTGAGTGGAACGCCTTCACCAGCAACGCCGACACCACATTCGTCATCGAAGCCCCGGCGAAGAACCAGCGCAAGGTGCTCGACCTGCTCCTGGCGTTGCTCACGCAGACCCGCATCGATGACCACGCGATCAACGCCGCCAAGCAGGTGGTCGAGCGAGAGGACGGCGGTCACTACACCCATCTGCAACGCTGGCTGGATCGTCAGGACCTCGGTCATACCGCGAGCAATCAACTGGCGGTGGAACTGGGCCTCAGATGCCAGGAGCGGCCCGAAGTCGATCACCTGACCCGCGAACAACTGGAGTCGGTGCGCAAGGCCTGGTACGCGCCGAACAACATGACTCTGATCGTCGTCGGCGACCTTGAGCGTCTGCTGCCGGCTTATCTGGAGCGGGCCTGGGGTGCGCTCAAGGCGGTAGACCCGAGCGAGCATCCGCCCTTGCCGGTGATCCTGGCCAGCGCCGCCCATGAGCGTACCTTGAGCCGCGGCCTCGTGGGCGACACGGCCAAACTGCACTGGCTAGTGCCGGAACCGGTGCTGGACGATGTCAATGACGCCACCTTCGACTTGCTCAAGGACTACCTGGACTGGGCGCTGTATCGCCAGTTGCGCCTGGCGCACAGCCTGTCCTACGGTCCGTCGGCCGAGCGCGAGGTATTTGGCGGGGTGGGCTTCATGAGCCTCAATGCCGATCTTGAGCGAGGCGATGTATCAAAGGCTGCGCGGGCGCTGGACGAATTGAAGGCCGGCCTGCTCAAGAACGGCCTCGACGCCGACACCTTCAATCGCCTCAAGCAGGCCGCCATGGCACGCCAGGCCTGGGCCGTGCAAGGCAACAGCGCATTGGCGGATTACTACTGGAGTGCGCTGGGCGATTACGAGGACGGTCGATTCTCTGACCCGGCCCGGGAGTTGCACAGCGTGACCCTGGCGCAAGCGAACAAGGCCATGCGTGAATTGCTGATCCAGCCGGGTTACCTGCGGGTGGAGAAGCCGCTGCTGGGTGATGATCAGTTGATCGTGGCGATCGCCGCCGTCCTGGGTCTTCTCGTATTGGTGCTGCTGGGTTGGTGCTGGCGCGCGCGGAAAACGGCGCAGGATCGGCTCGCCACAACGACCCGCGGGCGGTAACCTGTCGAGGATTTTTCCCACGACTACTGCGAATCGCCGAATGCCGACCCTGACCTTGTACGTACAGCGCCTTCTCGAATTGATGAAGCGCTACCCAGGCGTCATTGCGCTCGGCGGTTTCATCTCCGGGGTCGCCAGTTTCATGCTGGTGGACCGCCAACAGGGCCTGGCGACCTGGATCACCGTGATCATGGTCCTCAGCTGGGTCTGGCTGATGCTGGAAAACAGCCTGACGCAGCTATTTACACGCATCTTCAAGCGAGAAATCCCACAACCTTTGCTGCGTTACGCGACGCAGATGATCCACCAGGAAAGCCTGTTCTTCGTCCTGCCCTTCTTTTTCATCACCACCACCTGGAATAGCGGCCAGTTGTTTTTCACCGGGCTGTTGGGCATTGCCGCGCTGATTTCCATTATCGACCCGCTCTACTACAAATGGCTGGCCCCGCGGCGCTGGGCGTTCCTGGCGCTGCACACGCTGACGCTGTTCGCCGCGCTGCTGACCGCCCTGCCCGTCATCCTGCACCTGACCACCTCCCAGAGCTTCAAGCTGGCGCTGGGCACGGCGGTGGTCCTGTCGTTCCCGAGCCTGGCGTCGATCTTCCCGATCCGTACCGTGCGCAATGCCGTGGCGATCCTGTGCATCACCGTCGGCATTGGCGCTGTGGGCTGGGTCCTGCGGTCGTGGGTGCCGCCGGCCACGCTGTGGATGACCGACGTCGCGATCAGCACGCAGATGCAGGACCGCACGCCGGGCGACAGCCTCCATGAAGTGAGCGCCGAGCAGATTCGTGGCGGCGGGCTCTATGCCTACACGGCGATCAACGCGCCACGTGGTCTGGACGAGCGGATTTATCACGTCTGGCAGTTCAATGGAAAAGAGGTCGACCGCATTGCTCTGGACATCCATGGTGGTCGCAAGGAAGGCTACCGCGCCTGGACCCATAAACAGAATTTCCCCGGCAACCCGGCGGGTGACTGGCAGGTTCGCGTGTTGACCGAGGACGGCCAGTTGATCGGTGTGTTGCGATTCAAGATCACAGACAGCACACCGACCAAAGAAAAGTAACGGGGTTCGTGCTATTACGTAGCTCTGCGTAATAGCCGAACAAGCACGGAGCTTATGACCAGCAGCACAACGCCCGGCAGTGCCCTGATGGACACATCACTCTCCCCCGCGCAATTGCGGGTCGTGGGTGACTGGACGCTCGCCCACTACGCCGCCCTCAAGGATCTGTGCGAAAAGCTGCGCGGCCAATACGACAACAACACCCACATCGACCTCAACGGCCTCGGCGCGCTCGACACCGCAGGTGCATCGCTGCTGGCGGAGTTGCTGGGCTCGGAACGTCTTGGACGATCCGCCGAACACCCTGATTGCACCTTGCCCACTGCGGATCGGGCGTTGTTGCAGACGGTGTATCGCTCGATGACCGATTTCTGCGTACCGATCAAGGAGCCGGAGATCAGCGTCGGCATCCAATTGTTGACGCGCATCGGCCGTGCGGTGGATGCCGTCTGGCAGGACACCCTGCAACTGCTGGGTTTCGTCGGGCTGATCCTGGAAACCCTCGCCCGCGGATTGTTTCGCCCCTGGCGTTGGCGGATCACGCCGATGGTTGCGCACATCGAGCAGACCGGCCTCGACGCCGCGCCCATCGTCGCCCTGCTCACGTTCCTGGTGGGCGCCGTGGTGGCGTTCCTCGGGGCGACGGTACTGGCCAACTTCGGAGCGACGGTGTTTACGGTCGACCTGGTGGCCTTTTCCTTCCTGCGCGAGTTTGCCGTACTGCTGACAGCGATCCTGATGGCCGGCCGCACGGCCAGCTCGTTTACCGCGCAGATTGGCTCGATGAAGGCCAACGAAGAAATCGACGCCATTCGCACCATCGGCCTCGACCCCATGGAGCTGCTGGTGGTGCCACGGGTGCTGGCATTATTGGTGTCGCTGCCGATGCTGACGTTCCTGGCGATGATCTCCGGAATCGTCGGCGGCGGTGTGGTCTGTGCCCTGTCGCTGGATATTTCCCCGGCGATGTTCCTGTCCTTGCTGCATTCGGACATCGGCGTTCAGCATTTTCTGGTGGGGATCGTCAAAGCGCCGATCTTCGCGTTTCTCATTGCCGCGATTGGCTGCCTGGAAGGTTTCAAGGTCAGCGGCAGTGCCGAGTCGGTCGGCGCCCATACGACATCGAGCGTTGTGCAGTCGATCTTCGTGGTGATCGTGCTCGATGCCGTGGCCGCCCTGTTTTTCATGGAGATGGGATGGTGAGTCGTCCACTGCGTGCGCCCTCCGAGGCGGTGATCGAGGTACGTGGCCTGTGCAATCGCTTTGGCAGCCAAAGCGTGCACGAAAACCTCGACCTGGATTTGAACAAGGGTGAAATCCTTGCCGTGGTCGGCGGATCCGGCAGCGGCAAGTCGGTGCTGCTGCGCAGCATTGTCGGCTTGCGCCAGCCCAGCGAAGGCATGGTGAAGGTGTTCGGCAAGAACCTGCCGACCCTGTCTGAACATGAGCGCTCGCTGGTCGAGCGGCGGTTTGGCGTCTTGTTCCAGAAAGGCGCCCTGTTTTCTTCGCTGACGGTGACCGAAAACGTCGCCCTGCCCCTGATCGAACACGCAGGCCTGAGCCGTGAGGATGCCGAGCACCTGGCAGCAGTGAAACTGGCGCTGGCCGGCCTGCCGCTGTCCGCCGCCGACAAATACCCTGCCTCGCTGTCCGGCGGGATGATCAAGCGCGCTGCGCTGGCCCGGGCATTGGCGCTGGACCCGGACATCCTCTTTCTCGACGAACCAACCGCCGGCCTTGACCCGATTGGGGCGGCCGCCTTTGACCAGTTGATCCTGACATTGCGCGATGCGCTGGGCTTCAGTGTGTTCCTGATCACTCACGACCTCGATACCCTTTACACCATCACTGACCGCGTAGCCGTGCTGGCGCAGAAAAAAGTGCTGGTGGCAGGCCCCATCGATGTCGTCGCCGAAACCGATGATGCGTGGATTCACGAATATTTCCACGGCCCTCGCGGCCGCGCGGCGTTGACCGCCGCCCAACAGTTGAAAGAGGTCTGACATGGAAACCCGAGCCCATCATGTATTGATCGGCCTGTTCACGGTGATCGTCGTCGCAGGCGCCCTGCTCTTCGGCTTGTGGTTGGCCAAGTCCAGCGTCGACACCGAGTTCAAGGACTATGAAGTGGTCTTCAACGAGGCCGTCAGCGGCTTGTCCAAAGGCAGTTCGGTGCAGTACAGCGGGATCAAGGTCGGCGACGTGGTGACCTTGCGTCTGGACCCGAACGACCCGCGCCGGGTGCTGGCGCGCATTCGCCTGGGCGGTGACACGCCAATCAAGGAAGACACCCAGGCCAAACTGGCACTGACCGGGGTGACCGGAACGTCCATCATCCAGCTCAGTGGCGGTACCCCGCAGAGCCCGGCCCTCAAGGGCAAGGACGGTGAGTTGCCGACCATCGTCGCCTCGCCCTCGCCCATCGCGCGCCTGCTCAATGACAGCAACGACCTGATGTCCGGCGTGAACATGCTGATGCACAACGCCAACCTCCTGTTCTCCAGCGAAAACGTCGAGCGCATCGGCAAGACCCTGGAACACCTGGAACAAACCACCGGCACCATCGCCGAACAACGTGGCGATATCCGCCTGGCGATGCAGCAATTGGCGTCGGTCGGCAAGCAGGCCAGTGGCATGCTGGAGCAGACGTCGACCCTGATGCGCAACGCCAATGGCTTGCTCAATGATCAGGGCAAGCAGGCGTTCGGCAGCGCGGAGCAAGCCATGAAGTCGCTGGAACAGAGCAGCGCCACCCTCAATAAGCTGCTCAGCAGCAACCAGGATTCGCTCAACAACGGTATGCAGGGACTCAATGGCCTGGCACCGGCGGTGCGAGAACTGCGTGAGACGCTGACGTCGTTGCGGGCCATTTCACAGCGCCTGGAAGCCAATCCCAGCGGCTACCTGCTGGGCACTGACAAGAACAAGGAATTCACGCCATGAAGCTGTGTCACATTGCTCTCCTTGGCGCCTTCGCGGTGACCAGCGCCTGCTCGATCCTGCCCAAGGCCGAGCCCTCCGATGTGTATCGTTTGCCTTCGTCCCAGAGTGGCGCAGCCAGCAGCCATGGCACCGCGCAAAGCTGGTCGCTGCGCCTGGTCAAGCCGCAGGCCAGCGAGGCGTTGAACAGTCGCAACATCGCGGTGATCCCCCAAGGGGATCTGATCAGCAGCTACAAGGCTTCACGTTGGAGCGACCCTGCGCCGGAACTGCTGCGCAATCGTCTGCTCGATGGCTTCCAGCATGATGGCCGGGTGTCGTTGTTGAGCACCGACGACAGCAATTTCCAGGCAGACCTGGAACTGGGCGGAACCCTCCAGGCCTTCCAGACCGAGTACCAGGGCAAGGCCGTCAGCGTCGTGGTGCGCCTGGATGCCTTACTGGTGCGTGGTTTTGACCAGCGCATCCTCGCCAGCCGCCGCTTCGAAGTGCGTCAGCCGCTGGGCGACGTCGCCGTCCCATCGGCGGTGAGCGGGTTTGGTCGGGCCAGTGATCAACTGACGGCGCAGGTGGTCAACTGGGCGGTGGAACAAGGCCAGAAGGTGGCGCCAGCGCGCCCGTGAGGCCAATGATCCCCCTGTAGGAGCGAGCGAGCTCGCGATGCGGTGTGCCATGGAACATCTAGGGTGGCTGATACTCCGCGATCGCGAGCAAGCTCGCTCCTACAAGGGAACTTGGATTAACCGAAGAACCAATAACAAACCCCAATTGCCCCCAGCACCCCAGCCAACTCCGCCAGCAACGCACAGCCCACCGCATGCCGGGCGCGCTGGATGCCCACCGCGCCGAAGTACACTGCCAGCACATAGAAGGTCGTCTCGGTGCTGCCCTGAATCGTCGCCGCCACCAGCGCCGGGAAACTGTCCACGCCGGAGGTTTTCATGGTTTCGATGAGCATTGCCCGGGCAGCGCTGCCGGAAAACGGCTTGACCATCGCCGTCGGGAGCGCATCGACGAAGCGGGTGTCCCAGCCGGCCCATTCCACCAGGTGACGAATGCCATCGAGGCCGAAATCCAGCGCCCCGGAAGCACGCAGCACCCCAATCGCACAAAGCATCGCCACCAGATACGGCAGCAGGTTCTTCGCCACATCGAAGCCTTCTTTCGCTCCTTCGACAAAGGCCTCGTAGACCTTCACCTTGCGCAGCGCGCCGATGATCAAAAACAGCATGATCAGGCCGAACAGCGTGAGGTTGCCCAGGATCGATGACAGGCCGGCCAATGCAGTGGCCGACATCGTGGCCAACAGCGCCATGAAGCCGCCAAGCAAGAGAACGCCGGGAATCAGGTAGGCCAGCACCACCGGGTCCCAGACCCGCAGGCGCTGCATGAACGCGACGGCGAGGAAACCCACGATGGTGGAGCAACTGGTGGCCAGCAGGATGGGCAGGAACACCAGCGTCGGGTCAGGCGCGCCTTGCTGGGCGCGGTACATGAAGATCGTCACCGGCAGCAGGGTCAGCGAGGAGGCGTTGAGCACCAGGAACAGGATCTGCGCGTTGCTGGCAATGGTGTCGCTGGGGTTGAGTTCCTGCAATGCCTTCATGGCCTTGAGGCCGATGGGGGTGGCGGCATTGTCCAGGCCCAGGCCATTGGCGGCGAAGTTCAGGGTGATCAGGCCGATGGCGGGGTGGCCGGGCGGCACTTCGGGCATCAGGCGCAGGAACAGGGGCCCCAGCGCCTTTGCCAGCCATTCGACGATCCCGGCTTTCTCGGCGATCCGCAGGAAGCCCAGCCAGAGGGTGAGGGTGCCGAACAACAGCACCATGACTTCGACCGACAACTTGGCCATGGCGAAAATACTCTCCACCATCGCCGCAAAGATTCCGGCGTTGCCGCCGATCAGCCACTGCGCCAGCGCCGACACGGCGGCCACGATGAAGAAGCCAAGCCACAGGCCATTTAGCATCAGTCAAATCCCCCAAAAGATGCGCGAATGATAGCGGGGCGGCCAGAAACGACAAACCCCGGATTGTTCCGGGGTTTGTTTGGGTGCTGGGAGTTAACCCTGTGGGAGCGAGCTTGCCCGCGATGGCTTTATGTCAGCCAACAAATAGGTTGAAGCTGCCGACCTCATCGCGGGCGAGCCCGCTCCCACAGGTAAGACTTAACTGTGAGATGACTCAGCGACCGGCATTTTTTCCTTGCTGCGCCAGTGCGGCAGGGAGTTCCAGTAGCGCTGGCCCTTGGCATCGTCGTACATGCCTTCCCAGCGTGAGATGACCAGTACAGCCAGTGCATTGCCGATCACGTTCAGGGCGGTCCGCGCCATGTCCATGATGCGGTCGACACCGGCGATGAACGCCAGGCCTTCCAGTGGGATACCGACGCTGCCCAAGGTGGCCAGCAGCACGACGAAGGATACGCCTGGAACGCCGGCGATGCCTTTGGAAGTAACCATGAGGGTCAGCACCAGCAGCAGTTGCTGGCTGATCGACAAGTCGATGCCGTAGAGCTGGGCAATGAAAATCGCCGCGATGCTCTGGTACAGGGTCGAACCGTCGAGGTTGAACGAGTAGCCGGTCGGCACCACGAAGCTGCAGATGGCTTTCGGCGCACCGTAGGCTTCCATTTTCTCGATGACACGCGGCAGCACGGTTTCCGAAGATGCGGTGGAGTAGGCCAGGACCAGCTCATCCTTGAAGATGCGCATCAGCTTGATCACCGAGAAGCCGAACAGGCGAGCGATCAGGCCCAGTACCACGAAGGCGAAGAAGGCGATGGCGACGTAAACCAGTATCACCAGTTTCGCCAGCGGCAGCAGCGAAGCGAAGCCAAAATTGGCGACAGTTACCGCGATCAGGGCGAAAACGCCGATCGGGGCGTAGTTCATGATCATGTGAGTGACCTTGAACATGCTTTCCGATACGCCCTGGAACATCGTGACCAGCGGATCGCGCAGTTCCGGCTTGAGGCTCGACAGACCGAGACCGAACAGTACCGAGAAGAAGATGATTGGCAGCATTTCGCCGCGGGCCATGGCCGCGAAGATGTTGGACGGGATCAGGTTGAGGATCGTCTCGATGAACGCATGTTCATGCTGAACTTCGGCGGCGGTCGCCTGATACTTGGAAATATCCACCGTACCCAGCGTACTCATATCGATGCCGGCGCCCGGATGGAATACGTTGGCGAGCAGCAGACCGACCACGATGGCGATGGTGGTAACAATCTCGAAATAGATGATGGTCTTGAGGCCGATGCTGCCGAGTTTCTTCGCATCGCCCACGCCGGCGATACCGACGACCAGCGAGGAAATGACGATCGGGATCACGATCATCTTGATCAAACGGATAAAGATATCGCCCGCCGGTTGCAGGACGTTGCTGATCCACCAGGCCTTCTCCGCACTGAAGTGGTTGAGCAGCGCACCGATTGCAATCCCCAACACCAGACCGATGAGGATCTGCCAGGCGAGGCTGAGCTTTGCCTTCTTCATATCTTTACCCTTACTTCAGTTTGACTCGGACTGGATGCGCAAACTGGACCGCTCATGGCGAAAAAGTCGTGTGCATCCGCCCCCGTATAAGGTGCCCGGAGCGTTTTTATGGCTCTCTGGCAGCTGAAAAAAGGCGCAACTATTCCGATGCGGGGAAGCGGCGTCTAATGCCGTAAACGACTACCCTATGCCGAATCGGCATGAGGTTTATGAGTCAAAAGCGACGTCGCAAATGGTTCGAATGTGACATTTCGGCGCTTCAAGTGCCGTGAACCGGTCATCTCCGAGGTGAATGATTGATTTACGGTCAGTTATCCAAGCGGTGGTTTTCAGAAAAATCCGACACTGCCTCGCGACAAAACGCCGCAAAATAGATCGAGTTTTTCTCGATGTACGGTCATGAAAATATCAACGCCTGGAAATCACGAGGGGTGGAAGCGGGGAAGGGCGATACCGAATGGATCGTCCATAAATATCTAAGCGTTGAGCAAGCTCTCCGCAAGTCCGTCGAACCAATATTGGACGGCGAACTTGCGTCGCAGCTTTTACCTGACCCGGCCCTTGCGCAGGCACTCCATGTACCCGTAGGTCACTCCGCCCCTGTTACAGGCAGAACGTCCCGACCCCTTGGTCATGCGCCTACCTTCCTCGGGCGGCGCATCAGAGAGAAACAATGTTGCTTCTTTCATGTGACAGATTCAGTACCAGTTTGGATCTTTCTTTAGCTGTTCCATCAACATCGTCTGCATGCCCTGATCGGGTTTGCCGAGGAAGCGATAGTCGGCATGCCGCGTTGGCGACTTGTCGGTCGGCAAGCCTGCCGGCACCTGCACCAACATCGCATACGCGTCCTTCCTGTCGAGGCTGACGGCAACGATCAGTCTGTTATTGCGGCAGGTGTCCGGAGTTTCGCAAAGCGGGCCCACCAGATAATCGTCGCCATCTTCCTGCACGGCATTCATTTGCTCAGCATTACCCGAGAGATTCATCACCCATTCCGGCAGGCGTTCTTCCTTCTTTACCACACCTTGCCAGGTGTCCCGGAACTGCGGGTCGCTGCTTAGCAGTTCGTTGACCCGCGTCTGACCATCATTGGCCGCCATCGCTATGGCACTGCCGCCCAGAAGCAGGGCGGCTGCCAGCGTCTTGAATGGAACGTTCATCCTCAGCCCCGACCACGACGGCCAAAGAAGAACGAAGCAATGAACATCACCAGGAACACGACAAAGAGGATCTTGGCGATACCCGTGGCGGTGCCCGCGATACCACCGAAGCCCAGTACGGCGGCGATGATGGCAATGATCAGGAAAGTGATTGCCCAGCTCAACATGGTGATTCTCCTTACTTCTATTTAGAGGTCTTGCTCATGCCCGACGCGCTGCCCGCGTCAAGTTCGTATCTTCAAAATACCCAGCGCTCTTGGCGTGGCATCTCATCCAGGGGCTGAGCCTGGTCGACGTCCATCATGCGCAATGGCTGGTTTTCGGCGGCCGAACTGCGTGCGGCGCTGAAGTGAGTTTGAGTGGGATACTGAAACGATACCCGCGGCGCTTCCGGCTGCTGGCTCAGCTCCCAACGCAGCAGCTGTTGACCGCCAATCAGGGTGATCAACAGTGCCAGGACCGCGAACAGACCCTGCTGGATATGCAGTGGCGAGATACGCATTTGGGCGGCACGTTGGCGATTCATCCTGAAATTCCTCCCACACTGTGGTGTTTTGGTTGAGCGAGTGTTTTCGCTCGGGCTGAAAACACTATTGCAGTGTGCGTGCCAGCTTTTTCTTCACAAAAAATCTAATAAAAACAATGATTTAGGAAACACAAAAAATCAATGTCGGACGCATCCTGCACGATGCCCTATTGGTTGTCGTGCGAAATGCACGATAAATTCGTGGGAGCTTTCAGAATTTTTTGAATTGCGTGAGACACGCTGGTGTCTGATGGGGAGCAGATTCAGCCTCGAATGGCAGAACCGATAAAAACAGTGAAATCAGGTGATTAAAAACGGGGTGAGTAGATTTCTCCCCCGACGTGGCCGGAATCGACCAGAATTAACCATGCAACTTGCCCGATTTTTCCGGGACTAACAAAGATCATTCATTTAGGAGCGTAGGAAAAATGGAATCTGCCACCGAGCATCAGGGCCGCATTCTGCTGGTGGATGACGAATCCGCCATCCTGCGAACCTTCCGGTATTGCCTCGAAGACGAAGGCTATAGTGTCGCCACGGCCAACAGCGCGGCACAGGCCGATGTGCTATTGCAACGTCAGGTGTTCGACCTGTGTTTCCTTGATTTGCGCCTCGGTGAAGACAACGGTCTCGACGTGCTGGCGCAAATGCGTATCCAGGCGCCATGGATGCGTGTGGTGATCGTCACCGCACACTCGGCCGTGGACACCGCCGTGGATGCAATCCAGGCAGGCGCAGCCGATTATCTGGTTAAACCCTGCAGCCCTGATCAACTGCGCCTGGCGACCGCCAAACAACTGGAAGTGCGACAACTGTCGGCGCGCCTGGAGGCATTGGAAGGGGAGATCCGCAAACCCAAGGACGGCCTGGACTCTCATAGCCCGGCCATGAAGGTGGTCCTCGAAACGGCCCGCCAGGTAGCGACCACTGACGCCAACATCCTGATTCTTGGCGAGTCCGGCACCGGTAAGGGCGAACTGTCCCAGGCCATTCACGGCTGGAGTAAACGCGCGAAGAAATCTTGCGTCACCATCAACTGCCCATCGCTGACCGCCGAATTGATGGAAAGTGAGCTCTTCGGTCACAGCCGGGGCGCTTTTACCGGCGCCAGCGAAAGCACCCTCGGACGCGTCAATCAGGCGGATGGCGGGACGCTGTTTCTCGACGAAATCGGCGATTTTCCCTTGACGTTGCAACCCAAGTTGTTGCGTTTCATCCAGGACAAGGAATATGAGCGTGTCGGTGATCCGGTCACGCGTCGTGCTGATGTGCGCATTCTTGCCGCCACCAACCTCAACCTCGAGGACATGGTGCGCGAGGGGCGTTTCCGTGAAGACTTGCTGTATCGCCTGAACGTCATCACCCTGCATTTGCCACCGCTGCGTGAGCGCCGTGAAGACATCCTCAACCTGGCTGATCGCTTCCTGGCGCGCTTCGTCAAGGAGTACGCGCGACCGGCACGTGGTTTTAGCGAAGAAGCCCGTGAGGCTTTGTTGAGCTACCGATGGCCGGGGAACATCCGCGAACTGCGTAACGTCGTGGAACGCGCCAGCATCATCTGTCCGCAGGAACGTGTCGAGCTCAGCCATCTGGGCATGGCCGAGACACCGGCCAACAACGCGCCGCGCATTGGCGCGGCATTAAGCCTGGACGAACTGGAGAAAGCCCACATCGGCGCCGTGTTGGCCACCGCTGGCACCCTCGATCAGGCCGCCAAGACGCTGGGCATCGACGCGTCGACGCTGTATCGCAAACGCAAGCAATACAACCTGTGAGTTGCGCGTGATGAAACTGGCGATGAAGTTGCGTACTCGGCTTTTCCTGAGTATCTCCGCACTGATCACCGTCGCGTTGCTGGGGCTGTTGCTCGGGCTGGTCAGCGTGATGCAGATGGCGGGAACCCAGGAAGTATTGGTACGCAACAGCTTCGTCACCCTGGACCTTGGGCTGAAGCTGCGCCAGACCCTGGGCGACCAGTTGATTCTAATGCTGGGCAACAAGCCCGAGTCGCCGGAGTTCCAAGCGTCAAAACAGCACTATTTCGAATTGCTGGAGCAAGGCATCGCACATGATCTGGGCGAAGATCGGCGTTACGGATTCGCTCAAGCCAAGGCTGACTATCTGGATTTCCTTCAGGCTTTGGATCAGTCGAGCGATCCATCCCACATATTGAGTGGCAACGAAGAGCTGACCAGAAAATTCAATGTGGTGCGCAACGGGCTGATTACCGAGCACAAGAATGCGTTGGACGACATCAGCGACATGCAGCGCCAGGGGCGGGACCGGGCGCTACTGATTGCGGGGTTGTTGGGGTTGGTTGGCCTGGCGGTGCTGATCATCGGTTTCGTCACCGCACAGGCGATTGCCCGACGTTTCGGTGCACCCATCGAAGCGTTGGCCAAAGCTGCCGACAATATCGGCCAAGGCAACTTCGAGGTGACGCTGCCGGTGTCCTCTGCGGCAGAAATCAATCAACTGACCAAGCGTTTCGGCCTCATGGCTGAGGCGTTGCGTGAGCATCAGGCGACCAATGTCGACGAATTGCTCGCCGGTCAACAGCGCTTGCAGGGTGTGCTCGACAGCATCGATGATGGGCTGTTGATGATTGACCGCGAGGGTCGTCTGGAACACCTCAATCCGGTGGCGCAACGCCAGTTGGGCTGGGACACCGATTTCCTCGGGAAAGGACTGGGCTCGGCACTCGACAGGCCCGAACTGGATCAGCAACTGCAAATGGTCCTGCGCGGCGGCACGCTGGAGCGGGTGCCCGAAGACTTGAGTGTCGAGGTCGATGGCGAGTCGCGGTTGCTGACCTACAGCCTGACGCCGGTCAGTCATACCCAGGGCCATATCCTGGGTGCGGTGATGGTGCTGCATGATGTCACCGAGCAGCGCGCCTTCGAGCGAGTGCGCAGCGAGTTTGTCCTGCGCGCATCCCATGAGCTGCGCACACCGGTAACCGGAATGCACATGGCTTTCGGTCTGTTCCGCGAGCGTGCCCATTTCCCCGAGGACTCCCGTGAAGCGGATCTCCTGGACACCGTTAACGAAGAAATGCAGCGCTTGATGCAACTGATCAATGACTTGTTGAATTTCTCCCGCTATCAGAACGGATTGCAGAAACTCACACTGGCGCCCTGTTCCATCGAAGACTTGCTTGAGCAGGCCCGTTTGCGATTCGCCGAGGCAGCGCAGGCGAAGGGCATCGACTTGTTGGTGGAAGTCCAGGAGCCATTGCCGAGGTTGCAAGCCGATCAGCCACAGTTGGACCGGGTGCTGGATAACCTGATCGACAACGCATTGCGTCACACCGGCACGGGTGGCCAGATCCGCTTGCAGGGCCGACGTCATGGCGAGCGAGTGATTATCAGCGTCGAGGATAATGGTGAAGGCATTGCCTATGGCCAGCAGGGCCGGATCTTCGAACCCTTCGTGCAGGTTGGACGCAAGAAAGGTGGCGCTGGGCTGGGCTTGGCGCTATGCAAGGAAATCGTGCAGTTGCACGGCGGGCGGATGGGCGTTTATTCGCGGCCGGGGCAGGGCACGCAGTTCTATATGGCGCTGGCGGTCTGATTGGCGTCAGGCCTCGTCATCCAGGCGTCGTGCGGCGATACGCCGGCCACGGGTAATCAGCTCGATGAACTGCACGGCGCTCAATGCATGGGCGAACAGCCAGCCCTGGCCGAACTTCACCCCTTCACTGCTCAGGAACGCTGCCTGGGCTTCATGCTCGATACCTTCGGCAATGACCTTGAGTTGCAGCGCCTGGGCCATATGAATGATGTGTGGCGCAACGCCACTGCTGGCTGCGTCATGCCCCAGCGCATCAATAAACGCCTTGTCGATTTTCAGGCAATCCACCGGCAGGGTTTGCAGGTAGGCGAGGCTGCAATAGCCGGTGCCAAAGTCATCGATCAACACCTGGTGCCCGACATCACGCAGAGCCTGGAGGTTTTCCCGGGCCACCTCGACATCGATCAGCCCACGCTCGGTGACTTCAAAAGCAATCTGTCGGGCTGCCACGCGGTGCAGGGTCAACAGGCGCGCCATCACCTGGCCGATTCGCGGCACCATCACGTCGCAGGCTGCCAGATTGACCGAGATATAGAGCTGCGGATTGGCACGCAGTAAATGCCCCAACTGCTCCAGCAGACGTTGCAGGACGAAATCGGTCATCTGGCGGATCTGCCCGGTGTTCTCCGCCATGGGAATGAACAGGTCGGGGCTGGTCAGGGTGCCGTCGGGTCGACGCCAGCGCAGCAGGGCTTCAGCTCCGACGCAATGGCGGTTGTCGAGGTTGAAGATTGGCTGATACAACACCTGCAGCTCCCCGCGTCGTATCGCGCCCGCCAGCTCCGCGTCCAGCGACTGGCGCTGGCGCACCAGCAGGAACACCATGAAGCCCACCAATAGTCCTGCTATCAGGCTGGCCGGGCCCAACCACCACCATGCGGTAGGCACATGCCTGCCGGTGCGCGGCGAGATCAGCACCCATTGGTACTCGGGATTGTCGGTGGGCATGCGATAGATCAAGCGAGTCTGGGTCACTTGCAGGGCATCGCGTTTATCCGCTGGCCAGGCTTCGTCGGGGGGCCAGGCCTGCGCCGTACCCAGCACCGGGATGGCTCGCTTGCCGTGGTCGAGCACGACCAGAAGACTGCTGCCCGGCGACAGGTCGACCATATCGGTCAAATGCCCGCGAGAGGTCGCGACGCGAAAGTTGCCACGTCCCAGCATTAGCGCGGCGCGGTTTTCGTCGGGCTCGGTGGAGGTGTTCAGCCAATAGCTGTAGCCCGGATCCTTGATGTCCGGGGGCCGTATCATCGACAGGCCTTCCTGGCGGGGACGGTTGGAGCAGATCCGCGAACCGTCCATGAATGCGGCTTCGTACACGAAGCGATAATTGAACGTGACCTGTTGCAGCGTGGCGACCATTTCGTCGTTGCAGGTGCGCAATGGCTGGGCTTCCAGATCATCGAGACTTTCGCGCAATTGTCCGAACAGTTGCTCGAGACGCGCCAGGAAACGCTCACCTTGCGCATTCATTTCAAGGCTTTCGTTCTGCTGGATCTGGTTCAAGGCCACGAACATGCTGCCGGCCAGTAGCATTACAGTGCTCAGCACAGCAGCCAATATCGCCAGAAACCAGGGGCGATAAAACCAGCTACGGAGTGTCTCTCGAGCAGCAGTCATATTGGATATCCGAAGGATTACCAATGAGTTATAGCTGCTGATTTGGAAAGCGCGCTGACCGTCGGGCGGGCGTCATTATTTTGTCTGATTCAACACCAACAGAAGTGCGGCAGTTTGCGCGTCGGGCAGGCCGTCGAAGCGCGAAGGACGGAAATGCATCTGGAACGCCGCGAGCACATGACGCGTCGCGACGTCCAGCTCACCGGTTTGCGGCGTGGCATATCCAAGTCGGGCCAACTGCCCCTGGAACCAACTGATGCTCGGCAACTGGGTGTCGAATTGCGCCTGTTGCCGGGCCACTGCCTGTTCGTTCGGCCAGATACCAAGGCCTTCATCCGCCAGGCGTTTCCAGGGGAACAGCGGCCCAGGGTCGAGTTTGCGCAGTGGGGCGATATCACTGTGGCCGATGATGCTGCGAGGGTTGATGGCGTAACGTTTGCTTATGTCCTTTAGCAGGGCGATCAGCGACTGGATCTGTGCTTCGCTGTAGGGATACCAGAGGCGCTTGCCGTCCGCCGTTTCCTTGAAGCCGGGATTGACGATCTCGATGCCGATGGAGCTGGAGTTCAGCCAGGTTCGGCCTTGCCATTCGCTCTCACCGGCATGCCAGGCTCGAAGGCTTTCATCCATCAATTTGTAGATGGTGGCGTCTTTATCGTCGCCGATCAGGTAATGGCTGCTGACTTCGCCATGGGTCAGCAGTTGCAACGAGCGTTGGAGGGACGCGGAAGTGTAATGCACCACCACAAACTGGATGCGGCTGTCGTGATTGGCCGAAGGATGGCTGGTGTCGTACCGGGGCCCGCTGGCGCAACCGGCCAACAGGATCAGCGAAAGGATGAAGGCAAGATATTTCATGGCAGAAGACAGCACGCGCAGGACAGTAATGCAACAGTGTAACGTACTGCCTCGCGCCGTGACGGCTAACCGGGCCCATTTCAACAAAATGGGACAAATTGCCCGTCAGCCGAGTTCGATCCGGTTTCGACCGGCGTGCTTGGCCCGGTAGAGCGCCTGGTCGGCCCGTTTGAGCACCAGATCGCTGTGTTCGCCGGGCCTGAAGGCGGTCACTCCCATCGAAACGGTAATGGTCACTGGCTCTCCCTTGAAGTGAAACGGGCAGGCTTCGATTGCCGCACGCAATTTCTCCAGCAGTTTTGCTCCCACGGCGGGAACGGTGCCAGGCATCAGCAGGACGAACTCTTCACCGCCGAACCGAGCGATGAAGTCGGTGCCGCGCAGGCGTTTACGCAGCACGCTGGCGATGATTTTCAGCACCTTGTCGCCAGCCAGGTGGCCATAGTTGTCGTTGATGCGTTTGAAATGATCGAGGTCGAGCATGGCCAGCAACAGGGTATTGCCATGTTGCTGCCATTGGCCGATCTCGTAATCCAGCCGTTCGCTCCATGCCGCGCGGTTGGGCAGGGTCGTCAGGGGGTCGATCAGGGCCTTCTGGCGCTGTTCTTCCAAATGCTCGCGGTAGCCCAGCGCTTCCTGTTCCATATGCGCCACGCGTTCGGCCAGACCTTTGAGGCGGGCCGCGACCTCCTGCTCGCGCTCATCGCGCTGCTTCTGGTGCTGATCCATGGTTCCCAGCAAACCTTCCAGGTGGTTCTCCAGCACGAGCTTGAGATCGTCGAGGTCGGCTGCTTCCTGCACGCTGGTCTGCAAGCCGTCGACTTGTTCGCGAATCTGCGTGTCCATCTCTCGCGCCGCCGAAAGGTTGTCGGCATGGCCATCGCTGGCGGCTTGCAGGTTGCTCTGGAAAGACTCCAGGCGCTCGTTTAGCTGTTGTAGATAGACTTCGAATTCATGCTGACCGCTGTCGGTGATGGCAAGCATCAAGGTCGCCAGATCGTCGAGAATCGGCAGCAGTTCATACCAGTTCAGGCCATTTTGCAGACGGTCGCGCATGGCTTCGGCTTGCGGGCGATGACGCTCGGGCAACGACAGATCGTCCAGCAGGCCCAGCAGGGTGTCTTCGATATGCTTGGCCACAGAACTGTAGGAGGGTTCCGGCGAATCCGGCAGCGCGTAGAGGATGTCTTGCTCGGATTGCTCCGGATCGATGGCGGCCAATGCCTGGGCCATGACCGGGGGCAGGGGCAGGCGGTCGAGGAAGACCTCCGGGGTCAGTTCGTCCGGATTGCCTTGCGGCGGTGCCGAAGCGACCGGCGTGGCTTGCGGCGGCTCATGTTGCTCGGCCTGCGGCGGCTCGGGCGTTTGTGCCTGCGGTGCGGGTAGAACTTCAAGAATGGGTGGAACAAACGCCACGACTTGCGCCGGTGGCGGTGCGGGGGGGGCCGTTTCGGTTGCCTGCGCCTCGTCCTTGTCCTCGACCTCGACAGCCTGTTCGATTGACGGCGCTACGGGTAGCGCCTGGACCACTGGGGGCGCTTCTACCTCCACCTTTGACGGTGTGGGGGGCGCTGCAACAACTTCTTGTTGAGCTTCTACGTCAGCCGGTTGCGCTGGCGACTGCACTGATGTCTCGAGCGCCACTGGCTGCTGCGGTGTTTCCTCGTTTTCACGGTGGCCAAACAGGCGCTGCAGCAAACCTGGCCGGCCAGGTTCCGCTGGGTGCTCCAGTTGACTCAGGGCCTTGCCTTGCAGCCCGCTCAGTTCGCTGAGCAGTAGCGGCATTTCACGAGCCTGGCCGACACGAGCGTCCAGTTGTTTGGCGAAGTTCTTCAGGGGGCGGCTGACTTCGCGCGGCAACGGCAAGGTTTGCAACTGGGTGACCAGTGCAGTCAGCGCGGCGCTGGTCTGGTTGACCCGGGTTTCGCGGCGTTGCTCGGAGTCGAGCACGGCTTTTTCCAAGCGAGGCAACAACGCCGCCAGGCCCGCATCCATTTCATCGGTGCGGATGACGTCGCGCATCTCCTTCATGCACTGGTCGACGGCGCGGTCAGTGCCTTCCGCCGCCAGGGTGCTACGCACCAGGCCGCGTCGCAGCAGGTCGAGCCGGGCTTCCCAGCGACGCTCGAGCTTTTCCTGTTGTTCGACGCTCTTGAGGTATTTTTCTTTCCAGCGCTGTGTTTCGTCGCTCATTCAACGGTTCCGCGAAGGGCAGGGCTCAACGCGGGCAATGCATCGGCCGTGAGCGAACCTGGCAGACGAATCTCTACCGCGACCGGCAGGTGATCAGAAATGGGTTGAGCCAGCACTTCGACTTTTTCGAGCGTCAGGGTCGGGCTCAGCAGAATATGGTCCAGGCAGCGCTGAGGGCGCCAGCTGGGAAACGTCGCTTCCACTTGCGGAGCCAGCAGGCCAAGGTCGCGCAACGGGGAATTTTGCAGCAAATCGCTGGCGTGGGTGTTCATGTCCCCCATCAGCACCTGATGCTTGTAGTCGCCGATCAACTCGCGAATGTACGCCAATTGCAGGCTGCGGGTGCGGGCCCCGAGTGCAAGGTGCATCATCACCACCACCATGGCTTCCGGACCTTCGCCGAACCGCACCAGGATCGCACCGCGCCCCTTGGGGCCCGGCAACGGGTGATCTTCGATGGCCCACGGGCGCAGGCGACTCAGCACGCCGTTGCTGTGCTGTCCCAGGCGCCCGAGGTTGCGATTGAGTTGTTGATACCAGTAGGGGAAGGCGCCCAGTTGGGCCAGGTGTTCCACCTGATTGATGTAGCCGGACCTGAGGCTGCCGCCGTCCGCTTCCTGCAGGGCGACAAGATCGAAGTCGCCCAGCAGATTGCCGATTTTCTGCAGGTTATCGGCCCGCCCGGTGTGCGGCAGCACGTGCTGCCAGCCACGGGTCAGGTAGTGCCGATACCGCTCGGTACTGATCCCGACCTGGATATTGAAGCTGAGCAAACGCAGACGACTGTCCGTGGGCAGACCCGTCGATTCCAGGTGATGATCGTTGACCCGCGGATCATGCAGGCCAACGACACGTTCAGTTCCCCAGCGGCGCATGGCGGTCGCAGCGCTTAGTTGGCCGCAGCCTTGTTGGTTGCTCGCTCTTTGTCGACCAGTTGGTCGGCGAGTTTCAAGGCCTCTTCCGCGCCACCGGCAGAGCCGATGTCAAAGCGGTACTTGCCGTTGACGACCATGGTTGGAACGCCGGTGATCTGATACTTCTTGGCCAGTTCACGGGCCTGGACGATCTTGCCCTTGATGGCGAAGGAGTCGAAGGTCGCCAGGAACTTGTCCTTGTCTACGCCCTGGGTGGCAAGGAAGTCAGCCATTTCGTTCTTGTCGACGAGCTTCTTGTGTTCCTTCTGAATGGCATTGAAGACGGCGGCGTGAACCGAGTGCTCGACGCCCATGGCTTCCAGGGTCAGGAACATCTGGCCGTGGGCATCCCACGGGCCGCCGAACATGGCAGGGATGCGCACGAAGTTGACGTCCGAAGGCAGCTTCTCGACCCAAGGGTTGATCACGGGTTCAAAGGCGTAGCAATGCGGGCAGCCGTACCAGAACAGCTCCACCACTTCGATTTTGCCAGGCACTGCGACCGGGACCGGATTGGCCAATTCAACATACGAGTCGGGGTGTGTTTCGGCGGCTTGGGCAGTCACGCCGAACAGGCTGGCAGCGACGAATGCGGCGCTGATGATCAGATTACGCATGCTTTACTCCTGGAGAATTTGAGTCGCCTCGCGCGACCTGTTATCAGACGGGTCTGTGCGGGCTCGAGTTCTGTAGTGTAACGGCAGCGGCCACAAAAAAGGGCGGCCGGAGCCACCCTTTTTATACTTGTTGCGACAGATTAATGGAGCGTTAACGTAGCGGCAGATGTAAGCCCGCACGATGCCCGATCAGCCGCGCTTAGTGCAGGCCCTGAATGTAGCTGGACACTGCGGCAATGTCTTCGTCGCTCATGCGCTTGGCGATGCTCTGCATTGGCTTGGCGTCGCCGTCGTTGGTACGGCCGCCTTCTTCCTTGCGGAAATCGGTCAGTTGTTTGCCAACGTATTGAGCGTGTTGGCCACCCAGGTGCGGGAAGCCGGCGGCCGCGTTGCCTGCGCCATTCGGAGAGTGGCAGCCGGTGCAGGCTGGCAGGCCCTTGGCCAGGTCGCCACCACGGAACAGTGCTTCACCACGAGCCACGAGTTTAGGATCGGCGGCGCCAACGCTGCCTTTCTGGCTGGCGAAGTAGGCGGAGATATCAGCCAGGTCCTGATCGCTCAGGTTGGTCAGCAGGCCAGTCATTTCCAGTACCGTGCGCTTGCCGGACTTGATGTCGTGCAGCTGCTTGTTCAGATAACGTTCGCCCTGACCTGCCAGTTTCGGAAAGTTAGGCGCCATGCTGTTGCCATCCGGGCCATGACAGGCGCCACAGACTGCGGCTTTCGCCTGGCCAGCTGTTGCGTCACCTGCAGCATGGGCTACGCCGGAGATCCCCACGGTCAACAGCAGACTCACGATCAATTT
>Ga0308165_1000956_pt1 | contig 44442 bp, 39 predicted proteins | sample PhyWR2_FD_201032 | JGI IMG/M metagenome (GOLD analysis project Ga0308165, IMG submission 201032) | Phyllosphere microbial communities from UC Gill Tract Community Farm, Albany, California, United States - DLSLW.R2 | ecosystem: Host-associated > Plants > Phyllosphere > Unclassified | place: USA... | reverse complement strand
ACAGCACGCTTTGCGGCAGCTGGTTGGCCTGGGCCACCATCGCCGTGCCGGCCTGCTGCAGGATCTGCGAGCGCGACAGGTTGGCGGTTTCCACCGCGAAGTCGGCGTCGGTGATGCGGCCGCTCGCAGCCTTGATGTTCTCGTTCTGGATGTCGATGTTCTCAACCGACTTCTCGAAGCGCGTCTGCAAGGCACCCAGGTCGGCACGTGCCGAGTTGACGGTGTCGATCGCGCCGTCGATCTTTTCCAGTGCCACCCAGGCGCCGGCCTGGGTCGAGATGTCAAGATTGTCCAGACCTTGGGTGTCGGTGCTGGCTGCGGTCGTGGTCACATCGGCGCTCAAGCCCAAGGCAGAGGAAGTGCCTGCAGTTCCAGTGAAGCTCGTGAGTGCCTGCGCGGCATCGTCATTCGAACGCAGCTGAACACTGAAGCCGCTGGCCGTTTCGCTGAGGAAGGCCGTCACACCGGTATCTGCGGTCTTCGCATTGATTGCCGAAACCAGTTGACCTGCACGCTCGCTGGCGCTGCCTGCAGCCGCGAGAGTGTCCAGGTTGACGCCACCTACCGCAAGACCGGCTGCTGCCGATGCGAAGTCCACATCGGCGGTGGCGATGGTCAGCGTGGCTTCGAAGTAGCTGGTCTTGCCCATGCTGTCCACCTTGGCATTGCCGATGCCACCCACCGTGATGTTGTCGCCGGCATTTGCACCGACCTGGAACACACCGCCGGCAAACGAGCCGTCGAGAATCTTGGTGCCGTTGAAGCTGGTGGTCTTGGCCACGCGGTCGATTTCAGCGGACAGCTGGCTGACTTCGGCCTGCAGCGCATCGCGGTCCGAGGCGCTGTTGGTGGCATTGCTCGACTGCACGGCCAGTTCACGCATGCGTTGCAGCATGTCGCCGACCTTGCCCAGCGCGCCTTCAGCGGTCTGCGCAAGAGAGATGCCGTCGTTGGCGTTGCGCGCTGCCACTGTCAGGCCGCCGCTTTGCGCCTTCATGCGTTCGGAGATGGCCAGACCCGCGGCATCGTCCTTGGCGCTGTTGACGCGCAGGCCGGAAGACAGGCGCTGCATGGAAGTGCTCAGGGAATTGCCCGACAGGCTCAGGTTGCGCTGTGCGTTGATCGAAGCCACATTGGTGTTGATGGTCATTGCCATGGTGTCTGTCCTTTAGCCTGTCGTTGATTCTTCAGCGTCTGCGGGCTGTGCCCTTGTGCGTTCGCTGCCTACCTTTGGGTTATCGGAGCAGGCCATCAAAGCTTGAGGAATTTCTTGCAATTTTTTTTGTGCGCACGCGCCGCCCTCCCCAGGGAAGCGGCGAGATAGCCGGCTTTCCCGGTTTTTATCCCCCCGCTGGAGCGGGGAGAAACAGGAAGAATCCTTTCATCGCTAGGGCTGCCTGTCGCGCAACCGAGTCCTAAAAGCTTTTTGTAGCGATGCAACCTTGCCTTTCTGAAGGGACCCTGTCATGGCCGCAACTATCAATACCAATATTGCCTCTATCAATGCGCAGCGAAACCTGAGCCTCTCGGGGAACTCGCTTGCAACGTCCATGCAGCGTCTGTCTTCGGGCCTGCGTGTGAACAGTGCCAAGGACGATGCCGCCGGTCTGGCCATCTCCGAACGCATGAATACCCAGGTCAAGGGCCTGACGGTGGCGGCGCGCAATGCCAACGACGGCATCTCGCTGGCGCAGACCGCTGAAGGCGCGCTGGGCAAGGTCGGCGACATGCTGCAACGCATGCGTGAGCTGGCCGTGCAGGCCAGCAATGCCACCAACAGCTCTTCGGACCGTGTTGCGCTGCAAGCGGAAATGACACAGCTGGGCGCGGAAATCGACCGCGTTGCCAAGCAGACCAATTTCAACGGCCAGAAGATTCTCGACGGCTCGTTTGCCGGCGCGGTGTTCCAGGTGGGCGCCAACTCGGGCGACAACGTCACGCTGGGCGCTCTTGCGGACACCCGCTCGAGCAAGATCTCGACGGTCAACTACGGCGCCACGGAACTGACGTTCGACGTCAGCGACACCCCCACGCCAGCCATCGCCAACTACAACCAGGGCGTCGCGGCAGGCGCGCTGAAGGTCCAGGTCGGCAGCCAGGTCATCGACCTCGAAGCCCTGCCCGAGGCCAACAGCAGCCTTGAACGCCTGGGCCAGGCCATTACTGCAATCAACAACAAGTCGGCTGATACGGGCGTCACGGCCTACATGACCCTCAAGGCCGGCACCAGCGAATACGAAATCAATTTCGTTTCGGACCAGCTGGACAGCAGCGCCAACCCCCGCCCCGTATCGTTCATCGGCTTCAACGCCAACACCACGGGTATTGGCCAGGCAGCAGGAAGTACCGATGACATCCTGACGACCGAAGCGGAAGTCACGACGGCACTGGCCGCCCTACCGGCAACCGCGACCGCCGGCGATGCCGCCACGGACGCAGCGCTGTACAACGATGTGGCAACCGCCATGGGCACCGGCACGAGCACCATGCCGACCATCGACCCCACGGCAGAACCACTCGCGTCGGCACTGACCGCCTACGCCACCGCAATCACCGCCGCACAGGTACCCGATCCGGCGCCAGCAGCTACCTCGACGCTCAACCTCGCGGCCGCGAACAAGGCCTTGGCCACGCTCCAGGGTGCATACGCCACCAGCATCGCCGACCTCAACGCCACCACCAACAATGGCCTGGGCGTGGGCTCTGGCGAATACGTCACCAACGAACGCGGTCTCGACAACATCGACATCACGACCCAAGAGGGTGCATGGGTCGCATTGAAGAAGATCGACAGCGCGATCGACCAGATCAACGGCGCGCGCGCCACGCTGGGTGCGATGCAAAGCCGCTTCGAAACCGCAGTCAGCAACATCGACATCCAGGTGGAAAACCTGTCGGCGGCGCGCGGGCGCATCGTCGACGCGGACTTCGCCAAGGAAACCGCCAACCTGTCGCGCACGCAGATCCTGCAGCAGGCCGGCACGGCCATGGTGGCCCAGGCCAACCAGTTGCCCCAGCAAGTGCTGCAACTGCTGCAAAGCTGAGATCCGCGGATCAAGCAATCATGCCTGTCGCTGTGCAGGCCGCGGCCGGCAAGACAGGCGCGCGCCCCATGGCTGCGCGCCTTTTGGCGTGTTGTGCCCCTATAGCACAACGCAGTTCCAGCGAACAATCCAGCTTTCCGGGCTTTTTTCGGATGTTGAGCACCTTCACACTTTGACACAATCCCCCCATGCTCGTCATTCTTGGTTTACTCATCGGCCTCGCCTGTGTCTTCGGCACCTATGTCATGCACGGCGGCAATATCGGCGTGGTCGCAAAGGCCCTGCCATTTGAAATGCTCACCATCGGGGGGGCAGCGCTAGGGGCGTTCATCGTTTCGAACCAGCCCAAGGTGATCAAGGCCACGATGCGCGCGCTGCCCGCCGCGCTCAAAGGCTCCAAATACAACAAGGACCGCTTTCTCGAGCTGATGGCCCTGCTCTACGAAATCCTGCAGAAAGCGCGCAAGGAAGGCCTGATGGCCATCGAGTCCGATGTCGAGGCACCCGAGGAATCTCCGATCTTCCAGAAGTACCCGGAATTGCTCAAGGACCACCACATCATGGAGTTCCTCACCGACTATCTGCGCATGATGGTCTCGGGAAATCTCAACGCCCACGAAATCGAATCGCTGATGGAAAGCGAAATCGAGACCCACCACCAGGAGTCGCATGCACCCATCGCGGCCCTGGGCAAGGTCGCTGGCGCGCTGCCCGCGTTCGGGATTGTCGCGGCCGTGCTGGGCGTGGTGAACACCATGGGCTCTGTGGGCCAGCCGCCCGCCGTGCTCGGCGCGATGATAGGCTCGGCGCTGGTCGGCACTTTCCTCGGGATCTTGCTGGCCTATGCCGTGGTCGAGCCGATTGCCGGCCTGATCGAGCAGCGTACGATGGATGCAGCCAAGGAATTCGAATGCATCAAGACCACGCTGCTCGCCAGCATGCAGGGCTACAACCCCGCGACCGCGATCGAATTCGGTCGCAAGGTGCTGTTCTCGACCGAGCGCCCCGGCTTCCTGGAACTCGAAAACCACGTCAAGGGCAAGAAGTAAGCCCGGACTCCACCGGCGTACCGCACCATGGCTGACAAAAAACTCCAACCCATCATCGTCAAGCGCATCAAGAAGGCCGCCCATGCCCCGCATGGCGGTGCCTGGAAGATCGCCTACGCCGACTTCATGACGGCGATGATGGCGTTTTTCCTGTTGATGTGGCTGCTGGGGTCGACCTCCAAGGGCGACCTGCAGGGCATTGCCAACTATTTCAACGCGCCGCTCAAGGTGGCGATGCAGGGCGGCGATGGTTCGGGCAACAGCTCGAGCATCATTCCCGGCGGCGGCAACGACCTGTCCAAGGTCCACGGCCAGGTGCAGCGCTCCGAATCGAACGAAAAGGCCGACCGCAAGCAAAGCCTGGACGCGGCCAAGGCCGAGCGCGCGCGCCAGGATGCGGTGCGCATCAAATCGCTGCAGGCCAAGGTCGACGCCATGATCACCGGCAACCCCAAACTCAACGAGTACCGCTCGCAGATCCGCGTGCTGGTGACTCCCGACGGACTGCAGATCCAGATCGTGGACGAGCAGAACCGCCCCATGTTCGACAGCGGCAGCGCCATCGTGAAGCCCTACATGCAGGACATCCTGCGTGCCGTGGGCGCCGCGTTGGGCGAGACCGAAAATCGCATCAGCCTTTCCGGCCACACCGACGCCGCGCCTTATGGCAACGGCAGCCGGGGCTACAGCAACTGGGAGCTTTCGGGCGACCGTGCCAATGCCTCGCGTCGCGAGCTGATTGCCGCGGGCATGCCCGCGGACAAGCTCGCGCGTGTTGTCGGCATGGCTGAAAGCGATCTGCTCGATACAGCAAACCCGCGTGCGCCGCAAAATCGGCGCATTACCATCACCGTGCTGACCCGCGAAGCCGAAGAACGGCTGTTGGGCAAAGAGCACACGCCTTTGCCTGTTGCAGAAAAGCACGACAATCCACCCGCTGGCACGCGATAGCAATCTTTTGTCACGCTTGCTACCGAGTTTGTCTTTCTCTCCAGAGCACATTACGACCGAAAGGGTCTCACGTGGCTAATGCCTTGCGTTTTTTGATCGTTGACGACTTTTCCACCATGCGCCGCATCGTGCGCAATCTACTCAAGGAAAGTGGTTACCCCGAAGCCGATGAAGCCGAAGACGGCGTGGTTGCGCTGCACAAGCTGCGCAACAGCAAGTTCGATTTTGTCGTCACCGACATCAACATGCCCAACATGAACGGCTTCCAGCTGCTCACCGAAATCAAGCAGGACGAGAAGCTCAAGCATCTCCCCGTGCTGATGGTGACCGCCGAAGCCCGCAAGGAAGACATCGTGGCAGCGGCGCAGAACGGCGCAGCAGGCTACATCGTCAAGCCTTTCACCAAGGCCACGCTCGAAGAAAAGGTTGGCCTGATCCTGAAGAAGCTGGGGATGTAACAGCATGGACAGCAACACGGCCGCCGAACCCGGCGAACTGCACTACAAGATTGGTGTGCTGACGCGTCAGCTGCATGATTCGCTCAATGAACTGGGCTTGGCAGATCGGCTGCGTGGTTCCATGGACGAGTTGCCCGATGCCCAGAGCCGGCTGTCCTATATCGCCCGGCTCACGGGCGAGGCCGCCGAGAAGGTGCTCAACCGCGTCGAGCAGGCGAAGGCCCAGCAGGCCTATATCGCCAGCGAAACGCGGCGCATGGTCGAAGCCCTGGTCAAGGACCCGGTCGCGGCCGTGGCCAAGGGCGACATCATGAACTTCCTCACCGACATGGAAGACGTGACGCAGAAGGCCGACGAGCATCTGACCGAAATCATGATGGCGCAGGACTTTCACGATCTGACCGGCCAGGTGATCAGTCGCGTCGTGGCCCTGGCGTCCAACCTCGAGGATCAGCTGGTGCAGATGCTGATCCAGACGGCGCCTCCAGGCGGCGTGCCGCCGGCGGTAGCGGCTTCTGTCGCCCCCGCAGCCGTGGTGGGCGCCGCGGTGGCCACGGAATCGCTCGCCGGTCCCGTGGTCGAAGGCACGCGTACGGCGGAAGTCGTGACTTCGCAATCGCAGGTCGACGACCTGCTGGCCAGCCTGGGGTTCTGAAAACCCGGCCTTGGCCGAGCGGCGCAGGCCGCTCGCACGGCCATGCCCCGGCCCCTGGGCCGGCGCGCGCCTGCTTCACGGGCGGCAAGCCCCTGCCGGCACGGATGAACAGCAGGCTTTCGCGGCTGCTTTTCGGGCTTTAGCGAAACGAGGCCATGGCGACAATGGCGGTGACATTCGGTCACAAACGCCATGGACTCCAGCCAAGACAAAAATCTCCCCGCCACCGAGCGCAAGTTGCAAAAAACGCGCAAGGACGGCCAAGGTGCGCGCTCGCGCGACCTGTCGCACCTGGCGATCCTGGGCATGGGCGCGGCCGCGATGCTCATCGGCGCACAGCCGCTGACCAACCACCTCAAGCTGGCTTTCACGCACCAGTTCTCGTTCAACGCCCAGATCGTGCAGACGCCCGCGCTGATGCTCGAGCGCCTGCTGCAGATGGGCGCCATCGGCCTGATCGCCTGCGTGCTGTTCGCGCTCGCAACCATCTCGGCCGCGGTGATCAGCGGCATTCTGGCCGGCGGCTGGATCTTCAGCTTCACGCCGGTAGCCCCGAAATTCAGCCGGCTCAACCCGCTGTCGGGCATTGCCAACCTGTTTTCCAAGCAGCAGATGGTCACCGTGGTGAAGATGGTCCTGATGACCATCATTCTCTCGTTCGTGGCCTGGAAGTACCTGTCGGGCGGCCTAGAGGAAATGGCGCGCGTGATCAGCCAGCCTTCGCCCATGGCGCTGGCCATGGTCGGCGAGTGGCTGGCCGGCGGCGTCGCCGTGCTGCTGCTGGTGGTGTTCCTGGTCGCGCTGATCGACGTGCCGCTGCAGGCCTTCCTGTTCAAGTCGCGCCTCAAGATGTCGCACCAGGAAGTCAAGCAGGAACACAAGGAATCGGAAGGCAACCCCGAAATCAAGGGCAAGCTGCGTCAGAAACAACGCGAGATCGCCAACCGCGCCAGCATCGGCGCCGTGCCCAAGGCCGACTTCGTGGTCATGAACCCGACCCACTACGCCGTGGCGCTGCGCTACGACGAAGCCAACATGGACGCGCCCCAGGTCATTGCCAAGGGCACGGACCTGCTCGCGCAGAAGATCCGCGAAGTGGCCAATGCCCACGATGTGCCCGTGCTGCAGTCCCCCATGCTGGCGCGCGCGCTCTACGCGCACGCCGAACTCGACCAGCCGATTCCCGCGCCGCTGTACACCGCGGTCGCCCAGGTCCTGGCCTATGTCTACCGCCTCAAGGCCGCAATGCGCGGCGAAGGCCTGATGCCACAGGCGCTTGACGAAATCCCGGTCCCTCCTGAACTCGACCCGCACCAGCGGGCGGCCCCCCTCGCACCGCAACCGCGGGCAGCCCTCTAAGGCAGCGCCACAATGAACACTTCGATGAAATCCCTGCAGCTCATGGGCAGCAAATACGGCGCGGCCGCTCAGGGCATGTCGGCCCCGTTGCTGGTGGTGGCGATCCTGGCGCTGATGGTGCTGCCGATTCCGCCCTGGCTGCTCGACACGTTCTTCACGCTGAACATCGCGGTCGCGCTGATGGTGATGATGGTCGCGGCCTACATGATCCGGCCGCTGGACTTCGCGGCCTTCCCCACGGTGCTGCTGCTCACGACGCTGATGCGCCTGTCGCTCAACGTCGCCTCGACGCGCGTGGTGCTGCTCGAAGGCCACACGGGCCCGGGCGCGGCCGGTGCGGTGATCGAGGCTTTCGGCCACTTCCTGATCGGCGGCAACTTCGCGGTCGGTCTGATCGTGTTCGCAATCCTGGTGGTGATCAACTTCGTGGTGATCACCAAAGGCGCGGAGCGCATTGCCGAAGTCTCGGCGCGCTTCACGCTGGACGCGATGCCCGGCAAGCAGATGGCGGTCGACGCCGACCTGAACGCCGGCCTGATCAATGAAGACGAAGCCAAGCGCCGCCGCGCCGAAGTCGGCGAGGAAGCCAACTTCTTCGGCTCCATGGACGGCGCCTCGAAATTCGTGCGCGGCGATGCGATCGCCGGTATCCTGATCCTGGTGCTGAACATCGTCGGCGGCTTCATCATCGGCATGGCCCAGCACGGCCTGACGGCCGGTCAGGCCGCCGACAACTACGTCCTGCTGGCCGTGGGCGATGCGCTGGTCGCGCAGATTCCCGGCCTGCTGATCTCGGTGGCCGCGGCCATGGTGGTCTCGCGCGTGGGCAAGGGCGAAGACATGGGCCGGCAGATCGTCGACCAGCTGTTCATGTCGCCGCGCGTGCTGGGCGTGACCGGCGGCGTGCTTGTGCTGCTGGGCCTGATTCCCGGCATGCCGCATCTCGTCTTTCTGGCCATGGGCAGCGCGCTGATCTATGGCGCCTGGGTGCTGTCGCGCCGCCAGCAGGCCGAGAAGGCCGCCAAGGCCGCTGCTCCCGCGGCGTCGCAGCAGGCCCCGACGGGCGATGCCGGCGAAGCCAGCTGGGATGACCTGCAGCCCGTGGACCTGCTGGGCCTGGAGCTGGGCTACCGCCTGATCGCGCTGGTCGACAAGAAGCGCCAGGGCGACCTGCTGACGCGCATCAAGGGCGTGCGCCGCAAGTTTGCACAAGAGGTCGGCTTTCTGCCGCCGGCCGTGCATGTGCGCGACAACCTCGAACTCAAGCCCAGCGCCTACCGCGTGACGCTGCGCGGCGTGAGCATCGCCGAAGGCGAAGCCTTCCCCGGCATGTTCCTGGCGATCAACCCGGGCGGCATCAGCACGCCGCTGATCGGCACGCCGACCACGGACCCGGCCTTTGGTCTGCCAGCCCACTGGATAGACGAACGCCAGAAGGAAGCGGCACAAATGGCGGGTTTTACCGTCGTTGATTCAGAAACCGTGATGGCCACGCATTTGTCACACTTGATGCAAGTGCATGCGGCCAAGCTCCTGAGCCGCACGGAGACCCAGCAGCTCGTGGAACACGTGGCGCGCCAGGCTCCAAAGCTGATTGAAGAAGTGGTTCCGAAAATGGTGTCGATCTCAACATTCCAGAAAGTGCTCCAGCTGCTGCTGGAAGACGCCGTGCATATCCGCGACATCCGCACCATCATCGAGACCCTGGCCGAGCATGCTCCTCTCACCCAGGATCCCGTGGAACTGGCCCGCCGCGTGCGCATTGCGCTGTCGCCGGCCATCGTCCAGCAGATCTACGGCCCGACGCGCGAACTCAATGTGATCGCGATCGAGCCCGGCCTCGAGCGTCTGCTGGTGCAGGCGCTGGGCAACCCTTCGGCACCGTCGCTCGATCCGGGCGTGGCCGAAATCCTCACACAACGGGCCGCCGACGTGGCCCAGAAACAAGAAGAGCTGGGAATGCCCGCATGCCTGCTGGTACCCGACTCGATCCGCAACGCCATTGCCCGTCTGTTGAAGCGCGTGGCTCCCCGTCTGCAGGTGCTCTCGCACAGCGAGATTCCCGAGACGCACACCATCCGCATTGGCCCCATTCTTAAAGGTGCATCCGCATGAACATCCGCCGCTTTACTGCCCCCACCTCGCGCGAGGCCCTGGCCAAGGCGCGCATGGCCTTCGGCGACGGCACGTTGATCCTGTCGAACCGTGCGACGCCCGAAGGCGTGGAAGTGACCGCCACCGCCGAAGACATGCTCGAGCAGCTCGATGGCGGCGTCGCGACCAGCTCGCCGCTGCAGGCCGCGATCGAGAAGCGCGCCGCCGACGAAACCCGCGCGCCGGGCAAGCCGCGCGCTGCCGCGCTGGCGCCCGCCGCTGCAGCCGCGACCGAAAGCCCGGCGACATCGCCGCTGCGCCAGACCGTCGAGGACGACGCCGCCCAGCTGGCGATGAGCACGCTGTCGTTCCAGGACTATGTGCGCGAGCGCATGCTGCGCCGCCGCCACGAGAGCCTGCACGGCGAAGCCGCTCCCGCTGCCGAACCCGCATTTGAAGATGAGCAGCTGCCGACGTTCGCCCAGCGCGCGCGCCAGCTCGACGAACTGCGCCGCGAGCCCGTGCCCACGCCCGAAGCCGTGGCCCGCCACAACCCGCTGCGCGCCGCCAAGGCCAACCAGCGCCCCGCGAGCCGCCAGGCCTCGGCCCGCGCCTCGACCAGCCAGCCCGCAGCGCGTGCACCAGCCGCCGCGCCGCAGGTGATGATGGACGAGCTGCAGTCGATGAAGGCGCTGATCGAAGACCGCTTCAACACGCTGGCCTGGCTGGGCCAGGCGCGCCAGAGCCCGCTGCACTCGAACCTGATGCTCAAGCTGATTCGCGCCGGCTACTCGCCCGCGCTGTCGCGCATGCTGCTCGAAAACCTGCCCGCCAACAGCTCGCCCTCGCAGGCCGTGCGCTGGCTGATGGACGTGCTCGAACGCAACCTGCGCACCAATGCCCAGGCAGCCCCCATTTACGACCAGGGCGGCGTGTTCGCGCTGGTCGGCGCCACCGGCGTCGGCAAGACCACGACCACGGCCAAGCTCGCCGCAATGGCCGCACGCATCCACGGTGCGCGCGAAGTCGGCCTGATCACGCTCGATACCTACCGCGTGGGCGCCCATGAACAGCTGCGCGCCTATGGCCGCATGCTGGGCATAGTCGCCCACCAGGCGCATGACCGCGCGGCCCTGCAGGATCTGCTGGGTCTGCTGGCGAACAAGAAGATGGTGCTGATCGACACCACCGGCGTCGCTCCGCGCGATCCGCGCAAGGACGACATCCTCGAAGTGCTGGACCTGCCCGGCGTGCAGCGCATGCTGGTGCTCAATGCGAGCAGCCAGGGCGACTCCAACGACGAAGTGCTCAACGCCTTCAAGGCCGAAGGCTGCCAGCAGGTGATCCTGTCCAAGGTCGACGAGGCCGTGAAGCTCGGCCCTTCGATCGACACGCTGATCCGCCACCAGATGCAGCTGTGCGGCGTGACCAACGGCCAGCGCGTTCCCGAAGACTGGGAAGCCGCGGATGCGAATCAGCTGGTCGCCGCCTCGATGCGTTCCACGACGCGCTCGGCGTTCGATCCCAAGGCCATAGAACTGGACTTCTTCTTCACCCAGTCCAGCCTGGCCGGCGAAATGATGGAGCCCGGCCATGCTTGACAACGGCAACCAGGGCTGCGGCCTGCAGGCCGGTGCTGCCTGGCATGAACTCCAGGTCTGCGCCATCGCCTATTCGGCGACGGCGCCGGCCGGGGGACTGCTGTGGCCGCTGAGCGCGCAATTGCAGCAGCTCGGCTACCCGGTGCTGGTGCTCGACGCCAGCCAGGCCGAGAGCGCGGCCACACCAGGCCTGCGCGACCTGCTGGCCGAGCCCGCATGGCAGGCCGCGGGCATGGGCCCGCGCCCTACCCAGGCCTCGGTCGCGACGCTGCCCGCAGCCCACGGCCTGCGCCAGCTCGGCAGCCTGGAGTCGCTGCTGACCTATGCGCGCCGCTATGCGGTGGTCATCGTGCACGCGCCCGTGGAACAGCTCACGCCGCTGCTGCAAGGCCATGCGACGCGCCCGCTGCTGCCGCTGGACATGCAGCCGCGCGGCATGGAACGCAGCTACCGCCAGATCAAGCACTTGGCCATGCATGCCGGCCTGTCCTGCATCGTGGCCGCCGCGACCGAAGCGCACGAGCCTTTCGCCCGCCGCCATGCCGATACATTGATGGCCTCGCTCACCCAGTGCGCGCAGCGCCACCTGCGCATGCAGCCGCTGTGCACGCTCACCGACCCGGCTTCGACGCAGGACATGCGCCGCCTGGCATTGCTGATGCTCGCGCATGCGGTCACACTGACGCCCGGGCTGGCCGCGAGCACGCCGGCCCGTTTTGCATCGACGCCTGCCTTTTCCCAACCTGCGTGGAGCCTATGAACGCCATGTATACCGCGAACGGCCAGCTCGAACGGAACGCACTGATCCGTCAGCATGTACCCCTGGTTCGGCGCATCGCGCACCACATGATCGCCAAGCTGCCGCCCAACGTGGCGCTCGACGACCTGATCCAGGTCGGCATGATAGGCCTGGCCGATGCGCTGACCCGCTTCGAAGTGGCGCAAGGCGTGCAGTTCGAGACCTTTGCCTCGCAACGCATACGCGGCGCGATGCTCGATGAACTGCGCGAAGGCGACTGGATGTCGCGCAGCTCGCGCAAGAGCCAGAAGGACATCGAGCAGGCGCTGCGCCGGCTTGAACAGAAGCTGGGCCGCAGCCCGCTGGAGTCGGAGATCGCGTCCGAACTGGGCATGCCGCTGGACGAATACCAGTCGCTGCTGGGCAAGGTGCGCGGCACGCAGCTGGTCTATCTCGAAGACATCGCTCCGGGCGACGACAGCGACGGCTTTCTCGACCGCCATGTGGCCGACGACGGCGCCGACCCCATGGCCCTGCTGCGCGACCAGCGGCTGCGTGGCGCGCTGGTCGAAGCCATCAAGGCCTTGCCCGAGCGCGAGCAGTACATCATGGGCATGTACTACGAACACGACATGAATCTCAAGGAAATCGCGGCGGTGCTGGGCGTGACCGAATCGCGCGTGTGCCAGCTGCACAGCCAGGCGATTGCGCGGCTGCGCACCAAGATGCGCGCGCATTAGGAATTCATCGCCCCATAAAAAAACGCAGCTCTCGAAGCTGCGTTTTTTATGGGCGAATGGGAAACAAGTGAGAAGCGGGCGTCAGCTTGCGCTGCGGTAGATGCGCGCCGGGCTGGTGCGCGGCGCACGGCCGGACAGCGCGTCATAGGTCGGGGAGCCGGACTGCGCAGGCAGCAAGGCCGAGACCTTGCGGCCGGTCATCGCGCTGGCGCGCGCAAGTTGTTCGCGCAAGGGGCCAAGCTGGCTGCCCACGGCATCGATGCGCTGCTGCAGGCCAGCATCCAGCGCCTGGCCGCTGCGCATATGCTGCTGGCTGAGCACGGCCAGCGACATGAAGGCGTCGCGCAGGTCTGCGCTGCGCGCCTCGATGGCGCCCGCGTCGGTGCCGACCAGCGCTGCGGACAGCGCCTGCAGGGCGGCTTCGGCCTGGACCAGTGAATCAGACAGTTGCATGGAAAAGACGGATCGGCCTCAGGCCGAGCGCGCCGCCATCGAGTGCGCCAGGATCTCGCCGGTATTGGCCAGCAGCTTGTCGGCAATGGCTTGGGCGTTCACGCTGAACGTGCCATTGGCAATCGCATCGCGCATCTCCTGGACCGTTTTCGCATTGAATTCGGTCGTGGAGCGCCCTGCGGGCTCCAGAGCTTTGGCCGAACTCGAGAAAGATACAGGCACGCCAGCGGACGAAGTCGCCACTTGAGTGCTTTTTGCCGCTTCTTCAGCAGCCGGGCCGGTCGTTTTGGTGGCTTGCTTTGCCGCCGCCTGCAAGGCAGCAGTGGGAAGCTCAGGTTTTTGTCCAATTTTCATTTATTTCTCCAAGGCCCCATTCGCCTGAGGCTCAGTAACACTGGTTTCGACACCGGCGAAAAAAACTTTAGTCATTTATTGGAGCCGGTGCTGGCTACTTCACTTCCACCACGCCTTGGGCATTGACGACGCCCGTCACCAGGCGGCCATTATCCATGCGCACGCGCACATTTGCACCTTCGGCCCCTGCCGCCATGGCGCGCCCGGTGGACACGATGGAGAAACCACCGCCCGAAACAGCAACCTTGACCTGCGCTCCCATGGCAAACAGCTGGGGCGGGCGCAGCATGTTCTGGCGCAGCGTCTGCCCCGCCTGCAGATGGCGTGCGGCCTCCAGGCCCAGCCAGTCGGGCTGGTTCGCGGCCACGGGGGAGTCGAACTCCGCCCAATCGACTTCGGCGATGGACGCATCGCCGGCCGTCAGGGCATCGCCCTGACGCACATTGTTGTTGAGCACCCACGCCGGACCGAAGGCCTGAACGGTTACAGGAAGATACACATTCCAGGCGCGCGGGCCCTGGAGACAGCGCAGGCCGATACGGGTGCGTCCCCACAGGCGCGTGCCTGCAGGCAAATAGGGTTCGACCTTGGCGCAGGCCGCGAGCTGCAGACGCGAGTCGAGCTTGCCGATCTGCACCTGCAGGCGCAGCGGCAAGCCGGCACTGGAATCGCTGTGCAGAGCGGCATCGGCCCAGCGCTGCGACATGGCCTCGAGCTCGGCATGGGTCTGGGCCTGTGCGCCACCACCGAGCCACAGGCCCAGGCCGGCCAGCACGGCGCCTGCCAGGCCACGCAGCTGCGTTGCGGCGGGAGCGGGTGCGGCCCGAGGCCAGAGACTGCGTTTCAAGTGGTACTCCTCAATTCATGGTGCGGCAATGCGGCACTGCGCCCAGGGCGCGGCCGCCAACATGGCCTGGTGCCGACTTTAGTGCGTTTGCCGCGATCGCAAAGCACGAAACTGCGCAGCAATCCACGCGTTCTTCACGCTTTAGAAAAACGGGGCAATTTCCATAATCAAGGCCTGTCGCGGTGCGTCCTGCATTGCGCCTTCATGACTCCGCTGCGGCGGGGCCACTTTTTTCCGAAGCCACAAGCGCGAGGCCCACATGCTCGACAAAATGACCAGCCGCCTGGATTTCCATAGCACCGCTCTCGTGCTGCGCGCAGAACGCCAGCGCCTGATCGCCAGCAACATTGCCAATGCGGACACCCCGGGCTTTGTGGCGCGCGATCTCAATTTCTCCCAGGCGCTGCGCGCCGCGACCGAAGGCACGAGCCAGCTCGCGGGCAGCAGCGTCAGCCACCAGGGCCATATGCCGCTGCCCGCAGCGCAGACCAGCCACAGCACCGTAGCCCTGGGCTACTCGGTGCAATCCCAGCCCAGCCTCGACAACAACACTGTCGACCTGGACCGCGAGCGCGCGAATTTCGTCGACAACTCCGTGCGCTACGAAGCCACGCTGCGCTTCATCAACGGCCAGGCCAAGGGCATGCTCAGCGCCATCCAAGGCCAGTAAGCACGCGCACCGAACCCTTAAAAGGTAGCACCTATGTCCATGTTCTCCATCTTCAGCGTCTCCGGCAGCGCCGTGAGCGCCCAGTCGCAGCGCCTCAACGTGGTCGCCAGCAATCTGGCCAACGTCGATGCCGTGGCCGGACCCGACGGCCAGGCCTACAAGGCGCGCCAGGTGGTCTTCCAGACCACGCCGCTGGGCGCGGAAGCGGCCTCGGGCGTGCGCGTCAGCGCGATCAACGAGAACCAGTCTCCGGGCCGCAAGGTGCTCGACCCCAACCACCCGCTGGCCGACGAGCAGGGCTATGTGACCCACTCCAACGTGAATGCCGTCGACGAAATGGTCAACATGATCTCGGCTTCGCGCTCCTATCAGAACAACGTCGAAGTCATGAACACCGCCAAGTCGCTGCTGCTCAAGACTTTGCAAATGGGGCAATAAGCCATGATTACCAATCCCGTCATACCGACCACCGGCACCGGCACCAGCACCAGCGGCGCTTCGGCCACCTCGGGTTCATCGACCGATCCCGCGGCAGCGCAGGACCGCTTCCTGAAACTGCTGGTCGCGCAGTTGAACAACCAGGATCCGATGAATCCCATGGACAACGCCGAGATGACGTCGCAGATGGCGCAGATCAACACGGTGGTGGGCATCAACGCGCTCAACAGCACGATGGAAACGATGTCGTCGCAGTTCACCGCGATGCAGGTGCTGCAGGGCACATCGATGATAGGCCGCACCGTGCTCTCCGAAGGCAATGCGCTGGGCACGCCGGTCGAGAAGATCAGCACCGCGGCGTTCGATCTGAACGGCTCGGCCGCCAGCGTGGACGTCAAGATCACCACGGCTTCGGGCACGGTCGTCGACACCGTGAGCATGGGCACGCTCGAAGCAGGCCGGCATTACTTCGCCTGGGACAGCAGCAAATACACGGGCGATGTCAGCGGCCTGCGCTTCGAAGTCGTCGCGGCGAACGGCGCGGCCAAGGTCGCAAGCACGACGCTGTCGCCCAACATGGTGGTCGCCACCAGCACCACCGACGGCGCACTGACGCTGGAACTCGAAAACGGCGAGAGCCTGGCCTACAACAAGGTCAAGGCCGTCTTCTAAGACCCGCGACCACGCACACGATCACCGCAGGAGAACACCATGGGATTCCAACACGGCCTTTCGGGCCTCAACGCCGCCAGCAAGAACCTGGACGTCATCGGCCACAACGTCGCCAACTCCAGCACCACAGGCTTCAAGTCCTCGCGTGCCGATTTCGCCGAAATGGTGGCCAGCGCCATCGGCTCGTCGAGCGGATCGACTGCAGGCATTGGCGTGAATGTCGCCGCGGTCTCGCAGCAGTTCACCCAGGGCGCGATCAACAGCACGGGCAACAGCCTCGATCTGGCGATCAACGGCGACGGCTTCTTCCACGTGAAGCTGACCGACGGCACCCAGGCCTATACGCGCTCGGGCAATTTCCAGCTCGACAAGGCCGGCAACATGATCACCACCGACGGCGCCAGCGTCATGGGCTATCCGATCGACCCCGCGACCGGCCTGACCAGCGGCACGACGCTGGAAGCCCTCAAGTTCCCCACCGGCCAGCCGATTCCCGCCAAGGAAACGACGGAGATCACGGCCGCGCTGAACCTGAGCGCGCGCGCCGAGAACGCCGCCGGCGACCCCGCCGCAGTGCCGCCCGTGCCGGCAACGCCGCGCGCCACCTACGGCACGTCGATCGAAGTCTATGACAGCCAGGGCATTGCCACGCCGGTCGCGCTGTACTTCGAGAAGTCCGCGGGCAACACCTGGAACGTGTTCAACTCGCTGGATACGGCCGCAACCAGCATCGGCCAGCTGGTCTTCGACGGCAGCGGCAATCTGGTGTCGGGCAGCCCGATCGCGATGACCGTCGCCGCGGCCGATCTGCCCAACCCCAACAACGGCGGTGCGAACCCGGTGCAGGATCTGAGCATCTCGCTGAATCTGGGCGGCGTGACGCAGTCGAGCAGCGAGTTCTCGGTCTCCAAGCTGACCCACAACGGCTATGCCGCGGGCGAGCTCAACGGCATCAAGATCAGCACCGACGGCACCATCATGGCCAGCTACTCCAACGGAGTGACGCGCGCCGAAAGCCAACTGGCGCTGGCCAAGTTCAGCAACAGCCAGGGCCTGTCGGCGATCGGCGGCAACAACTGGGTGGCCACGGCCGACTCGGGCGCGCCGCTGTACGGCACGGCCAAGAGCGGCAGCTTCGGCGCCATGATCTCGGGCGCGCTCGAGAGCTCCAACGTCGACCTGACGGCCGAACTGGTGAACATGATGGGCGCCCAGCGCGCCTACCAGGCCAACGCCCAGACCATCAAGACGCAAGACCAGGTCTTCTCGACCCTGGTGAACCTGCGTTGATTTGACCCGCTAAAGGAGTTCCGCCATGGACCGCATCATCTACACCGCCATGACCGGCGCCAACGCCGCGGCCCACCGGCAGGCGGTGTTGTCCAACAACCTGGCGAACTCCGGCACCAACGGCTTTCGCGCCGAGATGTCGACGTTCCGTTCCGTGCCGCTGCAGGGCAGCGGCTCGTCAACGCGCGTGTTCGCGCTCGAAGCCACGTCGGGCCATCTGGAAACAGCCGGCCCGGCCCAGCGCACCGGCCGCGCGCTCGACGCGATGGCCATGGGCAATGCCTGGTTCGGCGTGCAAGGCCTCGACGGCCTCGAAGCCTATACGCGCAGCGGCGTGTTCGAAGTCTCGGAGCAAGGCGCATTGCTGACCAGCACGGGACTACCCGTGCTCTCGGACGGCGGCGCGCCGATCGAAGTTCCGCAGGGCGCGGAAATCTCGCTTGCCTCCGACGGCACCGTGACGGCCAAGCTCGCCGACCAGCCGCCGCTGATCGCGGGCCGCGTCAAGCTCGCCACACCCGACGCCGAAAACCCGCTGAAGCGCAGCGATGACGGACTGTTTCGCGCCGCCAACGGCGACCCGCTGCCCAACGATGCCAACGCGCGCCTGCTGTCGGGTGCGATCGAAGGCTCGAACGTCAATTCCGTCGAAAGCATGGTCGGCATGATCGCCGCCTCGCGCCAGTTCGAAACGCAAATGCGCCTGATGCAGACCGCGGAAACCAATGACAAGACCGCTGCCCAGCTGCTGAGCATGAACGGATAACCAGGATTTAGCCATGATCAACTCGCTTTTCATCTCCAAGACCGGCATGGAAGCCCAGCAGACCCAGCTGGACGTGATTTCCCATAACCTGGCCAATGTCTCGACCACGGGCTACAAGCGCGCCAATGCGGTTTTCGAAGACCTGATCTATCAGAACCTGCGCCAGGTCGGTGCCCAGACCACCGAGGAAAACCAGCTGCCCACGGGCCTGCATCTGGGCCTGGGCGTGCGCGCCGCGGCCACCAGCCGCAACTTCCTGCAGGGCACGCTGCAGCAATCGAACAATTCGCTGGACGTGGCGATCAACGGCAACGGCTTCTTCGAAGTCACCCAGCCCGACGGCACCACGGCCTATACGCGTGACGGCTCGTTCCAGGTCAATGCCCAGGGCCAGCTGGTCACCGCCAGCGGCCTGCCGGTGGGCGGCGGCATCACCATTCCCGCGGGCGCGACCAGCGTCAGCATCAGCGCCGAAGGCGTAGTCAGCGCCCTGATGCCCGGCAATGCCGCGCCCCAGGCCGTGGGCAACCTGGCGATGGCGTCCTTCATCAACCCGGCCGGCCTCGAGCCGCGCGGCCAGAACCTGTACATCGAGACCGCGGCTTCGGGCCAGCCCCAGCAGGGCACGCCTGGCCTCAACGGTCTGGGTACGGTCAACCAGGGCTACCTCGAAGGCTCGAACGTCAACGTGGTGCAGGAACTCGTGACCATGATCCAGACGCAGCGCGCCTACGAAATGAATTCCAAGGCCATCCAGACATCCGACCAGATGCTGGCCAAGCTGGCCCAGCTGTAAGCGACCGTTCCTCCTTCGATCTTCAAGGGTCGAAGTGCGCTCACCCCACCCACCTGTGCGCGGTTGCGCATCTTGCCAGGACTTCCCGCCATGACCACCCGCCCCGCCCTCTTTTCCCGTCTCAGCTTCGTGGGCCTCGCGATCAGCGTGCTCAGCGGCTGCGTCGCCACGCTCAACCCGCCGCCGCCGGTCGATATGCCGTCGACTTCGCCGCCGCCCATTCCCAGCCCTGCGGCCTCGCTGCCGGCCACGCCCACGGGCGGACTGTTCCACGCGGCGCGCTACCGGCCCATGTTCGAGGACCAGCGCGCGCGCCTGGTCGGCGACATGGTGACGGTGGTGATTGCCGAGCGCGTCACGGCCTCGCAGCGTTCCACGTCCAGCATCGATCGCGAAAACGAAATGAACGCCGGCCTGACCGCGCTGCCGATCTTCAAGGGCGCCAACGCCGCGAACATCGTCGGCCGCTCGAAGATAGGCGTCGGCAGCGAGAACTCGTTCTCGGGTGCGGGCGAGACCGCCAACAGCAACAACTTCACCGGATCGATCACCACCACCGTGGTCGATGTGCTGCCCAACGGCCACCTCGTGGTCACCGGCGAAAAGCAGATCGGCGTGAACCACAACGTCGATGTGCTGCGCTTCTCGGGCTCGGTCGATCCGCGCAACCTGCAGCCCGGCAGCCTGGTCAGCTCGACCCAGGTGGCGAACGTGCGCATCGAGTCGCGCGGACGCGGCCAACAGGCCGAAGCCCAGTCAATTGGCTGGTTGTCACGCTTCTTTTTGAACGTTATGCCGTTCTGATTCTCCGGAGAATGGACAGCTATGAAAGCACTGTCCACGCTCCTCAAACTGCGCCCGACCCACCTTGCGTTCTGGGCAATCGCCGCAGGCGCGGCGGTGCCGGCCCTGCCAGCCCACGCCCTGCGCATCAAGGAGGTTGCCGCCGTCCAAGGCGTGCGCAGCAACCAACTGACCGGCTACGGCCTGATCGTCGGCCTCGATGGCACGGGCGACCAGACCACGCAGATGCCCTACACCAAGCAGGCGCTCGCGAATTACCTGCAGCAGATGGGCATCGCCCTGCCCGCAGGCGGCAATGCCAGCCAGCTGCAACTCAAGAACGTGGCCGCGGTGATCATCACCGCCGAGCTGCCGGCATTCGCCCAGCCCGGCCAGATGATAGACGTCAACGTATCGTCCATGGGCAATGCGAAGTCGCTCAAGGGCGGCACGCTGGTCGCCACGCCGCTGCGCGGCGCCGACGGTGAAATCTACGCGCTGGCCCAGGGCAACATGGTGGTCGGCGGCGCGGGCGCGTCGCAGGGCGGCTCCAAGGTCCAGATCAATCACCTGAGCGCCGGACGCATTCCGCAGGGCGCGCAGGTCGAGCGCGCCGTGCCGACGCCGCTGCACCAAGGCAACACCATTCAGCTGAGCCTCAACGCCACCGATTTCCAGACCGCAGACAAGGTCGTGCAGGCCATCAACAAGAACCTGGGCTTCGGCACGGCGACCGCGCTCGACGGCCGCACGGTCCAGGTCAACGCGCCCAACGACCCGGGCGCGCGCGTGCGCTTCATTGCCCAGCTCGAAGAGCTGGCGATCGGCGCCTCGACGCCCTCGGCCAAGGTGGTGATCAATGCGCGCACCGGCTCCATCGTGCTCAACCAGGCCGTGACGCTGGGCAATTGCGCGATCGCCCACGGCAACCTGTCGATCACCATCAGCTCCACGCCGGTCATCAGCCAGCCCAACCCGCTGTCGCAAGGCCAGACCGTGGTCGCGGAAAAAGCCAGCATCCAGATCCGCCAGGAACCGGGCAACGTGATCCAGGTGCCGGCCTCGCCGCAGCTCACCGACGTGGTGCGCGCGCTCAACTCGCTGGGCGCCACGCCCCAGGACCTGCTGGCCATCCTGCAGGCCATCAAGGCCGCGGGCGCACTCAACGCCGAACTGGAGGTCATATGAGCATGTCGCTGAATTCCACCGTGTCCATGGGCACCTCCAACGCGCTCGCCGTCGACGCGCGTTCGCTCAATGCGCTGAAATACGAAGCCGGGCAGAACAACCCCGAAGCCGTGCGCGAGACCGCCAAGCAGCTCGAGTCGCTGTTCATGCGCGAAATGATCAAGAGCATGCGCGAGGCGACGATGAAGTCGGGCCTGCTCGACGGCGCCCAGGGCAACCTCGGCGCCGACATGCTCGACCAGCAGCTGTCGGTTTCGATGTCGGGCCAGCCCGGCGGACTGGCCGACGCGATCGCGCGCCAACTGTCCAAGGCCATGGGCGGCGTTTCCGAAGCCGACGGCGATGACGCCCTGCCCTCGACGCTGAGCCTTTCGGGCCGCCAGGGTGGGTTTGCGCGCTACGGCGGCTTCGTGCCGAACAAGGGCGTGGCCGCCACCAGCACCGTCGACGCCTATGCCGCGAAAGCGCCATCGCCCCAGGGCCTGGACAATTTCGTGCGCTCGCATGCGGTCGCCGCCGAACGCGTGGCCCAGGCCAGCGGCATTCCCGCGGCCTACATGCTGGGCCAGGCCGGCCACGAGACCGGCTGGGGCAAGAGCGAGATCCGCAACGCCGACGGCAGCAACTCGTTCAACCTGTTCGGCATCAAGGCCGGCGGCAGCTGGACCGGCAAGGTCGCGGAAATCACCACCACCGAATACATCGACGGCGTGCCGCGCAAGGTCACGGCCAAGTTCCGTGCCTACAGCTCGTTCGAGGAGTCGTTCCGCGACTACGCACAACTGATCAACAACAACCCGCGCTACGAAAAAGCCCGCGCCCAGACCGGATCGGCGCTCGCCTATGCGAGCGAGCTGCAGAAAGCCGGCTACGCCACCGACCCGCAATACGCCAACAAGCTCAACCGCGCCATCCAGAGTACCCAGCGCGTGCAGGGCACCCAAGCCTAAAAGCCTAGAGAGATAACAAAATGAGCCTTCTCAACGTTGGATCGGGCGCCTTGATGGCCAACCAGATCGCCCTGCAGACCATCGGCAACAACATTGCCAACGTCAAGACCGAGGGCTACTCGCGCCAGACCGTGTCGATGGGCACGAATTTCGGCCAGGACATCGGCTACGGCTACGTCGGCAACGGCGTGAGCGTGAGCTCCATCGTGCGCAACTACAGCGCGCTGCTCAACCGCCAGTCGAACACCGCGGGCTCCATCCATGCCGCCGATCTGGCGCGCGCGGCATCGCTGTCCAAGATGCAGGAAGCTTTCGCCGGCGGCGAAAGCGGCCTGGGCGCAGCAATGAACGACATGCTCAACGGCTTCTCGAACGTGGTCAACGCCCCGACCGACCTCACCGCGCGCAACGTGGTGCTGACGCGCATGACCGAGCTGGCATCGCGCTTCAAGTCGGCCGCGAGCAGCCTGGACGAACTCGAATACACCAACAAGCTGCAGATCCAGAACGGCGTGACGCTGGTCAACAGCCTGGCCAGCCAGGTCGCCGAGCTCAACGGCCAGATCAGCCGCTCCCAGGCCGCGGGCCTGGTTCCCAACGACCTGCTCGACAAGCGCGACCAGCTGGTGCGCGAGATGAACCAGTACGTGCAGACCAGCCAGGTCGATGGTGCCTACGGCACGATCAACCTGTTCGTCGGCGGCAGCCAGGCGCTGGTGCTGGGCGCTACCGCGGGGCAGCTGGCGGTGCGCGAGTCCGCGCAGTTCCCCGGCAGCGGCCAGATGTCCATGTACTTCAGCCAGCCCGGCAACGAAGCCGTGGAGCTGAGCACCAGCATGATAGGCGGCGGTGAAGTCGCGGGCCTGCTGAAATTCAACAACGAAGACCTCGCCGAAGGCCGCAACCTGCTGGGCCGCATGGCCCAGGTTATCAGCACCGCGCTCAATGCCCAGCAGGGCAATGGCCTGACGCTGTCGGGCACGCCAGGCAGTGCGCTGTTCTCGCAGATCACGGAAATGAAGGGCTACACCGCGATCGCCGGCGTCACGGCCTCGGTCAGCTTCGTCGACACCCAGTCGGCCGCCACGCCCAAGCCCGTGCTCGACGCCACGGCCTATGTGGCCTCCGACTACAAGGCGGTTTTCGGCGACGCCGGCGAAGTCCATCTGGTGCGCCTGTCCGACGGGCTCACGCGCACCTACGCCGACGTTGCGGCCCTGTCCGCCGAGACCGTCGACGGCCTGCAGTTCAACATTTCCGCGGCCGGCGCCAAGCATGACACCGTGCTCTTCAAGCCATTCAGCACCGCCGCCGCCGAAATGAAGGCGCTGGTGCTCGCGCCCCAGGACCTCGCGGTTTCCAACCCCATCGCGGCCACCATTTCCGCGGGCAACAAGGGATCGCTGCAGCTCTCCGGCCTCGCGGTCACGGGAGCGGGCATCCCGGGCGTCAACAGTCCGGTCGACATCACCTTTGCGGTCGATCCGACGACTTCGGCGATCACCTACACCGCCAGCAACGGCGCCACGGGCAACTATGTGGCCGGCCAGCCGCTCAAGATCGACGGCTGGGAGATCACCCTGACCGGCACGCCGCACGCGGGCGACAAGGTCACGGTGGACAATGCCAAGAGCACGGCGCTGGGCGACAACTGGAAACGCGATGCAGGCAATGCGACCGCTTTTCTCGCCTTGCGCGATGCCAAGCTGTACGACGGCGGCACCACGCTCAGCGACGGCTTCTCGACGCTGATCGCCCAGGTCGGCACGCGCACGCAAAGTGCCAAGCTGGCCGCCGATCTGTCGAGCACCATCGCCAACAACCTCGAGGCGGAACGGACTTCGATATCGGGCGTCAACCTCGATGAGGAAGCCGCCAAGCTGCTGCAGTACCAGCAGGCCTACCAGGCCTCGGCCAAGATGCTGCAGATCGCGCAAAGCATTTTCGACAGCATGATCGCCACGGTCGGTCGCTGACACCACAGGAGTTTCCGATGAGCAATACCATCACCCGCCTTGGCACCGCCAACATGTACGACCGCACGGTGAACAACCTCACCGAGCGCCAGGCCCAAATGGCCCATCTGATGGAAAGCACCACTTCGGGCAAGCGCGTGGTGCGCGCCAGCGACGATCCGGTCGCCGCCGCCCAGGCCGAGCGCGCGCGCACGCGCATGGACCGCACCGAGGCCGACAAGCGCGCGCTCGACGCGCAGGTTTCCATCATCACCCAGGGCGAAGCCGCGCTGGGCAGCGCCAACACGGCGTTGACGGAATTCCGTTCGATGGTGGTGAATGCGGGCAACGGCACCTATACCCAGACCGAGCGCGATGCGCTGGTCGCCCAGATGACTTCGCTGCGCGACCAGATCGCGAACTTCGCGAACCGCACCGACAGCAACGGGCTGGCGCTGTTCCGCGGCCTGGGCAGCGCCGAGCAGCCGCTGCAGGGCGGCAGTTTCCTGGGCCAGTCGGGCCAGACCAGCAGCGGTGCGAACGGCATCGCCAACTCGCTGGACGGCGTCGCGGCCTTCATGAATGTTCCCACGGGCAACGGCGTGCTGGCCGTGACCCAGGGCGCGACCAACACCGGCAAGGCCTGGACCGACATCGGCCAGATCACCGATCCGACCGCCGCCGCCGCCGCTGCGACCACCGTTCCGCCTATCGACATCACGTTCAGCGTGGCCGCGGACGGCACGACGACGTACAGCATCGCGGGCGGCGCGGCCGTGCCTTACAAATCGGGCGACAAGATCACGGTCGCGGGCATGGGCCTGACCATCACCGGCGCTCCGGCCAACGGCGACAGCTTCACCATCGGTGCGAGCGAGCGCAGCGATCTGTTCAGCATTCTCGACGAGGCGATCAACGTGGTGCGCACCGGCGTCAACCCCGATGGCAGCACGGCTTCGGGCTCGCTGTCCCATGGCATTGCCAAGGCCCTGGCCGAGATCGATACCGGCATGAACCGCATGCAGACCGTGCGCAGCTTTGCCGGCGATCTGCTCCAGCGCGCCGATACCCTGACCGTGCAGTTCAGCGCCAAGTCGCTGCAACTCGAAGCCGACCGCTCCTCGGCGGAAGATGTCGATATGATTACAGCACTATCGGATCTGAAAACCCTGCAGACCAACCATTCGGCGGCGCTGCAGTCCTATGCCCAGATCCAGAAGCTGTCCTTGTTCGATTACATCGGTTGATTTTTTGACTTTATTCCATGGCTCTGTCCGCACTCAGTTCTCTGACACTTGGTTATCGGCCGCTCTGGAATAACGAACGCACGCTTGCGGGCGCGCAGCTCTACATCGATTGCGACCCGGCGCTCGATCCCGATATCCCGCACTTCCTGCGCATCCTGCAGGAAATGTGGAGCCAGGCCGCGCCGCCGCTGCTGCTGTCGCCGCAGACACACCAGCTGCTCAGCGCCTTCCTGCAGAATGCGCCCGCGGGCAGCCCCTGGATCGAAGTGCGCGGCGACTGGATCGAAGACTCCTCGCTCTACGCCCAGGCCCAGGCCGCGCAGGCGCGCGGACTCAAGCTGGTCTGGCGCGGCGCGCTCGGCGAGCTGCCCGACGCGCGCACCGCGCAATGGTTTGCCAACAGCCTGCTGAGCCTGGCGCCCGACGAGACGCATCCCGAGCGCCCCGCGCTGCCCGGCGCGCTGCTCGACGGCCAGATGTACGAAGACGTGCAAAGCCGCCATCTGCTCACGCGCTGCCTCGATGAACACCGCGCGGCCGCCGTGGCCGGCTGGCCCGCCGAAGATGTGCTGCACCAGCTGCGCGGCCGCGGCGCCCAGCCCTGCCGCCGGCGGGTGCTGGAGCTGATGCAGGCCATAGACGCCGAGCAGTCGCTTGAAAGTTTCGAGGCCATCCTGGGCTGCGATCCGGTGCTGGCCTACCGCTTCATGCTCTATACCAATTCCGCGGCACTGGGCCTGCGCACCGGCGTCGACTCGCTGCGCCGCGGCCTGGTGATGCTGGGCTACGGCACGCTGCAGCGCTGGCTGGCCGACCAGTTGCCGCATGCCGACATCGAACCCGATCTGCAGCCGGTGCGCGCCGCGATGGTGATGCGCGGCCAGCTCACGGAACGGCTGGTCGAGGCCGGCATGGGCCATGAGCTGCAGCGCGAAGTCTATTTGTGCGGCCTGTTCTCGCAGCTCGATGTGCTGCTGGGCGAGCCGCTGGCCAGCACGCTGCGCCGCCTGCCGCTGTCCGAGCGCATCTACCAGGCGATCATAGGCAAGACCGGCCCCTACGCGCCCAGCCTCGCGCTGGCCCAGGCGCTGGAGACGCCCGACGGCGCCGCCGTGCGCGCGCTGTGCCAGACGCACGAGATGGAACTTGAAAGCGTCAACCGCAACCTGCTGCGCATGCTGCGCGACGGCTGCGAATCGGTGCGCCCCATGCGCGCGCAACCTCGCTAACACCCCTCTGTTCCCGGGCCCGTCGATCCGTCGATGGCCCCCGGGCGAAGAGGATCGCCGGCTTGCGTGAAAACACTCTAGGGAGGATGGCGCATTCGCGCATACAGTGGCATCCACTGCCCCATTCCTCCCTCTTCCCACGCTTCATGCCCGCCGTCGAATTCACTGCCCTGCTGGTGCTGGCCGCCGCCATGAGCTTCAGCCCCGGCCCGAACACCACGCTGGCGACCACGCTGGCCGCCAACCATGGGCTGCGGCCCAGCCTGCGTTTTGTCTGCGCCGTGCCGTTTGGCTGGTGCCTGCTGCTGCTGCTCACCGCCGCGGGCGTGGGCGCGCTGGTGCTGGCCGTGCCCGCGCTGCGCTGGGCGATCAAGGCGCTGGGCATAGGCTATCTGCTGTGGCTGGCGCTGCGCCTGAGCCGCGCCGGCCAGCTCGCCCAGGCCCGGGGCGGCGCCCTGGCCGTGCCATTCTGGCAAGGCGTGGGCCTGCAGTTCGTGAACATCAAGGCCTGGCTGCTGATGCTGACCGTCGTCGCCGGCTGGATTGCCGGCCATGCCGACGCCTGGCAGCGGCTGGCCGTCGTGCTGCCGGTGATGGCTTTCTTCGCGCTGACCAGCAACCTGCTCTATGCCTGCGTGGGCGCGCTGCTGCGCGGCTGGCTGGCCCACGGCCGGCGCCTGCTGTGGTTCAACCGCTTGATGGCCCTGCTTTTGCTGCTGACCGCGGCCTGGATGCTGGCCGCTTGAAATCCGTTTTGCCCCTCGAAGCGCCCGGTGTGCACCAAAATTGCCATAGCCGCGCCTGTTGCCATTTTTGCGGCTTTGCACGCGATGGGCCCCGCAGGCGACAAAATGGCTGCATTGCTGGTGCGCCAGCGCGGACATTTACGCCGAGCCCGACGCTTCGCCCCCTCGCCAGCACATGCCCCACAACGGCGTGCTCCGATCCCAATCGCATTCCCGAATGCCGGTTTTAGCAAAGACAGAGAGATAGTTATGACGAATTGGACCCTGGCAGCGCGTGCGGCCAAGATGAATCCTTCTGCAATCCGCGAAATCCTCAAGCTCACCGACCGTCCCGGCATCATCAGCCTGGCCGGAGGCTTGCCTTCGCCCAAGGCATTCCCGCTGAGCGCCTTCACCGAGGCCTGCGCCACCGTGATGGCGCGGGATGGCGCGACCGCGCTGCAGTACTCGACCAGCGAAGGCTTTGCGCCGCTGCGCCAGGCCGTCGCCGATCTGCTGCCCTGGGACGTCAATCCCGATCAGGTGCTGATCACCACGGGCTCGCAGCAGGCGCTGGACCTGATTGGCAAGGTGTTCCTCGACAAGGACAGCCGCATGCTGGTCGAGACGCCCACCTACCTCGGCGCGCTGCAGGCCTTCGCGCCCCAGGAGCCGATTGCCGTGAGCGTGGCCAGCGATGACGAAGGCATCCTGATCGACGACTTCGTCGCCCAGGCCGGCAGCGGCGCCGACAAGGCCCGCCTGGCCTATGTGCTGCCCAACTTCCAGAACCCCACGGGCCGCACCATGAGCGAAGCGCGCCGCGCCGCGCTGGTCGCCAAGGCCGCCGAACTCAACATTCCGCTGATCGAGGACAACCCCTACGGCGACCTGTGGTTCGAAGAGGAGCCGCCGCTGCCGCTGGCCGCGCGCAATCCCGACGGCGTGATCTACATGGGTTCGTTCTCCAAGGTGCTGGCTCCTGGCCTGCGCCTGGGCTACCTGGTCGCTCCGCTGAACATCTATCCGAAGTTCCTGCAGGCCAAGCAGGCCGCCGATCTGCACACGCCCGGCTTCAACCAGCGCGTGGTCGCCGAAGTCATCAAGGACGGCTTCCTCGACCGCCATGTGCCGACCATACGCACGCTCTACAAGGCCCAGCGCGACACCATGCTGAGCGCGCTGGAACGCGAAATGGCCGGCCTGGACGTGAAATGGACGCGCCCCGTCGGCGGCATGTTCCTGTGGGTCACGCTGCCCGAAGGCATGGTCGCCCAGACGCTGCTGGCCGCGGCCGTCGAACGCCATGTGGCCTTCGTGCCCGGCGCGCCGTTCTACGCCGAGCATGCCGATCCGCGCACGCTGCGCCTGTCCTATGTGACCGCATCGAGCGAAGAGATCAACACCGCCATCGCCGCGCTGGCCGACGCCATCCGCGCGACGCTCAAGGCGTAATGCCGGCGCCGCGCTCGCGCGCTTTCGCGCAGGTCGACGTGTTCACGCAGGTCGCGCTGCGCGGCAACCCCGTGGCCGTGGTGCTCGACGGCGAAGGGCTGGCCGACGCGCAGATGCAGGCGTTCGCGCGCTGGACCCAGCTGTCGGAAACCACGTTCGTGCTGCCGCCCTCACCGGGTGCGCGCGCCCAGGGTGCCGACTACCAGCTGCGCATCTTCACGCCCGGCGGCGAACTCGCGTTTGCGGGCCATCCAACGCTGGGCAGCTGCCACGCCTGGCTGGCCCATGGCGGAAAACCGCAGTCGGCGCAGCACATCGTGCAGGAGTGCAAGAAGGGGCTGGTGACGATTGCCAGCCGCGATGGCGCGCTGGCCTTTGCCGCGCCTTCGCTGGACCGCAGCGCAGCCGCGCCCGAGCTGCTTGCCGCCGTGCGCGCGGCGCTGGGGCTAGCGCCCGAACAGCTGCTCGCGGCCCAGCAGCTCGACAACGGCGCCCAGTGGCTGGGCCTGCTGCTCGACAGCCCCGACACCGTGCTGGCACTCGATCCCGACCACGCGCGCCTCAAGGCACTGCGCCAGAAAGTCGGCGTGGCCGCGATCTATCCGGCCGAAGATGACGCCGGCCCCGCGCTGGTGCGGCGCTCCAGCCGCGAAGCGCGCGCCTTTGCCGGCGCCGCGGCGCGCGCCCGCCCCGCGGTGCAGCTTGAAGTGCGCGCCTTTGCCGCGGCCACCGGAGTCAACGAGGACCCGGTCACGGGCAGTCTCAATGCGGGCCTGGCGCAGTGGCTGATCGCCGAAGGCCGGCTGCAGGCTCCGTATGTCGCCAACCAGGGCAGCTGCCTGGGGCGCGACGGCTGGGTCCATGTGCATGCCGACGACCAGCGCCAGCTCTGGATAGGCGGCCATACCGTGGGCTGCATTCAGGGCGCGGTGCTGCTCTAGCTGCCGGTCCCGCAAGTGACAATGCGCGCCTGCGCCGTCGCTTGCGTGACTTGCGGCGCCGGGCGCGCTGCCCACAATCGCGCCCATGGGAACCCTCTACCTTGTGCGCCACGGCCAGGCCTCGTTTGGCGCCGATGATTACGACCAGCTCAGCGCGCGCGGCCACGATCAGGCGCGCCGCCTGGGCGAGTATTGGCGCGAGCGCGGACTGGTGTTCGACGCGGTGCTGGTCGGCACGCTGCGCCGCCACCGCCAGACGCTGGACGCCATAGGCGAAGGCCTGGAGGGACTGATAGCGCCGGTCACCCCGCTGCCCGGGCTCAATGAATACGACAGCCATGCGCTGCTCGCGGCAATCCATCCCCAGCCCCTGCCGCGGCCCGACACGCCCGAACTCTACCGCCAGCATTTCCGCCTGCTGTGCGATGCGCTCGCGCAGTGGATGGCCGGCGTGATCAGCCCCAAGGGCATGCCCAGCTGGGACGATTTCTCGGCGGGCGTGCAGGGCGCGCTCGAACAGGTGCGCCAGCAGCATTCGGGCCAGAACGTGCTGCTGGTGAGCAGCGGCGGGCCCATCTCGGCGGCCGTGGGCCAGGTGCTGGGCACCACGCCCGAAGCAACGATTGCGCTCAACATGCGCATACGCAACAGCGCCGTCACCGAGTTCAGCATCAGCCCGCGGCGCTTGATGCTGCAGACTTTCAACACGCTCAATCACCTCGACAGCGACGCGCACCGCGACTGGGCCACCCACGCCTGAGCCACATTGGGGTACAAAGTGGCATGACCACCGCCACTTCCGCCACGATCGTCGCCCCACCCTGCGTGACCCTGCATCTGGGCGCGGTGCAGGGTTGGCTCGCGCTCTCCGACGACGAGCGCCACGACCTGCCGCTGGGCCTGCACACGCTGGCCCAGTACCGCTTCCAGGGAAAGATGCCCGATGCGCTCGCGCTGGAGCAGGGCATAGAGGAAGTCGAGGACGCGATCATGCCCGCCGGCCCCTGGCTGCCGCGGCCCGTGCATCTGCAGACCCACGACGCGCTGCTGCACGACATCGCCTGCGTCGCCATGGCCGAGAATGTGCTCACGCGCGACGCCGTGGAGCAGCTGTTCGAGCGCCTCGCGCGCCAGGCCGAACGCGCCGGACCGGCCGATGCGCTGCTGCCCCAGGACCCGGTCTGGGCCGCGGCGCTGCTGGTGCTGCGCGAATGCCTGCACCATTGGCAGGTCAGCGAACTGCACCTCGCGGGCGTCAACCCCTAATAAGGTCGGGCTTCGTCGACCAGCGTAGACGCCGGCAGCGCATGGATTTCCTGCAGCAGCTGCACCAGCCCGCGTGCCGAGGCCTCGACCATGGACTGGCCACGCTCGGCAGTGGCCGCGGCCGCATTGCCGACCGCGCCCGCAGGGTTGTAGTCCTGTATCGCCCAGCCCATCTTGGCGCTGCGGCCATTGCCCAGCAGCGCGTACTTCTTCGAGCGCTCTTCCGACGTGGAGGCGAAATTGCGCGCCTGGGCCATGTCGACCGTGTCCGGCGCGAGGTGCAGCATCATCGAGGTCTCGACTTCGCCGCCGTGGATGCCGAAACGGTGCTCGTGCGCGCAGAACTGCTGGTTGGCGGCCTCGCCCGCGAGGCCGAACCAGCTCGTGCTGTAGACCAGCAGCCGGTGCTTGACGCGCAGCTCGCGCGCGACGATGTCCATGGCGCTGACCTGGCCGCCGTGGCCGTTGAACAGCAGCAGCTTGCGCACGCCGGCGCGCGCCACGCAGGCGCCGATCTCGCTCCACAGCGCGATCAGCGTCGCGGGCTCCAGCGTCAGCGTGCCCGGATAGGCTGTGTGCTCCATGCTCAGCCCTATGTTCTGCGGCGGCAGGCACAGCAGCGGCAGCTCGGGTGGCAGCAGCGCCAGCGCGGCATCGAGCACGCCCCGGGCCAGCGTCGCGTCGACCGACAGCGGCAGGTGCGGGCCGTGCTGCTCGACGGCCGCGACCGGCAACAGGGCCACCGTGTCGGCGGCGAGACCGTTGGACTGCGCCAGCGCGAAATCGCGCGCCGACGCCTGGGCCCACCAGCGCGAAGGCCAGCGGGGCGGGGATGCAGAAGAGGACGCAGACATGTTCGCCATGGTAGTGCAGATGGCTGACAGCGGACCCGGGCCGAACCACGGACAATGCGCCATGGCATCCACTACCCGCGACCTGACCCAAGGCCCGATCGGCAAGACCCTGCTGGTCTTCTCGCTTCCCATCCTCGCCGGCAATGTGCTGCAGTCGCTCAACGGCTCGATCAATGCGATCTGGGTCGGGCACTATCTGGGCGAGGCCGCGATCACCGCCACGGCCAATGCCAACAACCTGCTGTTCGCGCTCATCGGGCTGATGTTCGGCATAGGCATGGCGGCGACCATCCTTGTCGCCCAGGCCATGGGCGCGCGCAACCTGGCCCAGGCCAAGCGCGTGATCGGCACCAGCGCCACGCTGTTCGGCACGGCCTCCATAGGCATCTCCGCGCTGGGCTGGCAGTTTTCCGGCCATATCCTCGATCTGCTGGGCACGCCGCCCGAGGCGCTGCCGCTGGCCGTGGCCTATCTGCGCGTGATCTTTCTGGCGATTCCGCTGCTCTATCTGTTCACCTTCGTCTCGGCCGTGATGCGCGGCGCGGGCGATACGCGCACGCCGTTCTACTTTCTGCTGCTGGTGGTGCTGCTCGACACCGCGCTCAACCCGCTGTTCATCTTCGGCTGGGGGCCGGTGCCGCGCATGGGCATCGCCGGCTCGGCGATGGCCACGCTGGTCGCGCACAGCATAGGCTTCGGCGCGCTGCTCGCCTGGCTGCGCTGGCGCGCCCACCCGCTGTGGATAGGCTCGGCCGAGCTGGGCCTGTTCATGCCCGATGGCCGCATCCTGCGCGCGCTGGTCGTCAAGGGCCTGCCCATGGGCGCGCAGATGGTGCTGATCTCGATGTCCATGCTGATGCTGATGGGCATGGTCAACAGCCATGGCGTGGAACTGTCCTCGGCCTATGGCGCGTCGCTGCAGCTCTGGACCTATGTGCAGATGCCGGCCATGGCCATAGGCGCGGCGTGTTCATCGATGGCCGCGCAGAACGTCGGCGCGGGTCTGTGGAAGCGCGTCGACGCCACGGCGCGCGCGGGCGTGCTGTGCAATGTGCTGATGACCGGCACGCTGATTGCGCTGGCGGTCGCTGCCGACCGCCAGGTGCTGTCGCTGTTCCTGCCCGACGGCAGCGCGGCGCTCGAGACCGCGCGCCACCTCAATCACATTGCCATAGGCTCGTTCCTGTTCTTTGGCGTGACCTTTGTGATTTCGGGCGTGGTGCGCTCCACGGGCGCCGTGGTCGCGCCGCTGGTCATTCTGGCGCTGGCGCTGTGGGGCGTGCGCGTGCCGTTCGCGCAGTGGCTGCAGCCGGTGCTGGGCGTGGACGCGATCTGGTGGAGCTTCCCGGTCAGCGCGGCCTGCGCGATGCTGCTGTCGCTGGGCTACTACCGCTGGGGCGGCTGGCGCAAGGCGCACATGCTCGCGCCGGCCGAAGGCCATCTGGCCACGCCCGCCGAAGTCGGCGCGCTGCCGCCCTCGCCGGTCTGTACCGAGGCAGGACTGCCCCAGCGCCAGGCACCGGCCGGCGCCCGCGCCTGACCCCTGCAGGCGCCACGGCCTGGAATCACGCCGTGACCCTGCCTGCAGCGACGCAAGCTCAGACAGCTGTCAGGGCATGCAGATGCCAATTCGCCGCGCTGGCACAGCCGGTGAAAGATACGCTGGAAAAATCGTAGTCGTCCTCGCACTCGCCCACGTATTTGGTGCCGGCACCGTCGTTGTCCAACAAGACAAATGCATTTGCGGTATCGATGGTTTGAACCACATCGACCAGCAGCCACTCATCGGCACTCGCATCGGCTGGCGCACCAGACTGCCATTCCACCAATGCGCCTTTGCTTGGAGCCACCGGATGCAGCATGGATTCCGCGCCGGCGGTGACTGCGTCGACCACCTGCTTGGCGACCTGGGCCGCTGCACCGATGGCCACCTTCGACATGTCCCAGGTCGCATGCATGGCGGGTGGACCATAGGTTGTCACCTGGTCATACGACACCTGGGCAGCGACTTTCGACGCATTGAAGGCCGCACTTGCCAGCGGCGGGCCATAGGTTGTCACCTGGTCGAACGAAAACTTGGCCGCGGCCTTCGAAGCGCTCCAGGCCGCACTGGCGACGGGCGGTCCATAGCAGGTCACGCCCTGATAAGTGAAGCTGCTGATGGCCTTCGAGGCATTCCAGGCCTCTTGCGCCACCACGGGCAGGTAGGTTTGCACTTGATCCACAACGCCAGCGAAGGCTTTTTCTAGAAATCCAAACATCTTTCTATCCTTTGATTCAAACAATTTTCGACACCCCCGGTTGAATAGCGAACAGACATCAACCATGGAATTCGATTGATTCTATCAATCAATGCACATCAATAGTTAAAATCAATGGATTTAAACAACACTTTTGCTGTTTTCTTTCGCCGGCGCGGGCTGCGGACTGCCGCGCCGCGAAAAGGTGGCGCAGGCCCGCAGATGCCTTGCCACGCTGCGCGATACCATCGCGGGAACCACTTCGCATCCGCCAGGCTCATACTTAGCCAACATGATCTATCGCCTCTTTCTCCCTGCCCTCCCCCTCGTACGTGCTGCTTGCGGACTCCTCGTCCTCATCCTGCTGACGTTGGGCGCTGCCGGCGACAGCGCCGCCCAGATCCAATTGCGTGGCGCCAGCCTGACCGGCCCAGGCGCGGTGGTCACCACCGAGCGCGTGCGCGCGGAACTCGTGGCCCATGCACCCGATGGCGTCACGCCCGGCCAGCCGCTGTGGCTGGGCCTGCGGATCACCCACCAGCCCGAGTGGCACACCTACTGGAAGAACGCCGGCGACTCGGGCCTGCCCACGCAGCTGCAGTGGCAGCTGCCCGCAGGCCTCGAAGCCGGCGAGATCGACTGGCCGCTGCCCGAAGCGATTCGCGTCGGCCCGCTGGTCAACTATGGCTATGAAGGCGAGCTGCTGCTGCCTGTGCCGTTCAAGGTCGCCGCCGACTTCAAGGCTCCGGCCGGCGACACATTGACGGTCCGTCTGCACGCGAGCTGGCTGGTGTGCCGCGTCGAGTGCATTCCCGAGGAAGGCGACTTCACGCTGCAGCTGCCGGTGCGCAGCGCCTCCGCCATGCATGCCCCGGCGTTTGCCGCGGCCCAGGCGGGCCGGCCGGCGGCACTGTCCGGCCAGAGCACGGCCAAGGTGGCCGGCGAGCGGCTGCAGCTGCGCATCGCGGGCCTGCCCGCGGCGCTGCAGGGCCAGAACCTGACGCTGTTTCCCGAAACGCCCGAAGTGCTGGAGCACGCGGCCGTCTGGACCCAGGCCTGGGACGGCGCAGTCTGGACCGCCGACTGGCCGCTGTCGGCAATGCGCGGTGAAACGCCCAATGAACTGCCTTTCGTGCTCGCTCCCGCCACCACCCCCACGAGCGGCCCGCTGGCCTGGCGCACCGTCGCCGCGGTCGAAGGCCGCTGGAGCAGCGCGCCCGTTGCCGGCGTCTCGCCGGCGCTGGCCGCGGCGCTGGCCGCCAATGCGCAGCAGGTGCCGCCGGCGCCGCCCGCGCCCGGCGTCAGCGGCTTCTGGATGGCGCTGCTGGGCGGACTGGTCGGCGGGCTGATCCTCAACCTCATGCCCTGCGTGTTCCCGGTGCTGGCCATCAAGATCGTCGGCTTTGCGCGCCACGGCCAGGACCGGCGCGCGCTGCGCATCGGCGGCCTGGCCTATGGCGCGGGCGTGCTGCTGTCGTTCCTGGCGCTGGGCGGCCTGCTGCTGGCGCTGCGCGCGGCCGGCCAGCAGCTGGGCTGGGGCTTTCAGCTGCAGTCGCCCGGCCTGGTCGCGGCCATGGCCGTGCTGTTCACGCTGCTGGGGCTGAACCTTGCCGGCATGTTCGAGTTCGGCCGCATGCTGCCCCAGCGCTGGGCCAGCGCCCAGGTGCGCCACCCCGTGGGCGAAGCGTTCCTGTCGGGCGTGCTGGCCGTGGCCATTGCCTCGCCCTGCACCGCGCCCTTCATGGGCGCCTCGCTGGGGCTGGCGATCGACATGCCCGCGGCCCAGGCGCTGACGGTGTTTGCCGCGCTGGGCGTGGGCATGGCCCTGCCCTATGTGCTGGCGAGCTGGATGCCGGCGCTGGTGCGCTGGCTGCCGCGGCCCGGCGCCTGGATGGAAACCTTCCGCCACGCCATGGCCTTCCCGATGTTTGCCACCGTTGCCTGGCTGGTCTGGGTGCTGGGCCAGCAAAGCGGCATTGACGGCGCGGGCGCGCTGCTGGTGCTGCTGGTCGCGCTCAGCGCCCTGGTCTGGACGCTGACGCTGGGCGGCAGGACCCGCTGGCTGCTGGGCGCCGGCCTGCTGCTGGCCACGCTGTGGCTGGGCAGCGCCGTAGGCCCGCACATCACGCGTGCCGTGGCGGCCGAAAGCGCGGCCATGGCCGGCGCCAGCGCCACCGAATGGCAGCCCTGGTCGGCCGAGCGCGTGAGCAGCCTCACGGCCGCGGGCACGCCGGTGTTCGTCGACTTCACCGCCGCCTGGTGCGTGACCTGCCAGGTCAACAAGCACACCACGCTCAACCGCGACGACGTGCGCGCGGATTTCGCCGCGCGCGGCGTGGCGCTGCTGCGCGCCGACTGGACGCGGCGCGACCCGGCCATCACCCAGGCGCTGACCGCGCTGGGCCGCAGCGGCGTGCCGGTCTATGTGTTGTATGCGCCGGGCAGGCCGCCGCATGTCATGACCGAGCTGCTGTCGCCCGCCGAAGTGCATGGCGCGCTGCAGGCGCTCTAGGGATATACCCTTTCCGGCATGGGGGCGACCCCTGTGCCGGGATGGAGCGTCAGCGTAAACCTACACGCACAGGCCGATTGATCGGCCTAGACTGAAGGCACGCTGCACTTTCTTGCAGCGCGCCGGAGTCGCAGTCCAGGCGTACCGGCGTCGATCTTCAGGAGGTTTGCCATGACCGCTACCCTGCGACACCATTCCCCCCACAACGACGACCGCCACTCGCTCCCGGACAAACACCGCCTGCCGCGCCGCTGGCGCTACGGCCTGCTGGCGCTGCTGGTCGCCTGCCTGGCGATCGCGGGCGCCGTCGTGCCCGCGGTCTGGAATCTGCTCGACCTGTTCGACCAGCTGCCCAAGATGGCCTGGCTCCAGGATCTGCTCGCGCGCTCGCCCGCCGTGAGCTGGTCGCTGATGCTGGTCTGGGGCACGGCCGTGTCGGTCGCCCTGCTGTCCATGCTGTCGCTGCGCCAGGGCTGGCAAGGCGTGGCGCTGGTGGCCGCGCTCACGCTGTGGGCCGTCCTCTGGTACCTGCACATGCCGCATGTGGAGCAATGCCATGCGATGTATGGCACGGGCAATATCTGCAACACCTGGCAATGGGTGTTCACCATCAGCCTGTCGCTGGCGACCGCGCTCTACATGTTCGTGATCTTCCTGCTGAGCCTCTCGGCGCTGGGCCTGATGTTCACTGCGCCCGACGAGACGCCCGAGGAATGAGGCAGCTTCAGCCGGGCTGGCGGCGGTAGCGCGCGGGCAGGTCGGCAATGCGCGCCATCAGCGGCAGGTCGGCGGTCTGGAAGTCGGGGTCCCAGGCCGGCGCGCCCAGCACCTTGGCGCCCATGCGCAGATAGCCCTGGATCAGTGCCGGCGGCTGCACGTTGGCGGCAGCCGGCGTGGCCCGGCCTTCGGCCGGCAGCGGCAAGGCGGTGTACGGCTGGACCTGCATTGCGGGCTCGGCGAGATAACGGGTGCGCAGCTGCTGCCAGATGGCGGCCGCGCCTTCGCCGTAGGCCAGGCCGGGGTGGTACATAGGCATGCTTGCGCAACCCAGCATGGCTTCGAGCCGGTTGCGCTGCATGAATTCGGCCAGCGCGCCCCACAGCGCGATGATGGTCGCGCCATGGCGCCAGTCGGCATGCACGCAGCTGCGGCCCAGCTCCACGAGCCGCGGCCGCCATGCGTCTATGGGCGCGAGGTCGAATTCGTTGTCCGAGTAGAGCCCGCCCGCGCGCCGCGCTTCGGCCGGCGTCAGCAGGCGGTAGGTGCCGACCACGGCCTGGCTCACCGGATCGCGCACCAGCAGGTGCTCGCAATAGTCATCGAAGCGGTCGATGTCATGGCCTTCGAGCTGGACCGGCAGGCGCGCGCCCATTTCCTGCACGAACACCTGGTGGCGCAGGCGCTGGGCTTCGCGTACCTCGTCCTGTTGGCGCGCCCACTGCACCAGCAGACGCCCTGCAGGCCGCGCCTCCACGCAGGGGCGCAACAGCGCGGGCAGCGCCCGGGGTGGGTAGACGGGCATCGAGGATGCCCAGTCTCCTATCGGCATGGCTTGCAGGTTCTCGTCCATACATTCTCCCCGACGCGCAGCGTTGAATTGGCGTGATACCGGGGGGGATCGGGTGGGTGACGGGTAACCGCATCACTCCCCTTTTTTTCAGCCCCGGCTCACGCTACGCATTGTTGGCGCGCGATATGACAGGGGCGTGATGGCGGCGTGACAGTTGCGTGTCGGGGGGCGCATCCCGTGCACGTGGATCTCATGCCAACGGGAAACATGGGAGCCGGAAGCCTGCTATTCGTTCGCCCTGAACGCGTTAAAGCATGAACGCGCGCAGGGAACAGGGGGCGTGCCGCCCCCTTTCATCTCGCCAACCACTGAATCACCAGCGCGTTGACGATGTCGACAAAGAACCCGCAGACCAGCGGCACGACGATGAACGCCCGGTGGGCCGCGCCATGGCTGTGGGTCACGGCAGTCATGTTGGCCATGGCCGTGGCCGTGGAGCCGAGCGCGATGCCGCCAAAGCCCGAGCAGATCACGGCCGCCTCGTAGTCCCCTCCCATGCTGCGGAACACCACCCAGACGGTGAACGCCACGGTGAGCAGCACCTGCAGCGCCAGCACGCTGAGCACAAAGCCCATCACGCCGCCAAGCATCCACAGCTGCAAGCCCATCAGCGCCATCGTCAGGAACAGACCCAGGCAGATGTCCGAAATCAGCGCCAGGCCCTGGCGTATGCCCTGCCAGTGCTGGGTGTCGCCCGGACCGCCGACCAGCCAGCGGCCCAGCAGATTGCGCAGCAGCATGCCCGACATCAGGCAGCCGACGAACATCGGCAGCTGCAGCCCCATTTCGTGGAACAGCGGCGTGATCACTTCGCCCAGCAGCAGTGCCATGTTGAGCCACAGCAGCGCGCGCAGCACGCCCATGTAGTCCAGCGGCGGGCTGTGCTCGGCGGTCACGCCCACATCGAGCGCGCCCACGCCGCCGACCAGCCGGTGGCGGCGCATCAGATAGCTGGCCACTGGGCCGCCTATCATGCAGGCGACGATCAGGCCCACCATGTTGCTGGCCATGCCCAGTTCGACCGCGTTGGCGATTCCCAGGCGCTCGACAAATTCGGGCCCCCAGGCCATGGTGGTGCCTATGCCGCCGGTCAGCGAGATCGAGCCTGTCATCAGCCCGGCGCGCGGATCCAGGCCGAACAGCCCGGCCACGCCCATTCCCAGCAGGTTCTGCAGCACGATGAAGGCCGATGACAGGGCCAGCAGCCACATCACGGGCCGGCCGCCTTCGCGCAGCGTGCGCAGATCGGACTTGAGACCTATGCCGGCGAAGAAATACAGCAGCAGCATGTCGCGCACGCCCAGATCGAACTCTATGCGCAGCCCCAGCGCCAGATAGGCGGCACCGACCACGCAGGCGCACAGAAAGCCGCCGACCACGGGCTCGGGAATGCTGTATCGACGCAACAGTGCGGATTGCTGGCTCACCTTCTGCCCGACGAAAAACAGCAGGATGGCAAGCGTGAAGCTCTGGAAAGCAGGTATGGCGAGCGTTTCAGGCAGGTTCAAAAACATTTCCAACGTCAGGCAGCGCACCGGAAATTCGGCGCAAAAATGTCCATTGTGCCTGCGCCCAAAGACAAACGGCGGCGCGCCTGCGTGCCCCAGGGCCAGCGTGCGACATGTCCGATCCGTTAAACTCCCGGATTGCCCGACCCAACCATTGACCGCTTGAACAGGCCCGAATCCGGCCCGGTTCAGGCGCCGTCCATGGCCGCCGGCTGCGCCCTTGCGGCCCAGCATCCGGCCCGGCCCAGCCCCCTTCGTGAGTGAGCACCATGTCTTTTGCCCCCCTCCAAAACGACACTTTCCTGCGCGCCTGCCGTCGCCAGGCCACCGATTACACCCCGCTGTGGCTGATGCGCCAGGCGGGCCGCTACCTGCCCGAATACAAGGCCACGCGCGCCCGGGCCGGCAGCTTCATGGGGCTGGCGACGAATGTGGACTACGCAACCGAAGTCACGCTGCAGCCGCTGGAGCGCTTTCCGCTCGACGCCGCCATCCTGTTCAGCGACATCCTGACCATTCCCGACGCCATGGGACTGGGACTGAGCTTCGAGGCCGGTGAAGGCCCGCGCTTTGCCAAGGTGGTGCGCGACGAGGCCGCCGTGGCCGAGCTCGCCGTGCCCGACATGGACAAGCTCAGCTACGTGTTCAATGCCGTGACGTCGATACGCCGCGCGCTCGACGGCCGCGTGCCGTTGATCGGCTTCTCGGGCAGCCCCTGGACGCTGGCCTGCTACATGGTCGAAGGCCAGGGCAGCAGCGACTACCGGCTGGTCAAGAGCCTGATGTATGCGCGCCCCGACCTGATGCACCGCATCCTGAGCGTCAATGCCGACAGCGTGGCCGCCTACCTCAATGCGCAGATTGACGCCGGCGCCCAGGCCGTGATGATTTTCGACAGCTGGGGCGGCGTGCTGGCCGATGGCTGCTTCCAGGAATTCAGCCTGGCCTACACGCGCCGCGTGCTGGCGCAGCTCAAGCGCACCGGCGTCGACGGCAGCGACGTGCCGCGCATCGTCTTCACCAAGGGCGGCGGCATCTGGCTGCCCGAGATGAAGGACATGGACTGCGAAGTGCTGGGTCTGGACTGGACGGCCAACCTGGGCCAGGCACGCGCCATCGTCGGCGGCGATGTCGGCGGCCCGGGCAAGGCCTTGCAGGGCAATATCGACCCCAACGTGCTGTTTGCGCCACCCGAGCAGGTCGCGGCCCAGGCGCGCGCCGTGCTCGACAGCTTCGGCAAGCCACATACCGACCGCGCCACCACCGGCCCCACGCATATTTTCAACCTGGGCCATGGCATCAGCCAGTTCACGCCGCCCGAACATGTGGCAGCGCTGGTCGAAACGGTGCACAGCCACTCGCGCGCAATGCGCCAAAACTGAGCGCCTGGCTGGTCGTGCTGGCCGCGGCCTGCGGATTTCCCAGGCATGCGGCGCGGACCAAGGTGAGCGAGCGCCCACCTTGAGCCCATGTCAGTTATGCACAGCGATGGGGCTGTGCAGTGGCGCCGCCCGCGGCCCAGTGCACTTGCAGCCCGGGCCGAAAATCGCCGGAGAACAACTTGCAAGTTGTTGATTCATAACAGTATTTATCAGCACCCTCAGGACTCTCCTACAGTGACAGGCAAGAACCGATCGTAAATGGCGAAGCGTTCCCAATTGTTTGTGCACAAAGTTATCCACAGAAACTTCGGAAATTAGCAAATAAACTCTGAAATCAAGGACTTGCAGCTGGTTTCTCCTTTTTTTCTGCAAAACGCGCGGAATTTTTCGCAAAAACTAGGGGGTTCCTGGCGCTTGACAGCGACCTGCGTTCCGACTTATGCACATCAGCAGGTGGTCCCCAACACCCCAAAAACGGCTGTCACGGCAGCGTCACAGGTGTTGCAAGCCCCATGCAAGCTCTTGTTTTATAAAGAGAAGCCTCAAGGGCTGCAAATCGAACAAGCCCGCAGCCGTATCGCCAAAAGCCTTCCCGCCCGCACAAGCCCTGACAATTCCCACAAAGTTATCCACAGAAAATCGGCAAAAAGCCGGGAACCCCCGGATTTCCTTTCCCGCCGCCTTCTGAAGCTTTTTTACCCGCCGCAATGACCGCCCTGTTTCCCGTCCAGATCGCCCTGCAGATGCCGGCCCACAGCGCGGTCGGCCATCTGCTGACCTACGCGGCCAGCACGCGCCTGGCGCCCGGAACGCTGGTGCGCGTGCCGCTGGGCAAGCGCGAGATGCTGGGCGTGGTCTGGGACGATCCTGCGGCCGCAGACGATGCGCCCGCGCCTGAATCGACCTTGCAGTTGCGGCCCGTGACGGGCGTGCTCGAAGGCATTGCGCCGCTGCCCGACGCCTGGCGCCGCCTCGTGGCGTTTGCCGCGCGCTACTACCAGCGCAGCATCGGCGAAATCGCCATGGCCGCGCTGCCGCCGCAGCTGCGCGAGCTCACGGCCGAGCAGCTCGCGCGCCGGCTCAAGCCCGCGAAAAGCAAGCCCGCTGCGCCTGCCCCGGGCGCTGCGCCCGCGCTGGTCGCGCTGAGCGCCGAACAGGAGCAGGTGGTGCAGCAGATAGCGGCCGGCGCCGGCGCGGGCCGCCCTGACGTGGGCCGCCCTGACGCGGGCCGCCCTGACGCGGGCCGCCCGTTCCTGCTCTACGGCAGCACGGGCAGCGGCAAGACCGAGGTCTATCTGCGCTGCGTGCAGACTGCGCTTGACGCCGACCCCGCGGCCCAGGCGCTGGTGATGGTGCCCGAGATCAACCTCACGCCCCAGCTTGAAGCGCGCTTTGTCGAGCGCTTCGCGCCGCAGTACGGCGCCGCTGCCGTGGTCAGCATGCACAGCGGCATGACCGGACCGCAGCGCCTCAAGAGCTGGCTGGCCGCGCACACCGGCGCCGCGCGCATCGTGCTGGGCACGCGCATGGCGGTGTTTGCCAGCCTGCCCGGCCTCAAGGTGATCGTCGTCGACGAGGAACATGACGCGAGCTACAAGCAGCAGGAAGGCGCGCGCTATTCGGCGCGCGACCTGGCCATCTGGCGCGCGCGCGCCCAGGGTGCGCAGGTGATACTGGGCAGCGCCACGCCGTCGTTTGAAAGCTGGCACGCGAGCCGTCCGGCCACCGAGCAGGACCCGGGCGGGCGCTATCTGCGCCTGCACATGCCCAGCCGCATTGGCTCGGCGGCCCTGCCCAAGGTGCGGCTGGTCGACATGACCCAGCAGCCCAGGCGCGCGGTGTTCTCGCCGCCGCTGCTCGCGGCCATCACCGAGCGCGTGCAGCGCGGCGAGCAAAGCCTGGTGCTGCTCAACCGCCGCGGCTTCGCTCCCGTGCTCTACTGCGCCGACTGCGAATGGAAAAGCGACTGCCCGCATTGCAGCGCCCACCAGGTGTTTCACAAGGGCGACCGCACGCTGCGCTGCCACCACTGCGGCTTCACGCAGCGCGTGCCGCATGCCTGCCCGTCCTGCGGCAACCCCGACATCCTGCCGCTGGGCAAGGGCACGGAGCAGCTCGAGGAAGAGCTCGCGCGCCTGCTGCGCAATGTGCAGCGCCCCGACCATGAGCCGGCGCGCGTGGCGCGCATCGACGCCGACACCACCAAGGCCAAGGGCGCGCTGGAAGAGCAGCTGGCGCAGATGCATGCGGGCGACATCGACGTGCTCGTGGGCACGCAGATGGTCGCCAAGGGCCATGACTTCCGGCGCATCACGCTGGTCGCGGCGGTGCAGCCCGACAACGCGCTGTTCTCCAACGACTACCGCGCGTCCGAGCGGCTGTTCTGCCTGCTGATGCAGGCCGCGGGCCGCGCCGGGCGCGACGCCGACTATCTGCAGGCCAGCGGCAGCCGCGCCGAGATGTGGATACAGACGCGCGACCCGCAGCACGCGGTGTTCACCGCGCTGCGCACCCACGACTACCCGGCATTTGCCGCGCAGCAGCTGCGCGAGCGCGAGGACGCGGGCATGCCGCCGTTTGCCTACCAGGCGCTGGTGCGCGCCGACGCGCGTACCCAGGAGGACGCCCAGGCCTTCCTGCTGGCCGCAAGCCAGGCCGCGCGCGACGCCCAGTTGCCCGGGCTCGACGAGGTATTCCTGTTCCCGCCGATTCCCATGACCATCCAGCGCGTGGCCAACGTCGAGCGCGCGCAGATGCTGATCGAAAGCCTGGACCGCACGGCGCTGCAGCGCTTCCTGCACGCCTGGCAGCCGCTGCTGCACCAGCTGCGCGCCCAGCCTCAGCACCGGCCTTTGGTACGTTGGCTGGTCGATGTAGATCCCCTGGCGATCTAGGCCCCCACGCTTGCTCGCTTCGCGTAGCCGCTGCCCCCCAAGGGGGCCGTCGCCGGCTTGGGGCGGCCCGGCGCCGGCGGCATTGATTTGTCAAGGACATTTTGTTACTGGGGTCTGCATCTTGCCAAGGCCTGGGCGGCAGTGCATTGTCAGTGGCTGACGCACTGCGGGTCCCCGCGGCGCCAACCACCCTGTGCTGGAGCCAATAACCATGACTGCTTCCACCCCTTCCCTTTGGCGTCTGGCGGTATGCGCCGGCGCCTTGGCCCTTGCCGCCTGTACTTCGGCGCCGCGCCAGGAAAGCCTGGCCGCCATGCCGGCCGCCACGCCCGTCGCCAGCGCACCCGCCGCGGCCGCTACGCCGCCAGCCCTGCCCCATGTGGTGGTGCTGGCCACGGGCGGCACCATTGCGGGCGCAGGCGCGTCGGCGGCCAGCAGCGCCACCTACCAGGCGGCCAAGGTGCCGGTCGAGCAGCTGCTGATCGGCCTGCCCGAGCTGGGCAAGGTGGCCCGCGTGTCGGGCGAACAGGTGTTCCAGATTGCCTCCGAAAGCTTCACCAACCAGCAGCTGCTGACGCTGGCGCGGCGCGTGCAGCAACTGGTGCGCCAGCCCGATGTGCAAGGCATTGTCATCACCCACGGCACGGACACGCTGGAGGAAACCGGCTTCTTCCTGAACCTCGTGGTGCAGACCGACAAGCCCATCGTGCTGGTCGGCTCCATGCGCCCGGGCACGGCGCTGTCGGCCGACGGCGCGCTCAACCTGC
>Ga0308165_1000955_pt1 | contig 44453 bp, 29 predicted proteins | sample PhyWR2_FD_201032 | JGI IMG/M metagenome (GOLD analysis project Ga0308165, IMG submission 201032) | Phyllosphere microbial communities from UC Gill Tract Community Farm, Albany, California, United States - DLSLW.R2 | ecosystem: Host-associated > Plants > Phyllosphere > Unclassified | place: USA... | reverse complement strand
CCCGACACCGCAGGCATCCAGACTGCCTGCGTCACCGTTGACGACCATCGCGAGCATGCTCGCTCCTACAGGGGATCGCGGTTGCCTGTAGGGGCGAGCTTGCTCGCGAAAAATAGCCCAGACACCGCAGGCATCCAGACAGCCCACGTCACCGTTGACGACCATCGCGAGCAAGCTCGCTCCTACAGGGGATCGCGGTCTACTGTAGGAGCGAGCTTGCTCGCGATGGTAGACCAAACACCGCAGGCATCCAGGCAGCCCGCGTCACCGTTGACGACCATCGCGGGCAAGCCCGCTCCTACAGGTCATTTGTAGGTCAGGGTGAAACTCAACGCCCCCTTGGCCAGGCCCGGGCGGACGGCGTTGGGTGGGTCGGTCTGGTAGAAGCGGGCCTGGAAATCGAGCTGCGTATTGCCTGGCGTGATGGCGATCAGCGGGACCTCGGTGGCCAGTTCCACCGGGGTGCCATCGCCCTTGAGCACCTGGATGCCCATGCCCTTGGCGCTGGAATCGGTGGTCAGGCTGAAAATGCCATTGGCCGGCGGGCCGATGGGCGCCGATCCGAGGATACCTTCCAGGCGAATGTTGGCGGTGGCGACAAAACCATTACCGGTGTCAGTCTCGCATTGACTCAGGGAAATCCTGAAGGGCACCGCCGTGGTGGTGTAGCCTGGCCCGGTGAAATCGCTGGTGTCCCAGTCGCCCAGCAGCACGGGGTCGGCACTCACCGGGTTGGCGCTGACGCTGCACTGCGCGGGAATGATGGTGCCGGTCAGGCCGTAGCCGAACACCTTGCCCAGGTCACTCATGTGGCCACTGAATAGCTCCCGGCCATCGAGCACCTGCGGGCCGGGTGCGATGGGCCCGGTTATGACCAGGGTGATGCGGTTGTGCAGGCTGTTGAGCGAAATATACGTCAGCAGCATACGGTCGTTGAACGCGTCGTAGGGCACCGTGGGCGGGCCGACGGGGTGGAAGGTATTGTCCGCCTGGCCATTGAGCGGGTAGGCGAGTTTGACCCGCACACCCACGCCCGGGATGTTGGTTTGCAGGATCTTGCCGGTGACGTCCTCGCCGTCGATCGGGTCGATCGGCCCCGGGAAAATGCCGGTGGTCGCACGCGCGTTGAATTCCAGGTTGCGCGTGCCGTCGTTCATGCACCGGGCGATCAGGCCCGCATTGTTGGGAGTGGCATGGTTGACGTCGACACTGCCGATGACCGTGCCCACGCGGGCATCGCGCGGGACATACAACGAGCCGACATCGCGCTGGTAGTTCATGGTCGCCGGCCCGCCGGTATTCCAGGTGCAATTGGCCATCGCCAGGGGTGCCATGCAGCTGGCGGCCAGTGCCGCGCCCTGCAACAGGCGATGTGTTGAAGATTTCATCGGTTTTTTCCTCGCAACCGCGTCAAGGGTGGCAACTGGTTGGGCGCAGGTCACAGGCATGTCAGTGCCTGCAAACGGTAGCCCTGGGCCTGTTCCATGGTGGCGGGGTCGATGCTCAGGCGGCACTGCGGCTCGGCCTGTTCGCCCCAGTGCACATTCAGTGTCTGCGGTTCTGCGCCACTGGACAGCAGGACCTGGCCGGCCTGGCCGACAATGCCCATGACCGTGCCGTCGGCAGCACTGAGCTGGGCGCCGAAGGGCAGCGGCACGCCTTCGGTGGTGCGCGTGGTGATGACCATGCGGTTGACCGCACGCGCGGCAAAGTCCGCCTTGACCACCGCGCCGCGGCGCGGCACGACCTGGGTCGCACCGTTGTCGATTTCCACTTCGGGGCCCAGGTGATCGGTTTGCAACACCACCGGGTTCAGACGATAAGGCTGCAAATGCGGCATCAGCGCATAACCCTTGGCATCGGTTTTGACCCCGGTGGCGTTGACGATGCCGACGCCTTCGATGTCCGGCACCTGCACCAGTGCGCTGGTTTCGCCCAGGTTCGGGCCCAGGGCAATACCGTCGGCGTGCACGAGCACGGCGCCGCTGGCGTTGATCGAGGTGCTGCGGAAGTCGTTGGCCTGGGTCAGACCGGCCCCGACACTGCCGAAGGGCGCCTGATAACCTACCGACAGCGAAGCGGCCTGTTGGCGACCCTCGTTGTTGCTCAGGCTGGCGCGGTAATTGAGGCGGTTTTCGTCGAGGTTGCTGCCCAGACTGGCGCGCTGGCTGTAGCGGCTGCCGTTGTTCTGCAGGTCGAAGGTCGCGTTGCTGGTGTGGCCGAAATCCAGCGGCATCGACAGGCTCAGGCCGAACTGGCGGTCCTTGTCGCCGCCGTTGCGGTCATCGCTCAGCGACTGCGAGGCATACAGGTTGACGCTCAGGTGTTGCAGCTGGGTACTGAAGTTGAACTGGAACTGGCGCTGTTCGTAGTCGCTGCCCCAATAATCCTGGTGGGACAGGGTCAGGCTCAGCGAACTGCGCGAGCCGATGTGCTGGTAGATGGACGTTTCCAGGCGACTGCGGCGGTTGCCATAGTAGTGCGTACTTTGTTTGCGCTGGCGCACGGCCTCCTCGAAATCGCGGTAGCCTTCGGTGGAATAACGGTAACCGGCAAAACGCAGGCTGGTGCGAGTGGCGAAGGATTTGCCGTATTTCACCGCGTAGCTCATTCCCTGCACCTGACCGATGTTGCGGGTATCTATGTCGGCGTCGGAGCGCGTGACATCCAGCGCCACTGCGCCGAACTCCCCCAGATCGCGGGCGACGCCCAGGGAGCCGGCGCGATAGAACTCGCTGGCCATCAGGCCGCCATACAACGTGGTGTTCCAGATCGTGCCCATGGCCAGCGTGCCTTGCCACAGCAACGGGTCTTCGAGCTTGCTGGTGGGGTTGTAGCGTCCCACTGCGCCGGTGTAGCGCCACACCCCTTCACGCAACAGGTTATTGATGCTGGAGTAGGGCTGGCTGAAACGGCGCACCTGGCCATCTGCCTCGGTGAGCACCACTTCCAGCTCACCGCTGCCGCCGACGGTGCTGAGGTCGTCGATCTCATAGGGTCCGGCGCTGACATAGGTCGAGTAGATCGGGTAACCGTTCTGCAACACTTCGAGCTTGGCGCGCGACTGCGCCACACCACGGATGATCGGCGCATAACCCTGCATCGCATCGGGCAACATGCCCAGGTCCGAGCCCACCAGTGCACCGGTGATCGGCACGCTGCGAAAGACGTCGCCGCCGGTGAACGTTTCACCCAGTGTCAGGTTGGCATGAGTACCGGGCAAATCCCGTTGCGCATAGGTGTAGGCGCGTGTCCATTGACGCTTGCCGTCTTCGTTCTGGCGTAGCGACTGGTTGCTGCGCAGGCGCCAGGCGCCCAGGTTGATGCCGCTGTTGAGGTACAGGTCTTCACTGTTGTTCTTGCCGCCGTAGCGGCTGGAGCCCTGTTGTGCGGCCACCTGGTAACTGACGAAAGCGGCGTTGATGCCGTAGTCCCACAGGTCGGGGTCGACGCGACCGATTACGTCACGGCGCATGGCGATCTGCGGAATCGAGATGGCCAGTACCAGCTTGCCGCCATCGAAGTCGATTTCGGCTCCGGGGATCAGGCTGAACAGGTTCACGCACGGGCCGTTGAGCAAGCTCGGGTCGGCGACGCTGGCGAGTCGCACGCCCAGTTCTTCGAGTAAACCGGCGGACAGGCCCGGCAACAGACGTTGCGTGCCGGGGTCGAATTCAAAGTCCAGTTCGCGCTGGCCGAAATAGCGCAGGTTGATCTGCACATCGACCCAATAGCGGCCGGGCCCCAGGTCCTGGGTGTTACCCAGTGCGCGCAGGGCCAGGGAGCCGGCATCACCGGCATGGGCGGCGCTCTGACGCATGAAGCCGCTCTGGAATTGCACGGGCTCTGTGCCATGCGCCGATTGGAATTCCAGCAGCATCAGGCCGCTGCCACCGATAACCAGCAGCCGGGCAAAAGGCAGGCGCGCAGGCACGGCCGCACCCCCGCGCTCGGGTAGTGAAATCATGATGAGTGTTCCTGGCGGTTGAGTGCGGGGAGTGCCCTAAGGGGCGAGTTGAATCGGCAGGGTCAAGGGCGTGCTGAAGCCGCCAAAGTCGTTGATGGCCGAGAAGGTTGCCTGCAAGCCCTGGCTGGGCTTGATGGCGTCGAGCACGAAATGCTGCTGGTTCATGGGGTCAACCATGGCGGGGTTTTGCACGGTCTGTTTCTGACCGTTGCCGCTGATTTCGACGCGGTTGAAAGACACGTGGAACGGCGTCGGGTTGTTCACCACCAGGTGCACCTGGCTACCCACCCGCTTGAGCGACCATTGCAGGTCCTTCAGGCGCGCCATGGGGTTGTCCTTCAACTGGGCAGGACGGTAGAACAGCTTGATACGCGTGCGCAGGGCGATGTTCAGCACGTTGCCGTCCAAAGCCTCGGCCTGTGGAATTTCCTGCACGTTGAAATAGAACAACGACTCGCGATCTTCGGGCAGCGCGTTGGGCAAGCCGTTGATCTGCACCTGTTGCTCCTTGCCCGGGTTGAGCCGGAACAACGGCGGCGAGGGCATGAAGGGCACGGCGGTGGTGTCATCATCACTGGCGGTGTTGACCCAGGTCTGCACGGCGAACGGTCGATTGCTGGGGTTGGAGACGATCACTGAAGTGCTGCGCTTGTCGCTGCCAAAAACCACTCGGGTTGCACCGATGCTCAGTGCCGCCTGGGCGGCGGGGATGTGAGCGAGCAACATGAACGCCACGCACAAACCGGCAGCGTAGCGCGAGACAGCGGGTAACGGGGTGTTGCCAGGCATGGGTGTTCTCCTTCATGCGTGCGGCCAGCGAGGCTCGCCGCACGCATCGAAAACACTGGAACACGACGCGCCGGGCGTCGTGTCCAGAGGGCAGGGGTTATCAGTTGATGGCGACGACGAACTGGATGTCTGCGGATGCCGTACCGGCTGTCACGGTGGCAGCGGTGGAGCGGTAGTAGGCGTTGAAGATCATGTCGGTGGAGCCAGTGTCATTGAGTGCGTACTCCGCGGACTCCGCGCCAGGCTTCAACGGGCCGGCGTTGTCGTGCAGGGAGATCACCACGTTCTTGGCTCCGTCGCTGGTCGGCGTCACGGCGAAGTAATCGCCCGAGCTGTCAGCGTTGCCGTTGAACACCACCTTGGCCACGTTGTCGGCCGGGTTGAAACCGCAACCGGCACCGGCGGTTACACGCAGGCCGAAGCTCTTGCCCTTGAATTCCTGGCCGATGGCGGTGAAGCGGCTGGCCTCGATGGTGCCCATCTTGACCTGGTTGCCGATGGAACCATCCTCCGGGTTGATGATTTCAATCGGGCAGGTGGCGCTGGTAATGCGACCTTCGAAGTTGATGACCCCGCTGTTGGCAAATGCCGAAGTACCAGCCAGTGCCGCGGAAAGACCCAGGGAAAGTGCGATCAGTTGCTTCTTCATGATGAATCCTTAAAAGGGTGTTGTGTGCAAGTAGTGGCATGTATTGGTGATGCACTTACTTACAAACTTTTCAGAGGTTGTTTTTGCAGCGGTGTCATGACGGGAGGGGATGGTAGAGAGGTTTGTAGGAGAGGGGTAGTGAGGTAACCCGTTGAAATGTGGACTTATGTTGTGGGAAAAGTCGTTAGTGAAGGTAGGGTGTGAGGAGGGAGGTAGTGTAAGTTTTGTAGGATTTATTTGTGGGAAGGTGAAGTGGAGGGGGCTGCTGTGCGCAATTGTTGGAGGGGGCAAGTCGGGTAGGTAAAAATCGGCGACATAATGAAGTATGTCGCCGAGTTAAAGAGGATCATCCTTTGACTATGTTTGCTTGCCTGAGAGGGCCCGTATGATTAATTTTGAAGCTTTTTGGCATCATCACGAGGTTGTTACCCACGTCTACAGCAGCACTCACATTTCCATCATTCAGGGCCGCCGCCGCCGCGATGATTTGTTTTTGCCACAAGTCATCAGCTCGTGATGGCGCTGGTTTGTCGGGTACTACCGTTTTTTTCAGGTTTGCCTTTACCCCGCGCAGTGCGCCCTGGCTGACAGGGGGCCTCACGCCGACATTCGACGCCGGTGAAGTGCCACTGGTGGAAGCGACTGCATCATCCACTACAGGTGGTACCCGCGCAGCGCTTCTGCCAGCCGTTTGCGGACTATTGTTGATGAGGTCTGCAGCCCTGGATCTTGGTGGTTGGTTGTTTCCAACTTTCCGTATACGCAGGCGTCGTAAAAATTGCCATCCATCTGAGTTCCGATTGCTCGCCGCGACAATTGAGCTGCCCGAGCTACTCGATGCAACCGAGCTACTCGATCCAATTGAGCTACCCGACCCCACCGAACTGATCGAACCCGCCGAGCGCACTGAGGCGGCCGAGTCGGCCACGCTCGCCGCAACTCCTGCCGTCTTGAAAAACGAAGCCGCCATGCCGAACCCGACGGCGGCTATCCCGGTCACGAGCGAAACGAGCCCAAAGATTCCGGCTTTGGTGTTGGAGTCCGGGTTGTCGTTGGCGGCAGCATCGGCACTGAACGCGGTGGCGGCAGCACCCGTGACGGTGGAGGCGGCCAGGGCTGCCGTCTTGGCGATGGTAAAGTACAAGGCCTTGCCGAACAGCGGCGCGAGCTTGCCCGCGGTCAGCACCGTGGCCACGCCCGCAGCGACGGTGCCGACGACGCCCACCGCCACGAAGATCCAGCTCATGACGTCACTACCGCCTGATACGGGCGTAACGGCGTCTTCGTCGGGGCGACGCAAGCGGCCGCTGAAACCGATGGCCTGATGCCCGGTGGGGTCGCGCAGGGCGATCGGATTGCCCAGGCAATAGCAGTAGGGGTTGATGCCGCCGCCGTCGAACGGGGCCAGCGAGTCCGGGCTGTGAAAGCGTTTGAGCACCGGGTTGTAGGCCCGGTAGCCGCGCCCGAGCAGGTACCAGCCCATGGCGTTTTCCAGTACTTCGCCATTGAACGCGGTCAGGCTTTGCATGGCCTGATCGCTGTGTTGATCGCCGTAGGCGCCGTACACTGCCGTACGCAGCACCTGCTGCTGGCTTTCGCCAATGACGCTGTTGCCCGCACCGGTCATCAACAGCAGGGTCTGCGTCGGATCGCCGGCTTCCTGCTGGCCGAGGGGTTGATCGCCCAGGTAAAGCAATTGCGTCTGGCGATCATCCTTGACGATGGCGTTCAGTTGCTCGTCCTTGTAGAAGCGCAAGGTGTCGTCACCGTTGCTGTCGCCGGTGTTGACCAGGTGGGAGTGGCCGTCATAGCGATACTCGCTGACCAGTTGCCCGGCGCTGTCCTCCACTTTCACCAGGCGGTTCTGGCTGTCGTAGGTCAGCAGGCGGCCCTGCTCGTCAACGCTCTGGTTGCCGTTGAGGTCGTAACTGAATGTCGGGTCGCCCGTGGGGCGGGTCGGGTTGTAGGTGATTTTTTGCAGCAGGCACGGATCACTGGGGGAGTAGCTGTAGAAGGCACGTTCGCTCTGGCCGTTGCTGAATCGGGTGGTGATCAGGGTCAGGCTGTCGAACTCGTTGAAATTGAAGATCTGCTCGACGTACTCCCGCCCCAGTTCATCGTGGGGCAGGGTGGTGCCGGAACAGTAGTGCTCGGTCAGGCGACCTCGCAGGTCGTACCCGAATCGTTCCTCCAGCAGGCTGACGGCGCCCTGCTTCAAGTGGCGGGTGTCCAGTAGTCCGTCGGCGCGCCAGGTCTGTTCCTGGGTCTGCGGTACCTGCTGGTCCACGACCATCGTACGCAGGCATTCCTGGCCCTGGTCGTCGTACTCGAACCGGGTGGTCAGTTGGCTGCTGGCGTTCAGGTCCCGGGTGCTGATCTCGCTGAGTTGACCCAGCCCATCGTAGCTGAAACCGGCCTCGAGCCCGCCCTGCACGGTACGGATGAGTCGCCCGATGGTGTCGTAATGATGCACGGTATCGAGCCCCGGGTCGTTGCCCTGTTTCAGATCGGTGCGCTTGAGCAGGGCACCGTTCATGGAGTGGGAAAACTGCGACTGCCAGGTCTTGCCCTGCGTGTCGATCCAGCGCTCTTCGGTCAACTGGTTGCTGGTGTTGTAGTCGTACTCCCGGGTACCCAGTTCGTTGCTCGCCCGGGTCAGGCGTGCACTGGTGTTGTCGTAGGAGAAGCTGGCATTTTCGTCCGGCGCCTGGCTGGCAATCGGCGCGGTGCTGAGCGGCAGGTTGTAGTCGTAGCGGATGGTGTCGTTGGCCGGTGTGATCAGGCTTTGTAGCTGTTCGCGGCCGCCTTCGTAGGTGTAACGCTCGGTGCGGGTGCCCGTGGTCATGCGGGTCAAGCGATCCAGGCCATCGAATTCGCGCTCACCCACCTGGGTGAACCGCACGCCATCGGTGCTGCTGCTCAGGGTCACCGCCAGTTCCGCCGCACTGTGCGGTGCGTACTCGCGCTTGACGATGGTGTTGTCGGGCAGCAGGGTGCGGGTCAGGCGCGAAAAGGCATCGTAGCTGTAGCGGGTCACCAGGTTGTTTTCGTCGGTCTCTTCGATGCAGTTGCCCAGCCCGTCGTATTGGTAGGTCCTCTTCGACAGTTCATCGCCCGCTGCATTCAGGGCGCGGATGCGCGATGGCTTGCCGAAACGGTTGAGCCAGGTTTCATTCAGGCCCGTGATCAACAAGCCGTCGCGGCTCTGCAACCAGCTACGGACAATCGGCCCATCGGACTCCTGGGTGCCGATCGGGTCATCGACGTCGAAGGCGATCACGCCGTCGGGACCGGTGATCTTGAACGGCTCGCCCCAGTCGTCGTACTCCTGCCGGCTAGTCACTTCCAGTCGGACACCGTCCAGCCAGTCGATCGCCGTGGCTTCGACGATATCCCCCCATTCGTTGTACTTCGACGCACTGGTTTGACGGGTGGAAGTCGGGTTGTCGGGATCGACATGGTCACGCTCCTCGTACACCACCCGGCCAAAGCCGTCGAGTACGCTGCGCGCAGTGATATCGCGGGCATTGATCACCCGTTGTTCGAGCTGTTCGCCGATGACCGTGCTGAGGCTCGACTCGTAGCGACGGCGGGCTTCATAGGGGGTGCCCAGGCCAACGACCTGCTCGACAAGGCGGCCAAGATTGTCGTAGACACTGCGGGTTTCGACGTCCTCGAAACGGCTCAACAGGGTCTGGCCGGTGAGCAGTGATTGTTGTTGCAGGGAGCTTCTGCTGGTGCTGTCAAAGTCATTGGCGGTGGTCTGCGTGGTCTGCAGCACCGGCACCTGGAACTCCGGGGAGTCGAGCTTTTCGTACAGGTAATCGTTGAAGGTCGACATACCGTTCAAGGTGACGGTTGCCCGCGAGACGCGGCCATGGAGGAACGCATCGTCAGGGTCATCGATGTGGCTGTAGACCATACGCTGCAACTCGGTTTCAGCGCCGCCACTGTGCAATTGCAGCAGGGTTTCACTCTCGACGGTGTGATAGTCCGACAGCGGGCTGGGGCCCAGTGGGGTCAGGGCCTTGTAGGTGTAGCGGGTGCACAGTGTTGGCGCATCGCCTGGGGCCGAGGGCGCCGGGGTCACCGTGCGCTCTTTCAGGTGACGCACAAAGCCCTCGGGGTCGCTGGCCGAGGGGGGCAGCCAGGTTTTGGTCTCGACCACACCGTTGGGCAGGGTCTGTGTCAGTGGGTTGCCGTGGATGTCGTAGGTACTGGTCGCCGTTTCGCTGCGCTGCAGGGCCACGTTGTCCTGGTAGGTCCACAACGTGGTGACCTATCTGGGTAACTGGAAATAGTTGGGCTGTGCAGCGAAGGATTTGTCTTCATCCACGAAGTACTCGGTCCTGACGATTTGCACATGGTTGTTCTGGGTCGTGGTTTTTTCCGTGAGCAAGTGGAACTGATTGTAGGTGTATTCGATGGTGCGCACCGCACTGCCGGCGATCATCAGTTTTTCCACGCAGGTGTACTGGTAGCGCCCGCGCAGGGTGTAGAGATTATCGAGGCCCGAGGGGTCCCAGGCGATGGTGCGCCCGCCACCGAGAAAGTTCTCCACGCCGGGGTAGCTGTAGCCGACCCGCACCATCGGCTGCCCGGCGCCCGGGTCCAGGCGATGCTCGGTGATCCGCGGCAGTGGGTCCATGTTGTTTCCCGTGGGGTATTGATGGCCGGCATCGTTATAGAACATCTGCTCACGACTGCCACCGGGGGTCTCAATCTGGGTGATGCACAAGTGCTGTCCCTTGAGCAGGTAGTCGAAGCGCCAGGCAGCCTTGCTGTCGTCCGGCAGCACGATCCGGCTGACGCGTCGGTCGTTGGTGGCCAGCTCCATGACAAACCGCGTCCACGGGGTGCCACCGGGGCCGGCCAGCGGCAGTAGCAGCACCTCCAGTTGGAAGTCGGTGCGCTTGACCGACATCAGCAGCAGGCCGGCTTCATCCCTGATCGCCGTGAGCAACTGGTGAACGCCGGCGAAGGTCGTGTACTCCAGCGTAATGAAGTTACCCACGGGCGAGTAAATCCTGGTCGGCACGGCCACCCGGTTTTGCAGGCTGCCTTTGACTTCAAGAATTTCCACCATGCCGGACTTGTGCACGACGCGAAACTGGTTGGCGGTGTCCTCGTAGAAATGGAAGGTGTCGAGTTTCTTTTCCTTCATCAGCAATTGCCCGTTGCCGTCGGTGCCGGTCACCTTGAAGGATTCCCCGGTGCTGAGCGAGAGCACCTGGTTGGACAACGTGTACTGCGACAGCTGCATGTCCCAACCCAGGCCCCAACCGCTGTCCACCAGCGAAAGTGGGCTATACCCAAGCGCCAACTGGAAACCCGGCCCACGCAGGCCGTTGGCGATGATCTCCCCGAGGTTGACCGAGATGCTGTACAGGCCGGTGCGCGGGTTGACCCCCGCCTGCATGGCACTCAGGAAATTGTTGGCGTTGGAGTGCAGGGACGTTTGGGCAGCCATGGGTATCGACCTCCAGCTTGGAATGTGCAGGAAACTGCTGGGCTTTTTCGCCCTGGAACGCTTGGTGTGGGTGTTTGCCAACGCCCACCCGAGTGCGCGTAAAAGCACGGTGGGCAGCACCGCCGAAGCAGGCCGACCCCTGCACGCGGACAGGTTTCGCAGCAAACCATATCAGCAAGAAATCGGCTGCGAACCTATCAGTTCTGATAGTGGGCAGAACGCCCGTCGAGGCGTAAAACGGTGACATCCGCAAGGGTCGCCTCGGTGATCCGGTCCCTGCAATCGACGCCCGTCGGCATCAAGGAGTCATCAGGATGGCTGCCACGCTACCCCCGCCTGAAGTGCCCGCACTCGGCGCCGACAATACGATCGACCTGGACCAGTTGGGCACCGACGACCTGATCACCTACATCAATCACCCGACCCTCAAGGAGGGCGACTTCCTCTGGCCTACCTGGTACGGCTGCGCGAGTAATGGCGACCCGAGGGACATGTTCACCACCCTGATCGAAGTCGGCCCCGGCGAGCTGGAGCCGGAAGGCAAGCAGGTGAGCATCGGCAACAACATGCTCCAGGCCCTGGACCAGGGCTACGTGTTCTACTCGTTCAAGTTGCATGACCCCAGCCAGCCGGACGAGCGCGGCGAGGAGTCCAAGCGGCGGTTTTTCTACGTGGGCAAACGGCCGTTCGCGCAGGCGTTGCCTGTGCCGCATTTTCGCCAGTCCCACGAGCTGCACGTCGACCTCAACTGGTTTCCCACGGGCCCGGCAACGGTGGTGGCATTGCCCTACAAGGCCATGTCGGTGGGCGACCGGGTGATCCTGGAAGCGGACCTGCATTTTGACGACGGCATGTACTGGGAAACCTTCCGCTCCACCAACACCCTGGTGGAGGCTGACATCGGCCAGCCGCAGAAGTGGCTGATCGACCGGGGCCGGCTGCAATCCATCGCCGATGGTTTCGCCCATCTGCGCTACGTGATCGAGTACGCCGATCCCACCACGCCCACCACCTCGGCAAGCCAGACCGTGCAGATCATTGCGCCCCCGAGCACCTTGCTGCCGGCGCCGGGCATCAAGAACTTCAACGGCAGTGACCTGGACCCGGACGTATTCCCCGACGGCATTTTCGTGGTGGTCGAGCCCTGGCCAGGCATGCAGCCCGGCGACAGCGTGGTGCTGTATGCCGACGGCGACAGTGCGGCCATCGCCTCGCTGCTCATCGACAGTTCGACGGTCGACAGCGGCATCGTCGAGTTGCACCTGGGCCATGTGTGGCTGGCGGCCAACGTCGGTCTTGAGGTCAGCCTGCATTACCAGCACGCCCGGGTCGGTACGGCAGGCACTTCGCAGCCGCTTAAAGTGACGCTCAGCAAACCGATCAAACTGCCCTGGCCGAATGTCGAAAAGGCCACGGCCGAGGGCGAGGGAAGGGGGCGTGTGTACGCCGAGGATGTGCTCGGCGGTGTCTATGTCAAGCTGCCTGCGGATGCTGAAATCAGCCCGGGGATGACGGTGCAGATGCACTGGGAAGGTCGTGGCAGTACCGGCAGCGTCATCGTCGATCACACAGCGGGCGACAAGGACCGTTTTCAGATTCCGGCCTCTGCCCTGCCGGCCAACCTGGAGCAGTGGGTCAACGTGTTCTACAAGGTTACCCCGCCTGGTAAGAATTCCGACGTATTCGAACTGCTGGTCAAGGACTTCCCCACCGCGAAGTGGCCCACCCTGCAGATCGAGGAACCGAAATCTCCCAACAATGTGATTTCGCTGGCCAAGGTCACCACCGGGGTGCTGTTCCGGCTCGATTCCTGGACCTTCATGGACAAGGGGCAGCGGGTCAGGATAACCGTGGACGGCAAGTCCTCGAGCGATGACAAGGAAACCTTCGATTTGCGGGTGGGCGACGCAGAGGTCGTGACCGAAGAGGAGTATTTCGCCGGTCAGTTGTTTGCCGAACTGCCATTGGCTTTTCTGCAGAAGTTAAAGCTGAACGAACACTTCAGCGTCGAAGTTTTTACAAGTTTCGACGATGGCGTCATTTACAAACAGTTTCCGTTCATCAATCCGCAACTGGTTGCCTGAAACACGTTTGCCGCCATTCCGCCCGTTGACGGCTGTTTTTACCTGAACGAACAAGGATCATGGTCATGTCCGATAATTCGCTTGAAAACTTGCTGACGTGGCTAAAGGAAACTTCCCGCATGTTGGATTGGGGGTTGATATTTGCGCTTGATCGGCAGAAGTCAAACTTACTGATTCGTCAGGAGTACATCAATAGATTCGGCGCCGGGAGTTTCATCAAGCCGATTTCAGGTGAGGTGGAATTGGTCGAAGGCAAATACGTGGAGCGAATCCAGAACTTTATGTTAAGTGTTCCAGTACTGTCTTTTGCCAACACCGGACTGAATGACTCCAAAGCCCAACTGACCATGAATGTAATGGGTGGCGACCAAATTACCCTGGCCCAGGATGGCGATGGCTGGAATGCTATCAAGGTGGAAGTGATCGACCCCCTGCAAGGCCCGGAGTTGACGCTGATGTTATTACTGGCTGACGTGCCAGGGGAAATATCCGTTGAAGGGCGAGTGCGTCTGGATCTGAAACACAGCGATCAGTTTTTTCTTACTTTTGCCAACACTGACCATGCGAAGAGGTTAGGTGGGGAATTTTTTCATGACTATTTCAAGCAGCTCCCCGATGAGCAGAGGGTATACCCGCTCGGTGAGATAAAGCGCGGGAGCAACGTTCTGATGGATCCGCAGTCATTTGAATTGCGAACCCAGGCAATCAGCCCGGCGGCATGGGATCGCTCTTCGCAGGAGTTCGGTGAGGGTTGCATCGTGGTCCTGGTGCGGACCATGGCTCGTCATGGCGGTAACTATCCCGGGGACGGCTATCGGTATCTGCTTGCGCACAAGCAGGGCGTCAATTACTCGGCCAGTGTACTGTTCGATCGCCGGCGGGCGGCAGGGGATACTTTACTGAATGAAGTGACTCGTCTCGTCAACGGTGGTGGTTACAATTTCAACTTCAGTGATCACGGGCAACTCATATCGGCTGTTATCAAATCAGGAAGTCTGGAGTTGCCCAGTAGCGGCGGATCGACTTTTCTCCCCGGGCATCCGTCGCTGTTCGTCTGGATATTTAGCAAGATGCACCTGTCAGGTGTCGGCGAAGGTGCTCTAACCGTGCGCTTTGATGATAACAACGTCGTCATTGAGTGGGCGCCAGTAAGTGTGACGAGAATAACTTTAACGCCACTTGGCTCCTACCCGCTGGTACTCGATGCAGAGATTCTGATTGAGCTTCGGATTGAGTACGAACTACGCGAAACTGATGGCGAAATAATGTTGGAACAAGTCGCCATGGATGTGGGGTTGCAGTTTGGCAAGGTTGTCGAAGTTGAAAACCCGGCTGAAATGGATGAGCCAACCCGAAACATCCTGTTGGGCTTTGTCATGGGGCAAGGTGTATACGCCTCACTACTGGGTTATCTCAAAGTGGCATTTGCCGAATTGGTGAAACCCGAAGGTGCGATCAATGATTATCTTCAGCAGACAATCAGGCTGAATTTCGGCCGAGTGATCAGCGGCACCGAGTTTTTTGCACCCAATGACATCCTTCACGTTGCGCACATCAACCCCATCCAGACGTCCTTTGAAATCTCCCCGATGCAAAGCCTGCTTCGCCAGGGCACAACGCTGCAATTGTCCACGGTTCCAGTTGCACAAGGCGCGCAATGGAAAGTGGAAAACGTCACAGGGGAAACGGCCAATCCGGGCACGATCAGCAACACCGGCTTGTATCAGGCGCCCGTCCTGGACGAGCGTTACTTGCACGTGCGGGTGACGGCCACGGCTGACGATGGCAAGTACAGCGTGGCGTTACTGACCGTGGTGCAAAACGAACTGAATGTGAACCCGCGCATTCAGACGTGCGATGTCGGCAAGTCGGTGGAACTGCGAGCAGGCAGCCTGGGAACAGGCGCACGGCAGTGGAAGATCAAGAACCCCGTATCCGGTGAGAGTGGCCAACTGCGACCCAGCGATGTGCCCGGCGGTGATCACACCTATGAGCATGGCCCGGTAGTGCCCAAGAAGACCTTTGTGCTGGATGAGATCGAGGTGACCACCGCCAACGGTCCCGCCCAATCGGTGCATGTGCTGGCGCTGCAGAAAAAGCCCGCACTGACCGTGAAAGTGGTCAATTTTGATCTGGGTACCCGTGAGGTACAGCTGGAAGCCATTTCCAATGGCGATGCGTATCCCGCCGAGTGGAGTGTGGCGCTCGGGCCGGGAACGATCGATGCCAATGGCCTGTATACCGCGCCGGCCACGACTACTGAGCATTTCGTGCTGATTTTCGCAGCGATCGACAGCGGAATGATGGGCTGGTTTGAAGGTTTCATGATTCTGTCACTACCGCTGCATGAGTTCCCGGCGGTGCTCAGCCGGATAACGCGATGAGCGTTGTGCATTGCCGCGCGGTTAATTCATTACTCAACAGGAGCCATCGTCATGGCCGGTAACTCGTTGGAAGAACTGAAGGCATGGATGAGGGAAACTTCGCGGACGTTCGGCTGGGATGCGCTGGTGGCCCTGCAGGGGCATGAATTGAACCGGGTGTTGCTGCGCGATCACATTGTGCGCCTCAGCCAAGGCAACGGCCTGGGTACCCACGACCTGGAAATCCCGATCCGTGACACGCCGGTGGTGCACTATCTGTCCGGCGTAAGGCTGGGCGCGCCCCAGGTGTCATTCGCCAACGCGAATTTGCAGGTCAACAGGACCCAGTTGCACCTGCCGGTCGTCAACGCCAGCCTGATGATGGTCGAGACCATCGCCGAGCAGAAAAAGGTCCTGCGCCTTGCCAGGTTCGATCCGCTCAATGCCCCGCACCTGACCATGGAACTGCCGGTGAGCAGCGACAAGGGCAAAGCGTTGCTGGACCTGGCAGAGGGCCGCGAACCGTTGCTGCAGATCTTTCAGACGCCGGAGCAACAACGCCAGGGCGGGGAGCAATTGCATGAAAGCCTGAAGGTACTCGGCGACGATCAACGGCGCTTCAACGTGTTGGCGCTCGACGAGGGGGACAACTCGTTCCTGCATGCTCACAGTTTTGATGCACGAGCGCACAAACGCCCGGATTCACCCGCCACGCACGCGGCCCCCCAGGCCGTCGACGAAGACGGCGCTTTGCTGCTGTTCGCCAAACTCGAGGAGGGCAGCAGCGGCGACTACCCCGGCAACGATTCGGGCTATCGCTACCTGATTCCTGAGGCGCAAGGCGATGAAGCCTTCACGGCGACGACATTGCTGTCCCAGGCCTTCATGCACCGCACAACCTTTGCCAACGCCGTGTTCCAGTTGCTGGACGGTGGCGATTTCGATCGGGTCAATGACAGCACCGGCAGGCTGACCGGGCTCGTCGCCAAAAGCGGTGAACTGGAGGTGCCGGGTACCGCGTACCAGAGCGCCGATTACCAGTTCGAGTCGACTCGCTACAGCGTTTCGGCCATGGACGGCGCTGCACCCCTGACAGTCGAGTTGCATGACGACCATGCCCTGCAACGCTGGCAGTGCCCGATCACCGTGACCGTCAGTTATCGACCCATTGGCGGCACCGTCTGGGCCACCTACACCGCCAGGTTTGCCGTTCACCTGGAACATGCCTTGCGCTTTTACGAAGAGGTGTCAGAGGCGGCCGGGATGGAAGCGGAACTGTCGCTGCCCTACATGGGCGATGACGAAATCACCCATCTTGAAGGCTTGCCGGAATCGATCGACCCCAACGTGCGGGTGCAGATTCTCGATTTTGTCCTGCAGACGCTCAAACGTGCGCTGCTGGTGCGTTTCTCCCAGCTTTTGAACGTCACCGCGCCCGATCAATTGTTCGACGGCATGCGCGTGGCGGGCGACAGCGCGTTCGTGCCCACTCACCTGGCGATGCCGTTCGACCGCGCGGCGTTCGGCCGGGTGCATGCCCTGGGGACTTCGTTCTCCGTGGTGCCGGCACACGCGGTGGTGATCGCGGGCAAGAAAATGCAACTGGGTGTCGAGCCTGCGCGGCCTGTGCAGTGGGCGGTGGAGAACCTCTCCGAAGACGGCAGCAACCCCGGCACCGTCAGTCCGACCGGCGAGTACCAGGCACCACCGGCGCACACGATGCAAGGCCGGTTCAACCAGGTACTGGTCATTGCCACGGACCCGGACAGCCGGGAGAGAAGCGTGGCACTGGTGACCGTGCAGACCAGTGCGATTTCCCTGCAGCCACATTTCCAGGCCTGCTACCACAGTGAGCGCGTGGAGCTGACGGCGGGGCATGCAGGCGCCGAACCCCTGGTGTGGTCCATCAAGGAACCGGTACCGGGGGAGAGCGGCACGCTGGTCAAGAGCGAAATGCCTGACGGCGATCATGCGTACATCGCCGCCCCGAGGGTCACCGGCAAAGCCTATGTGATCGATCAGATCGAGGTCAAAAACAGCGCCACCAACGACAGCGAATCGGCGTGGATGCTGGTGATCCAGCACGAGCCGTCGGCGACGATCAAACCGGTCATCGACCCGGGCCTGCCGCCTGGCCAGGTGCAATTGCAGGCCTGGGTCAACGGCTTCCAGGTCGACGGGCAGTGGTCGCTACCCACGGGTGGGCCGGGCACGATCGACGACTCGGGGCTGTATACGCATGACCCGCAGGCCAGGGAGCCGTTCGCCCTGATTACCGTGCTCATCGAAGGCGGTGAGCTGGGCAACTTCGAAGGCCATATCGTTCTGCCGCTGCCCCTGAGTGACTTCACTGCAGTGCTGGAGGCGTTGGCCAAATAACCTGTGAAAGCTTTTGCAGTGCTTTGTTTATTCAATCAAGGCAGAGGGTACGATCATGGCTGCAAACTCATTGACTGAGCTGCTGGAAATCATGAAAACCGGTCCGAAAACCCAGGGCTGGGCTGCTATTGCAGTGTTCAATCGGGAATGCATCAATCGGTTGCTCGAGCAGCAATACACCAACCGATTCGGTTCGATGGACTTCCTGCCGTTGTTCAGCGGGGAGGTCAAGGGGGCTGCCGGTCAAAACGACGTCGTGCAACTGAAGGATGTCGCTTTCGGTGCTCCCAGGCTGTCATTTGCGAACGCATCGCTACGGGACGGCAAGGCGGTGCTGACCATGGATTTCCTGTCCGGGCGTTGTGTCACCACGCGCCAGGAACCTGGTCGCGGCACAGTGTTGCTCTCCGATGTCAGCATCCTGCGGGGTCAGGGCTCAACCATTGAAGTGGAGGTCGACCTCATCTCGTTGCTGGGGGCGGTCGACCGGCAGGGCAAGGTGACCGTCAACCTGTCCGCAGGAGGCGACGTGCTGTGCAATCTGGTGGGCATCGATGCGCCGACCAACACGCTGTTGGGCGATTTGTTCAAGCAGCAGTTCTACGACCTGCCGGCCAATCGCAGCGCCTTTCACATCAGCATGGTGGACTTCAAGGGCTACAAGCAACTGACGCCCAAGTCGTTTCGCATCGTGACCCAACCGGCGCCTGGGGCGACCGTACGCGGAGCCAAAAACTACGGCGACGGCAATGTCGTGTTGTTGGCCAGCGTCCTGGGGCAAACCACGCCCGGCAAGTTCCCTCTCGATGCGGACTTCCCATTTTTCATTCCCAGTGATGCGAACGCCAGTGGCGATCTCCTGTACCCCGCAGTATTGATCCTGGCGGAGTCGTTGATCGGGCGTATGGAAGGCAACGAAATGGAGATGCTCACGAACCTGTTGTTTCCCGAAGGCAATCGTTTTCAAGAAGTTGTGCGGCACACGCCTCGGGACCTGGCCGTATTCGGCCAGGTCAGGGCCACGCCCGAGTCGATTGCCCTGAGCCCTGCGTACAGTGCGATCAAGGCAGGTGGCACCCAGCAGTTCACCCTGACCAAAGGTGACGGCCAGGTGGTCCAGGCCAGCAACTGGACGGCCGTCAGCCTCGCCAGCCATTCGCCGGAAAGACATGGCAAAGTGACCGCAGGCACCTACACCGCCCCGGTGCGTGCGCTGGTCGGGCACGACCGGCTGCACGTGGTGGTGACCGCCGAGTATGTCGATGGCGGCGTCACCCGCACCGCCTCAGCACTGGTGGACGTGTTGTTCGACAGCATGACGACCTCGCCGCAACTGACCACGGTGTCGGCCTTCGACGGGCAACCGGTCGCGCTCCAGGCCTTGACGCTGGATGCGGTCCCCGTCACCTGGAAACTGCTCACGCCTGAATACGGCACGTTGAAACAGACCGACAGCCAGGCGCTGTTCACGGTCGACGCCCGTGGCAAGAACAAAAGCCTGCTCGTGCAGCAGGCACAGGCAACGGGCAGCGAGTCAGGCCAGGCCGCCATCCTGATCGTCAATGGCCAGCAACAGGTACGCATGGAACCGTCCTACGTGCCCAGGCTCAAGGCGTCCGAAGTGGTCCAGCTTAAGGACGACATCACCCTGTTGCCCGGGCAGCGCCGACGCTGGAAGGTGATTGCCGGCGGCGGCACGGTCGACGCCGACGGGCGCTATACAGCCCCTGCGCAGGGCGCCACGGGCAGCGTCGTGGTGCAGTGCGAGATCGTGCTCAACGGCGTGGTGTTTTCCAGCGGTTACAGCGTCATCCTGCTTTCGCAGATGGATGACGAACCCCACTGGGAAGACCTCGACCTGTTCATCATCGAGCTGCCGGGCGGGCTCGAGGGCAACCGGATGGGCAGCGTGTTCAACAACGGTCACCAGCAACTGCGAGCGGTGATTACGGTACAGACCACCCCGATCAATAACGTGCAGTACCCGTTGAGTGCCTATGAGCAGGCGAGCATGCGCCTGGTGGACGATTCCTCGAAACAGAACGTCGAACCCCTGCCGGACTCGCTCGAAGGCATGCCTGACGATGACCCTCAACTGTGGCGCACGCGCAACATCCCCAACCGTTTCGAACTGGCCCCGCCGCGCGGTGCCGGGTCGGCTCTCCCGGACGATGTTCCGCAGGCTGCCGACACCATGTTCCGGTACATCCATACCCGGCAGCGGGGCAACTTGACGGGCACGTTCTTCGCCAAGTTCCAGGCCGAATTCACTCGCGAATGGTTCGACTCGACCCAGGCGTCACAACCTAACTCCAGGATTTACGTCACGCCAAATCCGCAACCGACTTATATCGACGACGATTACAAGGTCACCCGAACCCGGGTCGATGGCGGATCGGGAGGGCCGGGGCCGGGTGAAAACGAGGAGGATGATTTCGACTTTCACCCCAAGACCGAGGATTACTGGAAGTTTGAATTCGTCGGCCGGCTAGGCGTGCCCGGGACAGCCTTCGAAACGCTGGAATTCCTGCCGGTAAACGGGCTCACCAATACCTCGATGGTTCGGTGGGAGTCGGAACAACTTTACGAGAGATATTGCAGTTGGACTGGCTGGTACTTCGAAGAACCGAGTCAGGGGTCAACGAGAAAAATAAAATTTGATGAGGTCACCAAGAATGTCATTGAAGGGCTCAGTCTTGATATCGATGTCAAGAATGTCTTCGAAGTAGGCAAGTTGCTCATCACGTTGCATCGTGACAAGAGGGTTAACTATGTGCGGCCCACCAATCCAGAACGAATTAAGTTGTCACGTCCGTTGGTCCTGAAATTGGTGGATAAACGCGGTAATCCACACTTCATGCAAATCGATTTTTTGCCGCCAAGTATTGTGGGGCACCGCAATAGGCTGGTGCGCACGCTCTATACGCCGCCCACGACAGAGTGATGTAGAACATAACTGGAAATAAACAAATACCGTTGCAATTGCCAGTGTCGATTGATTTCAAGGAGTTTGAAATGAAAGCTTCAATAGCGGTTTTCTGCGGGTTTATGTGTGTCTGTACCTTTGCAGTAGCAGAGCAGCAGCCCACTGAAAAGCAAGCAACAGGTTCGATCGTTTTTTCAGAAAAAGGAAGCGAGGGTGGTAAAACCTGCAGCGTGCCGTTCATAACCCAGCCGGCTGTAGATTTTACGAGCGATAATTATGGGTGTGTCAATGATGAGTACAGTTATTTCAGGCTAAATGACGCGCCATCAGCGGGTCAATTTCAACTGAGTTCGGAAAACTGTCGTGGGGGCGAGGCATGGTGGTTCTGGCTGGATACATACATTAATCCTATTAGCACGGATTGGATTTATATCGGCGATCTTTCCACCTTTCAGAAGGGCGATATTGTCAGAAGAGGCATTACACTGGACTCCAAGAGAACGAATACAACTGTCCCGTTCAAGGGTAAGTTGAGTTGCGTCAGAATTATTCGTTCACCCGTGCCGTAACGACTCGGTTGTCTACAGGTTTTTAACTTGACTTACTAAATGACGGGCAGCGGTTCAACCGACGCGGCCTGCCATTACCCGAGGCCGTCACAATGACCATCAAGACTTCCGTACACTCCGGTGCCTTTGCGTTCATGAGTTTCATCCAGGGCGGGGTCGACCCGCGCACCGGGCAATTCACCCAGACCCTGACCCTGCCCGACGTCAAGACCAACGACCTGAACGGCCCCGGCTTGCCCCTGGCCCTGGGCTACAACCCGCTCAATACCGAGGACAGCGGCTGGGGCCTGGGCTGGAACCTGCGCTTGTCGCAATACACGCTCGCCGACCAGGTGGTGTCACTCAGTAGCGGCGAGACGTTCAAAGTCACCCACCGGGCGGCCCTGGAAATGAAGATGGAGGAAAAGAAACTCGACAGTTTCCACCTCTTCGAAATCGACAGCACGCACATTCGCCTGGTGCACAACACGGGCCTGGTGGAAATACTGCAAGTGATGGGCAGCACGCAGAACCGCGTGGCCCTGCCGGTGGAGATCTACGGGCCCGACGGGCGCAAGGTGACGCTCGAGTATCGCCAGTTCAATGGCTTGCACCCGATGCTCAGCGCGATCAAGGATGACGCCGGCAACCTGTTGCTGTCGGTCGAGCGCACCGATTTCCAGGTGGAGATCCAGCTGCTGCCAGTGTCGGCGCCCGACGGTGGGCCGGTGGCGACGTTCCTGATGAAACTGACCGGTGCCGACCGGCGTGTCGAGCAGATCATCCTGCCGACGCCGGAACTTGCCTCGTGGCGATTCACCTACCTGCTCAAGGACGACCACCTGGTGGTCACCTCGATGGAAACCCCCACCGGCGGACGCGAGGAATACACCTACGGCGACGGTGGCCATCTGTTCCCGTCCAGTAGCACACGCAAGCCTTTGCCCAGGGTCACCCGTCATCGCAGTTATCCCGGCTTCGGCCAGCCGGATATCGATGTGCGTTACACCTACTCGGCCAACTTGCATAACTTCCTGGGCAATGGCCTGGCGCTGCCCTGGACCGATGATGGCCGTGACAACCTGTATAAGCACGTGGGCGTCTACACCTACGGCAGCACGGGAACCCTGCACGTCAACAATCAGCCGGTGCGCAGCGTCGAGCGCGAGTTCAACCAGTTCCACCTGCTGACCAGGGAAACCACGACCCAGAACGACAACGTGCACACCGTGGAAACCCTGTACTTCCTGACCCCCGGCGTTTCGTTCCAGGCACAGCCCAATTATTGCCAACTGCCCAAGGACACCATTACCCGCTGGTCGCTGCGCAGCAACCCGAGCCGGATCCGCAGCGAAACCGTGAGCTACACCTACGATACACACGGCAACGTACTGACGCAGTTGCAGGCCAATGGTGTGAAGGAAACCAGCACCTGGCTGGCCGCCACCGTAGACCCGCTCGGCTTCGTCCGTCACCTCAACGACAAGACCGTCACCCCGGCCGCGTCACCCAACGGCCAGGCGCCGACGCTGCGCACGCGTTACCTCTACACCAGATTGAAACCGGTGGCCGGCGCAACAGTGTCCGACTGGATGATGGTCGAGAGCGAAGTGCTGGAACAGATGAATGGGGCCACACCCACCGAACTGGAACGCACCGATTACCAGATGTTCGATGACCCAGGCGACCGCTTCCTGCACGGGCGCATCAAGACGCAGACGGTGACCATGAACGGCAAGGCGACCAGCACCGCCTATGCCTACCAGAAACTCGACGGCCCGGTGCTCAACGAAAGCGTGCTGCAAACCCGGGAAACCCTCACCGGGTTTGACCATGGCGTGGGCGGCAGGAACGCGCAGAAGGTCACCATCCTTGAGCATTCGCTGCTCAACGGTGAGCCTTTGCTCAACCGCGATGACACCAACGTCGAGATCCGCTACGCCTACGATTCGCTGCGTCGCGTGACCCGCGAAACCGTGGCGCCGGGCACCGCGTTCGAAGCCTCGCGCAACTATGAGTATGTGCTGTGTGCCAACACCGGCGATCAGGCCGAGCAGACCATGATCGATGTCAAGGGCGTGCACACCGTGACTCGCTTTGACGGGCAAAATCGCGCGATTTACGAGCAGCGCGACGATGCCGACAACCCCGTGCCGGGCAGCCCGCCCAGGCAGATCTACGAGGCGCTATACGACCCGTTCGACCGCTTGCAGCAAGAGAGCGAGTTCGACTGGCTGGGCGCGCAATCGCTCAAGCTGAGCACGCAGTACGAGTATGACGATTGGGGCGAGGAGCGCGTAGTGATCGGCCCTGATGGCGTGCGCAACGTCGAGGAGAACGACCCGATTGGCACCACGGCTTCGGCAGGTCCTATCCAGCGTAGCTGGCGTGAAAGCAGCGACACGACGCCAGTGATTGGCGGCGTGACCGAAACCTGGTTCAACCTGTTTGAAAAACCGGTGCGTATCGAGCGCTTCGACAACGCGGGCCAGCGGGTCAGCCTGACGCAGACCCTGTACGACGGCCTGGGGCGTACCCACAAGGAGTCGGTCGGATTTGGCTCGATGATTCGCGATACGCTGTACGCTTATGACGCCTTTGATCGCCTGATCAGCAACACGTTGCCGGACAACGCCGTGGTCAAGCGCGAGTTTGCTGCCCACAGCCGCGAGGACCTGCCGGTGCTGATCTCGGTTGACGCGACCGTCCTGGGCGAACAGCAATTCGACGGCCTGGACCGACGGATCAAGACGATCACCGGCGGACGTGTGCAGACCTACGAGTACGATCCGGGGGAAACCGAGCCCAAAACCGTCACCACGCCCGACAACAAGGTCATCGAATACCGTTACGAGACGCGACTGGGTCAGGACCCTGTCTTTCGCCGGATGCCCAGCCCCGGCAACATCGGCGTGTTCAGCGAATCGAGCTACGACTACGACACGGAAAACGCCCGTCTGCTGGCCTGCAAGGAGCAGGACATTGCCCTAGAGCGCGATTACTTCAGTACCGGCGAGCCGAAGAGCGAAAAACGCACGGTGGCCGGCAACGAGTACACCATGCATTACCGCTACAGCCGACTCGGGCGCCTGGAGGCGTACACCGATGTGCTGGGGCAGACGCAGAGCTATCGCTATGACAATGCCGGGCGCTTGGAGCACACGGAGCTGGGCACCACGACCGCGCAGTTCACCTACGACAGCTTTGGGCGCGACGAGACGATCGTGACCCGCGACAGCGCCAGCAACCAGCGTGTCGGCATGACCCTGGACTACGATGAATTCGACCGGGAAACCCTGCGCACCTTCGACCTCGATGGCACACTCCAGACGATGCACCAGCAGTACAACGACGTCGATGGCCTGGCGCAACGCACACTGGCCGAAGGGGCCAGCGTGCTGCGTGACGAAACCTATGGTTACGACCTGCGTGGACGCCTGACCAGCTACACCTGCACGGGCAGCGAGTTACCCGTGGACCCTTATGGCAAATCCATCACTGGGCAGACGTTCAACTTCAACGCGCTGGACAACCTGACCCTGGTGTTGACCAATTTTGCCGGTGGGACCAATCGGGCGATCTATGCCTATGACAACCCGGACAAGACGCAACTGACCAAGGTCACCAACAATCACGTGGACTACCCGAAAGAGATTGTCCTGGCCTACAACAACGATGGGCACCTGACCCAGGATGAAGCCTTGCGCACGCTCGATTATGACGCCCTCGGCCGCCTGATCAAAGTCAGTGAGCCCGCTGGCGGAGCGTCGCGAAGCCATGCCTACGACCCCTTGGACAAGCTCGCCAGCATGGACGACGGCACGGCCCAGGCGCAGCGTTTCTACAGCGATGGAAAACTGGCCAACCAACTGGAGGGTGCCAACAGCAGCACCTTCATGCGCGGTGATGAAAGCATGCTCGCTGAGCTGCGGGTAGGTGCCGACCCAAAGTCATGATGCTGACCACCGACCAGAAGCAGACCGTTCTCGCAGGTGTGAGCGAAACGGCGCAGGTGGCCAGCGTTTATTCGGCTTATGGGTATCGCGAGGAGGAATCGGCGACCCATGGACTTATCGGGTTCAACGGCGAGGTTCGGGAGGAGGGGACCAGTTGGTATCTACTGGGTAATGGTCATCGGGTGTATAACCCCAAGCTGATGAAGTTCCATAGCCCGGACGATTACGGGCCCTATGGCGAGGCGGGGTTCAACCTGTATGCGTATTGCCTGGGTGACCCGGTGAATTATGTCGATCCTACGGGGAATGTGCCCGGGCTGTTCTCGATTCTGAGGGGCGCTTGGCGGGTGCTGAAGTCCGTTTTTGGTCCCGCCAGGTACACTTCGAAGGGGGCGAAGGCTGGCAGGACCTCCCAGGTTTTTAGCACGCGGCCGCAGGGGGGCAGAGTTGGTCCCATCTCATCTTCAAGTAATCCGAATGCCGCTGGTTTGGGCTCGCCGGGTACTAGAGGGCCGATAAATTTTAAACACTGGGGCGAGCATGGTACTGACGGCCTGGCAAAGGCATCCGGATTGGAATTCTACAATCCGGCGAAAACAGTGCCCGCCCGGCTTAATACTACAAGGCCAGCCCCCGTTTCATTCGGCCCAACGTATGACATACCTTATGAAACGGCTGAGGCACCGGTCAAGACTTCAAGGGTACGTCCAGTAGCCGTTTCGAAGGGCGCGGATAGGGCCAAGCAAACTCGGTCGAGTCAGGTACCCGCTGCTGATCCGTCCAAAAAGGTAACTCAACCTGTTCGTAGGACGGTAGCAAAGAAAAAAGAGGCTACGGTGGACGCGAATGAAGCGGTCAGGCAGAGAATAGAGGAAGAAGGCAAGTTCCAGTGGGAACAATGAAACCTGTAGCAGCACGACACGCGAATTGTCGTGCTGCCATTTTTTTCATCGCAGGATCTTTGATGTCTGACCTCAAGGCAACTCGATCAACCCCAACTCCAACGCCTTGACCACCGCACAACCCCGGGAATTCACGCCGAATTTGCGGCGGATATTGGAAAAGTGATAGTTCACCCCGGCCTCGCTGCAGTTGCAGATCCGGCCGATTTCCCAGGACGACTTGCCCGCCGCGCTCCATTGCAGCATTTCGCGCTCGCGCTTGGTCAGGTTGATCGCCGTGGCCATGTCAGGCGCACGGGTGTGATAGGAGGACTGGGCAGGTGTTGAGGGGTATGAGTCTGAATGGACACGGTACATGGCGGAGGGCTCCCAACTTTCTTCATGATTGCGGGCAACGCAACTGCCTCCCGCCCGGCAGGGCAGGTACGCGCGACGCTTTTTCGGAATCCTGTGCAGACAGGTTCGGTTTCTTTATATCCCGAATGGAAATGGATGGAACCTGTCACAAATTACAGGTGGCTTGGACCTCGAGTGTAAGTCGCTGAAAACCCGGTTTTTTGCCCTTGAAAAAAAATGACCGCCCGTGATTTTTTACGTCAGCTCGCCGATTTCCCGTGGCGCACTGGCGGGTTTACAGATTTCAGATAGGGTTGAGCCAAGGAGCAATCGCGCCCAAGGAGATCCCATGCGCTACTCAGCCCTGACCCAACGTATTGCCGGCGACGGCGCGGCGGCCTGGCGGATCCATGATCGCGCGCTGGCGTTGCGCGAGCAGGGCGTGGACGTGCTGTTGCTGTCGATTGGCGACCCGGATTTCGACACGCCCGGGCCCATCGTTCACGCCGCCATCGACAGCCTGCTGGCAGGCGATACGCATTACCCGCCGGTGCGTGGCACTCAAGGGTTGCGCAACACCATTGCCCGTCGTCACCGCCTGCGCAGCGGCCAGGAGGTCAGTGCCGAACAGGTTGTCGTCATGCCCGGCGCCCAGTGTGCGGTGTATTCGGTGGCGCAATGTCTGCTGGACCCTGGCGACGAAGTGATCGTCGCCGAACCCATGTACGTGACCTACGAAGGGGTGTTCGGCGCGATTGGCGCGACGGTGCGGCCGGTGGCGGTGCGCCCGGAAAACGGCTTTCGGGTCGATCCGACCGAAGTCGCGGCGCTGATCACCCCCAGAACCCGTGCCCTGTTGCTTAACAGCCCCAACAACCCCTCCGGCGCCAGTTTGCCGTTGCTGGTCTGGCAGGAGCTGGCCGCGCTGTGCGTGCGCCATGACCTGTGGCTGATCAGTGACGAGGTCTACAGCGACTTGCTGTATGAAGGCGAACACATCAGCCCGGCGAGCCTGCCGGGCATGGCCGAGCGCACGGCGACCATCAACAGCCTGTCCAAATCCCACGCCATGAGCGGCTGGCGGGTGGGGTGGGTGATCGGACCCAAACGCCTGGCCGATCATCTGGAGCATTTGTCGTTGTGCATGCTGTTCGGCATTCCCGAGTTCATCCAGAACGCGGCGCAAAGGGCGCTGATTGAAGACTTGCCGGAAGTGGCGCTGATGCGGGAAGAGTATCGCCAGCGCCGTGACCTGGTGTGCGCCCACCTCAATGCCTGCCCGGGGCTGCGGGCCGTCCGCCCAGACGGCGGCATGTTCGTGATGGTGGATGTGCGGCAAACCGGGCTCACCGCCCAGCACTTCGCCGAGCGGTTGCTGGAGGGTTATGGCGTGTCGGTGCTGGCCGGCGAGGCCTTCGGGCCGAGCGCGGCGGGGCATATCCGCCTGGGCCTGGTGGTGGGACAGGCGCAACTGGCCGATGCCTGTCGACGGATCGCGCTGTGTGCCGCCGACATGCTGGAGGCGCGGCGGGCCTGAGGTTTCAGGGTGTGTGTGCGGGCCCTATCGCGGGCAAGCCCGCTCCTACAGGTCTTGTGAACGCCGCAGGCCACTGTGGGAGCGGGCTTGCCCGCGATGGGGCCCGCACAATCACCACAAGCAATCAGCCCCGCCAAGCCCCCCCATTCACCAGGTTCCTCGGCCGCTCCCCCGCCAGCGCGGCCAACAGGTTGTCCACCGCACACGCCGCCATCGCCTCCCGGGTCTCGTGGGTGGCCGAGCCGATGTGCGGCGTCGCCACCACATTGTCCAACTGCAACAACGGCGAGTCCGGGTCCAGCGGCTCGCGCTCGAACACGTCCAGCCCTGCCGCACGAATCTGCCCGGAACGCAGCGCCTCGATCATCGCCGCTTCGTCCACCACCTTGCCTCGGGAAATGTTGATGAAGATGGTCTGGGGGCGCATCAACGCAAATTGCTCGGCACCGATCAGCCCCTCGGTCTCGGCGGTCAACGGCAGGGTCAGGCAGACAAAATCCGCCTCCTGCAACAGCTGCGGCAGGCTGCGGTATTGCGCATCGAAGCGCTGTTCCACTGCTGGTTTGGGGGAGTGGCTGTGGTAGATCACCGGCATGCCAAAGCCGAAATGCCCGCGTTGCGCGACGGCCTCGCCAATGCGCCCCATGCCGATGATGCCCAGCGTCTTGCCATGCACATCGCTGCCGAACTGCGCCGGGCCGATGTTGCGTTGCCAGCCGCCGTTGCGCACCAGGGTCGCCAGTTCCACCACGCGCCGGGCGCTGGCCAGAATCAAGGCGAAGCCGGTGTCGGCGGTGGTTTCGGTGAGCACGTCCGGCGTATTGCTGAGCAGGATGCGTCGCTCGGTCAGGTAGTCGATGTCGTAGTTGTCGACGCCCACCGACACGCTGGCGATGGCCTGCAGGTGGGGCGCCAGGTCGAGCAGTTGGGCGTCGAGTTTCAGACTGGCGCCGAGCAGCCCGTGGGCACGGGGCAGGGCGGCGCGCAGTTGCGCCAGGCCGTCGGCGTCGAGCTTGTCGATCAGGGTGACGTCGGCCTGCGCATGCAGGCGAGCCATCAGCATCGGCGAGAGTTTCTTGTACAGCACAACCTGCTTTTTCATCGTCGGTGTCTCTTTCAAATCAAGGGTGGGCTGGGCGGCTCAAGGTCACCGTGGGACGCTCCCGGTCGCTGGCGCCAGGCTTGAGGGCAAGGGTCAGCAGCACCGATACCATCAAGGCGCCGCTCATCAACAGGTACGACGCGCCGGGTGAGCCAGTGGCGCTGTTCAGGTAGCCGACCAGGTACGAGCCGCCGAATGAACCCAGCGCGCCCATGCTGTTGATCAGGGCCATGGCGCCACCGGCGACGTTGGCCGGGAGGATTTCCGGGATGATCGCGAAGAACGGCCCATAGGGGGCGTACATGCACGCGCCGGCAATCACCAGCAGGGTGTAGGACCACCAGAAATGTTCGGCGCCCAGCGCGTAGGAACCGTAGAAAGCAATCGAGGCAATCAGCAGCGGCGGCCAGACGAAACGTTTGCGTTTTTGCAGTTTGTCCGAGCCCCAGGACACCAGCAGCATGCCGATCACCGCCGCCAGGTACGGCAGCGCCGACAGCCAGCCGGCCTCGACCATGTCCATTTGCGCGCCGGCCTTGAGGATCGACGGCAGCCACAGCACGAAGCCGTAGACACCGATGCTCCAGCAGAAAAATTGCAGGGCCAGGAGGATCACTTTCGGCGAGCGGAAGGCCTCGGCGTAGTTCTTCACGGCCTTGATGCCGACTTGTTCCGCCGCGAGAGCGTTCTCCAGGTCGTGCTTTTCCTGGTCGTTGAGCCATTTGGCCTGGGACGGACGATCATCGGCCAGTCGCCACCAGATGAATGCCCAGAGCACCGCTGGCAGGCCTTCGATGATGAACATCCAGCGCCAGCTGTAATGCTGCACCAGGTAGCCCGAGACCACCGACATCCACAGCATGGTCACCGGGTTGCCGAGGATCAGGAAGGTGTTGGCCCGCGAGCGTTCGGCCCGGGTGAACCAGTGGCACAGGTAGATCAGCATCGCCGGCATCACCGCCGCTTCGACCACGCCAAGCATGAAGCGGATGACGATCAGCCAGTAGGCGTTGGAGACGATCCCGGTCAGGGTGGCCAGGCTGCCCCAGAGGATCAGGCTGACGAAGATCAGTTTCTTCACGCTGTGTTTCTGCGCGTAGATCGCCCCCGGCACCTGGAAGAAAAAGTAGCCGAGGAAAAACAGGGCGCCGAGCATCGACGACAGGCCAGGCGTGATCATCAGGTCGGCCGCCATGCCGGAGGCGGCGGCAAAGCCGTAGTTGGCGCGGTCCAGGTACGCCAGGCTGTAGGTGATGAACACGATGGGCATGATGTACCACCAGCGGCGGGTGGCGAGTGTAGCGGTTTTCATCAGTGGTGCTCCTGAGCTTGTTGTTTTTGTCGCAGCAGGTAACGGCTTTAAAATCTTCGGTGACCGGGCGGGCCTCATCGCGGGCAAGCCCGCTCCCACCGTGGAATGCGTTGCCCTGTAGGAGCGGGCTTGCCCGCGATGGCGGCCTCAAATTCAGCAGTCATCTCCAGCCGAGTGGGCAACCCCTCCATATCCCCCCGGCTCTGCACCGCCCGGCTGCCAATCCAGTTGGCGCGCTTCACGGCGTCGGCGAAGCTGTGGTTTTCCAGCAGGGCGCTGATCATGCCGACGGCAAAACCATCGCCGGCGCCGACGGTGTCGACCACGGTGGGTACTGGCACGCCGGCGACAAAACCCTGATCCATCTGCGTGCGGTAATAAGCACCATGGGGCCCGAGCTTGATCGCCACCGCTTCAGCGCCCTGGTCGAGGTAAAACGCGGCGATGTCGGCCGGGTCCTCGAAACCGGTCAGCAGGCGACCCTCGCTCAGCCCCGGCAAGACCCAGTGGGCGAGGGCGGCGAGGCGGTTGATCTCGGTGATCATCTGTTGTTCGCTGGCCCACAGGCTGGGGCGCAGGTTGGGGTCGAACGACACGCTACGCCCGGCCTCGCGCATGCGCGTCATCAGTTCGAACGACATCTGCCGCGCACTGTCCGACAGCGCCGGCACAATGCCGGTGGCGTGCAGGTGCCGCGCGCCGAGCAACTCGGCAACGATCGACTGCGGTGCCAGAAAACTGGCCGCCGAACCACGGCGGAAGTACTCGACCCGTGGATCGTCGCCGTCGTCGGTGCGCGACTTGAGCTGGAAACCGGTCGGGTGGTCGCTGTCGACGGCGACGTGGCGGCAATCCAGGCCTTCCTTCTGCAACGTGTCGACCACGAATCGACCGAGGGAATCCCGGCCAACCCGGCTCAGCCATGCCACCTTGAAACCCAGTCGCGACAGACCGATGGCGACGTTGCTGTCCGCCCCGGCGATGCGTTTGTGAAAATGGTCGACGCTGGCCAGGTCACCGTTGTGATCGGCGACGAACATGGCCATGGTTTCGCCAAACGAAAGGATATCGATCTCAGACATGGGCGTGCTCCAGGCGGGTTTGTCCCAGGCGGCTCAGGGCGGTGACGTGAGCACGGGTGAGCTGCACCAGGTCTTCGCCTTGCAACGGATATTCGACGGCCCGCATCACGCCTTGGGCCATGTGCCGCAGCAGTTGTTCCCACAGATGCAGGTCGCTCGCGGCGGGCGGCATGGCCACCAGCTTGCCATCCGCGCGGCGGGAAACGGCCTTGCAGTGCACGTAGCCGACATGACGCCCGAGCAGGCGTGCGGCGCTGCTGGCGGACTGGTCCTGCCAATGCCAGTTGCCGATGTCGAAGGTCATTTTCACGGGCACCTGGTGTTGCTCGACCGCTGCGAAAAAACGCTGGAAGGGTTCGATGCGCCCGCCGTGCAGGGTCTGGTCGTTTTCCACCAGCAACTGCACCGAGCTGTTGGCCAGGAGGCGGGCGAGGGCGGACAGGTCGTTGGTGTCGGTGAAATAGCCCAGCGAGACTTTCAGCCATTTGGCGCCAAAGGCCTCGGCGCGTTGCAGGGCGGTCACCAGTTCTGGGTTGGGTTTGGACTGGCCGGCCAGCCACAGTTCCATGGGCGAGGAATAGAGGCTTTCCAGGCCGTTTGCCTGGGTGGCGGTCGCCAGTTGCTGCGGGTCTTCGGTGGTCAGCAACTCTTCCCGCCACTCGATGCGGCTGGCTCCGGCGGCCGCCAGGATCTCGATGAAACTGCCCTGGCCGCGTTGACGCACGAGGTCGGCGCCGTAACTGGACAGGCTGATGGCAACGGGTGGTTTGTGCATTGTTTTTGTACCTCTGAAACCGGTTTCATTTTTGTTCAAAAAAAGGGTGTGGAGTCTTGAGGGCCCTATCGCGAGCAGGCCTCACCGCAAATTTCCCAGCGTCGACCCTCTAACCATCAACCGCGCCGAAAAATCCAGGGTCTTCACCGGCCCATCATCCCCGCGCAAGCGCTTGAGCAGACACTCAAACGCACTCGCGCCAATCTGTTCCGTCGGTTGCGCCAGTGCCGTAATCCCGCTGCCCACCAGCGGATACCAATCCAGGTCATCGAGGGCGATCAGGCCAACATCGGCAAACAGATCGCACTGCAAATCCCGCAGCGCCTGGGTACTGGCCAGTGCCGCCACACCGTTGGCGCAAAACAGCGCTTTCGGGCCGGGACCGGGGTTGTCGAGGAAGTTTTTCAGTTGAGCAGTCAAGTCGCTGCCGGTCTCGACCAGCGTGCCACGCAGCGCCGTGCGCCTGGCGATGCCGCTCTTGAAACTGCTGACTCGCTCGATCCGCGAGCTGGTGCCGTCGTAGGGTTCGGTCACCAGCAGCACATCGCGGTAGCCGCGTTCTTCGAGATGACTGAGGGCGAGTTCGACGGCGGCGGGGTTATCCAGCCCGACCAGGTCGCTGTCCAGGTGCTCGACCTTGCGGTCCACCAGCACCATGGGCATTTCCCGGTGCAGTTCGTGCAACTGGTCGCGGTGGTGGCCGAGGGTGTTCACGATCAGCCCTTCGATGTTGTACGAGCGCAGTAGCGCCAGGTGCTGGCGTTCCTGTTCGTCATCGCGGTCGGTGTTGCACACCACCAGGCTGTAGCCATGTTGGCGGCAAGCGGTCTCCACGCCATGCATCACGGCAATCGAGTAGGGGTTGCGGATGTCGGCCACCAGCATGCCGATCAGGCGGGTACGCCCGCGTTTCAGCCCCCGCGCCATCTGGTTCGGCCGGTAGCCGAGCTCGGCAATCGCCTGCTCGATGCGCTGGGCCGTGGCTTCGGAGAGCAGGGCACGGTCGTCACCGATGAAGCGCGAGACGCTGGCCTTGGACACCTTGGCGTGTTCGGCGACGTCGAGCATGGTGACGCGGCTGCGTTGGGCGGCGGAAAAGTCGTTCACGGGCTGAAACCTTGTTATTGGATTTATAGGGTTTCAGTGCGGTGTGAGGTTGCACTGAAACCGGTTTCATAAAACGCCAGAATTGGATGAGTCGTCAACCCCGAGAGGAAAATTGTCTGACAAGGATCGACGAGCGGGGCTCACGCCAACACGCTCAGCCAGGCCGACCCCAGCAGCAACAAGGCCATGCAGCGGTTGAAGCGTTGCACCGCGCCGGGCGACCGCAACCAGCGCACCGATCCCGCCCCCAGCAGCGCCCAGACCCCGAGGCAGGGGAGGGAAATGAGGAAAAACGCCAGCGACAGCACCAGCACATGGCTCAGGCGTTCATCCCCCGCACCGGCAAACACGCTGACCACCGCCAACGCCATCATCCAGGTTTTCGGATTGATCAGTTGCAGGCTCGCCGCGCCGACCAGCCCCAGCCGGCCCTTGGGGTCCTGGGCATCCAGCGCCTGCGCGGGAGCATTGAAGATCTGCCAGGCCAGGTAGCTCAACCAGGCCACGCCGACCCATTGCATGGCGGTTTGCACCCCCGGCAGGGCGGTCAATGTCGAGCCGGCGCCGGTGCCGACCAGCAGCACGATGGTCGCGGCACTGGCGCAGGCACCCAGGATGATCGGCAGTGCTGCGCCCAGGCCATAACGAGCGCTGTTGCTCAGCACCAGAATGTTGGTGGGACCCGGAGTGATCGAGGCCACGAAGGCGAACAACAGGAAAGGCAGGAACGTCGGAAAGGAAGCGAGCATCGCGGGCAACTCCGGTGAAGATCATGAACCCGATCTTCACAAGCCCACGGTTCAGCTGTCTGGAAGATTTGAGCAGCGCTTGCGGTACAGCGCCGGCGTCAGGCCATAGGCGCGCACGAACCAGCGACCCAGGTGGCTCTGGTCGGCAAAGCCCAGGGCCATCGCCACCGTCGCCGGATGCTCGCCATGGGCCAACATGCGCCGGGCGCTGGCCAGGCGCAGTTGCACCAGGTAGGCGTGGGGAGCGATGCCAAAAGCGGCCTTGAACGCGCGGGTCAGGCGAAAGCGATCGACACCGGTGGCGAGGGCCAGTTGGTCGAGGCCGATGTCTTCGTGGGCATGGGCGTGCAGATACTCCCGGGCCTTGTGTGCCACCTGCGGCAGGCGCGGGTCGTCGCCATAACGGGCCCGCCAGTGCAGGTGCGTGGTGAGGCGTTCGAGCAAGCCATCGAGGGCCGTCTGGCGCACGATCTTGAGTTCGCCATGGTGCAGGGTTTCAAAGGCCAGCGCAGTGGCCCGGGCCAGCGTCGCATCGGTGGTCAGCGTGTGGGCGAAACCCAGCTCGCCGTGGTCCGGGGCCTTGTCGAACAGCGTACTGATCTCGCGGGTCAGCCACTGCGGATCGAGGTAAAGCATGCGGTAGGTGAAACCATCTTCCGTTGGCGCCTCGCCGTCGTGGATGTCACCGGGTTCGAGCATGAACACCTTGCCAGGCGTGCTCTGGTGCCTGGCCCTTCGACAATTGAACTGCTGCACCCCTTGCTCGGTCACGCCCACCAGGTAGCTGTCGTGCCAATGCGGATCGTAGGCGTGCCCCTCGAAATGCGCGCGCAGCGTCTCGATACCGGTGTCGGCATCCTGGGCCAGGTCGATCCAGTTGTGAGTCGTCATGCTGCACCTGTGGGGCGGATGGCCGGGTTATTTAACCGTAGCGGCGCGCGCGATACCTAGAACGTTTGTGCAGCGGTTCAGTTGAACAGTCCGGCAGCGATGTTGATCGAAAACCCCAGTATCGCCGTATTGAACAGAAAGCCGATCAGCGACTGCGCCAGCACGATCTTGCGCAACTCGCGCGTGGCCACGCCGACATCGGAGGTCTGTACCGCTACGCTGATGGTGAACGAGAAGTACAGGAAGTCCCAGTAGTTGGGGGTGGTCAGGCCCTCGGCGAAACGCAGGGCGGGGCCTTTGCCGGTGCAGGTGTAAAACAGGCGGGCGTAATGCACGCTGAAGATCACGCCGATCAGCAGCCATGAACCGATGACCGTCAGCGCGGTAAAACCATAATGCAGCAGCCTTGGGGCGGTGGCCAGCTCCTTGCTGCCGGCCAGTTCGAAGGCGATGGTGGCCAGGCTGGCGATGGCGGCGATGCACACCAGCAACAGCACCAGCCCGGCGTTCTCGTCTTCGACCTCGGCGATGCGCTTGACGTCCGGTGCCCTGGCGCGAGTAGCGAGCCAGAACATCAAGACCAGATAGGTCCAGACCCCGGCGTTCCAGCCAATGAGGACTTTGCTGATGATCGAATCGACCGGCGCCAGAATGCCCACTGCCACGGCGAAGGTGGCAGCGGCGGACAGGCGAGGGTGGGTGCGGGCGAGGAAGGGCATGGAGGCTCGGGGGTGGGGGAGGTGTGGATACCTTAGCACCCCAGATGAATGAGGTGCTCTGCTCTCTGTGGGAGCGGGCCTGCCCGCGATGGCGGCGGACCGGTCGCCATTGATGCTGGATGTGCCGGCCTCATCGCGGGCAAGCCCGCTCCCACAGGTCATTGAGGCTCTGGGCTAGCTTTGTTTACGACCCCGCACCAACTTCATCACCACCACAAAAAACACCGGCACGAACACCACCGCCAGGGTCGCGGTGATCATGCCGCCGATCACCCCGGTCCCGATGGCCTGCTGGCTGGCCGAGCTGGCGCCGGTGGCGATGGCCAGTGGCACCACACCGAGGATGAACGCCAGCGAGGTCATGACGATCGGGCGCAGGCGCAGGCGGGCCGCTTGCAGGGTCGCGTCGATCAGGTCGTGGCCGTCGTCGTACAGGCTCTTGGCGAACTCGATGATCAGGATCGCGTTTTTCGCCGACAGGCCGATGATGGTGATCAGCCCGACCTTGAAGAACACGTCGTTGGGCATGCCGCGCAAGGTCACCGCCAGTACCGCGCCGAGGACGCCGAGCGGCACCACCAGTAGCACCGAGGTCGGAATCGACCAGCTCTCGTACAAGGCCGCCAGGCAGAGAAATACGATCAGCAGCGACAACCCGAGCAGGATCGGTGCCTGGCTGCCGGACAACCGTTCCTGCAACGACAGCCCGGTCCATTCCTGACCGAGCCCCGTCGGCCCCAGTGCGACCAGCCGCTCGATCTCCGCCATGGCTTCACCGGTGCTGTGCCCCGGTTTGGGTTCACCGGAAATGGCAATGGCCGGGTAGCCGTTATAGCGGGTCAGTTGCGCCGGACCCTGGGTCCATCTGGCCTGGACAAAGGACGCCAGCGGGACCATTTTGCCCTCGGTGTTGCGCACATGCATTTTCAGCAGGTCATCCACCTGGCTGCGTTGATCGCCCTCGGCCTGGACCACCACCCGCTGCATCCGCCCCAGGTTGGGGAAGTCGTTGATGTAGGCCGAGCCGACGGCCGTGGACAGCACGTTGCCGACATCGGCAAAGGACACGCCCAGGGCATTGGCTTGCTTGCGGTCGACGATCAACTGCACCTGCGGCGCTTCGGCCAGGGCGCTTTCGCGCACATTCATCAGGACCGGGCTTTTCTCGGCGGCGGCCAGCAACTCAGTGCGCGCCTGCATCAACGTCGCATAGCCGAGGCCGCCACGGTCCTGCAGGCGGAACTCGAAGCCGCTGGAGGTGCCCAGGCCGTCCACCGGAGGCGGCAGGACGGCGAACGCCATGGCGTCCTTGATCCCGCTCAGTGCGATGTTGGCGCGGTCGGCAATCGAACTGGCGGCATCGTCGCGGCCGCGTTCCGACCAGTCCTTGAGCGTGGTAAAGGCCAGCGCGGCATTCTGTCCGCTGCCGGAAAAGCTGAAGCCCAGGATCACCGTGCTGTCACCGACGCCGGGTTCGCCGGCGTTGTGCGCCTCGATCTGCTCCACCACCTGCACCGTGCGGTTCTGGCTGGCGCCGGGTGGCAGTTGGATGTCGGTGATGGTGTAGCCCTGGTCTTCGGTTGGCAGGAAGGACGATGGCAGGCGACTGAAGCACAGGCCCAGGCCCACCAGCAGCACCGCGTAGATCAACAGGTAACGGCCGCTGCGTTTCAGCGCATGACCGACCCAGCCCTGATAACGCTCGGTCAGTTGTTCGAAGCGACGGTTGAACCAGCCAAAGAACCCGCCCTTGGCGTGATGCTCGCCCTTGGCAATCGGCTTGAGCAAGGTCGCGCACAGTGCCGGTGTCAGGGTCAGGGCCAGGAACGCCGAGAACAGGATCGAGGTGGCCATGGACAACGAGAACTGGCGGTAGATCACCCCGACCGAACCCTGCATGAACGCCATCGGAATGAACACCGCCACCAGCACCAGGGTGATGCCGATGATTGCGCCGGTGATCTGCTGCATCGCCTTGCGCGTGGCGTCCTTGGGCGACAGGCCTTCGCTGACCATGATCCGCTCGACGTTCTCCACCACGACAATGGCGTCGTCCACCAGGATGCCGATGGCCAGCACCATCCCGAACATGGTCAGCACGTTGATCGAGTACCCCAGCGCCAGCATGGTGGCAAAGGTGCCCATCAACGCCACCGGCACCACAAGTGTCGGGATCAGCGTGTAGCGGATGTTCTGCAGGAACAGGAACATCACGGCGAACACCAGCACCATTGCTTCGAGCAGGGTGTACACCACCTTGGTGATCGAAACCTTGACGAAAGGCGAGGTGTCGTACGGAATCTTGTATTCGACGTTGGCCGGGAAGTAACGCGACAGCTCGTCCATCTTCGCCCGTACGAGGGTCGCGGTGCTCAGGGCGTTGGCGCCGGGTGATAACTGCACGCCGACGGCGGTGGAGGGCTTGCCGTTCAGGCGGGTGCCGAACTGATAATCCTGGCTGCCGATCTCCACCCGTGCAACGTCGCCGATGCGCACCGTGGAGCCGTCGGGGTTGGCCTTGAGCACGATGTCAGCGAATTCTTCCGGGGTCGACAGTTGGCCCTTGACCAGGATGGTCGCGGTGATCTCCTGGGTGGTGCGGGTCGGCAGGTCGCCGATGCTGCCGGCCGAGACCTGGGCGTTCTGCGCGACGATGGCGCTGTTGACGTCCGCCGGCGTCAGGTTGAAACCGATCAGTTTCTGCGGGTCGATCCAGATGCGCATGGCTCGTTCGGAACCATAGAGCTGCGCTTTACCCACACCGTCCAGGCGCTTGATTTCGTTCATCACGTTGCGCGCCAGGTAGTCGCTGAGCGCCACGTCGTCGCTGAGCGCCACGTCGTCGAGCTTGCCGTCGGTGGAGGTGAGGGTGATCAGCAACAGGAAACCGGCGGACACTTTTTCCACCTGCAAGCCTTGCTGGTTGACCGCTTGGGGCAGGCGCGACTCGACCACTTTCAGGCGATTTTGCACATCGACCTGAGCCAGTTCCGGGTGGGTGCCGGGCTGGAACGTCGCCTTGATCGTGGCGCTGCCGAGGCTGCTCTGGGACTCGAAATACAGCAGGTGGTCAGCACCGTTGAGTTCTTCCTCGATCAGGCTGACCACGCTTTCGTCCACGGTCTGTGCGGAGGCACCCGGGTACACGGCGTAGATTTCGACCTGTGGCGGTGCGACATCGGGGTACTGCGCCACGGGCAATTGCGGAATGGCCAGGGCGCCGGCCAGCAGGATGAACAGGGCAACCACCCAGGCGAACACCGGGCGATCGATAAAGAACTGCGGCATACAAAAGCGTCCTGCTTACTGGCCAGTGACCTGGGCAAGTGGAAGAGGGGAGTCGTCGATCTGCACCTTGTCGCCAGGCTTGGCGTGTTGCAGCCCTTCGACGACGATACGGTCGCCCGGCTTGAGGCCGGCGGTGACGATCCAGCGATCGTTCTGCACGGCGCCGAGTTCGATCGGTTGCTGGCCAACCCGCTGCTCGGCATCGAGCAGCAACACCTGGGCGATCCCGGCGCTGTCACGCTGGATGGCCCGTTGCGGCACGCTGATGCCCTGCTGGTTGACGGCTTGCTCCAGGCGCACACGAACGAAACTGCCCGGCAGCAGGTCGAGGTCCGGGTTGGGGAATTCGCTGCGCAGGATGATCTGGCCGGTGCCCGGGTCGACGGTGATGTCGGTGAACAGCAACTTGCCGGGCAATGGGTACGCACTGCCGTCATCCTGGATCAGCGTGGCCCGGGCCTCGCCCTGGCCGACTTCCTTCAGTTGCCCGGAACGAAAGGCCCGGCGCAGGTCGTTGAGTTCGCGGGTCGATTGAGTGAGGTCGGCATGGATGGGGTTCAGTTGCTGGATCAGGGCCAGTGGCGTGGTTTCGTTCTGCCCCACCAGTGCGCCTTCGGTGACCAGCGCCCGGCCGATGCGCCCGGAAATCGGTGCGGTGACGGTGGCGTAGCCAAGGTTGAGTTTGGCCCGCTCAACCGCTGCCTTGTTGGCGGCGACTTCGGCAGCGGTTTGTCGTGCGGCCGCGCGGGCGTTGTCGTACTCCTGGCCGCTGATGGCCTTGTCTTCGATCAACTGGGCGTAGCGTTGCTCTTGCAGGCGCGCCTGGAAGGCGTTGGCCTCGGCCTTGCGCAGCTCGGCTTCGGCGCTGTCCAGATCGGCCTTGAACGGCGCCGGGTCGATGCGAAACAGCACGTCGCCCTTCTTCACATCGCTGCCTTCGCGGAACACGCGCTGCAACACCACGCCGGCCACCCGGGCGCGGACTTCGGCGATGCGTGGCGCGGCAATTCGCCCACTCAGTTCGCTGGTGATCGACAGTGGCCGGGCTTCGAGGGTTTCGATGCGCACGCTGGCCAGTGGCGCCTCTGCCTCGGCGGTCGAGGCCCGGTCGCACGCACTGAGCGTCAACGCCAGGGCCAGCAGGCTCAGCCTGGCAAGCAGGTTCTTGGACATGTAAATACCCCAATAATGAGCCCCGCATCCTACGGGGAGCTGGCGAGGGTAGCGGTGAAGCTTTGTAGGTGCTGTGTGAAATTGTGTAAGGGTTTTAGTCAGGGACGAGTGAGGGCGTATATCCTTTACGGCTTGGAATTGATTGTGCCTGGGCTGGCCCCATCGCGGGCAAGCCCGCTCCTACAGAGTTTTGTGTTGTTCACAAATCACATGAACACCACCGAACCTGTAGGAGCGGGCTTGCCCGCGATAGCGATTTACCCGGCACCCCCGCACCCCTTTGGAAACACCCCATGCCCAACATTCTCCTGGTCGAAGACGACAGCGCGCTCTCCGAACTGATTGCCAGCTACCTGGAACGCAACGGCTACTGCGTCAGCGTCATCAGCCGCGGCGACCACGTGCGCGAGCGGGCGCGCGTCGATCCGCCGGACCTGGTGATCCTCGACCTGATGCTGCCGGGGCTCGACGGCTTGCAGGTCTGCCGCTTGCTGCGCGCCGATTCGGCGACGCTGCCGATCCTGATGCTCACCGCTCGCGACGACAGTCACGACCAGGTGCTGGGCCTGGAAATGGGCGCCGATGACTACGTCACCAAACCCTGCGAGCCCCGCGTGTTGCTGGCCCGCGTGCGCACCTTGCTGCGCCGCAGCAGCCTCAGTGAACCGCAGACCGCCAACGACCGCATCCTCATGGGCAACCTGTGCATCGACCTGTCCGAACGCACCGTGAGCTGGCGCGGGCATCTGGTGGAATTGTCCAGCGGCGAATACAACCTGCTGGTGGTGCTGGCGCGTCATGCCGGCGAAGTGCTCAGCCGTGACCAGATCCTGCAACGCCTGCGCGGCATCGAATTCAACGGCACCGACCGCTCGGTGGACGTGGCGATCTCCAAGCTGCGGCGAAAGTTCGACGACCACGCCGGCGAGGCGCGCAAGATCAAGACGGTGTGGGGCAAGGGTTACCTGTTCAGCCGTTCCGAGTGGGAATGCTGACACGATGTTCAGAATCCTCTTCCGCTTGTACCTGGTGACAATCGTGTCCTATAGCGCCGCGATTTATCTGGTGCCGGACGTGGTGGTCAAGGTGTTCCAGGAACGCTTTCTCACCTACAACCTCGATTACTCCCGTGGCCTGCAATCGCTGATGGTCAGGCAGTTCAAGAGCGTGCCCGAGTCCGAATGGCCGGCGCTGGCGGCGGAGATGGACAAGCAGTTCGAACCGCTGCACATCGTCCTCAGTTCCATCGACGACGACAGCCTGACCCAGGCCGAGCAGAAGCGTTTGCAGCGTGGCGAAAACGTGGTGCGGGTCGGCGACTGGGGGTGGCGCACGCTGGCGGTGGCGCCGCTCAATGCGCACCGCGTGGTGCAAATGGTCGTGCCGCCGGATCCGATGGACGTCAGCCTGTTGTACTGGAGCATCAACGTCCTGATCGGCGCGACCATGCTCGCGTGCCTGCTGGTGTGGTTGCGCGCGCACTGGCATGACCTTGAACGCCTCAAGGCAACGGCGGAGCGCTTCGGCAAAGGCCACTTGAGCGAGCGCACGCAGATCGCCGCCAGGTCCAACATCGGCAGTCTGGCGAACGTTTTCGACACCATGGCCGGCGACATCGAGAGCTTGCTCAATCAGCAGCGCGATTTGTTGAACGCGGTGTCCCACGAATTGCGCACGCCTTTGACGCGCCTGGATTTCGGCCTGGCGCTGGCACTGTCCGACGACTTGCCAGCCGCCAGTCGCGAGCGCTTGCAAGGCTTGATTGCCCACATCCGCGAGCTGGATGAGCTGGTGCTGGAATTGCTGTCCTACAGCCGGCTGCAAAACCCTGTGCGCCTGCTGGAACGGGTCGAGGTGGCGCTGGACGAGTTCATCGACAGTATTCTGGGCAGCATCGACGAGGAGCTGGAATCGCCGCAAATCGTCATCGACGTGATGCTGCACGGGCAGCTCGAACGCTTCCTTCTCGACCCGCGCCTGACCGCTCGGGCGATTCAGAACCTGCTGCGCAATGCCATGCGTTATTGCGAGAAGCACATCAAGGTCGGCGTGCAGGTGTGTCCCAAAGGCTGTGAAATCTGGGTCGACGATGACGGCATCGGCATTCCGGACGATGATCGCGAGCGCATCTTCGAACCGTTCTATCGCCTGGACCGCAGTCGTGACCGGGCGACGGGCGGCTTTGGACTTGGGCTCGCGATCAGCCGTCGGGCACTGGAAGTGCAGGGTGGCACCCTGACGGTCGAAGCGTCGCCGTTGGGTGGCGCACGGTTCCGCCTGTGGTTGCCGGCGCCTGTCTGATTGTTCCCTGACCTGTCAAACCTGACAGTAGCCACAAGGACCTTTTAGGCGTTTCATGACCCTTCGCCGTCGGGCTTGCACAGCTGCGTACGGCAGGAGGGTGGAAATGGGAGCACTGATAATAAAACGACACGCCGAAGGCACGATCAGTGCGATCCGGCATGTCAGGGTAGATGACCTGTCGACGCAGTTCGCCATCGTCATGTCCAGGGACGGCTACCCCAGGATGGCTGTACGCATCGGGCACAACATTACCGCGCAGGGTGAGGACTATTTCCTCGTCGGCGACCGGGTCAGTTACACGGTCCTGATGGAAGACGGGGCGGGCGAGTTCCCCAGGGCCCTGGACTTGCGCAAGTTCAGTGACGATGGCAACACCGGCTGAAAACCGGCGCAGGCCCGTTGCCGCCGAGGCCGGCCCTCACGCATTGAGTCGGCTCTTCAACAGTTTGGCCATCTCTTCGAGTTCCGGTGCCGGGTTACGCCCGATCAGCATCCAGGCGTGCTCCATTTCTGCCCAATACACCACGTTCATGCCATGCCGGCGCTCGTGGGCAAAGTGGCGACTGCCGGTGTTGGACAGCGTGACGCATAACGCCAGGGCTCCGTGGGCCGGATCCAGGTAGGTAATCTGGGCGATGGGCACGCCGTCGTATTCCAGGATCTGCGCACGCCTGAGCTGCGCCCTGGGCAGGGCCAGTTGCGCGGGCGACAGGTTCACGCCAAGGCGTGCATCGATCGTGCGCAGTTGCGCACCATGGGAGAGGTCATCGACGGGCAGGTGTTCCAGGGTCTGCGGCACATACATCGACATGTAATCGGCGACCAGACCCCGCCAGTTGTGTTTGACCTGAGTGGCGCGCCAACCCAGGTACAGGCGGTCTGCAAGGACGCCGCCGAGCACCAGGCTGGCCGCCGCTGCCAGAAACCAGCGCCTGCTCACCGGCGGCCGGGCGGGGGCCGGCAAGGTGTCGAGCATCGCCTGCAGGCGATCCACCGGCGCCTGAGTCGCCAGTTCGTCATAGGCCTGGCAGAACGGCAGGCTGCTGCGGTCCAGCCATTGCAGGCGCAGGTTGAGTGTCGAGTCTTCAGCGATGGCCGCCTCGACGCGGTTGCGCAGGTCGGTGTCGAGCTCATCATCGAGGTACGCCACCAGTTGCTCGTCCGATGGTCGTGCACGTTCGTTCATCGACGTTCTCCGGTGGAAGGGTTCGGTACCGCCTGCAAGGGCGGGTACTCGGCCAGTTTTGCCCGGGCGGCGGCCAGGCGGCTCATGACTGTGCCAATGGGTACATCCAGCACCTGCGCCACTTCGCGGTAGGACAAGCCCTCTACATAGGCCAGAAACACGGTTTCGCGCTGGGCTTCGGGTAGTGCATCGACGCGCCGGATCACCTGCGAGGCGAGCACGTGGGTCAGGGCGGCGTGCTCGCCATCGAACGCCGGGACGTGATCGACGTCCACCTGGCCGAGCCCCTGGCGCACCCGGCGTGAGCGCACTTCGTTGAGCCAGATCGAATGCAGGATGGTCATCAGCCAGTGATCCATGCGGGTACCCGGAACAAACTGCCCGGCACGTTCGAGCGCGCGCACGCAGGTCGCCTGCACCAGGTCCTCGGCGACATGCCGCTGGCGAGACAACAGCAGGCCGTAGCGCCATAAACGCGCCAGGTGCTGGCCCAACTCTGCTCGTATTGCCTGATCGCTGGCGATAGCGACCTCCGTTGTTTCAAGTCTTTGATGCGCCCTGAATGGTTTCGGCCAGGTCCCGGTATTCTTCGCAAGTGTTGCCGCAGATCGACTGGATGAGCTGCAACTGCTGCTGCGCAAGGTCCAACCGCCCCTTGATCACATACGCTTCACCGAGGTATTCACGCACTTGCGCGTACTGTGGATCGAGCTTTACCGATTGTAGGTAATATTTGATGCCTTCGTCGGTGCGTCCCAGTTTTCGAGTGGCATAGCCGCGATAGTTCAGGGCCTTGGCGGTGTTCGGGTTTTCAAGTGTATCGAGCAATGCCAGGGCTTCCCCATAACGGCCGTCCTTG
>Ga0308165_1000953_pt1 | contig 44503 bp, 39 predicted proteins | sample PhyWR2_FD_201032 | JGI IMG/M metagenome (GOLD analysis project Ga0308165, IMG submission 201032) | Phyllosphere microbial communities from UC Gill Tract Community Farm, Albany, California, United States - DLSLW.R2 | ecosystem: Host-associated > Plants > Phyllosphere > Unclassified | place: USA... | reverse complement strand
ATTCTTGGTGACCAGGGTGCATTATTGGACGGTCAGTTACTCGCGGCCAGCGGCCACTTGATTCGAACCTAGGAGATTTTATGCGTCGCGCCTTGCTCTTCGCTTTTGCTCTGTTTGCCTTGCCTGCCGTGCAAGCAGCAGATTTACATCCATTCTCCGCCAGCTATACCGCCGACTGGAAACAGTTGCCCATGAGTGGCTCGGCAGAACGCAGCCTGACCAAGAACAGCGACGGCACCTGGACCTTGAACTTCAAGGCTTCGATGATGATCGCCAGCCTGACCGAAACCAGTGTGATCCTATTTGACAAGGACACCCTGCAACCGAAGAGCTACACCTTCGAACGCGGCGGTCTGGGCAAGGCAAAGAAGATCAACCTGGACTTCGATCAAACCGCCAAGAAAGTCACCGGTTTTGAGAACAAAGACCCAGTCAACGTGCCCCTGCAAAGCAGCATGCTCGACAAGTCGACCTACCAGTTGGCCCTGCAGCGCGATGTGGCTGCCGGCAAGAAGAGCATGAGCTACAACGTGGTGGAAGGCACTGACGTCGACACCTACGACTTCCGCGTGATCGGCCCGGAAAAGGTCCAGACCAAGGTGGGATCCATCGACGCGATCAAGGTAGAGCGCGTGCGTGACCCGACTCAGAGCAAGCGCATCACCCAGATGTGGTTTGCCAAGGACCAGGGCGGCATCCTGGTTGCCCTGCGTCAGGTGGAAACCGACGGTAAGGAATACAACATCATGCTGCAGGACGGCACCGTTGACGGTAAGGCTGTCAAAGGTAGCTGATGCGCTGGTGAATCAAAAAAGAGCCTCGCGGAATGCGGGGCTTTTTTTCGTCTGCTCGTTTTGTTTTGAAGCTTCTCGCGCTATCGCAGGCAAGCCAGCTTCCACATTTGGAATGCTTTTCAAAAGGTGGGAGCTGGCTTGCCTGCGATAGCGGCGGCTCAATCAATAGAGGCTGAAGCCTTACGCCAACATGAAACTTTTGTCATAAAACTCAGCACCCTGCGACGCAATGTCACGGTTTTCGCGGCCTGCAGCACTGTTGCGTTTTCCGCAATGAATTGTTGCACGAAAAGTCGGTTTACTTAGCAAGCTAACAAATCATATAACAAAGGCCTGCGACGACTTGCCGCAGATCCACCAGAGATTGGAGCAAGCAGATGACTGTAAAAGTAACTGAACGCGACGACGAACATATGTCCCACGAAGCACTGGGCCATGGGATTCACATCTGGGATGTACACCAACAAGACCTGTTGGTCGGCATGTTTCACAACGAGAGCGACGCTCATAATTATAAAAACGAGCTCGAAGCCCTTGAGATGAGACGCCAGGCGCAAGGCTCCTGAGACTCTGAAATTGTGCAGAGGCCGGGCCCACGCAGCTGGGCCCCTGCAAAAACAAACCCCGCCTTTTGAGCGGGGTTTGTGTTTTTCGCACTGCTACGCAGCGCAGGGCAAGCGTACTCACCCTCCTTCAGGCCTACAGCTTTACCACATCAGATCATCCGGGATCTGGTAGGCCGCGTACGGATCATCCTCATCCGGCACCTGGCTTTCCGTCAGGATATTGAGCTGCACGATACGCTCTGGTGCGCGCTCCTGGATCTTCAGTGCTGCCTCGCGCGGGATCACCTCGTAGCCGCCGCCGTGGTGCACGATGGCCAGGGAGCCGTTGCTCAGCTTGTTGCGCATCAACGTGTTGACCGACAGGCGCTTGACCTTCTTGTCATCCACGAAGTTGTAGTAGTCCTCGGTGGTCAGCTTGGGCAGGCGCGAGGTCTCGATCAGTTGCTTGACCTGGGCGGTGCGGGCCTTGGCTTCGGCTTTTTCCTGCTGTTGGCGGTTCAGTTCCTGGTCGCGTTTGACCTTCTCGGCCTGCGCTTCGGCCGCCAGGCGGGCCTGGGTGTCATCCGCCTCGATCTGGCCTTTGTGGACCAGGCGCTGCTGCTTCTGTTTCTCTTTGCCGACCTGCTTGGCCTGCTTTTGGTTGACCAGACCTGCTTTGAGCAACTGGTCGCGAAGGGAAAGGCTCATGGTGCTTACTCACTTAGGCAACTGCTCAACCGCAGCTGGACACATTCTTTTCCTGACGTTTGGCTTCGCCCCACAGGGCGTCCATCGTTTCGAGGGTGCAATCTTCTATGGATTGGTGCGTATCGCGCAATGCCTGTTCGATAAATCGGAAGCGACGTTCGAACTTGGCATTGGCGCCACGCAGCGCGGTTTCCGGGTCGACCTTGAGATGACGGGCCAGGTTGACTGCCGCGAACAGCAGGTCGCCGACCTCATCGGCAATGGCCACCGAATCGTTGTCGGCCATGGCTTCGAGCACTTCATCCAGTTCTTCGCGCACGTTGTCCACCACCGGCAAGGCGCAGGGCCAATCGAAGCCGACCTGGCTGGCACGCTTCTGTAATTTGGCGGCGCGGGACAGGGACGGCAGCGCCGTGGGCACATCGTCCAGCAAGGAAAGCTGCTCCGGCGCGTCGGACTTTTCCGACCGTTCCTCGGCTTTGATCTGCTCCCAGCGCTCCTTCACCTGCTCTTCACTCAACTGCGGGATATCCAGCGGTGCATACAGATCACCGGTTGGAAACACATGGGGATGGCGACGGATCAGCTTGCGCGTAATGCTGTCGATCACCCCGGCAAATTCGAAGCGCCCTTCTTCCCGCGCCAGTTGGCTGTAATACACCACTTGGAACAACAGGTCGCCCAACTCGCCTTGCAGGTGATCGAAGTCACCGCGCTCGATGGCGTCGGCGACTTCGTAGGCCTCTTCCAACGTGTGCGGGACGATGGTGGCGTAGGTTTGCTTGATGTCCCACGGGCACCCGTACTTCGGGTCGCGCAGGCGGCTCATCAGGTGCAGCAGGTCATCCAGTGAATACATCATTCTACTTCCGATCAGGTATGAACACCGCCGATCAACGGTGGGAGGGGGCTTGCCCCCGATTGCGGTGGATCAACCAAGAATCTGGTACCTGACACTCCGCTTTCGGGGGCAAGCCCCCTCCCACCGTTCAGACCGTGCTCATCCAGATGTTCATGGGGTACGGTTGCGGCGTGTCTCGATGATGTTCGGCAACTGGGAGATCCGCCCCAGCAACCGTCCCAACGCGTCCAGCCCCGGAATCTCGATGGTCAGGGACATCAACGCAGTGTTGTCCTCTTTGTTCGAGCGGGTGTTGACCGCCAGCACGTTGATCCGCTCGTTGAGCAGCACTTGCGACACATCCCGCAGCAAACCGGAACGGTCATAGGCGCGAATGATGATATCCACCGGGTAGGTGAGCACCGGCACCGGGCCCCAGCTCACCTGGATGATCCGCTCCGGTTCACGCCCGCCCAATTGCAGCACCGAGGCGCAGTCCTGGCGGTGAATGCTCACGCCGCGGCCCTGGGTGATGTAACCGACAATGGCGTCGCCCGGCAGCGGCTGGCAGCAGCCGGCGATTTGCGTCATCAGGTTGCCCACGCCCTGGATCTGGATATCGCCGCGCTTGCCAGGCTTGTAGCCGGTGGCCTTGCGTGGAATCAGTTCCAGCTGTTCGCTGCCACGTTCCGGCTCGACCAGTTGCTGGGCCAGGTTGACCAATTGCGCCAGGCGCAAATCGCCAGCGCCGAGGGCGGCGAACATGTCTTCGGCGATCTTCATGTTGGCTTTCTCGGCCAACTTGTCGAAGTCCACCTGAGGCAGGCCGAGACGCCCCAATTCGCGTTCAAGCAAGGTTTTGCCGGCGGCGACGTTCTGGTCGCGCGCCTGCAATTTGAACCAGTGGACGATCTTCGCCCGCGCCCGCGACGTGGTGATGTAGCCCAGGTTCGGGTTCAGCCAGTCGCGGCTCGGCGTACCGTGCTTGCTGGTAATGATTTCGACCTGTTCACCGGTCTGCAGGCTGTAGTTGAGCGGCACGATGCGCCCGTTGATCTTGGCACCCCGGCAGTTGTGACCGATCTCGGTGTGAACGCGGTAGGCGAAGTCCAGCGGCGTGGCGCCCTTCGGTAAGTCGATGGCATGGCCGTCAGGGGTGAAGATGTAGACCCGATCAGGCTCGATATCCACGCGCAGCTGTTCGGCCAGGCCGCCAATGTCGCCCAGTTCTTCGTGCCATTCCAGCACTTGACGCAGCCAGGAGATTTTCTCCTCGTACTGGTTGGACCCGGCCTTGACGTCGGTGCCCTTGTAGCGCCAGTGCGCGCACACACCCAACTCCGCCTCTTCGTGCATGGCGTGGGTGCGGATCTGCACTTCCAGCACCTTGCCCTCAGGGCCGATGACCGCGGTGTGCAGCGAGCGATAGCCGTTTTCCTTGGGGTTGGCGATGTAGTCGTCAAACTCCTTGGGAATATGCCGCCACAAGGTGTGGACGATACCCAGCGCGGTGTAGCAGTCGCGCATTTCCGGCACCAGCACGCGCACGGCGCGCACATCGTAGATCTGGCTGAACGCCAGGCCCTTGCGCTGCATTTTGCGCCAGATGGAATAGATGTGCTTGGCACGGCCGCTGATGTCGGCTTCGACACCGGTGGCCTGCAGCTCGGAGCGCAACTGGTTCATCACGTCGGTGATGAAGCGCTCACGGTCGAGCCGCCGTTCGTGCAGCAGCGTGGCGATCTGCTTGTATTGATCGGGTTCAAGGTAGCGGAAGGACAAGTCCTCCAGCTCCCACTTGATATGGCCGATACCCAGACGGTGCGCCAGCGGTGCATAGATGTCGAAGACTTCGCGGGCAACGCGGTTGCGCTTCTCGTCGTCGGCGGTTTTCACCGCACGGATTGCGCAGGTACGCTCAGCCAGCTTGATCAGGGCGACGCGGACGTCGTCGACCATCGCCACCAGCATCTTGCGCAGGTTCTCGACCTGGCCCTGGGTGCCCAGCACCATGGACTGACGCGGACTGAGGCTGGCGCTGATCGCAGCCATGCGCAGCACACCGTCGATCAGCTTGGCCACCACGGAGCCGAAACGCTGGCCCACGGTCGCCAACTGAATATGCCCTTCTCGCACGCCGCGATACAGCACGGCGGCAATCAGTGAATCCTGGTCCAGCTTGAGATCGGCGAGGATCTCGGCGATTTCCAACCCGGTGCGAAAGCTTGAAGTGCCTTCGGCCCAGAGGTTCTTGGAAGCATTGTCTTGCTGCTCAGACTCGCGAGCGAACTCGCAGGCTGCTTTCAAGGCTTCACGGTCCAGTGCCGGGTCGACACTGATGGCATGATCCAGCCATGCCTCGAGATTGATACTGCCGTCGGTGTTGATCGGCTGGTGTGCTCTCACCTGTACCATCTTGCTTACCTTCCCTACGACGCACCTTCGATGCGCCAGAATTCATCGCCGACCTTCTACTGCTCCCTGGCAGATCACAGGCCCTGGAGACGACAGGCCGGTCGGATTAAACGGGCATCCTAGCCCGCTTCAAATAACGCCATGGCCTCGACATGCGCGGTTTGCGGAAACATGTCGAGGATCCCGGCACGTTTTAGCCGGTAGCCTTGCTTGACCAACTCAACCGTGTCCCGCGCCAGCGTGGCCGGATTGCAGGACACATACACCAGACGCTTGGCTCCCAGGGTCGCGAGCTTGCGCACAACCTCCAGGGCACCATCACGGGGTGGGTCCAAGAGTACCGCAGAAAAGCCTTGTTTGGCCCATTCCGCGTCAGTCAAAGGCTGGGACAAATCAGCCTGAAAAAACTGCACATTATGCAAATCGTTGCTGACGGCGTTGACGGCCGCCCGCTCCACCATGGTCTGCACCCCCTCCACCGCCACCACTTCACGCACCTGGCGCGCCAGTGGGAGGGCGAAGTTGCCCAGGCCGCAAAACAGGTCCAGCACCCGATCATCGGGTTGTGGCGCCAGCCATTCCAAGGCCTGGGCAACCATCGCTTCATTGACCCCGGCATTGACCTGGACAAAATCTCCGGGCCGGTAAGCCAGCTCCAGATCCCAGTGACTCAGGCGAAACCCGAGCACCGAATCGGCCTCAACCGGTTCCGGCTGGCCCTCGCCATGCAGCCACAATTGGGCTTCATGGAAGGCGCAGAATTCTTTCAGCACCTGCAGGTCCGCTTCCGACAGCGGCGCCATATGGCGCAGCAACACGGCGACGGACGTACCACTGAACAACTCCACATGCCCCAGCGCCTGAGGTTTGCTCAAGCGACGCAGCATGTTGGGCAGGCGCTGCATGATCGGCTGCAAGGCCTGTACCAGCACCGGGCATTCGTCGACGGCGACGATGTCCTGACTAGCCACCGCGCGGAAACCCACTTCCAGCTGTTTCGCCTTGGCGTCCCAGCGCACGGCCACGCGGGCGCGGCGACGGTAACCGAATTCCGGCCCGCTCAACGGCGCGGCCCACTCCTGCGGTTCGACACCCGCCACGCGGGACAGTTGCTCGGCAAGCATGCGCTGTTTCAGGGCAAGTTGTTCGCCGTGGGGCAAGTGCTGCACGCTGCAACCGCCGCAGCGCCCGAAATGCGCGCACGGTGCCGGACGGCGTAATTCGCTGGCAATGAACACCCGCTCGGTGCGCGCCTCGACGATCTTGCCATGGGTGCCCAGCACCCGTGCTTCGACTTCTTCGCCCGCCAGCGCGCCGTTCACGAACCAGGTGCGACCTTCAAAGAACACGATGCCTCGGCCGTCGTTGGCCAGGCGCTCGATGGTCAGGCGCTGTTTCTTGCCCACAGGGATCTGCGGAGCGCGGCTGCCGCCCGTCGGTTGGAAGCGCAGGCCTCTCTCGTGCTTGGCCATCAGTTAGGTTCGTCGAAGATGCCGGTCGACAGGTAACGGTCGCCTCGGTCACAGATGATCGCGACGATCACCGCGTTTTCCACCTCTTTGGACAAGCGCAACATACCCGCCACCGCGCCACCGGAAGACACGCCGCAGAAGATGCCCTCTTCACGGGCCAGGCGGCGGGTGGTGTCTTCGGCCTCGCGCTGCGCCATATCAATGATGCGGTCGACGCGGCTCGAGTTGTAGATCTTCGGCAGATACTCTTCGGGCCAACGACGGATACCTGGGATGGCCGAGCCTTCCATCGGTTGCAGGCCGACGATCTGGATGGCCGGGTTCTGCTCCTTGAGGTAGCGCGAGTTGCCCATGATGGTGCCGGTGGTGCCCATGGAGCTGACGAAATGAGTGATGGTGCCCTGGGTCTGGCGCCAAATTTCCGGGCCGGTGCTGGTGTAGTGCGCCTCGGGGTTGTCACCGTTGGCGAACTGGTCCAGCACCAGGCCGCGGCCTTCGGCAGCCATGCGTTCAGCCAGATCGCGCGCACCTTCCATGCCGTCTTCCTGGGTGACCAGGATCAGTTGGGCACCGTAGGCGGTCATCGCCGCTTTGCGTTCGGCGCTGCCGTTGTCGGGCATGATCAGGATCATCTTGTAACCCTTGATCGCGGCGGCCATGGCCAGGGCGATGCCGGTGTTACCCGAGGTGGCTTCGATCAAGGTGTCGCCGGGTTTGATCTGCCCGCGCAGCTCCGCACGGGTGATCATCGACAGCGCCGGGCGGTCCTTCACTGAACCGGCCGGGTTGTTCCCTTCGAGCTTGAGCAGCAGGGTGTTGCTGGTGTCTCCCGCCATGCGTTGCAAGCGGACCAGGGGCGTGTTGCCGACGCAATCGGCGATTGTAGGGTACTGCAAGGTCATGGCGTATTCGCAATCCAGACTGCGGGGGCGAACATCATACCGGGAAAGGCCGGCGGGCCATATCACGCAAAGTGTGGTGCCTATTCCTTAAAGGCATAAGTATTGGCTCAGGCAATTACAAATTCCGTCCACTCCTGAAGGGTCAACACGCGGACCAGATCGGCCTTGGCTTGGCGCATCTGTACAGCAAGGCTTTCGAGCGCGTGTTTGTAGGCTCCCTCGTTTATGTCGCCATTCGTGACTTTGTCGGTGGCCCGTTCCAGCTCACGCTGGTAGTGCGCCAGCGCAGCCTCAAATCGTTGCGGGTACTTGCGCTCCAGGAACTCGACCCAGTACTCCTCGTTTTCAAGCCGACTGGGCCAATTCAGATTCAACTCCTCATTTTTGATCCGTTGGAGTATTCGGATCACCGAAGGCGCATCCGGCACCGCAGTGGCGGCGTCGAACCGACCCGGCAATGCAAGAGGCAAGTCCAGACTCGACGCCAATGCGATTCGATAGGCCAGGAAACGCACGCAGGCTTCCTGCGCAGACTGCTGCGGAAACGCCCTCAACAGGTGGTGGTCGATGGCGCCCAGCCGGCGAAGGGCTCGGTAATAATTCACAAAATCCGGGCCTGCGGCATCCACGTTTCCGGCGAGCATCTGTACCGGCAACATAGCCAGTTCGATCTCATTGAGGCACAACAGCCACCCGTCGATCCCCCCGCTCATGTACCGCAAAGGTGTCTGGAAAAGGATTTGTTGCAGGCGCCCGTTGTGATTGGCCCCGTCAATCAGCTGCCAGACGCGCCGCGTAATGTCCTGGCGCAAGGCGTGATGCTCCGGGGCAATCAACGGCGGATAGGAAGACACGTTCCACAGCAGGTTAAAGAAACCGTCCGCCATTTGCGCTCCGGCCAACAGCGCCCATTCAGCCCGCCGTTGCGGCACTTCATTCAGCGGCACCGGCAATAGCCAGCGTTCAACCGAGGGCAACGGAAATGCCCCGTCGTGCCACAGGCCAAAATCGATCGTTTGATAACCCGGCCGTCTCCGGTATTGGCTGAGCAGCCGCAAGGTCGCCTGGGAAAGCGCGTTACCGTGAAGGTTCATGGCGCGGTACACGGTTTCATTGAGGTGAAGATCAGAGTGGGTCAACACTTTGAAACGATTGTCTCGCAGATCCAACGTGCGAAGTCTTGGCAGCATCACCACCCACAGAGGCAAAAGATCGAGTTGAGTATTCCTGAGCTTGAGGACCTCCAGCGCAGTCAGCGCATACACGTTCAAGCGCTTCCCTCTGCCCAGGGGATTGTTGGACAGATTCAACGTGGTCAAGCGCGTCAGGCCCTGCAACCGTCTGATATCCGCTGATTCAGGCTGAATGCGATTGTTCGCCAGGCTGAGTTGTTTCAAGTGTTGAAGCGCAGACAAGCCCTGAGGCACATGGTCCAAGCGGTTGCCGTCGAGAAACAGCGTCCGCAGCGCCGGGAAGCGCCCGAGGAACTTCATCGGCAGCGCTTGTAACTGATTGTTCCGCAGGCTCAGTTGCATGACATGACCGAAATGCGCCGTCACCTGTGGCAAGTCTTCCAGGGCCAGGTCATCCAGATAGAGCTCAAACATCACCCCGCGCGGGGAGTCCTCTTTGCTCCAGCAACGTCGAATTCGCGCGGAGGCCTCGACTTGTGCCTTGAGTTGCTCGGGTTTCCCCAGCAAGCACCAGCGTTCAAGGCTGTCATTCAAGGCGTCGCGTTCTCGGAACAGGGTGTTGATCGCGTCCTCACGCTCCTGAACGGAGTCACTCAGATTCTCAAGGATCTCAAACGCCTGTTCATCGGTTTTCGTCGGAAATAACTGCCGCAACCGTGCGACTTGGTCACGGTCCACTGCCCCCAGCTCATTGCCGCCACTCAACGGATAACCAATCCGCCCATCCGCCACGCGACGCGGCGGGTTGTACCAAGGGCGACGCCCTATTTCGAGCAGGGTTTCGGCAAACTCCCAGTGACGCTCCAAGCGATAACCGATCTCCTGGGTCAACTCTTCAACGCCCCCCGCATGGGTATATCCAACGGCCTGGCGCTCAGGGGGAGGTAAAGCGTCGAGTAAGACCGTGAGAAAATCGCCCGGGTTTCCGAGCGGTTGCAACGTGCCGTTCGATTGGGGAGCAAAGGCCTGATAGCGGCCATCAAGCGCCTCCAGCACCCGCTTGGGCCGCCCTTCAGCAGGGCCGACACGGTCAATGAGTCGCCCGCGCTCACGTACTTCAACCCGTGTTTGAACAGACCAGCCGTCCATCTCGGCCACTGTATGAAGGATCAGCTTTGAGCTGTCCGCACTTGCCGCACCTCCCAGGTGCACACCCTCCATCGCCCTGGTCTTGCGCAGGTACTCTATCCACCAGCGGATGGCTTTGGTTTTGGTCAACGGGACACGGCCGGCCTCCAGGCTTCGACGCTCAACCGGGGTGAGATCGCGCACCAGGTCTTCGGCGATTTGCGCTGTCAAACTGGGAAAATCACGCTGCAGCACCTGTGCCAGGGGCTCCGAAGACAACGCGCTTTTATGAAGCAACGCCTTGAAAAAAAGCCGCGCCATACCTGGCTTGTCCTGCGCAACAAAGGTTTCGAGCCGCCTGACCTGATCAGCGCGGCTCAAGCCCGCACTGCCCACCAACACATCGGCGCTTTCAGGCCCTATTTCACCCAGTAACTCGTCAAAAAAATCCCACCCCGTCTCCACGCCCGCCTTGACCCGTCGATGCAACGTGAATCGCTCGATGGTCTCCATCAAAATCGCAGGTGGGCGCTCGTTACGCAGGTGCACGCGACGCAGCATCGCCGGGGTCACGCCGCTGACCTGTTGAATCTGGTTGATGGCATCCGGCGACCATGCTCCAACGGCGGGCCCGAGGCGATAAAACGGTTTGTGGCCATCCCAGGTCAGCGGCGTTTCCCATTCATGGCGCCAGGCACCTGCGCCGTTATGCGTCAACACCGGGGCGTAAGCATCGTGCAATGTGGGGTGTGGAATGCGCCATGGCAGGGTCGGGCCAGCCTGGGAGACGTTGAAACACAAGCCGTCCATATACAGAAAGCAGTCCGCGCCCTGGCGAAAGAGACCGAGTGCGTCAGGGGTCAGGCCCATGGTATCCGCAGCACTGGAATACTGCGCGATGTCGCGCTGGTGAGGGTAAAACTGCCCCTCGACCGTACGATGGTCGAGCATGGCGCGGGCAATCCGGTGACGGAAATCGGTGACCGCCTGGGGGCCTTCAAGCCCGAGCCGGACGCGTTCGTTATGGGTTAACTGGTTCAGGATGGCCTGGTAAAAACCGTCGGGAGTACCGAGCCTCGCGCCCGCAAGGGAGGTGCGATGATCAAACGGCGCAAAGCGCCCCCGGCCACGGTCCAGCACCACCACAGTCCGGTCTTTGGCACCTTTCGACATATAGTGCACCGGCTGATCGGCGCGACTGATGACCAAGGCTTGGCCAGTGACGCTTTTTAATACTGCGCCGGCAAATTCGCCTGCCCAGCGCAGGGTCTGCGCGTCGTACCGGCGCCCATGGAAAATCCCGTCGATCATCGCCTCTCGGCGGGCTGCCCGCCGTGCACTGCGCAAGGCGGTATAGAGCGCCTCGGGTTGCAGTTTTGACGCCAACAGTTGGGTCTGCTGGTGGGAAGAAAGAGGCTGCTGATCCAGCACCTCCAACAAGCGGGGCAGACTGACTTCGGGGTGCAACGCCCGTAGGGTACTGATGACCGCGGGTTCGGGCTGATCAGACCTCACGCGCTCAGGCAACAGGTTCTTGATCGCCGTCGGCGCGCCAGAGGCCGTTGCGCGATCGGCCTGGGCAAAGCGTGTAAGTGCCTCGAACAGCTCAAGCCTCACGGTGCGGGCCCGCAGCGCCAACTGCTGGCGCAACGGCGGTTCTCCGGCCGAAAACACGGCAGGCAACAAGTCCACCACAGCCTGGAGAAAATTCGCAGTAAAACGACGCGGGGATGAGTAGGCGAACTGGAAGTTCTCCTGACGGGTCACCGTGACCACCCGAGAAGCGGGACGGCCCGCCTGCTGCGTGTAACGTCGCAACTCCAGGCCCTGCGCGTTCTCGACGCTCAAGGCAGTATCAACCGGCCATTGCGCCAATTGAGTGACCAACGGCCCCAGCACTTCGAACGCCTGAGTCGGCGGTGGATGACTGGGTGGCGACGGGCTTGACGCCCAATCGATCAGACGATCGACATTAAAGCGCTGCGAAGCCTCCACCAGGGAAGCCGACGGTCGCTCGCCCTCCCAGACCTTGTCGAGGAGTTGTCGAGGCGTATTGCTCGCCTCAAGCACTGCGTTCAACGACTTGACCGGCGCCTGCGAGGCGCCGAGCATTCTCTCCAACAGCGCGGTATCGACCCGCTCACCGGCAACGCTGCCTGGTGGGGACAACTGGCGGTACAGCGCTTGGTGGCGACGCATCACGCTGCGTGCCAGGCGAGTATGCAAGCGGCTGCTGATCAGCAAATCAGCCAGATCGACCAAGGTTTGGAGCAACTCAACCGAGTCACCCTGCACTGCCATGGCTCCCCCCTCGATCAAGGACTGCGTGAGGACGGCAAACATCGCAACGGCCCTCAGCCGTCCCAGGCCTTTGAGCGGGCCCGGTGCCGGAATCAGCAACAGATCAAGCGTCTCGCCGAGCACCGTTTGAAAAACACGGCTGATCGTCACCATCCAGCCGGGTGTTTCGGCTGCCAGTTCCTGCAGGTTGGTGCGACAACGTGCGGTGTAAAAATCATGCAAGCAAACCATTGGGGTCTTTTCGACCGACTGCCGGACGTATCCGACGCGCTTCACAAGCGTGATCTTCGGCAACCACTCAACGAGGTCATAAAGCACTTCAGCCTGTGGGGAAAGCTGCTCGGGGCGAGGCTGAGATGTCGCTATCTGCTTGAGCCGGACACTGTCACGCAAGGTCATCAACGGGTACAGCCACGACACGTCACCGTTGCCATAGGAGGCCTGAAAGGCCATGTAAAACTCCGTGCATGCTTCCCGGTGGCTGTCGTAGTGAAGCAGGGCCCCCGACGGTCGATGGGGGAAATAACTGAAGGCACCTTTGCAGCCGCTCACTGAAAAGACGATATGAGGAATCTTCACACTGTCTCCAGGCGGTGACCCTACATACTGGCCCGTCAAGCCAATGTGTTGAGGGACCCAGCTGATGTTGTCGATACCGTGGGGGATAAACAGATGCATTTCTTCAATCTGGCCCCAACGCACTTCACCGACGAGCGCACGCTTCAACTGGTGGTATTTGGCTCTGTCCACGCGGCTGGTCGCGCGGTCCTTGAGGGCATTGATCAACGCGAACTCAAATTCGGCGCTTGCCTGCCTCATGATTGCATCGCCCAGGGAGGAGGATGCGCGTAATGCCTGGGCAAGAGACGTTCTGAGTGTCTCGCCAATATTGAGCTCGCGTACCAAGGCAATGAATGCTGCCGCACTGGCATTGATGGACGAGTCCATATAGCTGGCGTCCGCTATCCCCGTATTCCCAGGAAAACTCCAGCCGGTCACGCCGTCGTAATTCATGCATGCCGCTTCCCATAAGGTCAGGCTGGCAACCTTCACCTGATCACCCTGGGCCTCACGACGAACGCGGCGAGCAGGCGCCAGGTAGCGGGTGTAAATCCTTGCGGTTTTCGGGTCTACGTCTGAACCCGTCAGTGTTTTTAAAGCATCGCGCAGGGACGCCAGGGACTGCTGTTCAAAACGCTCGATAAGCCGGGGGACACCGTCTTCAACGGCTTTTCGGGCCTGAACCCAAGCCTTTTGCAGGCGTACATATTCACGTTTTTCTTCATCGTCGAGCCCGTCAAGAAACCCGTCGAATTTGCTTCGCACAGCGTCCAGGGCTTGCAGTGAAGACCATTCGTTCCTGGTCAGAAACGGTCCCGAAGCCGTTTGTTCGGCCATGAAGGCAGCCAATGAGGGTGTATGGGCAAGAGGCTCAGCCATTTTTCTATCCTTGAAAAATGACCAGCCTACTCAGTTGCCGCGCGCGCGTTGGGTAGCTATGTAATACGCAGGCTCATGTGTGGTTCTTCTGGTACACGGCCTGCCCCATGGCCGCAATTTGCCCATCGATCAACGCGTTGAAGGGTTGCAGTAACGGTTCGAACGAGGTGGGGGCTTCCAATACCTGTAACGCCTGCACAATCGCTTCCACTGTCGACAGCGCACCCGGTCCGGGCGCCTTGCGCAATCGATAGCGGGACGCGGCGCCTTCGGCCAATGCCACTCGGGGTAATGCCGCCAGCAAGGGGTTGAGGTGCAGCAGTTTGCGCGCCTTGCGCCACGTGCCATCGGGGACCACCAGTAGCAATGGCTGACTGCCGGGCGCGTAGGCCTGCAGTGGTTGGGCATCCTCAGCCGGAAACAACAGTCGCGCCTGATAACCGGGAGGGTTCAACAGGGTCGGTAGATCCTCAAATATCTCCCCCACCACCAATTGCGCATTGCTCAACCCCAACGCCGCCAACCGTGCAGTATTCAACGCATGATTGACCTCGCTCGGGTGCTGCAACAGCAACACACGGGTGCGGCTGTCGAGGCTGGGGATCAGCGCGCACAGGCAGTGGGTGGCAGGCCTGAGGCAACGTGAACATTGGGGTCTGGACATGGTTTGATCAGGCCTGGTTGAGCTGAGTCTTGAGCAAGTCGCGAAAGGTCTGGATCAGCGGCTCACGGCTGCGGCCACGCCGCATGATCATCGAGAACGGTGCCTGATAGCCAAAGGTCGCCGGCAGCAATACGCGCAGGTCGCCCTTGTCGGCCCAGGCCTGGGCATAGTGTTCCGGCAAGTAACCGATATAGGCACCGGACAGCACCAGGATCAGTTGTGCCTCCATACTTTCCACGGTGGCGGCGCTGTGTTTGAAGCCGTGGCGCGCCAGTTCAGCCTGGCTCCAGTAGCCGCGGCCGACCATGCGTTGCTGGGTGATCACTTGTTCGGGGATGCGTCGCTCGTTGAACAGCGGGTGCCGGGTGCTGCAATACAGCCAGTGTTGTTCGCGGTACAGCGGCATGTAGATCAGCCCGCTCATCCGGTTGGAAAAGGCACCGATGGCCAGGTCCAGGCGATTGTCCTGCACACCGAGTTGCAGTTCGTACGGGCTCATCACCGACAGATGCAGGTGTACCGCCGGGTGTTCCAGGCTGTAGGCGCCGATCACTTCGGCGAACGGCAAGGCCTTGTCGCTGACGGTGGAATCAAGCACGCCCAGTTTGAGGGTACCGCGCAGCTCGCCTTTGAGCGCGGCGGCGTATTGCTCGAAGCCTTCAAGCTCGCCCAATAAGCGCAGGGTTTCCTGATGGAACAACTCCCCCTTGCTGGTGAGGCTGAACCCGCCCCGCCCACGATGGCACAGCACCAAGCCCAACGCCGATTCCAGCTGGCTCATGTACGTGCTGATGGCCGAGGTGGACAGGTTGAGTTCGTGCTGGGCATTGGCGAACCCCTGGTGCCGCACAACGCTGACGAAGATGCGCAGGAGTTTCAGGTCGGGCAAGGCGCTGGCCATGGTCGGCTCCAGGTGTGGATGCCTGCAGTCTACCTGCCTGCATTAGTTTAGAAAAACCTGAACTAAGTATTTGCCCCTGCCGATTCTTTCGTATCGACACATTTCGCAGAATCGACCCCTAACAAACAAAACAACGATGAGGCACTCCTGTGGACAAGATTTTTCACCAACCACTGGGCGGCAACGAAATGCCGCGCTTCGCCGGCATCGCCACCATGATGCGTCTTCCCCACCTGCAAACGGCCAAGGGCCTGGACGCCGCCTTTATCGGCGTGCCACTGGACATCGGCACCTCGCTGCGCGCTGGCACCCGTTTCGGGCCGCGTGAAATCCGCGCCGAATCCGTGATGATCCGTCCGTACAACATGGCCACCGGTGCCGCACCGTTCGATTCGCTGTCGGTGGCCGACATTGGCGACGTGGCGATCAACACCTTCAACCTGCTCGACGCCGTGCGCATCATCGAAGAAGCCTACGATGAGATCCTCGAACATGACGTGATCCCGCTGACGCTGGGCGGCGACCACACCATCACGCTGCCGATCCTGCGGGCGATCCACAAGAAACATGGCAAGGTCGGGCTGGTGCACATCGACGCCCACGCCGACGTCAACGACCATATGTTCGGCGAGAAAATCGCCCACGGCACCACGTTCCGCCGCGCGGTAGAAGAAGGTTTGCTCGATTGCGACCGTGTGGTGCAGATCGGCCTTCGCGCCCAGGGCTACACCGCCGAAGACTTCAACTGGAGCCGCAAACAGGGCTTCCGTGTGGTCCAGGCCGAAGAATGCTGGCACCACTCCCTCGCGCCATTGATGGCCGAAGTCCGGGAAAAAGTCGGCGGCGGCCCGGTGTACCTGAGCTTTGACATCGACGGCATCGACCCGGCCTGGGCTCCGGGCACCGGCACCCCGGAAATCGGTGGGCTGACCACCATCCAGGCCATTGAAATCATCCGTGGCTGCCAGGGACTCGACCTGATTGGTTGCGATCTGGTAGAGGTTTCCCCGCCCTATGACACCACCGGCAACACTTCGCTGCTGGGCGCCAACCTGCTGTACGAGATGCTCTGCGTGCTGCCGGGTGTGGCGCATCGCTGATGAGCACCCACGAAGTGCTGCAAGCCGCTGCCGACCTGGTGGCGGCCTTCGCCCGCAATGACCGTACCGCCTACTTCGGCGCGTTCACGGCGGATGCCAGCTTCGTGTTCTACACCCTGCCCCAGCCGCTGCTCAGTCGCGATGCCTACCAGGCGTTGTGGGATCAATGGCGTCGGGACGAGGGATTCGAGGTGCTGTCCTGCGCCTCGAGCAACGCCGTTGTCAGCCTGCAGGGCGACGTGGCGATTTTCATGCATGACGTGGCCACTGAGCTGCGCATGAACGGGGAGCAATTTTTTAGCCAGGAACGCGAGACCATTGTCTTCAAACGGCAAGGATCCCGCACAGAACAAAAACAAGGCCTGTGGCTGGCCTGTCACGAACATTTGTCCGCTATGCCGGAAGGGCTGCCGCCCCCTTAGCCAATGTGATCGGAGCAGATCATGAATAATAAAAACAACCATAAAAGTATTCGCAAGATAGAAACCAATGGGGTCGAGCAGATCCCGGACCACGAACGTACCGCCGGCCCCAAGGATCTGTTCCGACTGATCTTCGGCGGTGCCAATACCTTTGCCACCGCCGTGCTGGGTTCCTTCCCCGTGCTGTTCGGCCTGTCATTCCAGGCCGGTGTCTGGGCGATTGTGCTGGGCGTACTGGTGGGTGCGCTCATCCTGGCCCCCATGGGCCTGTTTGGGCCGATCAATGGCACCAACAACGCCGTGTCTTCCGGTGCGCACTTTGGTGTTCACGGGCGGATTGTCGGTTCATTTCTCTCGCTGCTGACGGCGATCGCCTTCTTCTCACTGTCAGTGTGGAGTTCAGGTGATGCTCTGGTGGGCGGTGCGAAACGTCTGATCGGCTTGCCGGAAACTGACCTGACCTTGGGCCTGGCTTACGGCGTGTTTGCGATCCTGGTGCTGACCGTGTGCATCTACGGCTTTCGCTTCATGCTGTGGGTCAATCGCATTGCAGTGTGGGCGGCGAGCCTGCTGTTCCTGCTGGGGATCTTCGCGTTTGCCCCCGCGTTCGACAGCCACTTCGCCGGCACTGTCGCGCTGGGCCAGACCGGCTTCTGGGCCGCCTTCATCGGCGCGGCGCTGGTGGCCATGAGCAACCCGATTTCCTTCGGTGCGTTCCTCGGCGACTGGTCGCGCTACATCCCGCGTGAAACGCCAAAAATACGCATCATGCTGGCAGTGGTTCTGGCGCAAATCGCGACCTTGATCCCGTTCCTGTTCGGCCTGGCCACCGCGACCATCGTGGCAATCAAGGCACCGGACTACATCGCGGCCAACAACTATGTCGGCGGTTTGCTGGCGGTGGCGCCGAGCTGGTTCTTCCTGCCGGTGTGCCTGATCGCAGTGATCGGCGGCATGTCCACCGGGACTACGTCGCTGTATGGCACCGGGCTGGACATGTCCAGCGTGTTTCCGCGCCTGCTGTCGCGGGTCAAGGCCACGTTGCTGATCGGGGTGATGTCGATTGCCTTCATTTTTATCGGCCGTTTCGCCGCCAACCTGGTGCAAAGCGTGTCGACCTTCGCCGTACTGATCATCACCTGCACCACGCCGTGGATGGTGATGATGATCATCGGCCTGATCGTGCGTCGCGGCTTCTATTGCCCGGATGACCTGCAGGTGTTCACCCGGGGTGAAACCGGCGGGCGCTACTGGTTCAGCCACGGCTGGAACTGGCGCGGGCTGGGGGCGTGGATTCCGAGTGCGCTGGTGGGGCTGTGCTTCGTCAACCTGCCGGGGCAGTTTGTCGGGCCACTGGGCAACCTCGCCGAAGGCATCGATATAAGCCTGCCGGTGACCTTGGGACTGGCCTCGCTGATGTACCTGACCTTGCTTCGCGTGTTCCCGGAACCGGCGGCTGTCTACGGGCCGACCGACTCCCGCAGCAAGCGCACGGATGCGCGCGTTAAACCGGCGCTGCAACAGGCCGCCTGACCCTCATAAAAAAGATAATCGGAGAACCGCCGTCATGGCTTTGGATTTATTCGTCGTACTCATCTACGCCGCTGGCATGCTCGTGCTCGGCTACTACGGCATGCGCCGTGCCAAGACCCATGAAGACTACCTGGTGGCCGGTCGCAACCTGGGCCCGTCGCTGTACATGGGCACCATGGCCGCCACGGTATTGGGCGGTGCATCCACCGTCGGCACCGTGCGCCTGGGCTATGTACATGGCATCTCCGGTTTCTGGCTGTGTGCCGCGCTGGGCGCGGGCATCATTGCGCTGAACCTGTTTTTGGCCAAGCCGCTGTTGCAGTTGAAGATCTTCACCGTGACCCAGGTGCTGGAAAAACGCTACAACCCCATGGCCCGCCAGGCCAGCGCCGTGATCATGCTGGCCTACGCCCTGATGATTGGCGTGACCTCGATCCTGGCCATCGGCACCGTGCTGCAAGTGCTGTTCGGCCTGCCATTCTGGATCTCGGTACTGCTCGGCGGCGGCGTGGTGGTGGTGTACTCGACCATCGGCGGCATGTGGTCGCTGACCCTCACCGACATCGTGCAATTCGTGATCAAGACCGTCGGCCTGATGTTCATCCTGCTGCCAATCTGCCTGTACCGCGTCGGCGGCTGGGACGAACTGGTTGCCAAGCTGCCAGCGTCGAGCTTCAGCTTCACCGCCATCGGCTGGGACACGATCATCACCTACTTCATGATCTACTTCTTCGGCATCCTGATCGGACAGGACATCTGGCAACGGGTGTTCACCGCCCGTGACGAAAAAGTCGCCAAGTACGCAGGCACTTTCGCCGGCTTCTACTGCATCCTCTACGGCCTGGCCTGTGCACTGATCGGTATGGCGGCGCATGTGCTGATCCCGGACTTGGACAACGTCAACAACGCCTTTGCCGCCATCGTCAAAATGTCGCTGCCGGACGGGATCCGTGGCCTGGTGATTGCCGCAGCACTGGCCGCGATGATGTCCACCGCCAGCGCCGGCCTGCTCGCCGCCTCCACCGTACTGACCGAAGACCTGCTGCCGCGCCTGCGGGGCGGCAAACAGTCGAGCCTGGGCGTCAACCGCCTGTTCACCCTGCTGACCGGTATTGCCGTGCTGGGTATCGCACTGGTGGTGAACGATGTGATCAGTGCCCTGACCTTGGCTTACAACCTGTTGGTGGGCGGCATGTTGATCCCGTTGATCGGGGCGATTTTCTGGAAACGCGCAACCACATCCGGCGCGATTACCTCCATGACGCTGGGCTTTGTCACTGCGCTGGTGTTCATGATCAAGGATGGGCTGGATGCAAACACGCCGATCTACTACAGCCTGGCGGTGGGGTTGGTAAGTTTTGTGGTGGTGAGTTTGCTGTCGCGCCGCCCAGCGGGCGTTGCGGCTAGCGCAGTTTGAGATAAAACCGGGAGTTAAAGCGGTTTCTTCAGCGGGTGCGACGTCGGATGTCGTGCCCGTTTTTTTTATTCAGCATTCCGGCTGGACGCTTCAAACAAATCACCGCACGCCTTGCAGCCAAAATACTGCTCGGTTGTCGGGCACAGGACCTCCCCTGTTACTCCCGCCAAGTACACGCCTTGCCATGATCGTTCAGCGTGCCTTCAAGGTAACAAGACGCCCAGTCGTACTCGTCATGCAGCGTGCGCCCATCGCAATTGCGTGAGCGCTTACAGGACTTACCTGCGACGTGGACGACGTTGCTCGTCATCGGTGCGAATCGGCACGGGCTGCAGCGGAGGCTCGATCAAGCCCAGTGCAACACCCAGATCATGGAGCCAGTTTTGAATTTTCTCTTTCATGGTTGCCCCCTTTGAGGGTAATGCTGGTAGGCGCAAGTTCTTTCGCCTTTTCCTACACTGATAGTAGCCCTAAGTCCTACGTAATGCTTGAACGAAACCACAACGAACTATTACCGAATTCATCAAAATCCTGACGGATCGCTCAAGCAATGGCGCGCGTGTCTTGCAGGACCGCAGTCTTGCCGGCTTGCTGCAGGTCGATCCATGCATTGAGGTTAGCGCCGAGCATACCCTTTCGCCACATCAGCCAGGTGGTCGCAGTGGCAAAAGGCCCTTTCAGCGGATGAACGGACACGCTGTCCTTGCCTGGCAGGCTCTCAAGCATTGATTCGGACATCAACGCCACTCCGGACCCGGCGATCACGCACGCCAGCATGCCTTGATACGACTCGATCTCAATCGCCCGGCCCATGGCCACGCGCTCATGGGAAAACCAGGTTTCCAGACGGGTGCGATAGGCGCAGCTGCGGCGGAACGTGAAGACAGATCGTCCCGCCACATCCTGGGGACCCTGTACCGGCGGATGGTCGGCCTCGCAGATCAGCACCAGGCGCTCTTCACACAGGGCAACACCGTCCAGGGAGGCGATCGTGATGGGGCCATCCACAAATGCCGCATCCAGGCGGCCGGTAATCAGACCTTCGAGCAATTCACCGCTGGGCGCCGATTGCACCTGAAGGTTCACCATCGGATAAGCCTTGTGGTAGCGCGCCAGCAGCTTCGGCAAATGCACCGCCGCGGTGCTGTACATGCTGCCTAAAACAAAATCGCCGGCCGGTTGGCCACCTTGCACCGCGCCGTGGGCTTCGTCGTGCAGGGCCAGCAGTCGAGTGCTGTAGTCCAGCAACACCTTGCCGGCAGGAGAAAGCTGCAAGCGCTGACGCTCACGCACAAACAACTCTACGCCGAGCTGCTCCTCCATTTGCTTGAGCCGCGTCGACAGGTTCGATGGCACCCGATGCAAGCGGTCCGCCGCGCGCGTAATGGAGCCCTCTTCCGCCACCGCCTGAAAAATGCGCAATTGACTGAACTCCATACCTTTCTCCAAAACTGAACAAGTTACTCACTATTATTCATTTTTGCAGAAAGTCAATCCGCTTTAGCCTGAGGGTATTCCTTTACCCGCAGGAACACCGACCATGTCTCCTTTAGTCCGCTTACTCGCCAGCTTTGTCGCCCTGATGATGGCGATGGGCATTGGCCGCTTTGCCCTCACCCCACAAATGCCCCATCTGCTCAGTGAAGGGCAGATCGACCTGACCGGCGCCGGCCTGATCGCCGCCGCCAACTACCTGGGCTACTTCGTCGGCGCAGTGGATTCGATCTTTGCGCGCAGCCATCATCATGTGCGCGGACGTCTCTATGGCGGGTTGTGGTTGTGTGTACTGCTGACCCTGGCGTCGTATTGGGCCCACGGGTTCTGGCCGCATCTGTTGTTGCGCTTTGGCACCGGTGTCGCGAGTGCCTGGGCCCTGGTAATGATCACCAGCCTGAGCCAGCCGCTGGCGATTGCCGCAGGGCGTCCGCGCCTGGGCGCCTTGGTCTTCGCCGGGCCGGGACTGGGGATTTTGTTGACCGGCTTGCTGGCACTCGGCTCCAACCTGATGGGGCAAAACTCGGCCACGTTGTGGCTGGTGTATGGCGGGGTGGCGCTGGTGATGTTGCTGGCCATCCTGCCCTTCCTGCCCAAACCCTCTGCCACCGGCACGCCCGTTGCCGGCCACGTCGACGCAGGCCGCAATGCCAGCATCGCGCATTTGTGCTGGATCTATGTGTTGTATGGCCTTGGCTACATCATTCCAGCGACATTCCTGTCGCAGATGGCCAGCGCGCAGTTCAAGGGCGCCTGGCAAGCCGACCTGTTCTGGCCATGCTTTGGCCTGGCCGCCGCGATCGGCGTGGTGGTGGCGACCCTGCGCCGCAAGGATCCAGACACCACTCGCCGCTGGCTGATGACCACATTGTGGCTGCAAGCGGCCGGGGTATTCGCCTGTTTGCTCGGCAACGGCTGGGGCCTGGCGCTGGGGGTGTTGCTATGCGGCGGGCCGTTCCTGGCCTGTATGCAATTGGTGATGGCACGCCTGCGGGACGTCGCGCCCCACGGCTACCAGCGCAACACCGGGATGCTGACCGCCAGTTTCGCCATCGGCCAATTGAGTGGCCCGTTGCTGGCCTCGGTCAGCAGCCACCTGAGTGGTGGGCTGCAACCGGCACTGGTGGTCGCCGGTGCCGGTTTGCTGGTGGCGGGCTCGATATTGATCAGCCGGCAACCAGCGGCGCAGGCACACGCACCTGTTCACGCCGCGTCAACACCAGGAAAAATAGCCCACCCAGGAAGCAGCCGGTAAACCAGGCGAAGTTGGCCATGCCCTGCAGCGCTGGCGTGAATGTGATCGCGACGCCCACCAGCGTCGCGGGCACCAGCGCCTTGACTGCCGTCCAGTTCACCCCGCCATCGAAGTAATAACGCCCGCTCGGGCTGTCATCAAACAGCGCATCCACGTCAATCTTCTGTTTTTTGATCAGGTAGAAATCCACCAGCAGGATGCCGAACAGTGGTCCGATGAAGGCCGCGAGAATATCCAGGGTGTAATGGATCATCAGCGGGTTATTGAACAGGTTCCACGGCGTGATGAAAATCGACGCCACGGCGGCGATCATCCCGCCCGCGCGCCAACTGATCTTGCTCGGCGCGACGTTGGCGAAGTCAAACGCCGGGGACACGAAATTGGCGACGATATTGATACCGATGGTTGCGGTGACAAAGGCAAAGGCCCCCAGCAACACCGCCATGCTGTTATCAATCCGCGAAACCGTAGCGATCGGGTCATGCAGCATTTCGCCAAACACCGGCAAGGTGCCCGAGACGATCACCACGGTCACCAGCGAAAATGCCAGGAAATTCACCGGCAGCCCCCAGAAGTTGCCGCGTCGCACGTCTTGCATACTGCGGCAGTAGCGGCTGAAGTCGCCGAAGTTCAGGGTCGGCCCGGAGAAGTACGACACCACCAACGCCGTCGCCACAATCACTTGGCCGAATGCCTGCCAGCCCGACAGGGATTTCTCTGCCAGCGTGAAACTGATGTTCGACCAGCCCGCCTTCCACACGATCCAACCCGCCAGGGCGAACATCACCGCGTAGACCACCGGCCCGGCCCAATCGATAAAACGGCGGATGGATTCCATACCGGCCCAGAATACCGCCGCTTGCAGCAACCACAGACTGAGGAAACCAAACCAGCCAAGGTAGGACAAGCCTGCGAAATGCGGCTCTGCATACACCGCCATCTGTGGGAAGAAACGCAGCACCACGATGATCAAGGCGCTCGACGCCAGGTACGTCTGAATCCCGTACCAGGCCACGGCGATCAAGCCGCGTATCACCGCAGGAATGTTCGCACCAAATACACCAAACGACAGGCGACAGATCACGGGATAAGGCACAGCGGCTTGCTGACTCGGCTTGGCCACCAAGTTGGCGATCAACTGCACGATGCAGATACCAGCGAGCAAGGCGATCAGCACCTGCCAACTGGCCAGGCCCAGGGCGAACAGGCTGGCCGCAAACACATAACCGCCGACGCTGTGCACGTCACTCATCCAGAAGGCGAAGATGTTGTACCAGTTCCACTTTTGCGGCAGCGGGCCCAGGTCCTGGTTGTATAGGCGCGGGCTGTAGCCTTTGGGCAATTGTTCGGTCATCGCTGGGCTCCTCGAAATACGGGCCTGCGCTTCCGTTGCAGGGTGCATACGGGAGGCGGCATGGTTTGTATACGAGACAGTCAGCAGAATGCGTGCCAATTGAACCCAATCCCTCTGGAACGGCGTCCCAAAGGGGCTGATACAGGCTTAGCGATGGGTAACGCGCTCAGCAACGGTGCACAGAAATCCTGTACACAATCAGCGCTGCACTCGATGTGCACACAGATAACCCGCCGTGCAGCAAGCTGCAGTCAGGAAGGTGCCCCACGCCATGTCCATCACCGCCAACTGCGCAGACCACCCTTGCAGCGTGGCCCAATTGCTCAGGTCATAGGTGCCGTAGGCGACCAGGCCCAGCAAGGCGCCCAGGCGTGCGGCGCGTTGCCAGCTTGCGCTGGGCAAGACCACAAACACGACACAACCGAGCACATAGAGGAGATAGAAGAGTGTTGCGGGCAACAGGCGAGGCTGATCCAGCATCAGCGGCCCCAGCAGGGACTTATAGGTGGGGCCCATGAGGACACCTAACCAGAGGCCGTCCAGGATCAGGAACGCGAGCAACGTGCCGAGGTAGGCGAACAGCGTCTTTTTCGACATGGGTGCAGCCCTTTGTAGGAGCGAGCTTGCTCGCGAAAATATTCCTGGCGCATCACGGTGTCGGATGTACCTTCGCGAGCAAGGACCAGGGGTCCCCCTCGCTCCTACAGAAGAACGAAACGGGGTCAGCTTAGTTCAATGCGATCCGCGTGAATCACGATCTGGCCCTGCTTGTACAACGCACCAATGGCCTTCTTGAAGTTGCCCTTGCTCACGCCGAACAAGTTGCTGATCACTGCCGGATCACTCTTGTCGCTGACCGGCAGGCTGCCGTTGTTCTCACGCAACTTGGCAAGGATCTTCGAGTTGAGACTGGAGGCCGCTTCCTGGCCGACCGGTTGCAGGCTCAGGCTGATGTTGCCATCGGCACGGATCTCTTTGATAAAGCCCTTTTCTTCTTTACCTGGGCGCAGGAACTTGAACACTTCGTTCTTGTGAATCAGGCCCCAGTGCTTGTTGTTGATGATCGCCTTGAAGCCCATATCAGTGGCTTCGGCCACCAGCAGGTCGACTTCCTGACCCACCTGATAGTTAGCCGGCGTCTTGTCCAAGTAACGGTCCAGCCGTGCGGTGGCGGTGATGCGCTTGGTGTGTTTGTCGAGGTAGACGTGCACCACGCAGTATTCACCGGCGCTCAACTGGCGTTTTTCTTCCGAATACGGCAGCAGCAGGTCCTTGGGCAAACCCCAGTCGAGGAACACGCCAATACTGTTGACTTCCACCACTTTCAAACTGGCGAACTCACCCACTTGAACTTTGGGTTTTTCAGTCGTGGCGATAAGTTTGTCATCGCTGTCCAGATAAATGAAAACGTTAAGCCAGTCTTCATCTTCACTGGGAATATCTTTGGGGATATACCGATTAGGCAAGAGGATTTCGCCATCTTGCGCACCGTCCAGGTACAAACCAAAGTTAGTATGTTTAACCACTTGCAAGCTGTTGTAGCGCCCGACCAAAGCCATTTTCAATACCCTCATTACGTGGGTGGCATTCTACCCGACTTGCGCCCGCCACGCGCGCGTGCCCGAAAAATCGCGGGCTGACGTGGCATTGCAGTGGCATCGCCCCGCTCGTCCGATCAATCAGCCAATTTTTCCCAGCCGGCCACGCACCGACAGATCCATGGTTTCGAGTTAAAACAGTAAGTTAGGGGTTTATTTCAAAGATGAACTTCGGCTATTTCCCACGGCCCCTGTTATTCCTGAGGGATATTTACCAAGCAATTGTCAAGTATTTCCTGTACGATGCCTGGCCAAGTTAATTTTCTACAGGTTAGTGGCCGCCATGCGCGTAAAAGCATCCAACAGCAAAGCAAAGCCAGCTCCCGCCGTTGAAACCAGCGAATCGATCAACAGCCAGATTGCTGCATTTCTCAAGTCCGGCGGCGAAATCCAGCAGATTGCCAAGGGCGTGAGCGGCCAGACTTTCGGCCCATCCAAGCAGATCAGCCTGGGTAAGAAGTAATACTGCGCAACACACCTGGTCCCTAAGCGTCTTGCCTTCAAGGCGCTAGGACTAGAGCCCGAAATGCTCTCTGCACTCTCTTCGTAACCGCACCAATCGACGAACGGGCCTCACCGCCACGCATTCGCCGGTATGCTTGCACACGTCTAGCACGGGCATCTGCCCGATTTTCTCCGTCACTGCTCCTCGCTTTTCATGGAGTGAAGCATGTTCAAATCCTGCATATTCCTGGTCGGCGCCCTGGTGGCCAGCCCTCTCGCCGAAGCGCAGATCTTTCAGCGTGAATTGGGTGATTTCGACTTGAAACTGGGCACCACACCCAGCCGCAGCATGGCCCAAGGACTCGTCAAGCCGACGTCTCCCGGCAGCGATTCGTTCCATGGTGGGCTGGACCTGAGCCACGACAGCGGCTTGTACTTCGGGCAGTTTTCCCCAAACATGGGGCTGTCCTCGTCCAGCAACCTCGAAGTCGATTCCTACATGGGCTTCAAGCACCCCTTCGACCAAACCCTGGGCTACGAAGTGGGCCTGATCCACTACAGCTACCCCAAGCTCAGCCCCCTCGACAGCCAGGAGTTCTACGGCGGCCTGAATCTATTGGGCAACCGCTTCGGTGCGTCCTTCAGTAACGATCCGGACCGCCAGGACAGCACTCTGTTTGCCGACCTCGGCGGCACCCAACCGTTCGGCATCGGCGTCAGCATGAAATACACCACTCATCAATTGGGCACCCCGGTTTCGGTCGATGGGGGCTCCATTCATACCTTCAGCGACTGGTCGGTGCAATTCTCCCGACAGTGGATGGGCGTGGACTTGAACCTGATCTACAGCGACTCCAGCCTCAGCGGCGGAGATTGCTCGGCCTATTCCGGACACAATTCGCAATGCGATGGCCTGTTGACGCTGAAGGCCGCGCGGTCGTTTTATTGATGGGCTGAACTGTCGCACCCGACGCGGGTTCACATGTGATAACCCACTCTGCGAAGGACCCGCCCATGCTGCGTCGGCTCAAATTACTGGTGGTATTACTGACCCTGAGCCTGGTGCTCGCCGGTTGCAATCGCGTAGGCCTCGCCTATCGTAACCTGGACGTGATCATTCCCTGGACCCTCAATGACTACCTGGACATGAACGCCGGGCAGAAGAGCTGGTTCAACGACACACTCAAGGAACACCTGGCCTGGCACTGCACCACGCAATTGCCAGGCTATCTGGACTGGCTGGATCGCCTGCAACGGATGGCCGACGACAATCAGGTCACCGACGCCGCGCTACAAGCCCGTACCACCGAAGCCAAACTGGCCATCGACGAAGTCGCCCGTGAGATCACGCCGTCGGCCATCGAACTGCTCCAAGGCCTGGACGATCAGCAGGTCCAGGACATGAGCGCGGCCCTGGCCAAGGACTTGCGCAAGCGCCAGGACGAATACCTCAAGCCGCCCCTGGCCCAGCAGATCAAGGAGCGCGCCGAGCGCATGAACAAGCGCCTGGACGCCTGGATCGGCCCGCTCAGCGCCAGCCAGCAGAACCGTGTGACGGCCTGGTCCATCGCACTGGGCGAGCAGAACCAGGAATGGATCGGCAACCGCGCCCGCTGGCAGGCGCAATTTATCGATGCCGTGCAACAGCGCAAAAACGCCGATTTCCCGCAGAAAATGCAGCAGTTGCTGGTGGACCGCGAAAGCCTGTGGACCCCGCAATACCGCACCGCCTATGCCCAGACGGAAGCCGCGGCCCGCAGCCTGATTGTCGACGTGATGGCCGAAAGCACCGTGCAACAACGACAGAAGCTCACCCAGAAAATCGACAAGGTGCGCAGCGATTTCCAGGCGCTTAAGTGCCTGAAGAGCGTGCAGCCCTAGCGGGGAGCCAAGGTCCCCAGCCAGGCTACCAGCCCCAGGATCAAAACCGCCGCCCCAAACTCCTGGGTGATGCTGCGACGCAAGGCTTGACGTGCCGCTCGGTGGTCACCCGCCGCGAAGGAGCGCTGAAGCAGGGGCGTCAAGTGCGAGCGATTGAGCGCCGCCAGCCCCAACATCAAGCCGAACGCCCCCAACTTCAAGCACAACAGGATTGCGTAGACACCGCCGGTGATGCCATCCAGGTTCGGCCCGACCACAAACAGATAATTCGCCACGCCCGTACCCATCAGTACCGCAACGAAGACCACACCAACACGCTCGAAGCCCGTCAATGCGTGTGCCAACACCGGCACTGCCTGCTCAGACGCACTCGTTAGCATCAGCCCGAACGCCGCCAATGCCCCGACCCAGCCCGCCGCAGCGAGCAGATGCACACTGTCGCTTAGCAAATGCCACCCCCCCAACGAGCCCTCATGCATCACGCCATGCCCAGCCCACGCCAGCGTCACCAACGCGACACCGCCGAACAAAGTGGCCAATCGGGTACTGAGCACAACCAGCACCAGCGCCGCAATGCGCAACCACCAAGTCCAGCCCAGCTCGGTCTGCCAGAGCATCATCTGCAGGTGCATCCACAGTGTTGGCCAATCCTCGGCGCCACTCATGGCCTGGGTCATGGACAGCAGCGACGCCAACGACAGCAGCCCCCCCAGCCCCACCAACCTCCGCAGCAACGGCTTCAGATTCAGCAACCTGCTGTCTGCATACAGGCCAAACAGCCCCAGGCCAAACACCAGCATCAAGTCCAGATACAGCGCGAAACGCAGTAACACCGCGACCAGTTCACTCATGGCTGGACGCTGAACACCACGTTGCCAAGGATCGGGTGCGTGTCGGACGATACGGCGCGCCAATCAACCCGATAGGTCCCGGTCGTCAGTGTGGAGGCCGGTTTGATCAACATCACCTTAGGATCGCTACTGGCCGCGACACTGGCCTTTACCGGCATCGGAGAATGGGGCATGCCGGGCATATCGGTCATGATCAGCTTGGCGCCGGAGAACTGCGTCAACAGGTTTTCTGAGAAACGCAATTCAATCACTGCCGGTGCCGCGCCCTGGGCACCGGAGTCTGGCGTGGACGACAACAACTTCGGATGGGCCGAGGCCCCCAGGCTGATGATCACACCGGCCGACAGCACAACGCCCGCCAGGGCGGTTTTAAACATCGACATGCAAGGCTCCAGGCCGCTCATGGCGGCGAGTTATAGGAAAAATAAAAACGTCAGAACCACAAGCGCATACCCACGACCCAGCGCACCTGGTTCGTGTCTTCGCCGTCATCTCGGGCGTATTGCGCGGTTTGGCCGTAGCTGCGATGCCATGTCACGCCCACATACGGCGCAAATTCGCGGCGTACTTCGTAACGCAGTCTCAGGCCTAACTCACTGTCCGACAGGCCCGAACCGACGCCGCGCTGCGGATCATTGCGTCCATAGAAGTTGAGTTCGGCGGTGGGCTGCAGGATCAGCCGATTAGTCAGCAGGAAGTCGTAATCGCCCTCCAACCGCGCAGCGGTACGCCCAGACTCACCGACAAATACCGTGGCTTCGGCTTCAAAGTTGTAAAGAGCCATGCCCTGGGCGCCGAACGCCGCCCAGGTCTGGCCGTCCCCTGGTTTGAAGTCCTGGCGCACGCCGCCGACCACGTCCCACCAGGGACTGATGGCATGCCCCCACAACGCCTGGGCTTCGGCGCTTTCGGTGCGACCGGCACTGCGCTCGCCTTCACTGCGTAGCCATAGGCGATCGATATCACCACCGACCCACCCCTTAATATCCCAGTTCAGCGCGCCGTCGCCCTCGCCGCCCTGCCATTCCAACTGATTGATCAGCAGCAGCGAGTTGATACCATGGTCGTGGACACGGTGCCCACCGGGCGCGTTGTAGACCGCAGCACGATCAGCGTCAGTCAACACGGGAATCGGTGTGCGACTTTCGGTGAGCGCCGGTGTCGCTGGGCTCATGCCTTGGAACTCGTCGGCCTGCGCCAGCGGAGCAAACGCCAGCGCAAGCAAAACAGGTGAAATTCGACGGCTCATGCTTGCGTCCTCATTCATGCACGCGCACCTCACGGAACATGCCCATTTCCATGTGGTACAGCAGATGGCAGTGGTAGGCCCAACGCCCCAGCGCGTCGGCAGTCACTCGGTAGCTGCGCCGTGAGCCCGGGGGCATATCGATGGTGTGCTTGCGCACCTGGAACTGGCCGTTTTCATCTTCCAGATCACTCCACAGACCGTGCAAGTGAATGGGGTGACTCATCATCGTGTCGTTAACCAGCACCAGCCTGACCCGCTCTCCATAGGCCAGTTGCAACGGCTCGGCATCGGAGAACTTCACGCCATTGAAGGACCAGGCGAATTTCTCCATATGACCGGTGAGATGCAGTTCAATCGTGCGACTGGGATCGCGCCCGTCAGGGTCCTCAAAGGTGCTGCGCAGGTCGGCATAAGTCAGGACGCGCCGGCCGTTGTTGCGCAGGCCGATGCCGGGGTCGTCGAGCTTGGGCACCGGGCTCATGGCCTGCATATCCACCAGCGGGTTGTCTTGCTCGCTGGCAGGATGGGCCTGCATCGACATGGCACTGTGATCCATGCCCGCCATATCCGGCATGTCCGCCATGGCACCGTGGTCCATGCCGCCCATGCCCATGTCGTCCATGGTGATCCAGGGTCGCGGATCCAGTGCCGGTACGAGGGCCGTCGCCCCGGTTTGTCTGGCAAGCGTGCCGCGGGCATAACCACTGCGGTCCATTGACTGGGCGAACAGCGTGTAGGCCTCGGCCGTCGGCTCGACTAATACATCGAAGGTCTCCGCCACGGCGATACGGAACTCGTCGACGCCCACCGGCTGCACGGGCTGGCCATCGGCGGCTATCACGGTCATCTTCAGCCCCGGAATGCGCACATCGAAGTAGCTCATTGCCGAGCCGTTGATAAAGCGCAAACGGATTGTCTCGCCCGCCTGAAACACACCCGTCCAGTCGCGCTCTGGCGGCTGGCCGTTAAGCAGGTAGGTGTAGGTCTCGCCGCTGACATCGGCCAGGTCCGTGGGGTTCATCTTCATCTGCGCCCACATCAGGCGATCGGCAATCGTGGCCGACCAGCCTTGCTTGCCCACATCCCGCACGAAGTCGCCCATGGTGGGCTTGTGCAGGTTGTAGTAGTCGGACTGTTTCTTAAGGGTTTTCATCAAGGCGACAGGGTCTTCGTCGGTCCAGTCCGACAGCATCACCACGTAGTCGCGCTGGTAGGTGTAGGGCTCGGGCTCTCTCGGGTCGATCACCAGTGGGCCATACACGCCCTGCTGTTCCTGGAACCCGGAATGGCTGTGGTACCAGTAAGTGCCGTGCTGCTTGACCGTGAATTGGTAGACAAACACGCCCCCCGGCTCGATACCCTTGAAGCTCAAGCCCGGTACGCCGTCCATATTCGACGGCAGGAGAATGCCGTGCCAGTGGATCGACGTCGGTTCGGCCAAGCGGTTTTTCACGCGCAAGGTCACGGTGTCACCTTCGCGCCAGCGCAGCAGCGGGCCGGGCAGGCTGCCGTTGATCGTCAGCGCAGTGCGGTGGCGGCCGGTGAGGTTGACGGGGGTTTGGTCGATGAACAGATCAAACTCGGTGCCTGCCAGCACCGTGGGTTCGCCCGGACTGGTCACGGCCCAGACCGGGCTGCGCCAAAGGCCGAGCCCGCCCAGCAAGCCACCGGCAGCCAGGCCTTTGACGAAGGTACGTCGGGTAGTGTTGGAGTGCATGCCGATTCAATTCCATGAGTTGAATGGCAGCAGAGTAGGCAGGGCTGGCTGTCAGCCAGCTTAGCGACAGATTACCGATCTGACAGTTTCGCCCCGACGTTGCGACTGTGCCGAGGCGTGACGTCGATCAGGCGATCTGAGCCTTGGAAGCCACCTCGGCAAAGGTCGCCGGGTCCAGCGCATCGGGCTGCTCATCCAGCACTTGGCGCGGGTGGTCATTGCCAGGGATCGAACTGTCGATCAGCGCCAGCAACTGCGCGCCCAGCGGGGTCAGGATGAAATTCTCGCCATTGCCGCCCTCGTCTTCAGGGCGCGACTCGATAAAACCGCGCTTGAACAGCAGCGCTTCATAATCCGCAGCCGTCTTCTTGAGCGCGTCCAGATTGCCGGTGGACTCGCCCGCCGTGGCCTTCTCGGCCGCTTCCTGCTCGGCGTATTTGCGCGGAGCGAAACTGCCCTCGCCGTTCTGCACTTCGTGCAGCAGACGTTCGATCAGATCCCAGTTGTAAGTCGTCATCCTGATTCCTCCTGCGGGCGGATGGAAGGTAGCCCGTTAAAGGTGTGACCCGCCGCATCACTGGCCGTTCAGCCCAGGAGACGAGCGTCATTCCCGTGAACTTTCCGGGTATCGGCGACCTCCACTGAATATCCCTGCCAAGGAGGTCCACCCATGAAAACCCTGATGAACCTGACGCTCGCGGCCACATTGTTGGCCGCCCTGCCCGCCTGGGCCTGTACGCCGGACGAGGCCACGGCCAAGCGCGAGCAACTGGCCCAGGAAGTGGCCAAGTTGACCGAGCAGAACCCGACCAAGGCCAAGGAAATGAACGATGAACTGCAGAAGATGGACCTGGACACTGAAAGTGCGGAGTTCCCGGACAAGTGCCAGTTGATCGACGCTCGTCTGAAGGAACTCAAGGAAGCAGCGGCCAAGGCCAAAAACTGAAGGCATAAAAAAACCGGACAATTGTCCGGTTTTTTCACCTCACTCGAGCCTTATTCGGCAGCCGGGGCTTCCGGCTTGCGGCGCTTGAGAGGCGCCATGCCGTCCTTGCTGACGAGCGACAGGTTGTCGGTCTTCGGCCGATTGGCGATCTTGCGCTTGGTCGGCGACTTGGCGCCGGTTTTCTTCTTGTCACCCTTGGCGTCGGTCTTTTTCTTCTTCACACCCACGGCCTTGCCCGACGCCTTGACCTTCTTCGGCCCGGTGTAGGTGCCTTTGACTTCCTTGATGGTACGGCGCTCGAACGACTGCTTGAGGTAGCGCTCGATGCTCGACATCAGGTTCCAGTCGCCGTGGCAGATCAGCGAGATGGCCAGGCCATCGTTGCCGGCACGCCCGGTACGGCCGATACGGTGTACGTATTCGTCGCCGCTGCGGGGCATGTCGAAGTTGATCACCAGGTCCAGGCCGTCGACGTCCAGGCCGCGGGCGGCCACGTCGGTGGCTACCAGGATCTTCACGCCGCCAGCCTTGAGGCGGTCGATGGCCAGTTTGCGGTCCTTCTGGTCTTTCTCGCCGTGCAGCACGAATGCCTTGTATTCCTGGGCCACCAGGCGGCCGTAGATGCGGTCGGCGGCGGCGCGGGTGTTGGTGAACACGATGGCTTTCTGATAGGTCTCATTGGCCAGCAGCCAGTTGAGGATCTGCTCTTTGTGCACATTGTGATCGGCGGTGACGATCTGCTGGCGCGTGGTGGCGTTCAGGTCGCTGACGTTGTTGACCTGCAGGTGCTCAGGGTTGTTCAGCACCTTGGCGACCATCTCACGCAGGGTCGAACCGCCGGTGGTGGCGGAGAACAGCATGGTCTGCTGGCGATTGACGCACTCGCTCACCAGACGCTGGACGTCGTCGGCAAAGCCCATGTCGAGCATGCGGTCGGCTTCGTCCAGCACCAGCACTTCGACTTCCTTGAGGTCGAGGTTGCCGGCGTTGAGTTGCTCGATCATGCGGCCTGGGGTGCCGATCAGGATGTCCGGCACCTTGCGCAGCATGGCGGCCTGGACCTTGAAGTCTTCACCGCCGGTAATGATGCCGGACTTGATGAAGGTGAACTGCGAGAAGCGCTCGACTTCCTTCAGGGTCTGCTGAGCCAGCTCGCGGGTCGGCAGCAGGATCAGGGTCTTGATGCTCACGCGAACCTTGGCCGGGCCGATCAGGCGGTTCAGCACAGGCAGGACGAAAGCGGCGGTCTTGCCGCTACCGGTTTGAGCTGTCACCCGCAGGTCACGCCCTTCGAGCGCGAGCGGGATGGCCGCTGCCTGCACAGGCGTAGGCTCGACAAATTTAAGCTCGGCCACGGCTTTGAGCAGGCGTTCGTGCAGGGCGAATTGGGAAAACACGGGTGCTACCTCGAAGAAATACAAAAAATCAGCTGCATAGGTTACCGGTTTCGGGCGTCCAAACCGAGTTTCTTTACGCGAACAGTGCTAATCAGCCGCTTTTTTGTCAGGGCATTTGTCCATGTCATCAACTTTGTTGCACTTAAATGCTCTAATCGCCCCGTGTTGTCTTATAGAAGAATCGGTTTCACCCATGGATATCAAACAGCTCTGGCTCAACGTCCAAGACCTCTGGGGCGCCCTCGACGAACACCCGCTGCTGCATGCCAGCCTCGGCTTGCTGGTGTTGCTGGTAGTGGCCCTGTTGCTCGGACGAGTGGCACGTTACCTCATCCTCCACGCCGTCAAACTGCTCGGCCGGCAACCGGCGCTGCACTGGCTCAACGACCTGCGGCACAACAAGGTCTTCCATCGCCTGGCACAGATGACGCCGTCCTTGGTGATCCAGTTTGGCCTGTACCTGGTGCCCGACCTGAGCAAGACCGCCATCCTGTTCATCGGCAACGTGGCCCTGGCAATCACCATCCTGTTCCTGGTGCTGGCCACCAGCGCCCTGCTCAATGCCCTGCTGGATATCTACGCTCGCACCGAACACGCGCGCACCCGCTCGATCAAGGGCTACGTGCAGTTGGCGAAGATGGTGCTGTTCGTGTTTGGCGCGATCATCATCGTTGCCACCCTGATCGATCGCTCGCCACTGTTGCTGCTGTCGGGCCTTGGTGCCATGTCGGCGGTGATCCTGTTGGTGTACAAGGACACGCTGTTGTCGTTTGTCGCCAGCGTGCAACTGACCAGCAACGACATGCTGCGGGTCGGCGACTGGATCGAAATGCCCCAGGTCGGCGCCGATGGCGACGTGGTAGACATCACCCTGCACACGGTCAAGGTGCAGAACTTCGATAAGACCATCGTCTCCATCCCCACCTGGCGCCTGATGTCCGAGTCGTTCAAGAACTGGCGTGGCATGCAGGCTTCCGGCGGACGACGGATCAAACGCAGCCTGTTCATCGACGCCAGTGGCGTGCGCTTTTTGCGCGACGACGAAGAGCTGCGCATGACCCAGGTGCACCTGCTGACTGACTACATCGGGCGCAAGCAGGCCGAGCTCAAGGCCTGGAACGAAGCCCAGGGCCACAGCGCGCAACTGTCGGCCAACCGCCGGCGCATGACCAACCTCGGCACCTTCCGCGCCTACGCCCTGGCGTACTTGAAGAGCCACCCGGACATCCAGCCGAACATGACCTGCATGGTGCGCCAGATGCAAACCACCGCCCAAGGCGTGCCGCTGGAGATCTACTGCTTTACCCGCACCACGGCGTGGGCGGATTACGAGCGTATCCAGGGGGATATTTTTGACTACCTGCTGGCGGTATTGCCGGAGTTTGGCTTGAGCCTGTATCAGCAGCCGAGTGGGAATGATTTGCGTGCGGGGGTGTTGCCGGCGGTGTTGGGGGCCAGTCATTTGCCGGCCATCGAACAGCATTCAAGTTAACAGTGCTTACCGGCTTGCTCCTGCAAGGGCGTCAGCGTGGCGCTGGCGCCTTGCGCACACCCAACCGACTCATCCACACCGCCGCCAAAATCACCAACCCGCCCAAGGCCAACCGCCCTAGCGGTTCGTGCTGGTTCCAGATCAGCAAGTTGAGCAGCAAGCCCACCGGCACATGTAAGTTGTTCATAACCGCCAGGGTGCCGCCCTGCACCAGGCAGGCGCCCTTGTTCCACCAGTACATGCCCAGCGCAGTACTGACCAACCCAAGGAACACCAGCACGCCCCATTGCAGCGGCGCATCGGGCAGGAAGTTGGCCTTGCCGAACAGCAGGAACGCCGGCAGTACCACCAACAAAGCACCCAAGTAGAAGTAGCCAAAGCGCCGGTAATGCGGCAGATCGCTCGGATAGCGCGCCACCAAGTGCTTGTACATCACCTGCCCGGCGGCGTAGGTGAAGTTGGCCAATTGCAGCAGCAGGAAGCCGCCGAGAAAGTGCGGGGTGATCTGGTCGAAGCGGATCACCGCTGCGCCCGCCACTGCCACCAACGCGGCGATCAGTGCCCAAGGGTTAAAGCGACGGTTGAGGGCGTCTTCGATCAGGGTCACGTGCAACGGCGTAAGGATGGTGAACAGCAGCACCTCCGGCACCGTGAGCACGCGAAAGCTCAGGTACAGGCACACGTAGGTCACCCCGAACTGCAGCGCGCCAATCACCAGCATGCCACGCATGAAGGCCGGCTCCACCGAGCGCCAGCGGGTCAGCGGGATGAAGATCAACCCAGCCAGCACCACGCGCACCAGCACGGCGAAGTAGCTGTCGACGTGACCGGCGAGGTATTCGCCGATCAAGCTGAAGGAAAATGCCTGAATCAGGGTGACAACCAGTAAGTAGCCCATGCGCGCCTCGTTTCGAATGGGCGGGACATTAAAGGTTTTCGGCGGTTGAAGAAACTCGGGGCAAAAAAAACCCGACCTCGCTAAAGCGGCAGTCGGGCAGGAGCACTCAGGAGCAGAAAGTGCAAAGGGAGGTCTGTTACGCGTACTTGAAGGGTTTGCGTGGCACTAGATAACCATCGCGGGATTATCTGACGATTAACGGATCAGGCGACCTGGGCCAGCAGCGCTTTGGCATGGTTGATGCCTTTCTCCTGGAAGTCACCACTGAGGTTCACCCCTTCGGCGTGGATGAAGGTGACGTCGTGAATCCCGATAAAGGCCATGACCTGGCGCAGGTAAGGTTCCTGGTGATCGGAGCTGGCACCGGTATGGATGCCGCCGCGCGCCGTGAGCACGATGGCACGTTTGCCGGTCAGCAGGCCCTGTGGCCCGGTGGCGGTGTATTTGAAGGTCACACCTGCGCGCAGCACGTGATCCAGCCAGGCTTTAAGGGTGCTGGGGATGGCGAAGTTGTACATCGGTGCGGCCATCACCAGAACGTCGGCGGCCAGCAGTTCGCGGGTCAACTCATCGGAGCGGTCCAGGGACGCCTGCTCGCTGTCGTTGCGTTGATCCGCGGGCTTCATCCAGCCGCCGAGCAGGTTGGCGTCCAAGTGTGGGACCGGGTTGAGGGCCACGTCACGCACAGTGATCTGATCAGCCGGATGGGCGGCCTGCCATTGGCTGATGAATTGCTGGGTCAGTTGGCGGGAAATCGAATCCTGCTGGCGGGCGCTGCTTTCGATGATCAGAACATTGGACATGGCGTTGTAGGCTCCATCAGAAGTTGCTGTAAGGCGATGGAGTGAAGATTAAACATAGCCAATTCGATTAAAAAGCGCAAAAAACTGCTATAACCCATCTATAAATTTGTTTATAAGCGGAGCATGCTCCGCTGCTCGGTCACTTCGGCGCACACGACAGGGCGATCCGCATCTTGATAATGGCGCGGTTGAACCTGACCGTGGTGTTGGTGCTTTTGCCCGCCGGCACCGTGACCGTACGGCGACGCGGCGATTCCGGGCCGTTGGTGAAGATTACCGAGCAGACCGCGTCTTGCTTGCCGTAGTTATTGAGTTGAATCGAACTGATATCGCCGTCCACGTCGGAGGCGGTGTAATCGATGCTGACGCCGTCGATCTTTTTGGTCACGTCGATGGGGTAGGCAAATGCGCTCAGCGGCAGCAGTGCCAGCAACACATAACAGAATTTTCTCATTCGGCAGTCTCCAATAAGGACTGTCAGCTTAGGACAAGAGGAACCCATCTTGAAAGCGCCCCGCGTTACCCTCGATCAATGGCGCACGCTGCAAGCCGTGGTCGACCATGGCGGCTTCGCCCAGGCGGCTGAAGCGCTGCACCGTTCGCAGTCTTCGGTGAGCTACACCGTGGCCCGCATGCAAGACCAACTGGGTGTGCCGCTGCTGCGCATCGACGGGCGCAAAGCGGTACTCACCGACGCCGGTGAAGTGCTGTTGCGCCGTTCCCGGCAACTGGTGAAAAACGCCAGCCAGTTGGAAGACCTCGCGCACCATATGGAACAAGGTTGGGAAGCCGAGGTGCGGCTGGTGGTGGATGCGGCCTATCCGAACGCACGCCTGGTGCGCGCGCTCACCGCGTTCATGCCGCAGAGCCGGGGTTGCCGTGTGCGCCTGCGTGAAGAGGTACTGTCGGGTGTCGAAGAGTTGCTGATGGAAGGCGTAGCCGACCTGGCGATTTCCGGTTTCAGCATCCCGGGTTACCTGGGCACGGAAATGAGCGATGTGGAATTTGTCGCCGTGGCACACCCCGAGCATTCCTTGCACCGTTTGAATCGCGAGCTGAGCTTTCAGGACCTGGAAAGCCAGATGCAAGTGGTGATCCGCGATTCCGGCCGTCAGCAACCCCGGGATGTGGGTTGGCTCGGCGCCGAGCAACGCTGGACCGTCGGCAGCCTGGCCACCGCCGCCGCCTTCGTGGGCAGCGGCCTGGGTTTTGCGTGGCTGCCCCGACACATGATCGAACGCGAACTCGCCGAAGGCGTGCTCAAGCAACTCCCCTTGGAACAGGGCGGCAGCCGTCACCCCACGTTCTTCCTGTACTCAAACAAGGACAAACCCCTGGGGCCCGCCACGCAGATCCTTGTGGAACTGCTGCGCACCTTTGACACCGCCCCGCTGGACGCGCCTTTCGCCGCCCCTCAGCAAGCCTGAAACGGAGTTCATGCATGGCCTGGTTCGACCACGAAGGATGCAGCCTGCACTATGAGGAATACGGCCACGGTACGCCGCTGATCCTGATCCACGGCCTGGGCTCCAGCAGCCAGGATTGGGAGCTGCAGATTCCAGTGTTGGCCAGGCATTACCGCCTGATCGTGGTGGATGTACGGGGTCACGGACGCTCGGACAAACCGCGAGAACGCTACAGCATTCAGGGCTTCACCTTGGATTTGCTGGCGCTGATCGAACACTTGGACCTGCCAGCCGCCCACGTGGTGGGCTTGTCCATGGGCGGCATGATCGCATTCCAACTGGCGGTGGATGAACCCGCACAGGTCAAGAGCCTGTGCATCGTCAACAGCGCACCGGAGGTGAAGGTGCGCAGTGCCGATGACTACTGGCAATGGGCTAAACGTTGGAGCCTGGCACGTGTATTCAGCCTGGCCACCATTGGTAAGGCGCTGGGCGACCGCTTGTTTCCCAAGCCGCAGCAGGCCGACCTGCGCCGCAAGATGGCCGAACGCTGGGCAAAAAACGACAAACGTGCTTATCTCGCCAGCTTCGATGCAATCGTGGGCTGGGGCGTGCAGGAACGACTTTCCAGAATCACCTGTCCAACCCTGGTCATCAGCGCCGACCATGACTACACCCCTGTGGCGCAGAAAGAAAACTATGTAAAACTGCTACCCAATGCGCGACTGGTGGTGATCGAGGATTCCCGCCATGCCACGCCCTTGGACCAACCCGAAGTCTTTAACGCAACCTTGCTCGATTTTCTAAAGACAGTCGAAACCACTACCCAGGATCACTGACCCATGCTGAAAAAAATCGCCTTCTTTGCCGGTTCTGTTCTGTTCGCCGCCAACCTGATGGCCGCCGAGCCAGCCAAGGCGCCCCACGTATTGATCACCACCACCAATGGCGACATCGAGATCGAACTGGACCCGGTCAAAGCGCCGATCAGCACCAAGAACTTCCTGGCCTATGTCGACAGCGGCTTCTACACCAACACGATCTTCCACCGCGTAATCCCAGGTTTCATGGTCCAGGGCGGTGGTTTCACCCAGGCAATGACCCAAAAGCCAACCAAGGACCCGATCAAGAACGAAGCCAGCAACGGCCTGCATAACGTACGTGGCACCCTGTCCATGGCGCGCACCAATGACCCGAACTCGGCCACCAGCCAATTCTTCATCAACGTCGCCGACAATGCCTTTCTCGACCCGGGCCGTGATGCCGGTTACGCCGTATTCGCCAAGGTGGTCAAGGGCATGGACGTGGTTGATGTGATCGTCAATTCGCAGACCACTACCAAGCAGGGCATGCAGAACGTGCCAATCGATCCTGTGTACATCAAGTCGGCCAAGCGCATCGACTGAGGTAGCAGGTAGTTCCGCGCGCAGCCCACAAGGCCGCGCGCGCATTTGAAAGGAGAGCCCGCCACGCGGGTCATACCTAATGCTCTATCGTCGTTTTGAACAACTGATCGATATTTTCCGCGACGCCCCCAGCGCCGCCCCGCCCGACAAAGTCCTGCCTTTCTACCTCTACTACCTGCGCCAGGTGTGGCCGCACTTCGCCGCCTTGCTGGTGGTGGGCCTGATCGGTGCACTGATCGAAGTCGCGCTGTTCAGCTACCTGAGTCGCATCATCGACCTGGCCCAGGGCACGCCGCCCGCAGACTTCTTCCAGGTTCACAGCACCGAGCTGATCTGGATGGCCGTGGTCGCCTTGCTGCTGCGCCCGATCTTCGGCGCCCTGCATGACCTGCTGGTGCACCAGACCATCAGCCCCGGCATGACCAGCCTGATCCGCTGGCAGAACCACAGTTACGTGCTCAAGCAGAGCCTGAATTTTTTCCAGAACGATTTCGCCGGGCGTATTGCCCAGCGCATCATGCAAACCGGCAACTCCCTGCGCGACTCTGCGGTGGCGGCGGTGGATGCGATCTGGCACGTAGTGATCTACGCCATCAGTTCCCTGGTGCTGTTTGCCGAAGCCGACTGGCGTCTGATGATCCCGCTGGTGACCTGGATCATTTGCTACGGCCTGGCGCTGCGCTACTTCGTGCCACGGGTGAAGGAGCGCTCGGTGATTTCTTCCGAAGCGCGCTCCAAATTGATGGGCCGCATCGTCGACGGCTACACCAACATCACCACCTTGAAGTTATTCGCCCATACCCGTTATGAGCAGGAATACGCCAAGGAAGCGATCATCGAGCAGACCGAAAAAACCCAGCTGGCCAGCCGCGTGGTGACCAGCATGGACATCGTGATCACCACCATGAACGGCCTGCTGATCGTCACCACCACCGGCCTGGCGCTGTGGTTGTGGACGCAGTCGCTGATCTCGGTGGGCGCGATTGCACTGGCCACCGGTTTGGTGATCCGTATCGTCAACATGTCCGGCTGGATCATGTGGGTGGTCAACGGCATTTTCGAAAACATCGGCCAAGTGCAGGACGGCCTGAAGACCATCGCCCAACCGCTGGCCGTGATCGACCGCGACAATGCCCCGCGCCTGAGCGTGCCCCATGGCGAAGTGCGCTTCGAGCAGGTGGATTTCCACTATGGCAAGAAGAGCGGGATCATTGGCGGCCTCAACCTTGAGATCAAGGCCGGTGAAAAGATCGGCCTGATCGGCCCGTCCGGTGCGGGCAAGTCGACCCTGGTCAACCTGCTGCTGCGCCTCTACGACCTGCAAGGTGGGCGCATCCTGATCGACGGCCAGAACATCGCCGATGTCGCCCAGGAAAGTTTGCGCGAACAGATCGGCATGATCACCCAGGACACGTCGCTGCTGCACCGCTCGATCCGCGACAACTTGCTGTACGGCAAACCGGACGCCACCGATGAAGAACTCTGGGCCGCCGTGCACAAGGCGCGCGCCGATGAGTTCATCCCGCTGCTGTCGGACTCCGAGGGCCGCACCGGACTGGACGCGCATGTCGGTGAGCGCGGGGTAAAACTCTCCGGCGGCCAACGCCAACGTATCGCCATTGCCCGCGTGCTGCTCAAGGACGCGCCCATCCTGATCATGGACGAAGCCACCTCCGCGCTGGACTCGGAAGTGGAAGCCGCCATTCAGGAGAGTCTGGAAACCCTGATGCAGGGCAAGACGGTGATCGCAATCGCACACCGGTTGTCGACCATTGCGCGAATGGATCGCCTGGTGGTGCTGGAGAAAGGCCAGATTGCCGAGAGCGGCAGCCACGCCGAATTGCTCGCCCATGGCGGGCTGTATGCGCGGTTGTGGCAGCATCAGACGGGTGGGTTTGTCGGTATCGACTGACAATTCCGAGCTTATACACAATCAAAAATGTGGGAGCGGGCTTGCTCGCGAATGCGTTGGATCAGTCAAGACATCCAGTGACTGACACTCCGCATTCGCGAGCAAGCTCGCTCCCACATTCGCTCAGCGCCAGGCTTGCGAACTCATCGGTCCCTGGCGCTTTTTCATGCTCTGGATTTGTGCCGCAACCGTGCTGTAATCAGTGCAGTGCCCAGACGGGCGCTGAAGTAAATCTGCAGGGAGCATCACTGATTTACAGATCCGGTAGAGCGATCTATCAAGGACGGGTTGCATGTCTTTGTTCAAGCGTTCAATCACAGAGGGGTTAGGTACGTTTTGGTTGGTGTTGGGCGGTTGCGGGAGTGCGGTGTTGGCCGCAGCGTTTCCTGCAGTCGGGATCGGGTTGTTGGGTGTGTCCCTGGCATTCGGGCTCACGGTGCTGACCATGGCGTTCGCCATCGGGCATATCAGCGGTTGTCACCTCAACCCGGCGGTGTCGGTAGGGCTGGTCGTGGGCGGACGGTTTCCGGCCAGGGAACTGCCGGCGTACATCGTGGCGCAGGTGGTCGGCGGTACGATCGCCGCTGCGCTGCTGTATTTCATTGCCAGTGGTAAACCGGGGTTTGAACTGGCGTCGGGCCTGGCGTCCAACGGCTATGGCGAGCACTCGCCCGGCGGTTATTCGATGGTGGCGGGGTTTGTCTGTGAGCTGGTAATGACCGCCATGTTCGTGGTGATCATCCTCGGCGCCACCGACCGCCGTGCACCGCCGGGCCTTGCGCCCATCGCCATCGGCCTGGCGCTGACACTCATCCACTTGATCTCCATTCCCGTGACCAACACCTCGGTCAACCCGGCCCGCAGTACCGGTCCGGCCCTGATCGTCGGCGGGTGGGCGATCCAGCAATTGTGGATGTTCTGGCTCGCGCCGATCCTGGGCGCGGTAATCGGTGGTGTCACCTACCGCTGGCTGGGCAAGGAGGAACCGACCTAGCCCACTCTGCAGGAGCGAGCGTGCTCACGAAAAACGTCAAGGATAACGCGGGCGGTCTGGTTTTACGTGGGGTCTTGGTTCTTCGCGAGCAAGCACGCTCCTACAGCGGGCCCCGAGCGTTACACCTGCCGATAAGGCAGGGCCGTCCTCGCCTCCTCGGCATACGCCACGATCCCCACCCGCTCGCGCTCGAGGAAATCCTCCACGGCATTCTTCAAACCCGGATGGCGCAGGTAGTGCCATGACCGTGTAATCACCGGCTCAAACCCGCGAATCAACTTGTGCTCACCCTGGGCCCCCGCGTCGAAGCGTTGCAGGCCGTGGGCAATGGCGTAGTCCATACCTTGATAGAAACAGGTTTCGAAATGCAGGCGGTCGAACTCCGCCAGGCAGCCCCAGTAGCGACCGTAGAAACTGTCGTCGCCGATCAGGCTGAAGGCCATGGCCACCGGGCGTGCGCCTTGTTTGGCCAGTACCACGCGGATCGCTTCGGGCATGCGCTCGGCCAGCAGGCTGAAGAACGCGCGAGTCAGGTAGGGCGATTGCCGGCGGATAGCGTAGGTGTTGGCGTAGCAGGCGTAGACAAAATCCCACTGCGCCTCGCTCAGTTCGTGGCCGCGCAGCCACTCGAAGTCGATGCCCTGCCCCGCCACTTGTTCGCGTTCTTTGCGCATCTGTTTGCGCTTGCGCGAACTCAGCGCATCGAGAAAGTCCTGGAAGTCGCGGTAACCCCGGTTCTGCCAGTGAAACTGACAGCCCAGGCGCTGCAGCCAGCCCGGATGTTGGGCCAGCGCGGCGTCGGCCAGCTCGTCAGTGAAGTTGATGTGAGCACTGGAGAGGCCTTCAATTTCCAGGTAACCCGGCAGGCTTTTCAGCAGTTCGAAACCCTCGTCTGCACTCGCCGCCAGCAGGCGTGGCCCACTGACCGGACTGAAAGGCACGGCAGTCAGCAACTTAGGGTAGTACTCAATGCCAGCCCGCTCGCAGGCATCCGCCCAACCGTGATCAAACACATATTCGCCGTAGGAATGCCACTTGCGGTAACTGGGCAGCGCCGCCACCAGCCGATCGCCCTCCCAATGCAACAAATGCTCCGGCTGCCAACCCGATTGCGGGCCCAGGCTGGCGCTGTCTTCCAATGCGCTCAGGAACGCGTGCCGCACGAACGGCTGGGCCTGTGGCACCAGTGCATCCCAGGTTTGCGGGGCGATTTCGGACAGGCTGTCCAGGCGTTGCAACGGCATCGGCATCCTCACTGGTTTGGGGCGTGAAAGCCTGGCGAGTATCGCTGATTGCCGGCCTTGGCACACCCCCGTTTCGCGCGACAAGGCACTAAACCAATAGTTCCGAACATGAAAAATTTGTCATCTAGATGACATCACTTCGCCACTGCTCCGTCATAAACGATCGTGATACTGACGCCTGTTTTTAGAGCGCCTGGTTCTACCCGGCGGCTATTTTTCCGTCCGTCATCGGTCGGTTGTGTCCTGGATGGTTAGCCATCCCTCCTCACTTTCGGAGATTGATATGCGTCTTGCTTCCACTAAAACTGCGGCGGTTCTGTGCGGCGGCCTGTTACTGGCCCTGAGCGTTCCAGCCAGCGCTGCAGTCGACGCTAAATTGCTCGACATGCTCAAGGCCAACGGCCAGATCACCGCAGCGCAGTACACCGAACTGCAAAGCGAACTGG